>Ga0247610_10001073_pt1 | contig 34965 bp, 34 predicted proteins | sample 174DNAGHGhighgp2_FD_193483 | JGI IMG/M metagenome (GOLD analysis project Ga0247610, IMG submission 193483) | Sheep rumen microbial communities from Palmerston North, Manawatu-Wanganui, New Zealand - 1742 DNA GHGhigh gp2 | ecosystem: Host-associated > Mammals > Digestive system > Stomach > Rumen...
TTGAGTTGCTCCTTTATTCGTCACAATATTGGTAAGCATTCGATAAACTACAGGTAGTAATACCTATATACCATAACGATAGCAGCTACAATCACATTCGACTGTAGCTGCTATTGTATTTTGTAGTACCTATATCATGTAGTCTTAGTCATGACAGGTTCCGGATGTGTAAGCTTCCACTTATGTGGTAGCAGTTGTAATAGTTCCTCATATGATGCTTTCGTGTGATAGGGCATCTGGCTGATGACATCATTCAGGTAGAGTCTGGGATTGACATCGTGGTTTTTGCATGTCGCCAGCAGAGAGCAGACGACGGCCATATTCTGTGCAGCCTCATGGTTACCGCAGAAGAGGTAGTTCTTCCTGCCCAGCGTGACGGGACGTATCTCATTCTCGACCGCATTATCCAAATGTTGGTATAATGATGCTTATCACAACTTAAATATTATCCCAACTTTCTATCTCACAGCCCAACGTATAGCGGTTTGACCGCAGAAAAAGTTGGGATAATAATTCGAGTGTCATACAAAACAGAAATAGTCTCTGAGGTTCTTCGCATTCGGCAGCTTCCATTTCTTGGGAGTGCCTTTTGAGATTTCCTCGTCCAGTGTAGCAAGTGCTCTGATCTGCTTCTCTCTGGTGATTTCCTGATATATCATTGTTGTCTCCAGACTTTCATGCCCAAGCAATTTACTGATTTCTACAATGTTGATTCCATCCTCAAGCCAGTGACAGGCTTTCGCATGTCTCCACTGGTGGCTATGCAGGTCAAAGGGTACGTCGGAGCATACCTCATGAGCCTTTACTGCATAAATCTTCAGTCGCTTTCTGACAGCCTCCTGTGACAGCTTGGCCTTTGCGCCATGCCACGAGGAGTAAAACAGATAGTCATCCGGATTTGGATCCTCACCATGATATACGGCAATGTACTTACGAAGAGTGTCTACAAGGCCGGACATAAGGTACATGGAGCGGATTTTGCTCCCTTTGCCGATAACGGTGACATAAGGTTTTTCTCCGTTCATGTGCAACTGGCGAATCTTGATGGACAGCACCTCATCGATTCGTGTCGCCGTTCCATACTCAAACGACATGATGGTAATGTCTCGCAGTCCAATCCTGGTGTTTGGATTAGGAGCGGCAAGCAATGCCTTGACAGCCTCCTTCGACATGCCATGCACCTGTTTTCTCGGCTCTTTCAGCCTCTTTACAGAGTCAGAAGCGTCCATATACAGAAACTGATATGCCTTGTTCCTCATGCCGATATACTTCAACAGGCATTTGATGGCTGCAAGCCTGTTGTTGCATGTCCTGCTGCTACAGTTCCGTTTGGTTCTGAGCCATAGGAGCCACTCTGTGATGTAGTTGGCAGAGAAACATTCCGTAGTGAAACTATTGGTCTTTATTCCAGATGATTCAAGAAAAAAGATATAGAGGTTTACCGCCGTAGTGTATGCCCTGACGGTGTGTCTGCTATTCGTCCTCAGGTTCGGCACATAGGAGTTAATCCAGTCGTATGTATACCTGGCAATCTCCCTAACTACTTCATCGTTCTTCCGCCTGCTCATAATCTGGAAGATTTGGTAGTAGGCTGTTGAATGAGTCCTCACAGCAGGAACGGATCTTGTCCGTAAGGTTTGGAGTGAGGTTAAAGTATCCGTAAGTGCTTGACAGTTCCCTGTGCCCCATTGACCTGCTGAGATACAGCAGCTTCTGATGGATCTCGTATCCAAGTCCCTTCCATCGGGTGACATTCCGCACGGCGTAATGGCTTCTAAGGTCATAGATGCGTGCCGGATCATCGCTTATCTCATGCCACACCTGCTTGAAGTGGTAATCAGCCCAGTGAGGCTGGTGAGCGTTGTCCTTCTTGTCGGGAAAGAAATGCTTTCGGTTAGGCATTATCCCAGCCATCCTTTCATCATACCTGCAAAGGAGCTCTGTCATACTTGGATGAAGAGCCACCCTATGCTGGTCAAGTCCTTTGGAGCGGTTTATCTCTATGATACCATCCTCTAGGTTCACATCAGACCTCTCAAGCCAGCGTGCTTCATTTGTTCTCATTCCCGTACTATAAAGAAGTCGGACATATACAGGCAGTTCAAGGGCATTCAACCTTCTGTCCATGGAATCTTGAATACTTCGTGATTTCACGACATGAGCATCAATTCCGTTGAACAGAGAGTTTATCTCGTCATCGGTGAAAGCGTGAGGAATATATGTACAGGGGCAATTGCTGGGTACGATAGGCGGCATGACATCTGTCCAGCCTTTCTTGTTGGCATATCTGACAAAATTTGCAACCACAGTAATACGATATCTGCATGAGTTACCATTCTCCGTTGGCCGTTCGCGACACCAGCCGAGCATCTCGTCAATAAGTACGTCCTGTTCTGGAAAAGAATCAGCGCAGTAGTTATCGAAAAAGTGAAGGTTATGCTCATAAGACATGCTCCATCTTCTGGCGGCTTTCCTGCTCAGGATGAATTCCTCAAACTGGGGAGCCAATTTAGATCTGAAAGGTCTGCTCATAACATGAAGGCCTCCTCCGCCACAGGATATGGTTCGATACTTAATGCACATTCACGCAGATGCTCAATATCAGCGTCCAGATATGGGTTGAGTGACATTGGATCCGTATGTCCAAGAATGGAACTTATGACAGGAGCCTCGGTTTCATTGGCAAGAAGTGCCGTCGCAAGATGATGCCTGAAGATTCTCACTCCGGTTCTTCCGCCGTCTCTCCGGACATCGGCTTCGTTGAATACTTTCTTTATGTGATGCCAAAGATCCGGGAGTTGGATGAATGGACGTCTGTCACTGACGAGGATTTCCTCCTTCGTACTCCTTGGGCGATGGCTGGTGACATAGTCCCACAAGGCATTGCCGACAGATGTCGTAAGCGGGATCCGCAGTTCCTCACCTGTCTTGGACTGCATGATATGTATACAATCATCATCCCAGTCTATATTGTCGAGAGTCAGGGCTTTGATGTCCGTCCCACGCATTCCCGTATAATAGGCAATGGTCACGATAGCCTTGGCCAGCAGATTGCAGGCAGAAGAGTCATTATGCAGTACAGCCTTGATCTTGGCAGACTCATCACTGCGCAGATACTGGTAGTTGCGACGTGCCCTTGGCATCTTGGGTAGCATTGAAATTACATCAGCAGCAGGTCCTCCTAACATTCCTACTGCGGTTTTAAGCGCAGGGAGCACCTTGTCAATGTATGCACGACTACGGATGGTTTTCTCACCATCGAAGAAAAATGACAGCACATCTCTTTCGCAGACGTCCTCAATACGGAATTTGCCTCTTGATTGGAGGTGGAGCAGGAAACAGATTGCAGCGCGACTCTCTACTTTAATGGTGTACTCGCGTTTACTGCCTGCCTTAGCGTCAATCTTGAATTGCTCAAGAATACACTTAAACTGATTGCTCATGAGATCCGCATCTTTGGGCGGAGCCATAAAACCATGGGGCTCTGACCATTTTGGGAATTTACCTGTCTTGTCAAACTGCCAGACAGTACCCAATACGGATTTGAAAGTCTTCTGGGTACTCTCCTTGATATACCCGCATTTCTCTACTTCGAACCAATACAATTGCTCGTATGATTCAATCTCATTACTTGCACCATCGGTCAATACCAGATTGATGCATCTCTTAATCCAACCCTTGTGAGCTTTACCATAGCCATTATCTGCCAGGTAATTTAGCAACTTTGGATAGCTACTTCTTAAATTACTTACGTCCATAAAATGCAAAATTTAAATGAAACGCGCGTAATATACGAAATTATTATCACAACTTTTGCATCATGCAACGACTTTGTAGTGGGAACCTTTGAAAAAAGTTGGGATAATATTTAAGTTGTGATAACAACAATTATACCAACATTTGGATAATCTTGCCGAGAACGAGATACGTCCCGTCACGCTGGGCAGGAAGAATTACCTCTTTTGCGGCAACCATGAGGCAGCACAGAACATGGCGGTGGTATGCTCGCTGCTGGCAACATGCAGAAACCATGATGTCAATCCGAGAGACTATCTGAATGATGTCATAAGCCAGATGCCCTATCATACGAAAGCATCATATGAGGAACTATTACAACTGCTACCACATAAGTGGAAACTCACATATCCGGAATCTGTCATGACGAAGACTACATGATATAGGTATCACACATAGGTACAGCAAAAGACAATAGCAGCTACAGCCGAATGTGATTGTAGCTGCTATTGTTATGGTATAGAGGTATTACAACCTGTAGTTTATCGAATGCTTACAAAGTTATCATCGTCTTTTCATTTACATCACCATCGCCAGTTCTTCATGCTCCTGCGCATAAGAACAACAAAAGTCATAAAGCACATCCCTTGGAATCTGCTCTATGACTTGCGTTAGTTTGGATGACAAATCGTTTTGGTTCATCTGATAGCCATATTTAAGAACCGATAAGCGGCCATATCACTATTGGAAGTTGCTCTCTCAAACCAACAGTTCAATGACCGACTTGTCTATGTCTTCCAGAAGACATCTTACATATTACCTCTCTTACGTCCCCACTGAGGCCAAAAGATATAACTACAGAATTGCAAGACTCCTTTTAGAAATCCTTTCATATCCAGTCTTAATAATGACATACAATCCATACCCTATTACACACCCCAGGGTATTATGAAATATATCATCAAACTCCGCAAACCCCTTCTTAAAGATGAACTGCAACGTTTCAATCCCGAAAGAGATTGCTGCCCCTACCAAGATGACGGCCAACCATCCCCATTTTCTTTCAGAGAAAAACCTCGCGACTCGACCAAGCAAACAAGTTTGATGGTTCTCGCTACTCAAATCTTTCTGCATTATTTGTGATTTCTGTTTTGCCTTTATCAGTGTGCCAGTCAAAAAACCTATCGGCACGAACACCACCACATTCATGATATTCTCGGGAATGAGCCTTTCTTCACTGTAACTCCAAAATGGTGTGAAGTCATATTGCCTCCCAACCATTGTCTCACGAAAGAACACTGTCGAACCATATAATAATAACACATATTCCAACAGCAATAAAGCCATAGAAAAACGGAAACCTTTCTGCCATTCTTATAGTCCAAATGATAATATCGAACCTGTACAGAAAAGAACCAAAGCCATTATGTATACCTCATGAGGCACTTCATCAATAAGAAGTAGACTGTAATCCCTTAAAACCTCCACCATCTTACATTAATGATCCGCCACATGCAAATGATAATACTTCTTCATAAATACCAGATACATCACCACCAAAACACCAACCTCGATGAAGAACATAGTATACCCTGGCCAAGTGATATAAAGAGCGCAACATACCGCCTGCAATCCCATATATAATCCCGACACCACCAAGTGTGGTATCTTTAATTCATTTGCCATGATCTGGTACACATGTTTCTTATGCGGTTTCATCAGGTTCTCCCTTAGCAATATCCTATGCAGTATCGTCATACCACCGTCAACACCATATACGACCAACATTGCCATCCAACTCATTGAATGTCCTCTCAATGCCAATACCAATACGAAATAAACTATAATAAAACCAATTGATAGAGACCCTACATCTCCAGCAAAGCATTTGGCATGTCGTCTGAAATTAAAGATATTAAATACGATGATAGATATAATGACATACACCAACAAACTTGCTGGAGCGAAATGCACTTGATTTTCATTCACATACAACAAGGCTAATGATACGACCAAAGAATACCCGCCGGTCATTCCATTGATGCCATCCATAAAATTATAGATATTCACAGCTCCAACGCAGGCTATGGCAAGAAACACAATAACATGCCATGAATTATACAACAGGCCGGAATGATTAAACATTACAAGGACGGCAATGAACTGACAAATCAATCTAATCTTTGGACTAACACTATGTATGTCATCAATAAAACTAACAAAAGCCAAAATTGTCAGGCCCAACAGTCCACCGCCCCAATGCAATTCATGAAAGAGCGACCACAGAAGAAAAGCAACATAAAAAATGATGCCTCCTCCTCTGACAACCACGCCTGTGTGCGAACTTTGATGATGCGGTTTGTCGAAAATCCTCAACCTCACCGCCATTCTCATATATATCAGCTCTATTATTAGTAGGCCTACGCCTACCAATATGTACTCCATCATTGTCATTGTTGATTTATCATGCTATTAATCGTGGCATTCAGACCGAACTGTGCCTTCACAGGCAACTCTATTATACCCAATGCCATTTTAATCTTGGAATTATCCACCACGTAGCTATCCGTCAATTTACCTAACCTTTCTGTATTAAGTGGTAGACGTAGGATATCTCCCGCCTTAGCGAACCCTTTCATCAGCACTTTTGGGATTCTCCATAAATGAGTTTCTCTTCCCATGCACCGACAAATAATACTAATTAGCTCATTCGTAGAGACAGGCTCATCATCACACACATTATAAACCCCGCTCTCTACTTCCGAGTTTAACAACTTATCAACTATGAATGACACATTCCCCATCGAAGCAAAACTTCTCTTTTTCTCAAAAGCAGCCAATGGCCAAGGCCATCCTTTCCTCACCCACTTCACCAGCAAATTCAAATTACCCTTATTCCCTTTCCCATGTATCATACACGGTCTCAATACGATAGTTTGTTTATCTCCTTGTATCCCCGTTTCCTTGTATCCCTGTTTCCTTGATAATATATACTCTTCAGCTAGCCTTTTGCTTTTAGCATACGCCGTATCCCCATTCTGAGCCTTGATCGAACTAAAGAATATAAACTTCCTCGCCCCTGACTCCAAGAACTTATCATATATTTTCTTCGTCAGTTCCGTATTAACCTCATAATACTTCTCATCTTCTGTCGTATGTTTCGTGTCATGCGCCAATCCCGCCAAGTGAATCACTGCATCACACCCAGGTAGTGGTCTATCCTCCCTGACATCCCATCTTATTATTGTATAATTTGGAGCCAAGGATTCAATTAAGTTGGATCCAACGAACCCATGACTACCTGTCATTAATATCTTCATCGCCATGAATCATTAACCCCTATACTTTAACCATAATTGTCCCATGGCTTCCTGTCATCAGTATCCTCATATCATTCAATCACATTCTCCTCCGAAAAGGCATTCCTATTTATCTTTATTCTCTCCTTATCGAAGAACCATCCCCATTTATTAAAATATTGAACCGCGCTTTTAATACTAATCTTTAATAGTTTTTTATTTCCACGATGCTCATGCGCATGGTTATGTACAATTCTCACCTCTGGATAAAAAACAGTTTTACTCACTTGATGTATTCTTCTAGTTAAATCATAATCCTCAAAATACAGAAAGAACCGGTCATCAAACAGACCCACTTGCTCTATTACGCTCATGCGCAAAAACATAAAGCATCCTGACAACAAAGGAATATTTCTTGTCTTGATATACCCCGTTTCATGCATCTCGAACTTATAATTCCTTTTTTCCATCCACTTCTTGGGAAGCAACCTTCTTCCAAACATATCCAAGGGTGTTGGCAGTAATTTACACAAGAACTGCTCCCGACCATCTGGATACACCACATCAGGCATACATGAACCAACATCCTCATGAGTGTCCATAAAGCTAACCAGATTCTCTATGGTTCCTTTATCAAAACTAATATCTGGATTGATGATAAGGTGAAATCTCGAGTGTAGTTCCAACACTCTTTTTAAAGCAATATTATGAGCTTTCCCGTACCCTATATTACCATGCCCATGAACATACTCAACCTTGTTCGTTAGTGATAAAGCAAAATCCCTTAATTCAGGTGATTCTGAATTATCCAGAACATATATTTTTGTGATAGGGCTGTCATTCAAACATCTGATAACAACTCCCATTTCATCCAATCTAGTATGATATAAGACAATAGATGCCGTTATCATCTTGCTTTCTTTTTCAACAACCGCAAATCGTACATAAATGGCATGTATCGGTTAATAAGAACTACGGCAGGAAATGCGATAAGTAGCGAAATTGCCCATACTGAAATAGGTAGAATCGCTGTTTGTGGCAGCACTTTCCTTAACAAAACTGCCATTGTATTAGGTAACGCTCCTGAAAAGAAATACAAACCGATGGAATGTCTTCCCATATAGTCAACAGCCTTATACGACGGAATTTTCTTGCATATCCAAATAAGAATGTATGTTCCTACCAAAACAATAGGTACTGTCGGAATATTTAATGGTTTATATAGATTACCACTAAAAAACATATACTTATATAACCCCCATATAACATATATGAATATAAGCACTACAAAAAGAGCACCTTTCCACCGTTTAACAAGCGTATCTATCTTTTTCTCATATTTCCAATACAATCCCCCGCAAGCCATAAACAAAACAGCTGATAGACCACTTCTATAATACCAAGGCACATGCGGGTCCTCACAAAATGTGATGCCACTAGCAAAAATGATGTATGAGAAGACTGCACAGCAAACTCCATAGGCAAAATAAGTCCAAATAGATTTGGATCTGAAAAGCAGAATCAGAAAATTCATAATCTCTGCAACTGTTAAGGCTGATGTAAACCACATTGAACCACCCATGATTGTGTCATGCATGAAACCTATGACATTAATACTATGGTTTCTTAACAACTGCTTGGGTAAAAAAAGAATCGCCGCAAATAACACAGATGGGATTGCCAACTTAAAAAGGATATTTCTCAGGTACTTTTTTCCTTCATCGGAAAGCCAATTATTCCAACTTTGTTCAATTAGAGCTAAAGACAGCAGCTTTCTAAACAATAAATACCCACTAACGACAAAGAAACTGTTGACAAATATTGGCCCATAAAAATGTCTGGCGATTTCAAACCTGACGCCAGCATACGTTTCACTATGGTTTAGATATACCAAGACCATGCAAAGAATCTTGATATAATTCACCCAGCTTAACTCCACCTTCTTCTCAATTGGCATTTCCATTTTTCAGTTCATTAATATATCTTTCTGCAGCAATCTTATCGGTCATTTGTCTTGCTGTATTGATGGCAGCATTCGATATCATGGTTAGCTGCTCATTGCTGAGCGACTTTATTCTCATCACTACTTCAGCAAGCTCATCTATATCCCCAGCCTTGCATAGAAATCCATTCACTCCATCCTTAATGATACCATCAATCCCTTCATTCCAAGATGCAACCACTATACACCCACGCGCCATTGCTTCCAGATAAACCAATCCAAAGGCCTCATTCTCACTGACCATAATAAAAACGTCAGCCTTGTCGTATTCTCTTATGATATCACTCCTATTTAATTGGCCCTTCAAAGCAACTAAATTTTCCATACTATGCTCTTTCACAAGAGAGGTAATCGTTTTATCCTCACCACCAGCTCCTATATAGCCTATTGTAAAACATTCCTCGCCATAAGCCTTTTTTATAGCAGGAATAAGAGCACTCGGATGCTTCCTTATTATCAAACTACCAACATAAAGGAAATGACAAGCTCCATGCGTCCATTTCCTTTCTTCTTCTCTTATATAATATTCAGGTATTCCCGAATAACACAAAAAACCGTGATAGCTTTTTCCGTAAACAGTCTCAAACCCGACTTTAATCGCCTTTGATCTAAAACCAATCAAATCCATTTGTTTTAAGCAGTCTAGATTAATTGATTTATCAGGCACCCCATGCAGTGTTATCGAAGTAGGCACATCATACCACTGCTTCATCAATGTCAATAACTCAATGTTGGGATGTACTACATGACCAACCATATAGGCAGGTTCAAAACCTTCCTGAATCAGCACCTCATGGATCAGTGAGGCCTGCCGAATTAATACTTTCTTCTTAAATAGCCCACCTGGCTTATTCTTAAAGATCGGTATTTGTGAAATCCTTACCCCCTCCATCTCATAGTCATGCTTTTGCTTTAATCGTTCTGCAAATATTGCTTTCCCAGTCCTCTTACTAATCAATGCTCCAAATAATCTATAAAAGAAATAGTAAAACCAGGGATATACATTATAATTAAACACGACCCTTACCTCATATCCCATCTTAACCCATTCCCTGGCAAAGTAATGGCAGACATTGGTATTATGGAGTATCATTTGGTTTCCCACAGGATACAGAGTCGTCAACATCAGAATCTTATTCCTGCCCTTAACCTCATTCATTTTTTCCAAGTTCTTGATATAATATCCAAGTGGATTTTATAAGCTGTTTATACTTAAACCTTCTTATTTCTCGGCTATTCTGAGAAAGAGAATTGACTGTAACACTTTTTTTATGAAAAACCTTAAGAGATGGCAAATAAACGGATTTCATCCCATTATTGAACAATCTATGCAACAACAAATCCTCTTCTCTGTAAAGAAAGGTCCGGGGATTAAGGCCATCAAACTTTTCAATATATACAGGAGAGAAAACAAGGAAAAAGCCATGTAGCATCACGTCCTCTTCCATTTCATTCTTTACATTCCCTGTATATTTATTATCAGAATTATGATGAAAGTTTAATAAATCAAGTCCAAGATAATTAAGTATCAAGTTCCATGATACTTTAAATATTGAAGTCAAGCAATCCTGTCTGGTAATCAACGATCTCTGCTCCTGTCTGTAAACAAATGGTGGGTCTGGTATTATTTCCTCTGGTCCCAATACGGCAAAATGACTTCTTTCGTACTCCTCCAAAATCAAAGAGACAAATTGGTCATCAATTAATGCTGTATCACTATTTGCTAGTATGATAAAATCAGCACTCAGCTTTTCCTTGGCATACTTGAATCCCACGTTATTTCCTCTTGCGAATCCAAGATTCTCATTATTGATGATTACAGTAATATTCTTATCATACTGATAATCATTTGCCAAAATCTGTCCACTTCCATTGGGCGACCCATTATCAACTATAATAATATGGTAAGCCCCGTCTTCAATATTATTTCTGATAGATGAAACGCACTCTCTAGTGTCATCAATCGTATTATAATGTAATATGACAAAAGCGAATATCTTCATTCTCAACAAAACACCGTGTTTTTTCTTAATATTCCTCTTTGAATTTTTTAAGTAGCGCAGCGGATATTTCCAAGCACCAGGCACAATGCGACAGATGCAAGAACCACATAAAGTTTCCTGACGCCCCATCTGCCAGGCAAAAACACATTGAACACCACCAACGCAAGCAGCAGGGAACAGCTGAGAATTGGCATCCAACCAAGAGCCTCCCATTTGTCGCAGAACCCCTCGGATAGACGCAACAGAATCTTCAACTGAAGGAAAGAAATGATGACGCGAAGCAACAGGCTGATGTATTTCCACACCTTCCACGCCGTAATCGCCTCAAGGAAACAACTGCCTACAGCATAGGTAACGCACGACATGCAGATGGAGAACGCATAACCACATAGCGCCCACAGCAGACCACCCGCCATGCTTCCCGTCAGCCCAGTGCCGATGCAATAACCTATGCTAGCCAAGCTCTTGCACAGGATGGAACCTGGAGTGGCGTTCACCGTAGGAATGATGATGGAGAAGAACGTCAGAGAAGCCAGCATCCCAGAGGCAACAAACATCCTTTCAGCAATGGCTATATAAGCATCGCCACCACCGAAGGACAGGATGCTGCTCAGGCAGGCCCTCCATGAGAAAGAGCCTCCCCCGTGAAAGAGAAACTGCAGCACTGCGCCGAAAAACAATATCACCACGAGGGCCGAGGCTATCCTCTTCAGCAGGAGGAGAATATCGGGTAATACTTGGTGCATGACGGCTACCGGACAATTTTCATGGAAAAGCGAGCGAATGGTCTTGTAGATATACCGTAGAATCTCCGACATAATGTATGCTGTAATCCCCATGCTCAGCAGGGTAAACTGCATCGTGAGACCGTCATTGATCCGCCCGAGAACCACCAGGATGGCAACACTGAGTAACACCCCCGGCAGCGACACCATGACGGGAGCAAGGAAGAACCCTACCTGACCTGCCTTCCGCAAGCCTGCGCCCACAGACAACTCCACTGGCAGTGCACCGGGGGTAGAGATGGCAACGGTCAGATCCTTGTTAAATTCGTCTTCCGACAGCAACTGCCCATCATCCACGATATATCTGTGAAAAACAGGAATAAGTGCACTTCCTCCACCGAATCCGATAGTACCTATCTTGAGCAGTGACTTATATAATATCAGACTATTGTGATTCATCCGTATCATCTACTTATTGCAGCCCGCCAGCCCAAATGGCCTCAATCACCTTCTCAGCACAATCTTCCTCCGACATTCTTTCTGTGTTTACGGTAACATCGGGACTTTGCGGCGGCTCGTAGGGGCTCGATATGCCAGTAAAATCTCTTATCTCACCCTGTATGGCCTTGCGGTAAAGCCCCTTTGTGTCGCGCTGGATACAGGTGCCCAACGATGCATCTACAAACACCTCCACGAAGTTCTCGCGCCCGATGATATTCCTTGCCATCTGTCGGTCTGCCTGAAACGGAGAAATAAACGAACAGCACACCACCACCCCAGCATCATTCAGCAGCCTTGCAGCCTCGGCCACACGCCTTATATTCTCCTTGCGGCCCTCCGGAGAAAAGGCCAAGCCCTTACACAGACCCATCCTTACATTATCTCCGTCGAGCGTCATCGTATTGATGCCTTGGGTGAAAAGCTTTTTCTCGAGGCAGTCTGCTATCGTAGACTTTCCCGCGCCGCTAAGTCCTGTAAACCAAATCGTCTTTGCCCGGTAACCATTGCGTTTTTCCCTCAAGTCGCGGGTAATACTCGAAACTTGGAAGTAGGTCTTTCCATCAAGTCCAATAGGATGACGGATGATACCACAGGCTGCTGTTGCGTTTGTCAATAAGTCGATGAGTATGAAGCCGCCGAGACCTGGCGTGCTCGAGAACCTGTCAAACATGATGGGTATGTCAGTATGAATCTCGCATGTGGCAAGTTCATTCTTTTTCAGCCTATCGGTTTTCTCGTGCCCCCAAGTGTCTATATTGACCTTGTACCTGATATCAGCGATGATGCAGCCGACCTTGTTCGTACCAATTTGAAGCTTAAAGCGACGTTGGTCACATAGATCCGTATCATTCATCCACAATAGTTCTGCTGCGAATGAGTCTCCATGGCATAGTTCCTTGTCAGTAGCTGAAATAACCATGCCTCTCGACACGTCAACATCCCTATCGAGGCATAAGGTGACAGCCTCTTCTTGACTGGCATCCTTTACCTCGCAGCCGGCAGAAAGAATGCTGCTGATTTTTGCCGTTTCTCCAGAAGGAAATATCTTTATGGTATCCCCTGTGGCAATCCTGCCACCCTGAACTTCCCCTTGATAGCCTCTGAAAGAGGCATTGGGACGGCAGACGCGCTGCACTGGCATATAGAATGAGGTGTCGGCTGGATGCCTACCAACCTCAACCGTTTCAAGATAAGGGAGTAAGGCTTCGCCGTCATGCCAGCTCATCTGTGGCGAGCGATTGGTCAGATTGTCACCCTTCATAGCTGAAACAGGGATGACATACGTGGAATAAAGCACGATTTCCATTTCCTTGGAAACATCTTCTACCATGTCCATGATGTGGTTATTAATATCATCGAAGACGCGCTTGTCGTAATGGCAAAGATCCATTTTATTGACGACAAAGACGAAATCCCGGATTCCCACAAGGGCGCAGATCCTGAAATGTCTCCGGGTCTGCGGAAGCACACCTTTCGCGGCATCGAGCAGGATGACGGCAAGGTTGGCAAACGACGCTCCTACTGCCATGTTTCTGGTAAACTCCTCATGGCCGGGCGTATCGGCAACGATAAACCGGCGCTTCTCCGTTGAGAAATACCGGTAGGCCACGTCGATGGTGATGCCCTGTTCGCGTTCTGCCTCAAGTCCGTCAAGGAGATAGGAATAGTCTATGCCACCGTCGGCAGAACCCAACTTTGATTCCAGCTCCAGTGCCTGACGCTGATCTGCAAATATCAGTTTTGCAGCATATAACATGTGGCCTATCAGTGTTGACTTGCCGTCGTCAACACTACCACAGGTAAGAAATTTGAGTAGTTCCATCAGAAATAGCCCTCCCTTTTTCGTTTTTCCATACTTGCAGAACCGCCGTCTTTATCAATTACTCGGGTGATGCGCTCGCTGTTTACTGCCGCTAGTGTCTCCTGTACAATCTCGTCCATCGTGCTGGCTGTGCTCTCCACGGCACCCGTCAGGGGGTAGCACCCCAGGGTGCGGAATCTCACCATGCGTTGCTTTATATCATCATCGCTCAGTTGTAGGGCATCCACGATTCTTTGGTCATCAACCATGATGAGCGACCCGTTATAGACGGTACACGGTCGTTCCTTGGCGAAATACAGACTCACTATCTCTATCCGCTCCCGCTGTATGTACTCCCAGATGTCAGCTTCAGTCCAGTTGCTCAGCGGGAACACCCGGATGCTTTCCCCCTTGTTGATGGTAGTATTATAGAGTTTCCACAGTTCTGGTCGCTGGTTTTTCGGATCCCACGCCTGTGCAGAGTTGCGGAAAGAGAATACGCGCTCCTTGGCTCTCGATTTCTCCTCGTCTCTCCGACCTCCGCCGATGGCTGCCGTGAAGCCGTATTTGCTAAGGGCATCCTTCAGTGCCTGTGTCTTCATGATGTCGGTATAGGCGGCTCCATGAGTAAAGGGGCTCACTCCCTGCCTGATAGCTTCCTCGTTCCTGTAAACTAGGAGTTCGAGCCCAAGTTCCTTCATCCTCCTGTCGCGGAATTTTGTCATCTCATGGAATTTCCACCCCGTGTCGATATGGAGGAAGGGGAATGGCGGACGCTCTGGGTAAAAGGCCTTCATGGCCAGGTGGAGCATACAAGAACTGTCTTTCCCGATGGAGTAGAGCATCACGGGCTTTTCGCAAGTGGCTGCCACCTCTCTCAATATATAGATGGCCTCAGCCTCGAGACTGTCTAAATGGGTCATGACTTCAAAAGTATTTTTGAGTTACACACTGTCTTGGATAGAATTTTGAGAATCACCGATCAAACAACCTGTCTTCGTTAAGGTAGAGCTGGGCCAGGCGGTTGTTGGACTCCTCATACTTGCTGAGTATCTCTTTTCTAACGTCTTCGTCCCACAAGAACAAGTCATCATTACCACTGCCGAATAGGATGCTCACATCCAGCAAAATGTGATGTAACAATAACCAGACTCCCTTTCTCTTGATATGAGTCTTTATCCAGCACATGACTCTTAAGCCAGTCTTGGAAAGATGGGGGTTGACAGTCTTGGGGGGATATACGCACTGGGCATCCTTGGTAATGCCGATTAGGGGGAGGAAATCGTCTACGATGTTGATGTCTTTCTTGTATCTGCGCACGATGATATTCTCCCGGCCTATCTCGGAGGCTATCTTTTCAAGCTCCTCTAAGTAATCAGGGAAAAAGGGCCAACCCTCATCATTCTGAATACAATCAGGATATTTAATTGAATGGTTTTGAGTCCGTACATCCTTGACGCGCTGATTCACGAACGAAGACAGATACTCATCTTGCCGCCGCAGATATACAATCACCTTTACCTTGGCAGGGAGACCTCTCAGCTGCTCAAAATAGGCTGCCTTATCTTTAACATCCCAATAATTTTCTGCCGATAGGAGCACATCGCAATTCATGGATGCAGCGTAGGAGCACAGCGACTGGTAAAAGCTGTGTATGCGCCCTATTTCCATCCGAGAGATTGCTATTGCATTGCCTCGGGAGTGGTAGCCGATATCATAGCATTTCAAAAAATCAATGCAACGTCTTTTGAACGTCCTTCCGACCTGTGGATTTTCGTCATCGCCCTTGAGGCCAACCATCCTCTCTGGACTCCATTCCGCACGGGGGTAATACAGGCCCTGCTGCTTCAGATAGTCACTATTGATATTCAGAAAACTCTGAAGTGCACTGGTACCCGTCTTATAAGTTCCTATGTGTAAATATAGTGTCATAACCTTAAATTTATATTCTTATACATTATTATAAATTGCCACATTACTTGAAATTCTTTCACGAATGCGAACAAATTCATTTACAAAGAAAGAATTTGTCCCTTAAATAGTTTGTCAAGTTGACCTCTACATATTTTCGAAGCAATGCTGCTGAAATAAGCGATAGTATAAAATTTGCGATAACAATAGTAATTAGGTTTATATCAGTTGTCTCTATTCCAAATATTTTTATCACGTTACGTGTAAAGAAATTGCAGAAGAAACCATGAATAACATAAAACGAAAAACTTAATTTTGAAAGTTCCTTCAAATATCCATTTGACAACAACTTTGATAAAATGCCCCCCCCCAACATGAATACAAAAATAATAAGAGAAAGGGACGCTGTATAATAGTATCCTGTATTCGTATAAGGACTCAAACATACTAGTTCAGTCACAAACAACAAAACAGAAAACAACTCTAACTGTGATTGTTGTGTATAAGATAGATTCCAACCAATCTCTTTACTTCTAACATAAAGAAAGGCCAAAATCATTCCTTGTGTATATGTGACAATCCTATAAAAAGGGCTCATATAGAAAAACCACACATTGTCCTCATAACAAAAGAAATTTAGGATAAAAGAAACAAACAAACTGAATACAAATAAAAATAGTAGATATGTAATTCCTATTCTTTTCATCTGCCTAACCAGAAATGGTGTTATAAAACAAAGTACCCATAGAGTTGACAATGTCCATGTAGGACCATTGATGCTTATGGCTGCAGATGGCAAACATGACTGTAACAACAACGCAGATAATCCATAATTAAAGAAAATCTCCCAGTTAGAACTCCAATAGACCAATAATGGGATGAATAATAGAAGACAGAACAAATGAACTGGGAAAATTCTAAAAAATCTGTTCTTCAAATATTGAGGGTAGCTTATTTGTTTATATGAGTAGGCTGCCATAAAACCAGAAAGAAGTATAAAAAATTCAACGCCGATACCTCCGTAGTGAAAATATGACTCGTAAATCCCATCTAGATTCGGACTTAATTTCATGATTTTACAATGATTCATGAAAATTGAGATTATCGCTATAAATCTCAGAGTATCAATCTGAACAGCATATTTTTTTCTTTCCATAAATACGAAAGAAGCAATTGATCAAATTATGACAATATAATCTCTTTATAGTTGTTAATTCCTATACCCATCGTGTATTCCAACATTGCATCAATTTCTTTTTGATAGATATCTATATCCTTACTTTTAAGAGTGTCTATCAAGAAGGAGAGCTGACCAACAGTCTCAAATTTGTCTTCATAACCATAGGGTAGCTGATAGATATCATCCTCAAATCTAAAACACGGGACTCCTTTCATCAGTGACTCGTAATAGGCTGTAGTATTTACTGCGATAGCCCAGTCAAAGGCTTCTGGGTTCAGACAATCATTGATCGTTTTGGCCTTTTCTACCATTATCATATTATGGTTATCTGCAAATACCTTATACTTTTGGAAATCACACGACGGATGCAGTTTAAGATGAAAATTATATTCTCCACTTATTTCTCCTAAGATTTTCAATAGCTTGAAATTCGCTTCATCAAACTGTTTTCGTGCGAGCAACACAACGCATCTTTTAAATGAATGATTATCATTCCTAAAATGATACTTTTCCACTTTCCTCGGATAACCGGCAAGTTTAAGTCTTTTTTCTTTTATACCAAAAGCCTTATATTCATCTATCACATATTGACCCCAGCACAACAAATAATTTGATGTCAACAATTCATAATGCACGGAATCAATAGGAATATTCCCTCTAAATACATAAAATAAGCCTTCTTCCATCGTAAAAGTGGGAATGCTCTGCTGATTCATATACTGTGTCAGAAGATTCTCAAACCTATTAACATCTATTTCACAGACATATTTTTTTACTCGCGAGAAATCCATTTTTTGAAGTTCTGATAATGTGTTACAATAATAACACGCCACTGTTGACAAGGCAATTTTCTCAAGCAAAGACAAGTCCGCTCCTTTTAGGAGTTTCAATGATTTCCTTATTATTTGAAAGATCAGACTTGGGCGAAAATGGTATTTATCTGGCCATGTATAAGGAGCATTATACGCCGTCTTACCACCGAGGTTATTTACAAGGTTTTCATATATTTCAAGATAATCACGCCTGCCCGAACAGCATGTCGTTAAAATCTCACAATTTGTGTCCATTCTATGTACATCCTTCACACAGAATAGATTCCTCAACACGGTCTTTGGACCAGTCATGATTTTGTGATTGGCAAATAACCATACTTCAAGACATATTGCCCTGTTTATTTCTATACCTTTATAAGTAAGACAATACTGATAATATAGGCTTTTGAATCTTTCAAAATCAGACATAAAAATTTATATCGTTTAGAAGGCGCCAATCTTTCCTACTATTTCCAGCGGATCAGTACTTTTGGCAATCTCTGTTGCTACGTCATTTTCCATTTGGACTTTTTCGATAATAGCCTTCACAATCTCATTCTCATAGCGTGATGGTATGACGATAACACCATCATTATCAGCAAATATCAAATCCGATGGAGATATCTCAACACCATCAATAGTAATTGTTCTGTTGTAACTATCCAATGTTGCCCTTTTCCTCACGTCCTTACTATTATAACCCTTCGAGAACACGGGGAAGCCCATTTTGATAACACTATCCCTGTCTCTTGTGGCACCTCCAATAATAGTAGCGCTGGCACCAGAGCGTATGGATAGCATCGTATTGAGTTCACCGAAGTATGCATAGTCGGGGCATTCATTCTCAACTACGATTATATCATTATCAGAAATCTCCGAATATGATTTTAGTGCATCATATATACCATGGAAATCCTCTCCATCATTCAGCTTTCTGATTCTTAACGTACGAGCACGACCGAAAATCTTGGTACCGTCTATATTGCAACGCAATCCAGAAATAACATTGTTTGACAACCCGAAATCATCAAGCACATCCGACAGCATCGCACTATTAACCAATTTCTTCAGAAATTCGAGTTTACGGTTCTCTATAGACTTTAATCCTTTAGATATCACCTCGGCAAATTCAAATTCTACAGGATAGTTAACATCTGTAGCTTCAATAGGCTCTGCTTCCAGCAAGTAGGGTTTAAGGCCGTATCTTCTATGCTTGTTAAGTGCAATATCTTTATTGGTGATATATAATCCCATCGTCTCAATGATAGTATCAGGCAGATCTACACTATTGGGAATATGCTCTCTGTTATAATTTGGGCCTTCATCATTCCATGTATACTGCTTGTCACGTTTTACAAGAACTACAGAATCATATTCATCACCATGATCCTTTAGAATATTTATACCCTTCTCTATTGTCGATGGCTTAATAAAAGGTGACGTGCAAAGAATCTGCACATAAATATCTGCTTCTACCTTTTTAGCCTCATTATAGAACAAGGAGTGACCATCTGTCTTGTTCGTAGCAAGAGCGGGGTCTCGCTTTAGATATGTAGCCCCTGTATATCTACCCATCTCATAGATTGAATCCATCTCTGTATCAAGATATACCTCGTCTAGGAATGGGCATTTCATTAACTTCTCTAATGTATGAAGGAAAAGTGGTTTTCCATTCAATAATGAAACATTTTTGTTTTTGATACGCTCACTTGAGCCTTTCACAGGAAGAAAAGCAACAACTTTCATGCAACCCTCCTTTCTTCCCTTACTGGAATATTCACTATTTTTGTTTTATTCATATTGTTTGTTTTTATATTTACCAATAACATGCATCCTCTACTTTATTTGACTCATTTGTTCTATATTGATCAGGTCTTACCCAAACTGGGTTATTCAATATGTTTGAATATGATCCTTCAGGAAGTCCATATTTTGTCCCATACATCGGGTTCTCCCATCGTTTTCCTTTAATACCAAAGAGCAACTGTAATGATCCTCCCATATGAACAGCCTTGTGTCCTATTCTCTTTACATGGGCAGCTAATGGAAAGCCATAAGCACCACATCCGATAAGAGCAATATCAAAATCTTGTTTCTCAATCTCTGTTTTCATCCATTCCAAACCCTCGAACCAACTTGAGTATCCTTGCTCTGTAACACCACCGAAACTTTGAACAGCTTTTAATGTAATTAACTGAAAATTGGGAAGGACTTCTTGATTTTCAAACAATAAAAGACGTTTTGAATACTGACTCTTTATTAATTCTGCAAATGGGTGAACAATCAATACTCGTTTCCCTTTTAAAATCTTTGTCCATGGATTCTTCTGAAGAAAGGAGTCATATGATGCCATGGGGAAATACGACACGCCATTAGGGGCATAGGGCTTCATCTTTATGACATCTCTTCTAATAGGTGGAAAAATAGCAAGCAAATCAACGATTTTACTATCCTCAAGCATCATCTCTGAGAATTTGACAAGATTATCATCTGTAACTGGGAAAAAACCAGCATTATTATACATATTTCGTTTCAAACCCTCATTCCACCACCAATCATGTGACTCACCTTTTACATTTTTCAACAGACTATGATTTTCATTCTTGATCTCTAAATAATTTAAAATACAATTCAGTTCATTTGCTCCATATCTCGCTATCATACATGGTTTATCTTCTGATAGGAGATTAAAAATCATCCTCCCTCCCTCCTCTATATCACATAGGGGTATTGGCTGGTATGAAGGCAATCCGAATACCTTCTGATATGCGTGGCGCATACATTTCAATGTAAATATTGAAATCCTATTCATCTGTACTCATCCTCGCTAAATAAGAAAACCTTGGTTATCACATAAATACCAATCATTTGACTCTGGATATCCATGCCAGAAATCTTTCGGACATACCTTAAAACCTTTATTCAGCAATGCCGGCTTATAAGAAAAACTACTTTTGCTTGTAATTAACAAATCAGCATAAACCATGTGCAGAAATGACTGTTGGGCACTCATATCGAAACACCAGTGGAGATTTTTGAATTCCTTAAATTCGGGAAAATCTGCAGGTGAACCCTGAGAAAAGAAATAAATGTGAACATCCTTATCCGTTGAAACCAATCCAAGTGCTCCTCTTAAAGCATTATAGAAATATTGATTTGAAAGGATTCTCATTGTCAGATTTGGATTATTTGAATCAGACATTATATCGCCTCTGCGAGCATGGACCGCTATATTAAAGTGATTTTTATCATATACAAAAGAATCTTGGGTTCTTGCGGGAGCTGAATAGAATTTCCTTTGAATATCCTCCATTACCCCATATTGATCATGATATCCTTGGTCTTGCTCTGCAACAAAAACAATTCTGTGACCTTTATATGATGAAATAATAGATCGTTGAAGTGTTACCTCCTTTTCATAATTTCCCTCAAACTTAGGAAGTTTGATTACCTTATAACCTTCTCTATAGATAAGATCAGATACTTTCTTCTCGCCCAATCCGAATCCCAAAAAGTCATCCCATGCCTGTTTTGCAAAAGGAATATGAGCAAATGATAATCCAAACTGCCTCGCCCACCAATATCCAGCATTCCAGTTTGCCATCTGATGACCTATTCCTGCTCGTGGATTTGGCCGAGCAGAATAATATTGTGTGGTATTAGTTTTCCCTTTATTTGGATGATGAAACAAATAATGCCAGTAAGATCTATATAAGAAGTAGCTCTTGCTCCACGAGTGAGTATGCTTATAAATGTTTCTGCATATCCTTCTCCTAACTTTATCAAAGAAAATGTTAACTGTCATCACAGCTCTACTTCTTAATCCGGTACCAATAACTTCCTTTCAGTCCATGTAAGATAAATGTCATTTTCAATAGAAATCTGACTTTAAAACTACGGTACTCTTCTTTATAATGTCCTCTTCTTTCAAAATCAACACTATAATGTTTTTCATTTAAAAAATCTACCGCATCTTGTAGCCATTTTCCTCTATGAAGACATCCTGCATGGTTGTAAATGAAAACATCATTAGTCTTGTCATTAACACATCTTATATCTAACTCTGCCCTCAATGCTCTTTTATTTCCGTACCATTCAGAAGTCCAAGGATTCTCATGTGGCAGAGCCATCTCCTTCAGCATTTCCTTTTTCCAAAATGAAACCTGATAACTGAAAGTATGTTCTGAAGGCAATAACTTACTAATATGCATTCCTTCTTCGCACGCTCTCATTGGCAGCTTTTGATAGACAAGGTATAGTGCATCTAAGTTATTTCTACGAAAGTATTGATAATAGGTTCCCAACATGTTTACTTTTACTGGCCCCATCATCATATAGTCTATCATAATCAGCAGTATGTTTCTACTCGGCACTTTTTCCAAGCCAGCCCTTAATAAACTTCCGAATGCCTTTCCTTTACCAACCTTTGTACAGATGATATTCATATCGTCACGTCTATATTCTTTCTCTTCTGTATGAAGATATAATTCTCCATCATATTCCGGCCAGAATCGTCGAAACATATCAAAGAATATATCCCAAATATCTGAATAGGAGTCCGACGAGCATACAAATACAGAATACCTTTCGCTCATTATCCAAGAGTCTTTTTCTTTACTTTATTATAAATAAGAACAACTTGACTTTTCTCCCAAGAGGAAAGACCAAAACTCATCATCAAGATTATAAAAATTATGAAAGCACCTATTGTGACTAGTGTTAGTCTGAGAAGACCTTCATTTATTGAAAAATGAATAAGAAAAGCTATACTAAGCGTGACTGCGCTGCAAATCAAACATTTGGCAACAACCTCTTTGAAATATAGAAAGAGAGGCATCTTAAGATGACGGGTGCAGAATGTTAAACGGGCTAATAATATTAAAATGGCGCAAATCACCATCAACTGTTGCATAAAGTACGGTACCGATCCCCTTTTAAAACTATCATACAGGATAAATACTGTAGAAAAGTGGATGATGGATATGGTGATATTAATCCACTTTATTTTTCCCACAGCATTAATGGCCGTACTTAATGGTATACTAAGTTGCTCAATCATTGTTTGAATAAAGCCGATTGTACAAAAAGCAACCAAAAAAGGCGGGATTTCTACAAGCCATAAATCAAGAATATATTGGCATTCTACTATAAATGGAATTGCAAGAAAAGCAAACATAGCGAAGGACATTTTGCATGATGTAAATGTCAATAAAAACATCTTTTCCCTATTATTTTGTCCTTCAGACTTAACAATTACAGGATTTACTGCTTTCAACATATTATTTGAGAAAGCCAACATCTGGCCGTTCAATTGCCCTAAAACACCCTTTGTCGCATTAAGTCGCGTCCCGAAGAAATGATTTAGAAGCAGCTCAGACCCATAACCAGACATAACTCCAGAAGAATTCCCCAGAAGATTCCATCCAGCAAAGGATGCCATCTTTTCTAAGATTTTTTTATCAAAATATTTATTTACCAACAACTCACATTCTTCATATCTTATCCTACAATAAATGCTCATGACAATCATGATCAAAGCAGTAACAACTGTCATTAGAAAGCCATACCAAATTAGTTTGTGACTGGATAATGATAATAAGAAAAATGCAATTGATAATTTCAGCAAAGACTCAACCACACCTACAATTGAAAAAAACAACATATTCTCATGAGCATTTACAACTGCGTTATAAGGAACCGTTAGGACTGTAATTGCTGTACTAATTATCATGAAGTAATATATGTTCTCTGCATCTGAGACTCTTGAAACATCGATATTCAAAACGTAATAAAAAAATAAAGGCTTTAACGAAAACAACAACACCGACAATAATAATGCCATTATAATGTGCAATAAAACAGCGTTATTAAAAATAACCTTCATATTATGTAGGTCTCCTTCGCCAGCATAATAACTCATAAAACGTTGAGTAGCTGCAGACATAGATCCATTCAGAAATGATAATAGGGCTATTGATCCGCCTACTACGCTAAAAACGCCAAAATCTGCTGCTCCTAAAGCTTGAAGGACAAGCCTTGTGGTATATAAGGAGATCAATACAGTCACCCCCATTTTTACATAGAGGTATCCTGTATTTTTAACAATTCGAGTACTTGCTGACATTTGGATCAAATATTCTGCTGCATGCACAACCAATCTTTAAAATAGACTGGTTTCAAGTGGAAATCATCATATCTCCGCCACACATTCTCTCTTCGGTTATATTTTGGCCAAAAAAGATCTATCATATCGCTGTCAATAACAATAGCCAATTCTCTCATATAGTAATCACTGTCTTCAAACGTCCACATTAAGTCAAACCCTAATGATTCTATATAATGTGAAGTGAAATATATTTCTCCAGGCCTATGCATACATAATTCCTTTGTATCACTAAATTCCAGTTTCTTACCATGTTCACTATCGTCATTGGGACATGAATAATATCTCTCAACATCATTCAATGTTCCAAATGTGAACATATCTGACCAGTTATACATCCTAGTACTAAATGTCCCTAAACTAAACGTGATTATTCGTTCTTTAGCTTCGCATGAAAGTCTTAATGGGAATATTATTTGTAATCTTATCAAAAAATTAAAAATGTCTGTTTCATAAAAGCGCTGGTCTGTCCTACATTTTAGCACATACTCTACTCCCAATTCTTTTGCCTTAAGGATACCATTAATCGAAGAGATTCTTTGTAGATTATTGTTACAGAAACCAGTTAGCGGATTGGGAATATCATTTAGGATAACTTCCACTCCTTCTTTTTTTAATGCAACTATCTGTTCAGATGGCTCATTACTCCATGTAGAGACAATAATTTTAGAGTCAGGATATAATCTTTTGTATAAACGTACGCTTTCAAGAGTGAAATTGTATTTTGACATCAATTTCCCTTGAATCACTATTGCAACCCGCTTGTTAATATCTGATAAAACAGGTTGCGTCTTTACATCTTTTGCGACCCGGGGCCTGGTATGGTATGTTATAAAGGAATCCTTTAAATAAGATAACATTCTTAACGTACCAGAATAATACTTTCCTATCTTTTTCATTCAGTTTCAGCAATTAGATGATGATAATATGATAGCTTTATATTTCCCCAATCTGAATAGTTCTTAGTCATGATGGGTCTGAACTTATAATTATCCAATAGCATTGAATAAATAATATGGGAAACACATAGATGCTTCTCTTTCTGCGAAAGTTTTAGATAGTACCTGCAAAATGTCTCAGCGTTCTCAAAGCAACTGCCACCAACATTAAAATAACGGCTTACCAATCTCTTTTCTATCATGTTTGTAATAAAATACATATCATCAACAGCTACGTAGCTTTTATTTTTAGGGTCGGCAATGTCCAATTGGTCCAAAGGAAATACGGCTACACTATTTTCCTTAAGTATTTCACCCTCAAAGTATCCATCAGCATCTTTTATGAAGATGCCACCATCAATATGTTCTTTGATGATTGTCTGATAAATAGTCTCTGCTTGGGAATTAGTTTCTTCATCTAATATTACTACATGAGCATTATCCCATCCGAGCCTCTTGAACTGTATTTTAAATAGGTCTTCAAGTCCAAACAATTCAGAATGATTTCGTAGAATTGTAAAATAAATATTATCAAACTGTCTCAAATCCAGTCCCATAACTGATTTAACCGATAGCATATAGCCTGCCTGATCTAATGCGAAAATATATGGCATTGTTTCTTTTGCATTCTTATTACAACCAGCTGCTGGTATAATCAGATTAAATCTATCATGGGAAGTATTTTTCGTATCCTCACAATTCACATTATTATTATCATTTGGTTCAGTCTGCTTAGTATCAAGTATCTCTTTTATTTGGGTCTTTAAGAAATCAACGACAGTTTCTTCATGTGCATATTGTAATACTCTCAATAAATTTAAAAGTTGAAAGTCATCATAATAATCATTATACCATTGGTACTTCTGAAAATAGCCATTTAATTCATGGTCTATTTTCTCCGAAATGATTTTCATCCTTAATTGATCATATGGTCGTATATATAATTGCTGAGACCACATAAACGAGGAATCCTGTCTTAATTTAACAATATCTATCAAAGGTGATTCAATGAAAGAATCTAAGAAATCGATCAAATAATAGTTATTTCCATTAAAAAGAATATTAGAAAAGGTAAGATCTCCATGGCATCGACCTATGGGGAGTTTTATGCTTGCTTTTTCATATTTACAGAATCTTTTTTCAGATTCTCGTAGCAATTGCTTGATCTCTGCATCACTATTTAGCAATTGTTTCGATTCTATGTTTTGTTTAACGTCTCTAAATTTGGTAAGAATTTGGAGCGAGTCAATTACTTCTATAACAGATGACTCTAATTCCTTTTCAATATAATTAATAAGAGCGTTAATAAAGAAACTAATCTGCTCAAATCCTGCTGATTCAAAATATTCGATGAAATTCTTACCATATATATATTCCATCTTGACAGATACCGTCGTACCATCATCAGTCACATTAAGAATATGAGGTACCCTTATATGCTGACACATCTCCTTGGCGGCGACTTCCTGTTTTTTGGCTTGTTTTACAAGTCTGGATTGATATCTTTTATCTTTCGTTGACTTATAGATAAAAATGTCATGTCCTTCCCTGACTATATCGATTTTACAGCCAGAATGGCCTTTTACTGCAATTTCCATTCCTAGAAAAAAACTTTTGTAATTCTTATAATGTTAGCTCCGCTTTTCTCTGCTGCAGCTACTCCAACTTCAGAATCTTCAAAAATGAGTGTTTCTTCTGGCTTAACCTTAAGATTACTCATACATGTTTGGTATATTTCAGGGTTGGGTTTTCCTTTCATGACCGCATCGCCTGCAATAATCAACTCAAATAGATTTGAAAGTTCAAGATAATTCAAGACATTCATTAGATTATTTCTTTGAGCTGTGGATGCAATGGCTATCTTTACTCCAGATTGTTTGGCCTTTCTTAAGAAATTGATGAGGGTTTCATTGGGCTTTAGTGAAGAAAAGCACATAGGATAAACCCTTGCCTTTTCTTTTTTTATTCTCCCTTTCAATTCTTCATCACGCACTTTCATATAGTCCATAAAATCATCAAAGCGTAACCCGAAACATGCCCTATACTGGTCTCGTGTTATGCCATATCCGATCTCATAATAATATCGTTTGAAAGCTAACATATATGCTTCGTAGTTGGCTTCAAAAGTATCAACAAGAGTTCCGTCAAAATCTGTAATAATAGCTTTTATCATAAGTAACGCTTTAACTCTTCAGGGGTTCCGTAGGAATAGTATTTCTCCATGGTTTCCAGTTCCACCGTTTCACCATTTGCAAGAAGATAGTTATATAACAACGACACATAATACTCTGGCTTAGAAAAAACTGACTCACTCAACAAACTGTGGGCAGCTTTTAAAAAACCGTTAGCAGATGAAAAAAAATAAGCACCGCACAAAGCATGGTTACTTATAACTTCCTTCTCTGCAGTGCGTATTACAACATCATTCTCATCTACTTCAGCATAGCTGAATCTTGGATCAGTTGATTCAAAAGATACTAACAATCCTCCATTTACTATTTGTATAGGTTGGTTCAATATCTCTTTTATATTCTGCAAGAAACCATTACTTCGAAATTCCAGATCGCAATCCATCACAAGTATCGATTCTTCTTCTCTAATTACTTCTTCAGCTACCAAACAAGTCTCAACCGCTCCCCGTGTCGATTTATCTACATAAAAAATGTTCGCTTGGGGAAGGAAAAATTTAATCTTCTCATCAATACCATATTTAACAATATGTTCTTTTCTTACAACAAAACTGTACCTTATAAGAGCGTTATCTATTTGTACGCTGTTAATTGCTCTCATAAAAAGTGGCTTGCCGTTCAATTCTATCAAGGGCTTTGGTATTTTCCAGCCTTCTTGAACGAATCTTCTTCCCTCGCCAGCCATTGGCATAATAATATGAAGAGGTCTCATGATTCTTTTAATTAATCTACCTTATACTTTAAATAATTCTCTGCAAGAAAACTTCTTGAAAGTCTTTCTTCCAAAGGTAGTACCATTTCCTCATGTTTTAACTGTTCCTCTAAAGTAAAACGATACTTAATAACTTTTGCTGGTACACCACCAACTATAGTATAAGGAGGAATATTGCCAGTTACTACGGCACCAGCTACTACTATACTACCTCTCCCCACATGTGCTCCAGGGCAAAGAGTCACATTTGCCCCAAGCCACACGCCATCTTCTACAATTACATCTGAGGGTATCTCACCTTTGCTCCAATTCTTATCTCCTGGGTATGACCCCACCTCAAACATATTATGATTTTGGCAGATAACAGTTAAACCTGGCCCAGCTATCGAATATTTCTTCATGATGAATTTACCCTTATTTGCCATGATATTAGCATGCTCCCCTATGTTAGTATGCTCATATAGACGAACATTCCGCTTATTGATAATACTGGGCATCAGTACTGTAGCTGTTGGATGAATATATTCATAGTGATCCCTCCTGGATCCGAGAAGATTCATCCTAATAGCCCGCCATGCATCTGCCAGGACTTGCTTTATGATTGTAAAATTCATCGTTATTTCCTTTCCAAATTGGACCTTCTTCAAAAAAAGAGGATAGTTGGTTTGCCTCTCACGGAGGCATTGTTATATCAGCACGCATAGCCTGGTGGAGCGCATTAATCAGTGCCTGCTCCCAGCGTTGCAGCTCTGCAGGATTATTCCTTAACTTCACACGAATGTCCCTGAAAATCAACAGGAACTGCCACAACTGCAAGTGGTCACCCGGTAATAGTTTACGTTTTTAGACTCTGCTGAAGGCTCCGTTACGCAACTGGTAATGGCAGCACATCTCCTGACGCTTATGGGTGTAGAGCGAGTCCACCTTCTCCAACACCATCACTGACAGGCTCTCCGAGAGGCCCATCATCAGCGTCTTGAGTTCTAAAAACTCCTTTTTCATGTTACTTTAAATGTTTAAAAATGAATAAATATTAAAACTATCCCCGTGGGGATGGATATTTCTTTGTTACACAGATTCTGGGTAAATTCGCGCACAGATAATAACTGCGAGACAATAGATTTACAAACTTAAAACAAAAATGTTATGTCAGACTTCAAAAAGAAGAAAATTGATGAGATTCAGAAGAGTCTCAAGTGTCTTATTCAAAGGAACCTGCTCGACATCTATAAAAAGATGGATGGACATGAGCCAAGTCAACTGGAAAAAGACTCCGCCAAGGAATACGCCGAGCATTTAGCGTGGCAGGCGAACTTGGCATTGATGTGGGCGACCAGAGATTTCACGCGTTTCGACTGGGATCGGTTCTTTGACCGAGTTCGTGATGTGGATTATCTCACAGATGACGAGGATTCTGAATAGGTCTCACAAATCACAAAAAATAATTAACTAAAATAATACTAATATGAACGATCTGGATCCCATTGAGGAGGAACTGACAAAGGCTGGGACAGCGACCTCCGTATCACCATTGGTGGAGAAATTAGACAAGTTCAGAATCATGTCCGACACGGACGTTCCTCCAGAGGACTTCCTGTTGCGACTGTTCGGCAAACCCTGCTTTCCACGCCGCGACCTCTCGGCGATCACCGGCACGGAGAAGTGCGGCAAGACGTACTTCACAACGATGCTCATGGCCTGCTGCGCAGAGAAGAACGTGCTCGAGCTGGAACGTATCAGCGATGAGCCGCTGAAGGTGATGTGGTATGACACGGAACAGAGCCGCCAGTCCACCAAGAGCATCCTCACAGAGCGTGTGTACAAGCTGATTAAGCCTCACACAGAATTTTCGGAGCAGCGAGAACAGCGTGAGCTCGCTCAGACACTGTCGAGTCGTGACGAAAATCGCTATAAGCAAAACACAGAAATCACAGAAATAATTAAAACTCACACAGAATTTTCGGAGCAGCGAGAACAGTGTGAGCTCGCTCAGACACTGTCGAGTCGTGACGAAAATCGCTATAAGCAGGTTACAGATCTCACAGATATGGACGAAAAGTATTTCGTCTTTAACGTCCGGGCATGCACTTTCGAGGAACGGATGGACTATCTGGTGGCGGGCATTGAGGCGTATAAGCCTGACATGGTGATTATCGACAACGTGAGTGACCTGTTGCCCAGCATCAACGACCCGGAAGGGTCAGCCAGGGTGATAGACCAGCTCATGCAACTCTCTACGGAGAATAACTGTAACATCACCATCGTCATCCACCTGAACCGCTCTGGCGAGAAGCGTAACCTGCGAGGATGGTTGGGCACGGAGATCCTGCACAAGGCCTTCGATGTATACTACTGCGAGCAGATAGAGAAGACCGATGTGTTCTCCGTGGAACAGACGTTCACCCGCAAGTACCGCATCCCAGAAACGCTCTACTACACCATCGAAGACAATGGACTGCCTCATATCACGACAAAACCTGCAAGCTATCAGCCGCGGGAAGGGAATGGTCGCTACATGACGAACAAACCTGAGGCTTATCAGATCAAGACCGAGAAGGCCGAGTCGTTCAACCAGGATTATATCATCCGCAACGACAGTAATGCGCGTCAGCCGTGGGAATGGAACCTGCGTTCGCTGTTCTTCGATGCGATGGGCGTACAGCCATCGATGCCCCTCGAAGCGTTACAGAAAGAGGTGATGTCCCTGAGTGGCATCAAGCAGCCGAAGTATTACGAGAAGGTGTACAGACTGGCCGTCGACCAGCGTATCGTACAGACGACGTTAGACAAGCGGAAGCGTGTAGTAGCCATCCTCACCCCTTCCTAACCCCCTCTCTATATAGCCCCCACCCTCTCTCATAGAGAGGTGGGGCTATAGGTAGAGGGGTGTAGAAGGGTCAGGGATGTCAGATGTCGGAAGTCAGAAGGGATGATGTCATGAAAATCGAAGATCTATTTTCTCATACGTTCAAAGCGCTGCGTAAGCAGATCGATTCTGAGGCCGTCAAGAGGCAGGTGGATTTCTTGCTTCCTTCGATGCCGATGGTCGAGGCCTGTCGAGCTGATGATTTCGACTTTTTCCAGCCGTGGATTGACTTCGGCAGACTGACAGTCGACCAGATGCACCATGCTGCGGAACGTTATCTCCTCGGTAAGTCCAAGTCCGGTGCCACGATCTTCTGGCTGATCGATGATCTCTGCCGTCCGCTTGATGCCCTCATTGCTCCAGATACCTGGATCTCCTCTCTCCTGAAGCAGCGGGAACCGCTCCTCATGTCCTGGCGGCCAAGACGGTGCCTCTTCGGCGAGCACCTTCTCACAGAAGAACTATTTAGTCACACAGATACCACAGAAAGCACAGAAATTAAAGGTCACACAGATCTTGCGAATCTCACAGATATTAAATTCTCTAATTCTCAAATTCTTGATAAAAAAGATTCGTCTAATTCTCAAGTTCTTGATAAAAAAGATTCGTGCGCTTCAAACTCTTTCCGTGATTTCCGTGATTTCTGTGTGACGAATAAACCTGTCTGTGTGGTGGAATCGCCAGTCTCTGCGGTGATTCTTTCTGAGCTATATCCGAACAGCATCTGGCTCTCATCAGTCCCGAGCACCTACTTCACCATCGATCTCCTCGAACCACTTCGTGGTCGTACCATCAAGGTCTATCCCCACACCGATGCGACCCTCTCCAACTACCTGTCCTGGCTCGAGATTGCCGACATGGCCCGTCAGGCCTACCATCTCGACATCACCGTCTCCTGCACGCTCGAAGACACCGCCTCTCCCTCACAAAAAGACCGTAGAATCGACATTCTCCAGTATCTCTATGAACTATATTCGAACCCCAAAGAATAGTGCCATCATTCCCCTTGAATTCTGCCATAATTCGATGAGTTTTACGCCATAATTCTCTTTACTCTTTTAAACAACTCAGTCATACCTATCATAAGGTCGGCCTGTGGCCTCAAAATCCAACAAAATATTACAAGATACGGAAAGATAAAAGATTTTGAATAAGATTATGTAAGATTTTGAGCGAAGCGACCTCTTCAAGAAGGGGACCGAGCAGTTACACTCTTTTTTGTTATTTGTTACTATATCTAAATTTGTTATTCTGTCTAATGGTAAACCTATACGATAAACATCGCTTCATCAGTAAGAGTACGCTGGCCAAGCTTGCCGGCGTGCATCGCAACACCTTCAGTCGCTATCTGGCAACACGCCAGTCAATCCTTGAATCACTGGGCGTAAGCCCCAAGGCCAAGAAACTGCCGCCTCAGGCCGTACGCTTTATCTGTGAGGACTACTGCATCGACCTGCCTGAAAGCCTACAAGACCAGGACGCTCTTTCTAAGTCACCTCTCTATCAACAGTTCATCCGCCACCTCCAGGACGCTGAGCACTATCAATTTATGCTTCAGCACCAACGGCTCACACAGAAATAGTGTCTCACAGATTTTTCTGTGTGACATTAAATATATCTGTGTGAACTTAGTGTATGACTGTTGGTCACAGATTATCAACAGAAGCGGCATCAAGTCCTGTCATTTGCATGATCTCTTCGACGCTCTTGCCAGCCTTCTTCATGTTCGTAGCCACTTGGCGAAGCGCATTAGCAGTTCCTTCTGCAATACCTTCATCCTTGCCATCAATATAAGATGACTTTATGGCGTCGTTTTCTACCATGCGCCTTTCCATCTCACGGATATATGCCCGTCGCTCATTATCGGGAAGCCTGTCAATACGTAACTTCTCACGAGCTTCGGGCAATCCTTTAGCTGTATAACGCTCGTCAATGGTACCCGTCTTCAGGAAAACTATCCATTCGTCCAAAGGAGTCTTGGCCACGCTATCAAAATCATTCACCTTCAGTACATAGTACTCCGGGAACACATCACCAGCCAATTCTCGGTCAAACATCTCACGCTGTTTCTTCGATAACAACAATATATCACCGTCGTGAATACCCTTAAATTCTGTCTTTCCATGATATACATAGTCACTTCCCTGACCAAGTTCAAAATACACGATATTGACAGAATAAACCTTACGCACCATCTCATAATCCTGACCAAGTTCAATATACTCTGTGACTGCTTTGCTGGTACCATATAGCATACGGTGGAAATAGCTATAGGCACGTTCGTTCTGAACCTCAACGATAATCAGTTCCTTCCTTTCGTCCTCACAAAGGATATCCACACGGTTATACTTATCATCTTTCGATTCCTGATTGCCCTCAGACTCCAGGAATTTCACAATTTTCACATCTTGCTTCAACAATACTGAAAGAAAGCCCTCCAGCACATCATAATTAGCCTTGTTACGAAGCAGTCTCTTAATGGCCCAGTCGAATCGGATGTATTTATTTGCTATAATCATATCATTATAATTTTCACGCTGCAAATTTAGCATTTTTTTTTTATTCTGCCATCATTTACTGTAAAATTCTGCGTGACTTATAAAAATCCGTGAGATCTGTGTAACATAATCAATATCTGGCGTAGCCGCTTTTGCCAGCAAAAGCCTATTTCTGTGATTTCTGTGATTTGCTTATAGCGATTTTCGTCACGACTCGACAGTGTCTGAGCGAGCTCACGCTGTTCTCGCTGCTCCATCGGTTGACTATCGTCTTCCTCTGTCACGACTCGGCAGTGTCTGAACAAGTTCACACTGCTCTCACTGCTCCATCGGTTGACTATCGTCTTCCTCTGTCACGACTCGGCAGTGTCTGAACAAGTTCACACTGCTCTCACTGCTCCATCGGTTCTGTGTGACATTTAATTATATCAGAGAGATCTGTGAGATCTGTGTGACATTTAAATATATCAGTGTGACAATAATCTAAAAAGATATAAATTTCTGCGTGCCATTGCACAAGAATGCACCAATTGCCTCTGCCGTTGTCGTACCTTTGCATTGTCAGAGAAACACTCTGGCAGAGCAAGGGACTGGCAAGTCGCGCGGTAGCCTACTCTCAACTCTTAATTCTCAATTCTCAATTCTAAATTCTACAACCATGCCTGTATTCATTAAAGTAACCCAAAACAAGATCAAGGACTCAAAGTCCTTCGGTAAGTGGTACGGCCATGTCGCCACCACGAAGACCATGACCTACCAGGAGCTCTGCAAGCACATGTCCGAGCACAACTCTGTCTATGGCGAGGATGTCTGCCTGGGCGTTGCCAACAAGCTTCAGAACTGTATGCTCGAGCAGCTCCTCGAGGGTAAGAAGGTCCAGTTCGGTGAGCTCGGTGTGTTCTACCTCTCCGTCCGGTCCACCGGTACTGAAAAGGAGGAGGACTTCAACCTCGGCATCAACATCAACGGTCTGTTCCTCTGCTTCGCCCCCAGTCGTACCGACGTGAACAACCTCTCTTCGAAGATGCTGAAGAAGAAGGCCTCATTCCTCAATGTCAAGGACATGGTCTTTGGCAAGCCCAAGAAGTCCGATGAGGATGGCGAGGGTGGTGATGACAACACCGGCGGCACTACGCCTCCCGATGATGGTCCCGACAACCAGCCCACTGACGGCGACTAATCCATAGTCCCTTGCCTGCAAGCACTATGCACTATGCACTAAGAATTATGCGCTCGACCTTTGGTCGCTTGCAAGGCAAGAATTATGAACTGTGCACTCAACCTTTGCTCACTTGCTTTGCAAGAACTATGAATTATGCACTATGCACTATGAACTGACCTGACCTGAGTGTCCTGGAGGATCAGCGATGAGACACCCGAAGAGCAATCATTATCCTATGATCTCTTACATCAGACTCTTACATCTCTCATGAACGCGCTCTGCACTCACATTCCTTCTCTCACCTCGGTCCTTGATTTATTGTCACACAGATTTCACAGATTGATTAAACGAACACGAATTACACGAATTACACGAATTTCACGAGATTTGTCGAAGACCCACGAGTGCTCGCAGTAATTACACGAATTTTTCTAAAGTCACACAGATCTCACAAATCTCACAGATTAT
>Ga0247610_10001074_pt1 | contig 34964 bp, 19 predicted proteins | sample 174DNAGHGhighgp2_FD_193483 | JGI IMG/M metagenome (GOLD analysis project Ga0247610, IMG submission 193483) | Sheep rumen microbial communities from Palmerston North, Manawatu-Wanganui, New Zealand - 1742 DNA GHGhigh gp2 | ecosystem: Host-associated > Mammals > Digestive system > Stomach > Rumen...
GCTCAAGGAGCTGCGCGACGGCCACACCAACCTCATCGCCAGCCACGACGTGTCGCGCTACTGGGTGTGGGAGCAGTGGCCCGTCAACTACGACGAGCGCATCATCGACCAGCACTACCTCAACTTTGACTACAAGATGGCCTCGGGCATCAAGTACCAGATCCTGCCCCAGAACTTCGGCTACCTCTACTACGGCTCCTTCTCATCGGATATCGGCGAGGGCAATCTCGACCTCATCCTCAGCTACTTATCCACCGCCGACGGACTCATCATCGACGTGCGCGACAACGGCGGAGGCATGCTCACCAACGTCGAGAAACTCGTCTCGCGATTTATCGACAGCAAGACCCTCGCGGGCTACATCTGCCACAAGACAGGCCCCGGCCACAACGACCTGAGCGAGCCATATGCCTACTACTTTGAGCCCACCAAGAACCATCTCCACTACCTCAAGCCCGTCGTCGTGCTCGCCAGCCGCGGCTCCTTCAGCGCCACCAACAATTTTGTGTCCATCATGAAGTCGCTCGACCAGGTCACCATCGTGGGCGACACCACCGGCGGCGGCGGCGGACTCCCCTTCACCAGCGAGCTGCCCAACGGCTGGCGCGTGCGCTTCACCTCATGCCCCATCATGGATGCACAGGGAAGGCTCACCGAGTTCGGCGTGGCCCCTGACGTGCGCATCGACATGGACGAGAACGACCGCACCCATGACGCCATCCTCGACCGCGCCATCGACATCCTCACAACCGCCACCCGCCATTAACCAGCGTCCGGTAAAAACGCACTGTCACAGTAGGGCCTCGCCTTGGCGTGGCCGTTCATCTCCTCAAAAAACACGCTGATTTCGCTGATTTTCACGAATTTGAACAACATGATCAGCGTTATTCCGCGTCATCAGCGTTTAGATATACTTCTTGCCTCATTGCGGCCACGCCAAGGCGAGGCCCTACATCTTGCAGCTTCTACACCAAGGCGTTTTTACCGGACATTTCATGCGAAATTCTCTTATTTGGCATGAATAGTTTGCATCACAAGCGTGATTTGCAGTCAAAAACAGGCACCGATGCGTTAAAACCTGTGCTATAGCCTACTCTTAAAAAATTGGCACAATTCTTGCACATATAAAAAATTAGCAATACTTTTGCAAGTTGAAAGATAATGCAAACTTATCATTTGAAAGGAAAAAGAAGATATCAGAAGAGTAGAGCGAAATCACTTCACTGATGGTTATGGCATGGTGAGACAAACCAACCCGCACATGGATTGATGCATCCTCATCCACACTTTTTCCCAACACATTGATAATCAAAACATCACAACGAAGATAATATTGTTTAACTAATTATAATTTTTAGATAATATGAAAAAGAAACTAACACTTTTGGCGTTCAGTCTGCTCCTAGCAGTAGGCTGGACTAATTCTGCTTCGGCTCAAGCCAAGCCTAGCTCGACACCAGCAGCTAAATGGGTTTCTGCCCCTGTGCAGGAACGTGCAACGCGCATCCCCCAATCTCTGATGAAGGGTGATGGCGTGAGGAAAGCTCCCAACAGAGCTAACAACGATGTGTATGCCAACACGGTTTATACCAAGGACCAGTATGGTGCTATCACCTATACTTGGTATGAGGGCCCAACGACCAACTACCCGTCGCACACCGCTTCACTGACCGACACAGTAACTGACCCCAATCAGATGTACTGGCTGTTCCGCAGCACCTACATGAACCAGAACATCCCTGGCATCCGTTATAATGATGTGATTCAGGGCGCTACAGTTTATTATGGTGAGGGCCGTGGATGGGAAATCGGTACGCGTACAAAGGTTGATCTTATTGTCTATATCGATAACACCTATGGACGGCTCTTCAGCATCAATATTGACTATTTAGATGGCACTGAGTTGATGCATTGGTCGGCAAGCTCCAATTATATCTACAGTGGTTGGAGTTATACTGGAACACGTACTCGCACCACATACGACGGTAGCTCTTGCTGGTACTTCCCTAATGGTGGTGTCATCACCGTTCCCGCTAGCTTGCTGCCCGCCGAAGGTTACAAGGTCACGATCAGTGCCATGAGTACGTCAAACACCAACACCTGCGACTATCAAGTCTATAATGAAACGGCAGATGGAAATAATATAAATCTTTTAAATGGTTTCACGGCCAAAAACACCAGGGTAACAGAGACTTACTATATGGTTCATGATTACGGAACCATTTCTGCACCCAATCTTAACGGCTATACCATTTTCCTGCTCAAGTTGAAAGATTTTCCGGAATATGATGCCCAGACGGATTATGCTGCCTATCGGGCTGAATATGAAAAGCGCGCTTATCCATCAACCGCCCAGGCACTCATCGACGTCTTTGACGAATACTATGCTTCGGCCGAGTTGCTGACCGACGGTCTCCGCGTGGGTGAGGGTTCCGAGACTTCGGGTACCGTTTTCGCTTACCAGGGTGCATTGAACCGCTTCTACCTCATCGGCAAGGGAAAGACGGCCACCGTGTGCTCAAATTATATCTTTGGCTGCGACGGACCGTTCTATCGTTTGTATGAGGAATTCAGCCCCACTGCCACTACTGCCTCTGAGGCGACCACTGACCTCTATCAGAACATGTGGACCAACGGTGATTACTATCCCGTTAAGCACGACTGCCAATCTGTACTCTCATTGTCGCACTACTATGCGATGTACGGTAAAGATACCACGGTTTACAAATCTGTATCACCGATGGTATTCTACATCCCCGACTTGAGGTCTATTCAAGACGACCGTAATTACGAGGAGGGCCATCAGCCCCAGGTGGGTCTGTACAGAATTTTCCTGACTGCCGAGACCGAACCTAGTGATACTTACGCTCAGGACAGCACCTACACCGTGACACTCGCATGGACCTCGACGCTGAACGATATGGTCAACAACACAGTGCCTCAGACCTACATCATCTACACGGTAACAACCGACAGCTTGGGCAATGAGACTTACACTCCGCTGGACACTCTCTATAATCCCAGTGAACTGGTTTACGACTACGACGTGAAGCAGACTCAGGCCAGCCAACAGATCAGATACGTGGTCATGGGCTTCCCCATCTATGACCTCGAACATCCTGATGTCATCGGCAACGACTACTTCTTCACCTACAGTAACCCCGATGATGTTCAGATTCCTGGTCTGTTCGACTTTATGATTCTGTACCGCGAGCGCTACGAGAGCGACTTCATCATCCAGCAGGAGAGGAACTACTACCGCAACTACCTGTATCCCACCAACCTGTCCCCAGGAACTGGTATGACCTTGGGTCAGCTTAAGCAAGAGTGGCCCAACCAAACGGCCAGCTATACCCTGTGGCGTGACAATACCGGTGTTGCCAAGCTCGAGGTGCGTGGTATTGGTAATAAGGTTTACTACCGCATCCGCTACTATGATGCCACCCAAGACACCACAAATGTCAATGATATTGCGATACCTAACGGTTATCAGAAAATGCCTAACGAATAAAAACGATATAAGCGATGAAAAAGATTTATATGATTTTGGCAGCCATGACGCTGCTCTCGATGTCGCTTAACGCGCAACTGCTTCCCGCCAAGAATTTGGGTGATTTTAGTTTTAATCCCACAGGCAAAGCTTATCAAAAAGCCACCAACGGCCAGTTCCGCATGCCATCGCTGGGAACGGGCGAATATCTGCTTGGCCCGTACAACACCGATGACTTCGACGCCACTGGTATCGGCTACGGCGGTTACTACTCCAGTGACCAATCCGTCCTTGCTATGGTCGAATTAACACGTGATGAGTTTGAAAGCCATATTGGTGACACCATCATCGGTTTCCGTTTCGCCCTCGCTGGCTCAACGCCCACACCTGTCTTTGCTTTCTATGCATGGCCTGCCAGTGAGAATTACTGGGATCAAGATCATCTTAACACTTGGGAACTCGGTTCAATGATGGCTGGTAACACCAGCTCCGAACCACAAACCTCTACGGTTACCGGCCCTGTTGACGTTACATTCACTGCAGCTAGTAGTACAACCAATACACTTACTAATAACGAAGTAACCATCACCACAGGAATAACGGAGTTAGGTGGTTATACTTCGATGTATTTAAATGGCACAACTACCATTTCAACGACCAATGGCACAATTACTAAGATTGTGTTCAATGGTAGAAGTGATAACAGTTACCCTGTTAGTCGTTTATCCGCAGCAACTGGCAATTTCACGGTCAGCAACAATGTCGCTACTTGGACCGGAAGTGCTTCAAGTGTACGTTTCAGTTCGACACAAGATGCTGGATGCGCGAGCATTGTTGTTACAGTACAAAGGACCACTACCCAAACCACTTACGTCAATACTGTGGTCGTAGGCCGCGGTGTTACTACGAATGAACACATCCCTGTAAGTGGTTATAACCAGGATTATGGCTACCACAACCAGATGATTTATCGTGCTGGCCAGCTTTGTATGGCATCAGGCGCACAAATCACCTCGCTGACGTTCTATCCTGAGCCTGGAACCGGTATCCCCTTCGCCGGCAGTACTGTGACGGTGAGTCTGGCCAATACCACCACCGACAACTTTGGTACCGGAACTTCGGGGAACAAGATTACCTCTGGTCTGACTACGGTGGCAACTATTACGCCTGTCGCCAATAGTGGACTCACTGAATGGAAGATTGATTTTGCCACGCCTTTCACCTACACTGGTAACAACCTGTTGGTACAAGTTTCGTGTCCCGGTTATCGTAATGACAACACGAGCGGTCAATGGGCTCATGCCAACTTCCTGGGTGATGACCAGAGTGCCAACGTCACCTTGAGGTCTGTCGGTAACGGTTATTCGACCACGACCGGTACGCCCAGCACCTTCCTGCCCAAGGCTACCTTTGCCTTCACCGGAAGTGTCAACACTCCCAACTATCTCACGCTGGCAGGAGGCGAGTGGCATGACTTCTTCCTGGATCAGCCTGTAGTTCTTGAGTTGGGTGACACCATCCAAATGCTGGCAATCGGTTATGACTATTACCAGTATACAGGTACGAGCCATGCTCCTACTGCTGTCAACAGCAATAGCACGGGTCACCAGCACAGGTCCTATATGGCTACCGACTCTTATAGTGCACGCTGGTGGAACGATGGCGTTTCAGGTCCCGACAACAGCGACCGTCCTGGTGACATGGCAGTACAGCTGATCTTCAAGAGCAAGATGCAGAAGACTCCTGCTCCCACGATTTCTTATACTGAGGATGCTCAGTACGGCCATGTTACCGCTACTGCTACCGATCCCACGGCCACGGTAACCCTCACCGTTGGTGGCCAGACGGCAACCGGCGTAGGCAGCGTGACCATCAATATAGGCCGCGGCGAGACTGACGTTACTGTCACCGCCAGCGCAACGGCTCAGGAGCCTGGTAAACTCGAAAGTGATCCCGCAACCGCAACCTATACGGTACAGGCATCTACGCTCACTCCCACTCCCGCTCCATCCATCAACAGCCAAGTACTTGACGTGACTGTCCAGGTAACCGGTACCGGTGAAGGCGAGCTGCACATGTACGTTGACGGACAAGAGGTTACCAACCCCGACTATCTGGAGCGTACCGACCAAGACTACTACGTCACCGTCACTGTCACCGCTATGATCAACGATGGTGACCACCGCATGAGTACCACGACCCGGCAAGTGCTGGTTCCTGCTCTTACAGGACTTGACTTGACAGGTTGGACGCAGTTGCCTGGCACTTATTCTAACAACAGTGTCATCAACTGGAATGACAACTTGATGTTTGTGGACCGCTTCTCGGTATCGACGGCCTACAACAACCATCCCACTGAGTACACCTACGTGATGACCGAGGATACCACCAAACTCATCGGTCAGCCTCGAACGACCAACGACCACACCATCCCCGTGGAAGTTACGCGCTCTAAAGTGTTGGGTTACTATACTGAGCAAGACGTGCTGAATGACATTGACCGTCAGCATGTGGACACCTGCCTTATCAATGCCGACGTTGAGATGACGGTGAAGCAGAGTGGTACAATCTATTACTATACCCTCGAACGCAGCCGCAACAGCATCATGGATGAGGACTTCCTTGAGCTGTCTTATCTGCAGAACGACGGTGCTCGATATGTAGAGTTTGACCACTACTTTACGTGGCAAGAGCCGTTCCAATACGGTCCTGTTTACCGCTTCGACACCATCAACACGGTGCTGCCCGCTAGCGCTCCGCAGGGTACTGACGGCAAGCACTACGGCAGCTATGATAAGCATGACTATATCGCCTATGTGCCCATCGTATGGACCCATGGTAACGATGCCAACAACACACGTCTCAACTGGGACAACGATGGTCTGCACAACAGCTACGGCTCGCCCATCTGGAGAACCGGTGTGGGCAAGGTTGAGTTTGTCGGCAAGCCCCAGATGGAGCGCCAGGATAACGGTTCCACCACATGGAAGGAAATCGAGGGCACTGATACGACAAAGTGCAGCATCTACATGATCAAGAGCCTCACAGTTGACGGCTTCCTGCCCGACACGACTATCAGTAACATCAAGTATGAGCCCTACATGTTCCGCGTTTGGATTGTGAGCTCGAAGAATAAACTGCGCAACTTCGAATGGGTTCCCGGCGAAGAAGGCAGGCCCGGATCACACTTTGAGGGCCGCGGTGTCATCCCCGCCGGTACAGCTTACTGGCTCTGGGACCAGCCCGTCAACACGACGTCCGATTACATCACTTTCCCGACGGCCTTAAAGACCCAGTTCCACTTCTGGAAGACTGAGGACGAGGACGGTAACAACCAATGGGATATTGCCGAGAATGCGAATATGATCTTCGCCGGTCAGGATGACATCACTGCCGACGACATTCAGATCCTGGTTCGCTTCTACTACAGGTCCACAGGCCAAGCCCTGTACCAGAATGTACAGCAGGGTAACGGCACCATGCTCATGGTTAACCGCGACGGAGAGAAGGGATATTATGGCGTAGAGGAGCCTGGTGATCCTGATCCCAAGATCCCGACATTTATCAGGAGCATCTATGACTATACCCAGACGCAGGGCGAAGTAGTCGATGTGACCTACTACAACATGCAGGGTATGCAGTCAAGCAAACCGTTCGACGGCATTAACATTGTCGTGACACGCTACAGCAATGGCAGCGTGAGCACCACCAAAGTGCTGCGGTAATCCCTATCAGTCATTGGTCCCTGGCAACCAAAAACCAGGGACCAGCGACTTGACTCAAAAGACTAGCGACTAAAGCCGACAGTCAATACTAGCGACTAGCGACTAGTGACTAGCGACTAAAGCCTAAAGCCTAAAGCCAATACTAGCGACTAGCGACTAGTGACTAGCGACTAGTGACTAGCGACTAGTGACTAGCGACTAAAGTCTGCAGTCTAAAGTCTAAAACATTACATAACCACAGTAAATTATGAAGACTTGCCGGGAGCCCGCTGCCGAAGCGCGCCCCCGGTTTTCTCTTTCCTTATCTATTTGGTGCCTGATAAATACATCGAAGATGTATAAGTCGCAAGAAGTAGGGCCTCGCCTTGGCGTGGCCGTTATCAGGCAAGAAGTATGTCAACGCTGATGACGCGGATTATACTGATTAACACTGATAATGTTATTCAAATTCGTGAAAATCAGCGTAATCAGTGTTTTTTTATTGTCCGGGGAAAATTTAGCAGGCCGCTGGCCTTGTGTAGGCCTTCACCCTGCCCGCATGCAACAAGTAAGCCCACCACCCTGATTCTAATCTTAAATATTTAACCATCAGAGATTTACATCAGAAAATATGCGTTTTTACAAGATACTCATGATTATTTTTAATATTTTTAGCAGTAAATGCTTGCAGTATTCCAAATATCATAGTATTTTTGCACAAATTTATGTATAGTATTCCATCATTTCTCTGGTGTAAATAGTATCATCACCTGGCAAAATTTGGAATTTGTATCAAATATCGCACTTTAGAATAGAATGAGCTATTTCAATGGTAGGAAATGATTATCGAACCGGAAACATATTAAAAACCAATTATTTAATCATTTTTTTATTAACTTTATTAAATTTATTGACATTATGATTACTTCTAAGAAACTGAGGCTTTTACTTGGAGCCTTGTGTGTGACAGGAGGTCTCATGGTTGCATCGGCACAACCCGCCGTTCATCCCAAGTCGTATTACGATGAGATCACCTACGAGTGGACTGATGCAAGTAATGTTACGCACACCAGTGCCATCACTGAGGAGGCCACCGATCCCTATCAGATCGTGGCCCTGTTGAAGAAAGTGTATTGTGATCCCCGCCTGCCGGGTCCCTACCAAACTGCCTATAAACAGAACGGCACCCGCGAGAACGATGTTTACTACGGCTCGCAGAACGGTGGCTGGAACATCAGCAACAGCGACGTTACCAAACCCTACGAGGACGGCTACACCATGCTCATGGTCTCGGTAAAGAACAATTCAACCGCCCAACCCATTCCCCAAAACAGCGATGGCCTTCTGCTCAAGAACACGACTGAACTGGTGAATTACTTCAGGGACAACGTTTCTTCAGTACTGCTGCTCACCGACGGTATGCGCATCGGTGAAGGCGAGAACGTTGGTACCGTGTTCAACATCAGCGGTTACTACAACCGCTTCTTCATGATCAGCAAGGGCCAGTCTCGCAAGAAAAACTCCACTGACAACACCTCTGCATATGGCGAGGAGCCTCCTTTCAAGCATATGTTTGAGGAGTTAAGCCCCACCACTGGCAAGCAAAATTCAGAAATCACGGGCTTCTATAGGAAAATGCTCAATGGTGAAGCCTATCCCGTCAAGCACGACTGTACGTCGGTAATCAGTGAGAGGCACTTCTTCTCGATGAACGGTAACGAAGGCGAAGATTACGAGTCACTCACGGGCCTGAACATCTTCATCCCCGACTACCGTCTGAAGTACTTTGAAGTACCTGATACAACTTACGACTTGCTTGGTTTCATGCACATCAACTATATTGACGGCCGCACAATGAACCCCCATGGTTCAACTTGGAAGGCCACCTATGCCTACTACAACGAAAACTATGCTCCCAAGGTAGGCCTATACACCATCGTGCTCAATGCCACCCCCGTGAAGGCTGAGGAACCCTACACCTACAATGTGAACCTCACCTGGACCTCATCGCTCGATGAGATGGCCAATGGCACCGTGCCCCAGCACTACATCGTCTATGTAGTTGAGCCTGGCCCCGATGGCGCACCCACCTACAGGAAGATTGGCGAGACCAACGAGAACCACTTCACCGACGTTGTGCCTCAGGAGGAGTTTAGCACCAGCTACACCTACATTATCTATGGTCAGCCCACTGATGAGAACTACTACATGTTCAACGCTTGGTCCAACGACGCTTCGGTATTCATCCCCGGCTGGCACGACTTCGTGGAACTCCATGTTGGTAACTTCGAGAGCGACTATTTCATGGAGCAGGAGCGCAACTACTACCGCAACTTCCTCAACATCGCCAATGCCGATCCCGAGAACGGTCTGACGCTCGACCGCCTCACCGACGAGAACAGCTTCACGCTCTACCGCGTTGACCTGTCTGATGAGAACATGCCCGAGACTGCTATTCTCAACCTCAACCTCACCAGGAACAACAACTCGGTTCGTTACAACATCAGCTATGCCGACAACACCCAGACGCCGACTCCCGGCTACAACGTGAACGTGACCTACAGTGGTAACCTCACCGTTGGTGATGGTGGCCTGATCAACCTGGGCGACATCACCCTGATTGACCAGTTCTATGCCAGCACCGTTAATGATCAGCATCCCACCATCTACGGCTACGTGCTCAAGCTCAACAGCAGCACTCTTGACAAGAAGTCCAATACCGCTACTGTCTATGTCATGAAGTCCAGCTCAGCACCTAAGGGCTACTACACACTCGACCAGGTAATGAACGATGTTGACGGCACCCTGCAGACCAATGTTAAGTCGGGTGACCTGACAATGAATCTGATCAACCTGCCCGATGTATATCACTATTATATCCATCGCGGTAACGGCACCCAGCCCAACGAGGAGGTTCTGAGCCTGCAGCGCAATAGTGACGGTACGTTCGAGGACATGGCTACCAGCAGCAACTATCCCAGCGGTACCTTCTGGTACAACGATCCCATGGCTGTAGGTACCGACTACATGACCTACGTGCCCATCATCGCACTGCATGGTGATAACCGCGTGGCTAAGGACGGTAAGGAGAACAGCTACGGTGGTACCATCTGGAAGACCGGTGTTGGTAACATCAACGCCATGGTTGGCGGTACCCGCGCAACTGGCCAATTTGGTGAGTTTGTTGACTTCGACCTTGAGAAGTGCGCTATCTACAATCCCATCTTCGACATCAAGGGTCTCGTTCCTGCCAACACCAACATTGAGTACGAGCCCTTCATGTATCGCGTTTGGAGAAACTGCAACGACGTTCGTCCTTACTTCTACAGCTCTGAAGGAAAGCCCCTCTTCTGGCCGTATTCTACTCCCGAATCGCACGCCCTTATCGTCGAGAGAATGACCACCGAGGATCACATCGCAGCTGGTAACGAGTTCGACGAGCTGGCCTTCGGTGCCAAGTTGAACACTACCATCGAGTTCGTTGTTCGCTTCTACTACAAGGTTGTAGGTGCTAACTTCACCCGTGACCTCAATGACGACCAGCCTCTGTACTACGTTGTCGAGGCACGCTTGCCTTGGAATAACATTCCCACTGGCGTAGCCGAGATCAACAACGCTAACACCGAGGTTTCCAAGACCTATTACAATGCTCAGGGTGTGAAGAGCGACAAGCCCTTCGACGGCGTGAACATCGTCATCACCCGCTACAGCGACGGCAGCACCAAGACCACCAAGGTCATCCGCTAATCGTTGCACTGCCTTCGGGCAATAGCATTCCCATCAGGGGGAGGCACCCACACTACGGGGCGCCTCCCCCTTGTTTATGTTCACCCATCACCGTCCGGAAAAAACACATTGACGTAGATGCAGCAAGAAGTAGGGCCTCGCCTTGGCGTGGCCGCTATGTGGCAAGTAGTATTATTTTTAACGCGGATGACGCGGATTATACTGATTAACGCTGATAATGTTGTTCAAATTCGTGAAAATCAGCGAAATCAGCGTTTTTTGTGGGGACGAACGGCTACGCCAAGGCGAGGCCCTACGTCCCTGCAACTTCTACACCAATGCGGAAAACGGGGATGAGAAATTCACGTCAAAGTGTTGCACAATTATATTAATATGAGTACCTTTGCAGCATGAAACGAACCTCGCTACTCCAAAGCGCTCAAAATGAACAGTTTTTGTTTATTAACATATTTCATTAACTTCTAAATTCATTCAAGCTTTTATGAAGAAATTATTTTCTCTCCTCTTTGTCGCCCTGCTGGCATTGTCGGCATGGGGCAAGGTTGTGACCATCAATTTCGTCGGAATGTACGATGCAAACACGACGCTCACAACCGTTGAAACTAATGAAGGTGTCACTTTGACCTTCAGCAAAGCTGGTGGTAGCACTGCTCCAGCGTACAATGCGAATTCTAAAGAAGTTCGCATGTACAAGAACACGACCATGGCTGTTACTGCTGATGAAGGCTACACCATCACCAAGATTGACTTCACCTTCTCGCAGAGCATGTGGCAGCAGAGCCCCTCAAGCGCTAATGTTGGTACTGTTGGTAGTGATGGTAACTGGACTGGAGAAGCCAACTCTGTCCTCTTCACCAACAACTATGAGCAGAATACCCAGATTCGCTTCACCAAGATGGAAGTTACCATCATGGATCCCGCTAGCGACGAGCTCGTTGCTCCCGAGTTCCATCCCGCTGATGGCACACACTTCACTGGAAGTCTTGCCGTGACCATCACTTGCGCTACACCGAACGCCGAGATCCAGTACTACGAGGTTGATCCCGAGACCGGTCTGATCGACTGGAATACCTACAAGTATTACACTGGTGAGTTCTATGTAAACGAGACCAAGACCTTTGCCGCTATGGCCAGCAAGGGTAATGAATCCACCGACTTTGTGTATGCTACTTTCACCAAGGATCTGCCCACCGTTGCCGATCCCGTCTTCACTCCCGCTAGCGGCACCACCTTCGAGGAGGACCTTGCTATCAGGATCGACTGCGAGACCGAGGGTGCTACCATCATGTATCAGGTGAATGGCGGCGATGTCGAAATCGACGAGGCTCCTGTTTTCATCACCTTGACCGAAACCAGCACCGTTACCGCTTTTGCTTCTCTGGATGGCTACAACGACAGCCAGGAAGTTACCGCTACCTACACCAAGGTTGAGCCCGCTACCGGTACCTGCATTACCTTCAACAGTGAGACCGACAAGGGTAACGGCACTGCTTCTCAAACCCCCTGGACCGTTGTTAAGGACGGCGTGACCATGGCCTGCACGAAGGGCTGGGTTGACGATAACAGCTATCGTATTTACCAGAATGAGACTCTGACCTTCACCTCAACTGTAGGTAACATCACCCGCATCGAGTTTGACGGTGCTGATAATAGCAAACCTATCACCAACCTGTCAACCCCGACTGGTGTATTTAATGCCACTACTGCTTCTGGCCTCTGGCTTGGCGATGCCGCCGAAGTTGTCTTCACCGCATCTGCCCAGACTCGCGCTTCTGAGATCCGCGTCTATGTTAACGGTGAGCCCACTCCCGTCATCACTGTCGCTGAGCCCGTTATTGCTCCCGCCAACAACACGACCTTCGCCGAGAGCCAGGTTGTAACCATCACCTGCGAGACCGAGGGTGCTCAGATTTTCTACGGCTTCGACAACGAGACTTTTGAGGCATACAATGCTCCCTTCACCATCAACGACGCTTGCACCGTTTACGCTTACGCTCAGATCGACACCGTCAAGAGTGCCACCGTCAGCGCTAAGTACTTCAAGGGTACTGAGGTGAACAACCTCCAGCAGGCTAACGGCCTCAACAAAAATGACAAGTTCATTTACAATGGCGAGGCTACCGTTACCTATCAGTGGAAGAACGAGAGCAACGGCTACATCAGCACCTGGATCAAGGACGCTACTGCCAGTGGCCTGATCTACGGCAAGCAGGTTCCCGAGCTCGCTCAGGGTGTTGTCCTCAACGACGGCTGGGATGCTACCAAGACTGAGTTCAACGGCATTCCCGAGTACACCTATCCTAACAATGTAGCTGCTAGCAGTGATGTTATTGACGTAACTCCTGCCGAGTATGCTGCTCTTACCACCGAAAACGTGAATGAGTACGTGATCCTCAAGGGTCAGACCATCGTTGCCGACGGCGACAAGAACTTCCACACCGGTAACGGCCTGGCTATCTACAACCAGTTCGGCGTTACTCTGCCCACCTTCGAGGACAACAAGCTCTACGATGTAGTTGGTATCGCTACCATCTACCAAAATGCTGCCGAACTCTACATCATCAGCGCTACCGAGGTAGGTACTATCGATATCGTTGAGAAGCCCACCCTGCCCGAGGATGCCACCTTCACCGAGAGCATCACCGTTGAGATCACCAACAACGAGGACGGTGCCATCATCATGTACAGCACCGACAATGGCGAGACTTGGAACGAGTACACCAGTGCTCTGACCTTCACCGAGACCACCACCCTGCAGGCCAAGGCCGTAAAGGATGGCGTTGAGAGCCTTGTTGTTACCGCTACCTACACCAAGGTTGAGCCCATCGTTGAGGTTACCTACACGCTGGTAACTGACGATGCTGACCTGGCCGATGGCGACAAGATCATCCTCGTGAACAGCAACGTGGCCGGCGAGGCCTATGCTCTGGGCGCCCTCAGGAAGAACAACTTCGGTGTTGTTGATGTAACTGTTGAGGACGACATGACCATCACTACTGGTACTGCCAATGTCATCACCCTCGAGGCCAACGGTGACAACTGGAACCTCAAGACCAATGACGGTTACCTCTATGCTGCTAGCTCCACCGCCAACCATCTGATGCTTGAGGAAGAGGCTGACGCAAACGCTGACGCTGCTATCACCATCACTGCCGACACGACCACGATCGTATTCCAGGGTGAGAACACTCGCAACATCATGCGTTTCAACATCAATGTACACAATGATGTTGCCGATCCCATCTTCTCATGCTATGGTCCCACCAGCAGTGTTAAGACCCCCGTTTACGTTTACAAGGCTGCTGCTGCCCAGACTTGGGAGCTTGGCGACGTTAACCACAGCGGTGGTGTTGACATCGAGGACGTAACTGCCCTGATCAACGCTGTGCTGGGTAACCCCACCAGTGAATACTATCCCGAGCAGGCTAACTGCAACGGCGATACCGGTATCGACATCGAGGACGTTACCGCTCTGATCAGCCGCGTGCTCAATGGCCAGTGGTAATCAACAGTCACTGCTATAGGCAGCTCCACAAGCTGACACTATAGAGAACTGAACCTTAAAAAGGCAGGACCCCAACAATCGGGAGTCCTGCCTTTTGTTATGGTAGAGCCCCATATCCATCACCTATCTTTGCAACCACAATATCCGCATCCATCAGCCATGGCCCATCCTGCCAACACTATCCGAAATGCGCCCGTTTTAACAACTCATTAACACTTCCGCCCCACCCTCAACAAAAAAAGCCAAGCCAAAAACCAAAAACCAAAAACCAAAAACTAATTACTACCTTTGCAATGGAATGATTTTCACTAATATATAACCCTAAAACAATTCAAGTTATGATCAAAAAACTCCTTACTCTACTTGTCATTGCTTTGACAGCCATGTCGGCATGGGGCTATACGGTAACCTTCACGCCTAGTGTCGTTACCGGGAATAGCGGATCAGCTGATCGGCCCGACACGATGGCCCTTGACGGTATTATGATTACCTGCGACCTGGCAGGGTTCAACGCAGGGTCAAGCACGAATAAGCATTATCGCTTCGCCGCTTTCTCCAACACTATGATCACATCAACGGTCGGCAAGATCACCAAGGTCACCTTTGCCACCACAGGAGGAAGTTACGGCGCCGGCAACTTCTCGGGAGAAGGCTTCAGCAACGGCATGTGGCAAGGCTGGGCTGATACAATCCGCTTATATTCATCCCACCAGGTGCGCGCTACTAGGATTGAAGTGACCATCGAAGATGCCACCACCGAGCTCACCGAACCTCAGTTCTATCCCAGCGGCGGGACATTCAACGACACGCTCGAGGTTTCTATTCTCTGTCCCACAATCGATGCCGAGATCCATTACATCGAGGGCTCCAATGAGGACAACTTTGACTGGACAACCCACACCATCTACAACGGACCCTTCAAGTTGACCAGCAGCAAGACGATCACCGCCTGGGCCGCGCTGGGCGATGAGAAGAGTGACTATGTGACGACAACTTTCACAAGAAACATCCCCACGCTCGCGCCTCCCGTGTTCACGCCCAGCTCGTGCAACTTCGAGGACAGCCTCAAGGTGTCTCTGGAGTGCGAGAACCCGCTTGCCGCCATCTATTACAGCTACGACAGCGAGCAGTTGCTGGAGTACACTGACACGATTGTCATCTACTCCAGCTCGACAGTCTATGCCAAGTCCGTCCTCAATGATTATGAATATGGGGCGATCGAGAGCACTGTGACCAGTGCAGGCTACTCCAGGACCGATGACGGCGTCACCCGTATTGTGACCTTCACTCCCGGTGACATATGGATCGATGAGGCCAGTGTCCCTTACACAATCAACCATGATGGCGCATCAATCACTGTATCGAGGGGAACTTCCAGAACCAGCTTGCGCATCCACAAGGATCAGCACATCTATTTCCAGGCTGCTCAGGGCAATATCATGAAGATCGAATTTGTCTGCGAGAACAACGGTGACTATGGCTATAACCCGAGTTTACTGGAATTGGACGAGGGACAGAACGACGATTACAGCTACACTGAAAACGGCTACGTGGGCACATGGATCGGCTATGCCCCGCGAGTGAGCTTTAACACCCATAAGGGCCAAGAGCGCTGCAACCTGATCCGCGTCTATATCGACGGCGAGATGCCTGAATTCACTGTCGAGCCTCCTGTGTACTCCCCCGAGAGCGACACCACACTTTTTGTTTACCGTCAGCAGATGGAGCTCTCATGCCCCACCCCGGGTGCCAGCATCTATTACAGCACCGACTTTGCCAACTGGACAAAATATACCGAGCCCTTCGAGGTGACCGATTCCTGTACCCTGATTGCCTATGCACAGCTCGATGGCGTGAACAGCCTCCTGGCGCTGAAGACGCTCTTCAGCGCTCCACAGGTGAACACACTCGCCGAGGCCAACGCATTGTCCCACCACACCCTGTTCGGCTTCAACGGGGAGGTCATCGTCACCTTCCAGAACGGTGCCAACACGTGGGTCAAGGACGACAGTGGCTATGGACTCATCTACGACGAGAATGTGCCCCGATTCCCTCAGGGTGCAGTCCTCAAGCCGGGTTGGGATGGCGACCGTACCGACTACTACGGAGTACCTGAATACATGTATCCTCACAATGTCGAGGCGACCAGCGAGGTCGTAACTGTCACTCCCAACGAGCACACGACCGTCACGACCGAGAACTTCAACGAGTACGTACTCATCAAGAATCAGACGCTCACACACTACATCTATGACAGCAAGATGTGGCAGGGATCTTCTGGTCAGTTATTCTACAACCGTTTCACCGACTTGGGCATTGTCATCGAGGAAGGCAAGGTATATGATATCGAGGGAATCGTTGCTTACCGTAACAAGAAAACCGAGGTCTATATCATCAGCGCTACCGAGGTCTATGACTGGCAACTGGGCGATGTGAACCACAGCAAGACGGTTGACATCGATGATGTCACCATGCTCATCACACGCGTGCTGGGCAACAATCCCGAGGGTTTCTACGAGGAGCAGGCCAACTGCGACGGCCAGGGCGGCATCGATGTGGACGACATCACGGCATTGATCGACCGCGTCCTTTCCGGTACCTGGTAACCGACCGCCTGCCTTAAGGCATATCTGGAAGACAAGCCCTATGTTTGCGTCTCATCGTCAAACATAGGGCTTGTTTTCTCTTTCTATAAGTCGAATAGCGTGGGCTGGGGCAGCAGCTGGAACGTGTGGCGGTGATAGGGTGTAGCGCCATGTTGTGCGATAGCGGCGCGGTGGTCGGGCGTGGGATAGCCCTTGTTCTTGGCCCAGCCATACTGCGGGAACTCCTTGTCGAGTTGACGCATGAACTCGTCACGGTGTGTCTTGGCCAGGATGGATGCCGCAGCAATGCTCAGCATCTTTCCGTCACCCTTGATGATGGTGGTGTGAGGTATGTCATGATAAGGGAAAAAGCGGTTGCCGTCAACAAGGATGCCCTCGGGACGGACCTTGAGCTGGTCCAGCGCACGGTGCATCGCCGTGATGCTGGCACGCAGGATGTTGATACGGTCAATCTCCTGGGGGGAAACCATCGCCACGGCCCAGGCCAATGCCTCACGCTCGATGACGGGACGCAGCTGCTCACGCTGACGCTCGGTCAACTGCTTGCTGTCGTTAATCAGGTCGTTGTGGAAATCAGGCGGCAGAATGACGGCCGCTGCCGTCACAGGACCCGCCAAACAACCGCGGCCGGCCTCGTCACAGCCAGCCTCGATACGTCCCTCTATGAGATAGGGCTGAAGCATTAGAGCTTACGTTCGATGACGTAATCAAAAATCTCCCTGAACTGATCAACCGACTTGTCGGGCTGATAAGGAGAAAGGATGGTGGTCGCCTCGTCGCGCAGGCGTTCCATGGTCTCATAGGCATAGTCGATGCCGCCGGCACGCTTGGCATAGTCAATCAGGCGGTCGATGTCCTCGCTGGTTGGCTCCTCCTTGCTGACAAGAGCCCGCATCTCCTCGCATTCGGGCAGGTCAGTACGCCTCAAAGCATAAATCAGCGGAAGCGTCACTTTGCCCTCACGCAGGTCATTGCCTGTCGGCTTGCCGATGATGGGGTCATGGTAGTAGTCAAACGTGTCGTCCTTGATCTGGAAGCAGATGCCTAACAGGCGCGTATAGCGGCGCAGCTCGTCAATGGCGGTCTGCGGTGCATCGTTGGCATAACCACCCACCTCGGCACAGCACTCAAACAGCGATGCTGTCTTGGCACGGATAACCTTCATGTAGGTTTCCTCATCGATGATGTGATTGCGGGCGATATCCACCTGGTCAATCTCTCCGAGCGACAAGTCACGGCCCATGTCGGCCAGCGCGCTCAGGATGCGTCCGTCGCCAGTGGCCACGCCACAGCGCAGAGCTCCGGTCACAAAGAAGTCGCCTACAAGCACGGCCACATGGTTGCTCCACACCTTGTTGATGGTGGGATAGCCGCGGCGCTCCTTGGCCTCGTCGATCACGTCGTCATGGATGAGCGAGGCATTGTGCAGCATCTCGAGGGCGGCAGCACCCTGCAGCGCCTTGTCATTGATGCCGCCAAAGAACTTGGCGCTCAACAGCGTCACAATGGGACGCAGCAACTTACCCTTCCTCTTGAGATAGGTGGTAACGATGCTGTTCGTCAACTCACTGTCGCTTGTCAACGTCGTTGTAATAATGCGTTCGAGTTCTTCCAGCTCAGGACGCAGCTGTTCCTGTATATTTTTCAACGAAATTGCCATTAGAGTGCAAAGGTAGCAATAATTCTTGTGTATCCCCCCATTTTAAAGGAGTATTTATTGTTTTTTATATACATTTAATCAGAAAAAACCACTATCTTTATGCCCTTGAATAATTTCGACCGATTATGGAACCCAACAAAAAACTCCTACTGCTGGATGCCTACGCCCTTATCTTCAGGGCCTTCTATGCAATGATCCGCAGTCCGCGCATCACCTCGACGGGTATCGACACCTCGGCGGTGTTCGGCTTTGTCAACACCTTGCAAGACCTGCTCAAGCGGCAGCAGCCATCACACATCGCCGTGTGCTTCGACCCTCCGGGAGGCACTTTCAGGCACGAGAACTACGAGCCCTATAAGGCCAACCGCGAGAAGACGCCCGAGGGCATCCTACAAGCCGTCCCCTATATCAAGCGCATTCTTGAGGCCTACCGCATTCCCATCTATACGGTCGAGGGCTTTGAGGCCGATGACGTGATCGGCACCCTCTCCCACCTGGCTGAGCAGCAAGGATTTTTCACCTATATGGTCACTGCCGACAAGGACTTCGGGCAGCTCGTCACACCTAACATCAAAGTGCTCAACCCCAGCAAGAACGAAATCATGGGTGTCGAGGAGGTCAACGCCAAGTACGGCATCCAGTCTCCCCTGCAACTCATTGACATCCTGGGGCTGATGGGCGACTCGGCCGACAATATCCCAGGTTGCCCTGGCGTGGGTCCCAAGAATGCCGAGAAACTCATCCAGCAGTTCGGGTCGATTGAGAACCTGCTGGACCATACCGATGAGCTCAAGGGAGCACTGAAACAACGTATCATTGAGAATGCCGAACAGATACGCATGTCCAAGTGGCTGGCGACCATCATCACCGATGTGCCCATCTCACTAGACACCGAGGGACTCAAGCGTGAACCGGCCGACCTTGAGGCACTGCGTCAAGTGTTTAATGAACTCGAGTTCCGCACCCTCACCCAGCGCCTCATCGATGGCGGCGAGGCCAACGCCGGCCTGGACAATGCACCTGCAATTCCATCCATCAAGTCCACCTCATCCAGTCCATCCAGTCCGTCCACCCAGTCAGCACCGTCCACCGCACGCCAGCTGTCACTTTTCGATCTTGATGAGCCCGAAAATGCTCCTGCAGCAGCTCCCGTCTATAAGTCCCTGGCCGACATCACCTCCAATTACCGCCTCATCACCTCACCCATCGAGGCTGCCACTCTTGTCAGCGACCTGCTGGAACAGCCCCGAGTGGCCATCAGCATGTTGGGCTCGGGTGAGTCAGCCATGCAACTCAAGGTGATTGGCATCGCCCTGTGTGGCAAACAGCACGAGGCGGCATTCGTCAAGTGCGACGACAAGGCCGACATGCTGCGCGCGCTGGCACCGCTTTTCAGCGGCAAGACCTGTATTGTGAGCAGCGATGTCAAGCGCACGATGGTCGCCCTCGACCGGCACGGTATCCCGTTCACGGCACCCTACTACGACACCGCTGTGGCCCATTACCTGTTGCAGCCTGAGCGCGGCCATTCCACCGCCGAGATGGCCTACGAACTGCTGCACTACACGGCCATCAGCCCCGAGAGCCTGTTGGGGCCCAAGGGACGTAACCAACTCAAACTGCAGCAATTAGCGCCTGAAGCACTCTCGCAATGGGCCTGTGAGGCCGCCGACCTCACTTGGCAACTGCCCGATGTGCTCGATTCGGCACTCACAGAGCAAGGGCTTTACAAACTCCTGACCGACATCGAGTTGCCACTCATCGAGGTGCTTGCCAGCATGGAACTTGCAGGCGCACGCATCGATGTCAAGGCCCTCAATGATTATTCTGTCTCGCTGACCGAGCAGATGAACCGACTGGAGGCCGAATGCCACCAGCTGGCGGGTATGAGCTTCAACACGGCATCGCCGGCACAGGTGGGCGAAGTGTTGTTCGACCACTTGAAGATTGACCCCAAAGCCAAAAAGACCAAGACTGGCCAGTACAGCACCACCGAGGATATTTTGCTCAAGCTGCGTGACCGCCATCCGCTGGTGGACAAGATATTGGAGCTCAGAGGCATCCGCAAACTGCTGTCCACCTATGTCAATGCCCTACCGGCTCTCATTAATCCGCAGACCGGACGCATCCACACGACCTATAACCAGACGGTAACTGCCACCGGACGGTTGTCATCGACCAACCCCAACCTGCAGAACATTCCTGTGCGCAACGACGAGGGCAAGGAAATACGCCGCGCTTTCATCCCTGCCGACGGCAACGTTTTCTTCAGCGCCGACTACTCACAGATCGAGCTGCGCCTTGTCGCCGACTTGAGCCATGACAAGACAATGCTCGATGCCTTTGCCCATGACCACGATATTCACGCCATCACTGCGGCACGCATCTATCACAAACCCCTGGAAGAGGTCACGGGCGATGAACGGCGCAAGGCCAAGACCGCCAATTTCGGCATCCTGTACGGCATCAGCGCCTTCGGTCTCGCCCAGCGGCTCAATATCCCGCGCGACGAAGCCAAGATGCTGATCGAAGGCTATTATACGACCTTCCCGCAGGTGCGTGACTACATCGACCGCAGTATTGCACAGGCCCGTGAAAAAGGATACGTCACTACCCTTTATGGGCGCCGTCGCATGTTGCCTGACATCAACTCGCGCAATGCCGTGGTGAGGGGATTCAGCGAGCGCAACGCCATCAACGCGCCCATCCAGGGTACCGCAGCCGATGTCATCAAACTCGCCATGGTGCGAATATTCCGGCGTTTCCGCAGCGAGGGCATTCGCTCACAGATGATCCTGCAAGTGCACGACGAACTCAACTTTGACGTCATTCCTGCCGAGCTCGACCAGGTGCAGCGCATCGTCATCGAGGAGATGGAAGGCGTCTATCAAGGCGACGTCCGTCTCACCGCCAGCCACGGCGCAGCCAGCAACTGGCTCGATGCCCATTAAATAAATTTGTAGAATTATTGCTCTGTTTCAAAAAATAGCAGTACCTTTGCACCGCTAAAAACGAGATTCGGGGTGTAGCACAGTTGGTTAGCGCGCCACGTTCGGGACGTGGAGGCCGGAAGTTCGAGTCTTCTCACCCCGACTCGATGTGGTCTAACTTGCAACGAGTTAGCAAGTTAGACCACTTTCTTTTAAATAGCCGGGACAAAATCGGGACAAACCGTTATTGGCCCTTTGTCAAACAGGTGGCGTTTCGCAAGAAATGTCGCTAAAAAAATGTTGACACCAAACAAGCATTCTAAATCCTCTGTACTACCGTACAAGCACGGTAACACCGACTATGTGAAGCAATTTACCTTACCAGTTCTAAGGGAAGGAACTGAATGGTATATTGAGTTCTATGCCTTTGACCCAGCCCTTGGGAAGCTCAGGCGAAAGAAAATCAAGATTAACAGAATCAAGTCGCTCATGAAGCGCCGGGCCTATGCCCGTGATGTGATAGGTCGCTTGACTACCCAGCTGCAGCGAGGGTGGAATCCATGGATCGCCCAGGACATCGGCGACCTTCACCTGTTCAGTGATGTGTGCGACTCCTACGATCGATACATCGAAAAGATGTACTCCAGCGGAAATTATCGCAAAGAGACCTTCGTCGGCTACAAGTCATACCTGAAGAACCTGAGGGGCTACGTTGAGGAGCACCCTATATATTATATGTATCAGCTGGACCGTGCTTATATCGTCGAGTTCCTGGATTACATCTTTATCGAGCGTGACAACGGCGGGCAGACCAGGAACAATTACCTTTCATGGTTGAGCAACTTCTGTGGATGGGCAGTTGATAAGTGTTACTTAACAACTCGCCCGACGGATGGCATCCCCTACATCGACAAGAAGCACCTGCGCAAGAAGCGCCAGGTGATTCCCACCAATGTAGTCAAGCAGATATCAACCTGGTTGAAAGATAATGATCCTTATTTCCTGCTCGCTTGCCAATTGCTTTATAACTGTTTTATCAGACCGGTTGAGATGACCAGGCTTCGAGTGGGCTGGTTCAACATCAAGGCAGGGACCATCACCATCCCTGCAGATGCAGCCAAGAACAGAGAAACCATGGTGGTGACCGTCCCCAAGAAGGTGATGGCGCATGCCATAGAGCTGGGCACCTTCCACGCTGCCAGTCAAGATTTCCTGTTTTCCATCGACCTCAAGCCAGGCGATCATCAGGTTGACCCTGTTATCTTCAGGCACCATTGGGCGGTAGTGAGGCGAGCTTTGAGCCTGCGCCCGGAATGGCAGTTTTATAGCCTCAAGGACACCGGCATCACCGAGATGCTGGACAGGAACATCGCCAGCATTGCGGTGCGGGACCAAGCCAGGCACAGTTCTTTGGCCATCACCGAGGTGTACACGCGCCACCTTCAGCGGGCCAATGAACAGGTGCTGCAGTGGGAAGGTTCACTCTAGGATGCGATAGAAGGTGCCCTTCTTGAGCTCGCTCATGCCGTTCTCGTTGATGTCCGTCTTGATGGAGGCACACAGATACTTGTGGCCACGGATGATGAAGATGGCCCGGACATCGGGCAGATCATCAATCAGGAATGAAAACTCATACTTTTTGCGGTTGTCAATCTTTATGGTCTGGGCGAGCCGTGCGCCCTGGCCATATTGGTCACTGTTCAATCGCAGGCTGCCATGATGATAAGAGCTCTGCGAATAGAAGCTCTGATAATACATCACTTCATTGGCAATCGCAGAAGTCTTCACCTCATACTCATCCAGGAACGGATGTGGCGGTTCGTTCAGCAGGAAGTAGGGTGAATTATAAACGGGGTCTTTCAATCCATACCAGAAACCCACCTGCAGCGTGGAATAGTTAGTGCTGCCGTCATTTTCTCCATCCTTTATCTGTCGGAACTTGTTCGACTGGAGGATTTGGTCTGCTTCGACTTCGCCCTGGTTGTTCGGTGTTTCATGGCCATCATAGCTGCTCTTATATTGTTCACCCGAAGAAGAAGTGTTGTCCAACTCTCCAGCCTCAAAGAACACCATCCAACCTTTATCCGTCTGGTCGAGCCAGGCGGGCACAATGCCGATTTCCTCTTTTTCGTCCCAGCGTTCATCGTCAAAGATGCGGTTGCCGTAGGCGTTAAGCGGCAACAGTCTATAGATGTTGATGTATTTCATCACATCATTGTGCTGGCGCTCGTCATAAAGGTATCTGGCCGTCACATAAGGGATGAAGTAATTATCAACATCCTTGGCATAGAAAATGATATCTACAGCCTCACCATGGAACCAGGTTCTAGGTTTAGCACCAAGATATTGTTCCAGCTCAAACAGCGTATTGAACTCCGTCACCCATACCTTGCTCTTGTGGAAGTACCAGTCACAGGAATAGATGTTGGACATATTATGCCCGCCATCGGCATATCCAATATTTCTTGACCCCCGGTACTGGCTATCGTCCTCCTTGGAGACTGATGCCTGGAACTCATCCACAATCTTATCGATGGCGACAGTTCCTGCATTGGCAACATTTTCGTTACTCCACGAAAATGATATGGTCTTATCCTTGTGGTTAATGTCAAACTCACAAAGCATCAGTTTCTCCAAGTTTTCAAAGAACTCGTTGATGGTCCAATGGGGAAGCGTGTCTTCCCAGCTGCAGCCGCCCCAGGCATAAGGCACAGCATTGAACGAGTAAAGGTGATAGTAGGCGCTCTCCCTCCAGCCTTCAGCGCTGAAGGAGTACCCCAATGCTTGGCAGACCAGCTCCACAATCTTATAGAGGCGAATCTGACACGAGAGGCCACGCACCACTTCAGTGTCGTCTTCATCCGTCTGTCTGACATGCCATGTCCAGTTACCATAGACATCATAGTCAGCCCTGTTCTGGATGTTGCCACTGGAATTATTGACCCACGGCAACGCGATAATATCGCCGGTGCCCCAAGCCATTTCGGGCGAGATATAGACCGAATCTACCGGGGCAGAATCCCCTCGAGGCCTTGCACTGCCTGGCCGCGTCGATGGACGGTCATTGCGGTTATTTCCCCCTCCCTGGGCGTCTGCAATATTGTTAGGCAGCCATGTGGGGATGGCGCCCAAGTCCAGCTCATCGATGTAGGTGTCATCGAAGGCCGGGTAGAAGTTCTGGTAGGAACGGCCAGCAATGAACTGCACCTTGGCCATCGTGTCGGTGATGGAGGTGAGCACGACGGCACCCGTCTTGTGCCAATCATCCGCAATGATCTCGGCATCGAAGTAGATGGTTTCGATGTCGGCATCTTTGCGGTTGATATTGCCAAAGATTTCGGCATTGGCCTTGATGTCGAGCGGCAGTTCAATGTTCATCGTGTAGTCATCACGATCAGCGAACAGCCGATTATCCGATGTGTACTCAAAACTTGAGCCCTGCTTGATGGCAGCAGGTTTGCCTGATATAAGCAGAATCATCTCCTTTTGGATTTAGGTAGGGTGTTGTTTTGCAGTCTCTGATATTCATCTTGGGCCTGCTTGATGCCCGTGTCGCCGGTCACGGTGTTAACGGTGACGAATGGCTCATCAAGCCGGTCACCCAAGCGTTCCATCGTGTCACCATAGCGGGACATGACGGCCACCATGGCGACCATTGTGCGCTCCATCGATCCGTCGGCAGCTGCGCCAGCGAGTACAGATGGAGCGGTAACGGTTCTCGACACATCGGCGGCACCAAGTCGCCCGATGGTGTTATTACGCTGTGCAGCGTCCAGGGCGTCAATGGCAGCACGGGATTGCGGATTCTTCAGCAGTTTCTGTGATGCCACCCACTCGCCGGCATGGACCACACCAACAGGCTCATCGACTGCACCAGCTGGAGTAAAACCACCCTTCGAGTAACCTGTAGCCAGTGAAGCGGCCTGTTGTTTCTTGATGGCAGCGATTTGGATTCCACCGGCTGCGACAGCCATGGCTGCAGCGATAGGACCAAGAATCCAGCTGACCTTGGATGCAGAAGCATAGGCATTGATGGCAGCAAGGGCCGTTTCGGCAACAGCGGAAATTACCTGTTGAGCGAATTGGCGCTTGGAAGCCTCAGCCTTGAGTTTTGCTTCATCCTTCTGTTTCTTGCGCTCCAGCTGCTTCACCTTATAGGCGTTGCCTTCAGCCATCGAAATCTCGCGTTCATAGTATTTCTGCAGTCGAGCCATGCGCAACTCATTCTCTGCATCGGCCATCTGATTCAGGCCAGAGAACACAGAAGCGATTGAGGCATACATGTTCTTAATGACATCACCATACTTTGCCCAGGTGCCTTCACCAAACAACTTGTCAAGAACTTTACCAAGCCAATCCTCGAGAGACCGGGCTTGTTCCTGGGTGTCGCCATAGATTTCTTCGTAGAGCTTCTTTAATGCCTGAGCATGGCGTTTCTGAATCTCTGACTTCTTGTCCTCGTTCTCGCCTACCTTGGCAAGTTCCTGTTTATAGACCTCATCGATGAGCAGTTTGGTAGCGGCATAGCGCTGGTCGCGCTGCTCCTTGTCGGTCATATAGTAGGAGTCATAGACCTTCTTCAGTTCTTCCTGATGCTTCTTGACGGTAGCCTCATACTCTTTTTGCCGTTTCATTTGATCGGCAACAAGGGCAGCTCGATAGGCTTCTTCTGCTTTCTTGCGCTCATCAGATCCCTCTTTGGTAATATAGACCATAGCCCTCAAGTGGGCCATTTCTATATTTTCCAGTTCCATGTTATAGGTCTCAGTCGATATGCGTTTCTGCAGGTAGTCATCCTGTGCTTGACGTTTGAGGTCGGCGTAAGCCTGGTTTTCTTCCTCAATCGTCCACTTGTTGAACTGTTCTTTTTGTTTCTTCTGAGCTTCCAAATACTCAGCTTGGATAGTAACGCGCTCGTTGCCTTCGAGATCTTCATGCTGGAGACGCAACCCGTGGTACAGTGTTTCGATCTCAAGCATTCGATTTGTATATGCTTCATAGTCCTTTTCTCCTTTTAACCAGGCTATTTTATTAAGGGCTATTTCACGCTCACGCCATTCTTTTTCTTCACGGAACTTGTCAGGCTTTGCAGTGCTGCCTCCATTAGATCCCGAGCCACCGCCTCCACTATAGCCAGTAGGAGTGATATTACTGTCTGGTGTAGTTGGAGATTTGACAACCTGTCTCTGCAGATCTTGACCATAAGCCTTGTCAAGAGCTTTCATCGATGCGTCAACCGTATTTATATCCTTTTGTATGCTCGCCAGGCGACGCTCAAGTCCAGACAATTCTGCTGAGTTGCCCATATAGATTGAAGTAGCTGGAGAGCCTGCACCACCAGAAGTCGAGTAGTTTGGATTGCCGCTCATCTTAGCATACTGTTTAGACTGGCGATCTTTCTCAGCATCGATGGCAGCCTGTGTCTCCTGCTGTTTGATAATCAATTCAGCTCGCTGTTTACCTAGGTCGGCCAACTTTTCTTTGGCTCCTTGGATTTCATAGAGCCTAATCAGCTCATTGTTGTATTTCTCGAGTGCAGCCTGGCTATAGTTGAACGCACGGGTAGAAGCATCAATGTTGCCATTAAAACCAGGTATTGTTCGGTTCAGTTCATCGACTGCCCTTTTCTGTTCCGCATAGGTAAGGTTCATATTATTGGCAGCTGCCATGAGGGTGTCGATTCTATGTTTCTCCTCGACCATCCTTTTAGCAGCTTCCTTTTTGACGTCATTCAAAACCTTTTGGGCTTTGGCGGCGTCACTTGTTTTGCTGGTAAACATTACCAGGGCAGCGACAGCAGCTGTGATGCCGGCAACAAGCAGACCGATAGGATTTGCATGGATGACAGCGGCAAAGATGCGCATTTCCATTGTAGCCTTCTTGAGGTTGCCTTGGAACAGAGCAACCGCTGCTGCAGCCAATTGTGTAACAGCCGTCCATGCTACTGTTGCGACCTTAGAAATCACCTTGGCGGCAGCTTCCGCTTTAGTCCAAATAACCGAAGCCTTGACGGCAATGGTATATGCAACAATGGCTGCAGTTAAAGTGATAATCGCCGATTTATATTTTACAATAAAATCAACGGTCGCAGACAAGGCTCTCATCAGTGCGCTAGAACCAGTAATGGCATATCGCATTACAGGAGCCAACCGCTCGCCCAACGCAACAGCCATTTCGTTGAAGTTCTTTTTTGCTTTTTCCAGTCCTGCCTGCACGGTGTTGTTCTGGACATTGAACTCCTTATCGATAGAGATGGCTTCAGCGAATGCCTGGTTGGCCACTTGCTGCTGTGATTTCACCTCATCGATATGGGTTGCAAGGGTGGATAGGGCTTGAATGGCTCGAGCACCATTCTCACCCATATCCTTGAACATCGGCGAGAGAACGTCCATTCCTCCGGCATTATGCAGGGCCTCCAGGAACTGGATGAGCGCAGCGTTGGCATCCTGTTTCAACAGGTCAGCAAAGGCCTTGACATCGAGCCCTGCGACCTTGGCGTATTTCGCCGGATCCTGGTAAAGACGGACAATCACCTGGGACAATGCCGTTGCCGATGCCTCAACCTTCTGGTTGTAGGTATCGAGCACGGCGCCGATGCCCATAATCTGCTGTGTGGTCATTCCGGCTTGAGCGCCGACACCGCCAAGGCGGCTGGCGAACTCAGCAAGATATGGTGCTGATGCCGTACAGTTCTGAGACAATTCGTTGATGACCGAACCGACGGACAGCAGCGACTGTTCAACGCCCAGTCGCTCTCGATCGCCAAAGATGGTGGTCAGTTTTGAGAGGGTAAGCGTTGCGCCTTCACCCAGGTCATCAAGGGCGACGTTAATCTTATCGGCAGCACGCACGAAGCCCATCACATCCTCTTGGGACTGCATACCCAAACGGCCAGCCTCCTGAGCGAGTTTGTTCAGTTCTTCTCTGCTGGTGCGGGTGTCCATCTTCTTGAACTCCTCATTCAAGGCAGCCACCTGTTCTGCTGTCATGCCGGTAAACTTGCGAACATTGGCCATTTCCTGGTCCATTTCCGCATAGGCATTGACAGCCTGGCGTCCAGCCATAGTAAGGCCAGTAAAAGCAGCTACAGCGCTGGCGATAGACATGCCCCACTTGTTGATGGTGCCATTGAGACGGCCAATAATTGAGTCGTGTTCGCGCATCTCCTTGTTGACCTTATCCAGCTCGCTGCGAACAGTACGGATTTTTTTGGTCTGCTCATCCCATGCCTTGGAGCCTCGCTCGATATTCTTCAAATCCTTCTCGAGACGGCGCAATGTCTCACGCAGTTCCTTGGGCGTGGCCTTATCGAGACGTTTCAGCGTCTGCTCAACATTGACCATATCGTTTTGCATGGTGCGAATTTCTCGATTAGTGGCCTTGAGATCTTTGGTCAGCTTATTAGCCAGCTTATCATTACCCTCCTTATAGGCTTTGGCGATGGCATCGCGGAAGTCATCGGCACGTTGTTTGAGTTTCTGAAGTTGTTGGCCAGCGTTGCCGTTCACATCAATCTCGGCAACAGCTCTAGTTCTTATGTCACTCATATCTTAGTCATTTGTTTTTGACAAAGATAAACGACTGAGTTATGAGCAAAAAAGACAGGAGACGCTCACGCGCAGCCTGACCCACCAAAAATTATGTCATTCCAAATCACATTGTCATTTAATGCGTCTGATAGTACCGGCTATTGCGGCGCATCTTGTCGCTGTCGAGTGCGTCGCTCACCGCTCCCAGGAACTCACGCCCTACCGACTCAGCCATGAAGTCCTTCAGGTTCATGAACGAGGCGTAGAACTTGCGGGAAAACCATGGGCGCTTCTGGCGCACCTTGTCACGCCCGATGTCACCAGGATTGCCCTGGGGCGTTTCTCGGCCAGTGCCATAGTTTTGCCAAAGACCATATTCCAGGAAGGACTGTCCGAGGGTGATAGCCGTTATTTTGTCGTTCTTGTCGCATCGGATTCCTATGGGAGACTCAAGCAGAGCGCCGGTGTCGATCACGCCGAGCAGTGTAATCTGCTCTTTCCAGATCTTCACCATCGTATCATTGAACGCATTGATATATTTCTCGCGTTCAAGAAGCGCCTGTTGTTCTGTCAGTCGTTCAGCCATTCCTCAGGGCGATAAACCAGGTTGGTATATACGTCGAAAGCAATCTGGAAGTAAGCGCAGGCGCAGCCCATGGCGAAGTACTGTTCAATCTCCTGGAAGGAGACACGCGAGTCCAGATAGAGGATGCCTTGCTCAATCTTGGTGCGCTCCTTGAACAGCACCGACATCATCTGCCGGAACAGTTCCCGCATCTCATCCATGCACGCCTGTCGGGCCTTCATGTCATTGATCGCATGACGCTTCATCATGAAGACCGTCTTCACGCGCCTGGTGTGCGGTGTGTTGTTCATTTCGGTATAGCCGGGGGAAATCTCGCTGATGCAGACAGCAGCAGTCGCCGTTCTTGCCTGCTCGATATATTCCTCAAGCCCTGCGAGTCCGCTCACCATAGCGAAGCGGTAGCCCTTTTCACGGGCCAGCTTGTTGCGATGCAGCAGGTCACGGAAGTAGGATGTTGCATCCCAGTTATAGTTTTTATCAAGAAGATTTGCCATATTTTCGCTTCCATTCTTCGGCCTCACGGGCCAGTGCGTCTAACTCAGTCAGTGCCCTCCATGTGTCCATGGCCAGCACTTCCTTTTCCTTGGTGATATCGCCCTTGGTCAGTGCCCTGATCTGGGCGTTCATGGATTCCTGCAGCTGGGCACCGATGGACTTGGTGTTACCAAGCAGGTTGCCATCCTTCGGTGCCGATGCCGGAACAAAGAAGTTGGGGAACTGTTTGGCGAGAAACGCCTTCAGCGATGTCCACCAAAAGAAAATGTTCATCTTCTCAGCCTGGCCGAACATCAGTTCCTCACCATCATACAGCAGCCGTCCCATCTCATTAAGCAGGTCATGGCGCGTCGTGTTGAGAAATCCCTGGTACAGGTTTTCGAGCGTCAGATAATCCTCGAAGGGCACGCCATTCATCACCGCATCCACAGCCTCGTGTTTCTTGATGACCGAGATGCGGACAGGCTTGAGTGACACATCCTCCAGCCACTTCAGCGATGAGATGGCTGCAGCGATATGCTCCACATCGGTGTAGAATTCGGCCTTTCCCTGCTTGATGAGGTAGCCGTCGCCATAGCGGCACACCACGCCAAGATGCCCCCAGCGGAACAGGCAGAGCGTGCGGATCTGTGCACCGCTCAGGTTGTCGGCTATCAAGCCATAGACGTAGTAGAGCTGCTGGTCGTCCAGCTCGCTCCACGACTTGGGCATATTGAGGTGGATAACGGGAACCATAATCAGAAGAAGTAACCGGTTGATTCTTTCTTGTTGCGGAAGATGGTGGGCGCGTTGTAGAGGCGTGCTGTCTCGCTGGTGGCCCAGTCGGGGAAGATGTCGCCGTTGTTGCGGATGAAGTTCACGATGCGGTCAAGGTCCCAATGATTGCGAGGCATGCCGCGCAACTCATTGAACACGCAAGAGCGCACCTTCAAGGCTACCTGGTGAACAGTGGCATTGTTGACGATAAGCAGCTCAGTGCGCAGCTGTGTCATCACATCCGGACTGATCCATTTCTCGGCAATGGCATCCTCGATGAGGATGGCACGTTCACGCAGCTGCATGAACTGGTCCCATTGCTGGCCCTCACGAGGGCGGTCAACGACAGTGTTCACACAAGCCTTGGGCCATGAAATCAGCGATGCTGCAAACCACTGGTATTGCTCCGTGTCTTGCCATTCAGCAAGCATCCTCAAGTCATCAATCAGCAGGTTGATGTAACTGTCACGCTGGGCAACCAGTTTGGTGATGAGACGTTCCACACGGTCCTTGGATGCCGGTGCCAGGTTCTGGTTGCTCACGATACCGAAGCCATTGGGCGTGAGCACCAGGTCAAGAGACGGGATAGCGCGATGCAGGGCATCTTCAACGATGATGCCGGCAACACGTTGCAAGAGCGTTCCCGTCGTGTCTGCTGCAATATCATCCAGGATGTCATCACCCGTGAAGGTGCGTGCCACCCAGTCCTCAGCAGCCTGCAGTTCCGGAGATATCTTCTCAAAGAGGGTCTGTTCCCCTTCTACCGTGGTCACCACATTGGGAACCAGCGCCATCAGTAGCTCGTTAGTCGTTATTATCTTCATTGCCGGTATTCTTGTTGATTTGTACCTGTTTTGCGTCAAGACCTTCATCGAGCGTCGTGAGCTGGATGAAGGGCACCTCAACCGTCACATTCTTCCATCCATTGAACTTGATGATGATGCGATGCACCAGGAACATCAAATCATGGTAGGGCTTCTGCAGCGCTTGGGCGATGGTGTAGAGCTCGCGTTTGTCGCTGCCCGAGTTGTTCATCTGCGACTTGCCCGGAACGGAACCGACCAGGTTGCTGTGCACCTGGAAGGTGAAGCAGATCATGTTCACGCTTTCCTGGATATCGCTCTCCCAGTCGCCACCTTCCTTGTGGTCATCCACGCGGGTAATCATCACCTCGTGGTTTTCCTTGCCGTCGGGCGAGACATAGAAGTTGGCAAACCAAGTTTTGCCAGAATTCTCGGCACCCGACAGGAAGTCCAAGATTTCCTGCTTGACGGCCACGATGCGCTCCTGACGCTTCTTCGGGTCGGTGATACCCTCCTGACGGAACAGGCGCTCAAAGTACTTGTCCGAAATCTCCACCAAGTAGCGGATGGGTGAGCTGTTCTGAATCTTCGATTTCTTGGCCAGCCCGATGAGTCGCTTGATGTCATACCATCCCGAGCGGAACAACGCTGCCCAATAGGGAATCGGGTAGTAGGTGTGGTCGCTGGTCGGCATGCGCGTGACGATGGCGAACTTGGCGTCCTTGTTCTTGGGATCCTTGAGGCGTGCCTGAAGGTCGCCCCAGGGATTCAACTCATTCAGCAAGGGGATGGTCTCCACTTTATCGATGTCAAGGACGGCTTCACGCCAGGGGCCGTAATAGACTTTCTCGATGATGCCGGTCTTCTCGTTGGCACGGGAAAAGCGGCAGTAGCATGCCTCCTTACGGATGAGGCGCGAGATGCGTTTACGGTCCTTGCTCAGGATAATGACACTGATGGCAAAGCCCCAGTGCTTCATATCCTGCGCCACGCCCCAGAAGTAGGAAGGCAGCGAATTCTCCAGCGTCCATTCGTCCACATCGTCGGCCACCTTCTTGGTGGCTTTCTCTGTGTTATACTGCAGGCCCGAGCCATAGCACATCTGCGAGTTCCACATCAGGCAGGTCGAGACCGTCTCGTCGCTCTCGATAAGGTCCATGATGTTATAGGGCATGGCGTTGTCCATACCCCACGGCATATAATATTCGTGGTCGCCAAGAGGCTGGGCATCGATGTCCTGTTCACGGAACACGCTGCTGCTGTTCACGTTCAGAAAAGCAGCCTTAGCCTGCACCCCGGGGATGTCGTGGATGCTCGGCACCATGAATCTCTCATATCCAGTATTCTTGCTCATAGGTAAACTGTTAGTCCATTAATTTGATATATGCACACATCGCGGATGGTGCGAATCTGGCGAGAGGCCAGCACTTTGATGTTGTGGGTGCCCGACCTGAAGTTGTATCTCAACCCCACCACGTCATGCAGTTCGATCAGGTCGCCGTCCTTGGTCCAGAAGGCGATGTCCACCGGATCTCCCGACTCGAGCATCTTGCGAGCTGTCGATATGTGGATAGACTGTGCCATTTAATCGAACTGATGACTGAACGGAGGTTGCTGGAAGATGTTGATGTCGGTGCCGTCGATGGTCATCACGTCACGGGCATCATCATACTGCCATGTGAATTTTATGTTGTTCATTACCGCTGCATCGTCACTGATGGAAGCATCGCCATCGGTGATGATGATAGGCTCGCCATTACCCAACCATGTCCAGGGACTGGTCACCAGCTGGGCAAGCCAGTGGGCCACCTCCAGCGGCAGCGGGGACGTCTCCACCTCGTGTGTCACGCTCTGGTCGAAGTCATAGAGCATAGCACGGCGGGCGACGGATGCCACCTTGCGGGCATCTTTCGTCTTGGTGACCGTCACACAATTCAGCCAGGCCGTCTCCTGCACGCCAAAAGCATTCGCAAACACGAAAGCCTGGTCTGCAGGGATCGCCGGCTTGTAGTATGTCATCACTCTAGATTCAACCCGGATGGTCACGCCAATCACTTCTTCCACCGTCTCCTCGACATCCATGGCGGCGGTGGTCACGTTGTTGAGGCTCCACAACACCTGTCGCACGGCGGTACCGTTGGCAGGGATTTCGCTGAAGTATTCCTCCAGTTCTATCACCCTTACCTCACCAGTGGTCAGGCGGCATGTTGCCAGCAGTTCCGGAGTAACAGCCACAGGAACCGGGTGCACGAAAAACAGGTTTTCCGTTGCGCCTGGTGCCGGCAGCGGTTTACTCTCCAGGGTGGTCAAGAAGTGGGTCATCATCCATTCACTGCAGCTGGTGTAGATGTTCAGGTTGCAGTAATAGACATGGACGGCATTGGCCTGTGAGAACGTCCGTTCCCCAGCTTCTCTCCAGCGCACGAGCAGCGTGATATAGGACCGGTTCAGGTGGTGCATTCTGCGCTCCACCACTTCGCGGACTTCCCAGAGCTTCACCACGTTTGCCGTCGGTGTCAACGTCACCTCGAGGATGGAGCCACCATCAGGACAGTACAGCGATACCGTCAAGGCCTCGCTGTCCGTCTCCCATCGGAGGTCGGGCAGCTGGCTGCTGAAGTAATACGCCAGAAGGTTATTTTGAAGTGTCGTTGCCATACTACAAAAGTAAAAACGACTACTTTTCTATGAAAAGACAGGCCGAGCGCACCTTTTTGGGGTACGCTCGGCGCGATGATCTGCAGGATGGCATCAGAGGGCATCACAGATGGCCACCCGCTTGCCTGCCCTCACCAGCTTGGGCAGATAGCTGTCGAGTGCATGAGCTGGGAAGGCTGTCATGTAGGCGGGCTTCTCATAGTGGAAAAACTCATCGATGCGGGTGAGGGTGAGGCCGCACACATCGGCCACCACTTCGGCATCATCGCCATGGGCCTCATAGAAATCGCCATGGCGGAAAAGCAGGATGGCATCGGGATGCTTCGCCTTCATCTCGGCATATTGCTTTGCCACGGGTGAAGGCTCTGGGGCTGCAGGCTGTTCGGGCTCGGGCTGGGCTGCCTTCACTTCGGCCATCAGCTTGTTATAGATGGCCTTCGGGATGACGGCGCCAGTGCGCTTGCGAAGGATGAACGCATACCTCAACGCCTTCAA
>Ga0247610_10001076_pt1 | contig 34918 bp, 84 predicted proteins | sample 174DNAGHGhighgp2_FD_193483 | JGI IMG/M metagenome (GOLD analysis project Ga0247610, IMG submission 193483) | Sheep rumen microbial communities from Palmerston North, Manawatu-Wanganui, New Zealand - 1742 DNA GHGhigh gp2 | ecosystem: Host-associated > Mammals > Digestive system > Stomach > Rumen...
ATATAAGTATTGGAATCATTCGGTGGATTCTTTAATACTTTATCCTGAATTAACTCATCGGTAATATCCTGAGCTTTCTTATGGCCTACAATATTCTCAACTTTGTCTTTGTATTCTTTAAGAGTTGTCTCACTAAGAATATAAGCACCTGCAAGTTGAGCTAATCTAGTGCTGCTAATATGGTTTCCACTAATGATACAGAATATCGAAGCCCCAAGCATAACAGCTGCCGGTGTATATGCCTTGGCGTAAATCTTAGCTCGCTCAATAGGAGCAAGAGGCTCAATTTTAACCAAGTCTGAAATATAATCTTTAGCTTCTTCATCAGTGTTTACAACCTTAACTTGCAGGGCATCGCATACTTCTCGATTAGAATATCCATCGGACAAAAGATGAGTAGCTTCTTTTGCCTTGTAATATGTTTCACCCTTTTGCTCACGAGCTTTCTTTTCAAGTTCTTCTTGAGCTTTAAGAGTTCCATCAATCGCAAGACCTACTGAAGCTGCTGCACCGATTGCTCCGATTACTGCTAATATAGTTGGAGCGTTTTTGACTATTATTTTTTGAACTTTTAGGAATGTACCAGTCATTCGTTTTCCTTTCCTAACAATGAACAAAAATATAAGTGAGAGTTCCTAATCCTTTCTTTTATCGTGGCCTATAGTACTCCCGTTATACTGCTGGAATATTTTGCGACCCTTACCATTTTGTCGAGCAGCCATGGGCCAAAGCGTATTATGATCCGGAGCCATAGGATTTCGAACCGTAAACCATTCATTAATAATATCAGTCGGCTTTTTAGGAATGAACATACTACACCCCATTATTTACGCTGAAATATAGGATCATCACTAGTTGCTCGATCAAAGAATTCCTGATCGCCTAATCCTTGATCCATGCCATCTGGATTAAATTTGTATACATCGAAGGCCTTTGTACCAGACGAATCATATCGTTTAGATATAACATCTATGGCATCTTGATAACTATTGATAGCGTGAATACCCCGTTCAGAATATAATGCTTGCTCGAGCCAATATTGCTTATGGTTCACAGGATCTTCATAGGTGGTAAAGGTATGAGTTACAGGACCGCTATCAGTATCCATAACCAACATATGTGTGTCATGATTAATGCCAGCCTTCTTCAGCTGCTCATGCTGATAGTTAGTATAATCCCAGCAAGTACCAATTTTGTCTTTGGCAAATTGCTTTACCGGAGTAGTCTTGTATTGAGACCAGTCAACCTCATCAAGATTAGTTTCATTATAGCGTTTGCCATTAATTATGCAGCCATAGTCAAAAGTATTAAGTTTGTTGTAAATATCATCTGGTGTTCTATCACATACACCAAGATCTCGGAAAGTTTGACCCTTAGCATATACATAATTATTGCCAAGAGGATCTTTTACAAAACCATTCTTTTCAGCAATACGTATCGACCCTTTGTTAGCATTATCAACAGGCCACCAAATAACATCATACTCGTCCTGATTATCAAACCAATCAACAAGATCGGCAGTTAATCCAGTACCGACACCTTTTCCCTTAGCGGTTACGCCAATACCAACTTCAATGCCATGGGTACCGTCAATATTCTTATCAGACGGAATCTTCTCACCAATTATAAAGCCATGCTCGCTAACAGAATTGAAAGCAGTTCTCTTTTTATAAGCATTAAGACTTTCAAAATATTCAGTATCGTCTTCTGAAATATCAGGATCTATCATTCGCCTATCTGCTAAAGGCATTGATCGATAGAGCTTATTAATCTTAGCATAAATGTCTGGTGAAATATCAGTCTCATGACCTTTTAAAGGATAAGGAGGACCATTACGAACTCCCCATCTCTGTCCTTTAATTCCATGATGAGCTAAATATACCTTATCACCAAACATAGTATTGTCAGAAAAATCATGTTTAAAAGGATCATTAACTACTCGCTCACCGAACATCGGCATCGTATTCACCAGGCTCTAACTCATCTGAAATATCAGCGTGTTCGACTTTCTCGTCCTCATCCTCTTCATCGGATTCAGACTTCTCAATATCAGGCTGATCCTTCTTACGTTTACGACGCTCATCACGTTTCTTACGCAGAATATCACGTACAGAATTCCTACCGGTCTCAACATAGTTAATATCAGTATGGAGAACTTTACCATCTTCAGGCTCAAAACCAAGAGCATCCTCGAAGTCATCAACTATACCTTCGGCTTTAGCAACTTGCTGAGACAATTCGGCATTAACAGCACCTGCCACATCCCAGTCATGAGTATAGTCATTAACCGGTTCTTCGAATAGTGTATAGCTCATAGCCAGATCAACATAAGGAATACCATACATTGCACAAGCCATATGTTCGATTATGCACCCACGAGCCATCTTCCAATCTTCATCAAATGCTACGAGATCTGCCTCTGCAAGTGCTTGTAAGGATTTACCGAGATACCACATACCCTCGTCATGAATATCAGTAGTTGGCTCATTCATCCATACTGTATCGATGAGTTCAAACTCTATTTGAAACTCTTCAGATACAAGCTCACAAATATAATCCATGTTAGCACGAATCTCGTCAATTGACCTATCTCGCATAGGCAAACTGACAAACAACTTCTTACTCATAATCACCAATCCTAAAATATCAATGCGAAAGAATAAAAAGAGGGAGTAACAAACCGTCACTCCCCCTATAAAACTAACTACTCTTGAATGTCTTCACTAGATTCAATAGCAGCTTCAGTTTCGAGAATATCATTATCCTCCGACTTGCGAATAATATCCTCAGCTCGAAGCTCCTCTGTTGCACAGGCTGCACGAATAAGAAGAGTACCGATCATTACTGCTGCACCAGCACCGATCTCAACCCAACGAACTAGCCCAAGATTCTTAGCCTGCTCAAACTTCTCACTTACAAAAATCTTAACATTATCCAACATTTCTTTCTCCTTTCAAGAGTCCTTTGGAAAATATAATTACTCTGCTGATTGGTATTCAATAACATCGACTTCTGTTATTTTTGCACCACAGTGTTTGCAATATCTATCATACGGCTCGATAGTTTTATTACAATTACCACAATGACAATACTCAATACTATCATCGTCATTCATTTGAATAATCGCATGAGTTGTAATTTTGGGAATATAAGTTAATTCACCATTAGGCCAAACAAATCCTGTAACATTCCCCGATATCTTTTTGGTTAATAGATTAAGAGTAATTTGCTTCGGAAATGTATCAGCCAAACTGCTAATACTATGCGTCCACTCTCCTATACTACCCATAATTATTACTCAACAACTTCTGGCTCAACTGGTGCAGCATTAAGACGCTCAATTTCCTTAATAGTTTCTACAATATAATTCCCAACTACACTTGGAGCAAAGGTTACTTCCTTACCAAGCTTTGAGCAAGAATAGAAGAAATATGCCATTTTATTGAGCTCGTCAACTACTGCTTTCTTTGCTTCATCAGTCATGATTTTAATCCTTTCTAAATATAAAGAATTCTTATACGATCTAATGATCTGCGCCACAATTCATAAGCATACACTAATATAGGTACATCTCGAGGATCATCGTGTATTAGAATTGAATCGTTTGGTGAAAATATAAGTACTCTGCCTTCACCATAAACAACTTCTACGTTGTTGCAAAAAGCTAGAAAACTCGGTGGCATGTTATTACTCCATTTAAGAAATACAACTAACTGGATTTGTTACAGTATATGAGATAGTTTCATTAGGCCATTCAGGATACGCTACTCGATAAATATAAGTAGACGATCTCCAGCATTTTAGATGAGTAAAATCTATTTCTGGATGGGCTTTTCTAACAACATCAAAAAATGGATGACCAGTTTCAGTCAATGTCTGGGCAAGTTTCTTAGCAGTTTCTAGTAATCGTTCTTGGTTTTTTGAAATAGCAACTATTTCATATCGGCCAATAGTAGCTAAATTATCATCTGAATAAGTTTTCACTAAAACATAGTATCTATCAATCATAGCGCCACTCTTATAGTTTGTCATCCCACGGATCTCTTTCAATAATATCATAGCGTATAAATGACGAATAATTACAACTTGGATCTTCAAAAGACATGAATACATAATATTCTGAAATATCAATCATGCGTATCGACATTCCATTATTCTTTATACAATCGAGCATGCTATAATAGCGGTCTTCAATTCGTTTCCAAGCATTTTCCTCTTTTTCGAATATCAAATCAACATAAGATGAAACTCGATCAAAACTAAGATTACTATGTCGTGTAACCGTTACAATATACATCTAACAATCCTCGTTTATTCAGCTATTAAATCGCTTGTAATAATATCAGCATTCCAATCTTGCTTGGCTTTTTTAACTTTAGCTGATGGAGGAGTTTGTCGATTACACTTTGGACAAAATATAATGTGGTATTGTGGTAGACCAAGACCATTTGAAGCATTCGTTCGCAATTTAGGATATGTTCCATCGTTTGGGCAGTGCTTAAGACCGTTTATTACTTTTGACATGGTTGTATTCCTATCCAATTCATAAAGAATATTACATTTCCTGAATCGATTTCCAAATTTTCAAATTCAATATCAAACATGTTATAGCTTTTATCTTCAACATACATTTCAGTGTACTCAGGATTTAAGCCAGTTTCTTTAAACCATTCCATAAAATCTGCAACAGTCATGATTAAACTCCAAATATCAATCTACAATGAAATCCATTTACCTTTATCAAATATTTCAGCAGAACCAAATTTATGTATGTACACCTGTTTAAAATTCTCTCGTCTACCATAAGCAATTTTTCTAAATTTTACTACAGCATCATAACAATTTTCCGCCATTAACCAACACCAAGTTTGATTGTTATAATAGAATATAAATTTTCCAGTATGTATAGACAAATCACAACTTCCATGATTTACAGCTTCAAAATAATCGTTAATATCTGGAAGTGACCATCCGTATCTCTTGTCTGTTGTTGAAAATTCTTGCATTGAAAATTCATCTATAGCTGTAGCGATTATGTTTCTAGATCCATAAGACCTAACAATATAGTTAAACATAATAATTTACTCAATTCAAATGGTGCCCCTGACAGGATTCGAACCTGCGACCTTAGGTTTAGAAGACCTCTGCTCTATCCACTGAGCTACAGGGGCTTATTCAATATAATACCTTTATATAAATTGTTCACGAATATGCCGTAAATTATATATTTGTTGTCTAAGTCTAGAAGCTTCAGCATCTGATAGTTTTTCTTTTTTTTAGAATAAAAGTAGATTCAGAGTCATCGATGCTTTCTTTTAAAACTCTAATAAGTGTTTCTAGTTGAGAAATGTTAACATTAATCGTTACTTGCATACTAGTCCTTAAAATATAATAGGTGCGCCGTATTGGTCTCGAGCCAATAATCTTTTAATTGCTTTTTGGAATAGTAATAGTGGGATGCATTTTATACCACATCTCTAAAGGTTTTGATAGAGGTTCGTCGTCATAGTCGAACCATTTTATTGGATCTCTAGGATCAACACCTTTAGAACATTTCATTAAAAAATCTAAAAACGTATCAATATCTTTATCAGAAGAAATATTCATAGTAAGACCCACCCTTACCTTTTCGATACGCTTACTATTATTCAATGTCACAAAGTTAGACATCAAATACCCACAAATATCAACGAATAGTTTATAGAAAATCTCTAAGTAGAAGAAACGTTATTAAATCACAATCAATAGTATAACTATTGGTTGTAAAATCAAAGCATTTAAGTGTTACTTTAGTAGGTTTGCATCCATCCCAATCACGATCACCGTACAAATTTCCAGTTGAATCATCTTCTCTGTATTGAAACATTTTTATCATTACTCGACGCTGATCATCATAGATATTGTATTCATTATGAACAATATCCATTTTAGCTTCATCTTCATTTATTCCGCAAAGTTTAGCAATGGCTAATATTGTTTTTATCTTCATGCAAATCCTGTTCGCATCCATTTACAGCAATAAGCAATTCCGTTGTTACCTGTTTGTAATCATTAAAATTATCTTCTAATACTTCGATAGCCATTTCTTGTTTTCGAATTAAACTATTTTGTTTTCGAATTAATTTATTGATTTTATCTAAATACTCTTTAGGCGTTTTTGAATGATTTATATAATTAAATATCCAATCAGCAAGTCGATGCGATGCTTCATAGCCTAGCGGACAATCGTCACATAATGCTCCTGCTAAAAATATCATCCAATTGTCATCTACTTGAGACTTATTTTGTTGATTTTCTTTTTGAAATTTTTTAAGCCAGTCGTCAAAGAACATTTGATCGATTTCATTAATCTGTTTAATAGTCATCATTTTATTCATTCCTATAAAAACTGATTTATAATAGCATTGACGTTATCTATATATACCGTTTGTTCATAAAAAGCATTATCATTATGCAAATCAGAACGTTCATCCATACTAGTAACTAATTCTTTTTTTAAAATATCAACAAGAAGGTTTACCTGATCAATATTTAGATCCAGCACAAGTTTCATTATAAACCTTTATTCTGTCCATTGAAAAAATACTAGTAGACCCGTCCCCGCTACTAGTTCGAGTTGCACTAACACCACTCAATAGAATCCTACTCTAGAACAATTCTATTGGCGGGAACTCACCCATAAATATCAATTTTAATAATTTTTATCAGCTTTCTATTGAAAGAACAGCCCATGATACTAATACACCAAGTAACCAAACTATAAAACTAGAGATCCATAATTCTAATGACCAAAATCCATATTTTTCAGATATATCTATCAGAAACCCATGCAATAAAATAAATACCATGTTGGAGCAGGAAAAAACATGTATTGCTTTTCTAAAGTTAGAATCTATCTTCATTAACATGTCCATATCTATTCGTATAAAAACTTCACAATACTTTTTTGAATATGCCGCCCACATTCTGAGCACAGAAGTACCATATCGCAATAAGGATGCGCATACGCATTAACTTTCATAGAAAAATTATGAATTCCTCCTTCGCCCCAATCTTTAATCGGCTTTTTACATCTATAACAAATACCTATCGATTCGACATTTCTTTTTTCAATATCATCGGGATTTATAGATAATGCTTTTGCCACACCAAGTTCTGGTGGAATTCTAAAACCGTCTTCTGAAAGAACATACTTATCCATAGCTAAAAGGTCTTTTCAATAAATGCAGTATTACCATAACCTTTTATAAGATATGCTACTTTAACATTTGGAATATAATAGAGTACAATCCATGACTTTCTAAAAACAATATTTTTATAAATACTCCAACCACCATGCGCTATATCATCTTTAGATAATCCCTCTTTACGAAGAATTTTTTTACAAATTTTTATTCTTTTTTCAACCTTTTTATTAGTCATAATATATCCTTTAAAATATAATAGGTGGGCCGTATGGGTCTCGAACCCATGACCTTGGGATTAAAAGTCCCCTGCTCTGCCAACTGAGCTAACGGCCCGTTTACCTACCATCTAGTGTCTTGTACATGTTCTTCGTTGTTAAACATTTCTTTAAAAGATTTACAATTTCCTATAGCTCCTTTTTCTGGATCACCGTCTGATGCACAAAAGAACATGTATGGGCCATTTGTAAAATCCCAAAATACATCACAACAATTCTCACAAAACAGACAAGATTTATCAGGTGCTAATACTTTATAGAACGGACAAATATATAAACGCTTTTTCATAAACAACACCTATTTAATTATTTTTAATTTCTTGAAACTTATCATAAAATTTTGTTACTCCATAGATGAAGCTCTGATCAAAACCATCTAGTTTGTTTAAATCACCGTATGCATAGGCAGCTTCTAAATATCTATACAGATTTTCGACATTTGGACCTATTGGTGCTTTCTGTATGACTAAATAGGCCGATGACGTCAGTAAGTTTTCAAAAATATCATTCGGAATTTGTTTGTGTGACTTAAAACAATCCAGCATCTGTTTAGCAGTATACTCAGCCATTTGGTAGTCTACCATGTTCATAATTAAATCATTCTAATAAAAGGTTTTTGACCATACCAATATTCAATCGAACAATAAGGCATAAACCTATAAGACGGTCTAACAGTATTAATAACTGCCGTACCATTATTATTTACTTGAACTACTATTGGACCGTCATAAAGCATAAAATTACTTCCATAAACTTTAATAATAGCTACCCAATCATTACCGTTTTCATAAATAACACAACTTGATATATGCTCATCAAAATATCGTTTGTCAAATGAACATAGCTTTAATAATTTGTAGGCAAATCTTTTGCAACGCATAGTTCTTTTAACATCCATCATTTCACTTCTTTTTCAACTATTTCGAAAGACAATCTTATTCGTTCAACAATGATTCCACGATCAGCACAGTACAATATATCGAATCCATTCTCCCACATATAATAGCTAAAACCTTGAACCGGTTTTATTCTAAGCCTGTCTAAAAACTTAATATGGTTATCTTCAATACGTTCCCAAGCTTTTCTTTTTGAATCAAATACCCCATCGATATAAACTTCATCATGCTGTCGTTTATCGGATTCTCGTTTAGCTAATACCACATAAACTGTCATTGGATAAACATCCATTCTCGTTTTGGAATTTTGTAAAACTCCATATAAAAGCCTTGTTCATTCTTAACATGCATTCCGAATACTTTATTCAAACCATACTGATATACTTTAGCCGCAACATATGAACGAGTTTTACATCTTGGAACTGGAGGACTCGGAGACATACCCTCAATAACTCCAACCCAGAATTTTTCATTTGTAGAATATAATTGTGTATCATCTTCAACTAAATCAGGAATAAGATCGTACATGTCAACACCATCACCCAACATTTTCACGTCTCGCTATCTCAAGAGCCTTATGAATTAATGTTAAACCTTTTGGTCCAAAATTTCGTATCGACATGAAATCCTCATCAGAGTATTCTCCTGCCAAAAATTTGTCTTTATCTTTCAAATATCCAGCTCTGTAGAGGCTATTACAAACTCTAGTCGGATAAGTAGTTTCTCGATTTAGTTCTTCATAAGCAGTCCAAAGGAGCTTATAGATATCGTCATATGTAGCACTGGCCAGGTCTTCATTAAACTTTTTAGTAAGTAAATACTTATTATATAGTTCACGTGCTCTTGTATCAGAAATTTTAAATACATATCCTATTTGTCCAAATGTTTTACCCGATTCTCTTAATTCAGCAATTTTCTTTAAACGTTCTGGAATTTCTTTGTATTCATGCATAATAACCTCTATGATTTGTTACTACCATAAATGTACCAACCGATAAACAAAGCTATGAAAAAGAATACCATAAATATAATGCAACTAATTCTATCTATCATTAACTCATCAATCTAATAAGTAAAAATATCATGAGTGCTACCCATGCTGTTACAATCACCGTATCACTGTCCATCATTAACTCAATCTAATAAGTAAAAATATCATGAACGTTATCCACAGGATCATGATTGCCGTATTGCTATCCATCGTAAATAACCTCGTTTACAGGTCCTTTTGATTCTCTAATCTTTTGTCCAAAATATCGTTCTAAAGGATAAATTATTTCTTCAATGATATACCCAAGCTTTTCAGGAAGCATTCGTATATGAAGTTCTTGATTAACATTTTCTTCTTGAAGAAGCTCAATAAATTCATTTATTGTGATAACCATTACAACCTCCTAAAATATAATAGCAGGCCCCACCCACTGAAGTTCAGTTCCCTCCTGCTATCAAATCCCTTATGTATCAACTAGATTGATCCGAATCCAGTAGAATAATCAAATCCTTGCTTAAGCGTTCGTTCAGCAGCACGTGCTGCAATACGAGCACTCTCTTTCAAAGCTTCATTATGACTCTCAGCCACAAGCTTCTCAGACTCATAACGCTGCTTATTAAGTTCACGCTTGGTCTTTTCCTCTTCTTCAATTCGCTTCTGCTCCCAATACTCAGCAGGAGCATTCTTTTCGAATTCACGAAGAGCTTCTTCTCAGCCTTCTCTCGATCTCGAGCATCAAGCTTAAGACGTTCCTCAGACTCAATTGATGCCTGACGAACCTTCGCATTGGCTTCAGCTTCAGCAGCCTTAGCAGTCCAATACTCGGGAGGATATGTTCCCTCAAGCTTAGCCTTTTCAAGCTCAAGAGCGTTCTTAGCTTCAAGTTCTTTCAATTCTTGACGCTTCTCAAGAATATCATTAAGTGTTACGCAACCAACCACTGCTGCAACGCCACATGCACAAATTGCAAAAAGCTTAACTTCACTAGTCATTTCAACGTCTCCTTCTTGAAATATAAGTTACAAACCTAATACTTTACCTGCAATTTCTCGAATGTTCATCATCTGCTGTCTTAGTTTTGCATTCTCCTCTCTAAGTCTAATAAGTTCTTCTGAAGGTTCCTCTACTACAAAGTGTGAAATATCAACCACACTTGATAGAGCAGTTAAGGTTTTTGCAGACATTTGTTCGTCGCGAATACCACGCATAATGGTTTTATCCGAGATGCCAATATAATTTGGAGAATCTGGATTACCAAGACTTCTAATAGAAATACCACGAGATGCAAGTTCTCGCCTAAAAGCCATCGCTGCAATTTTTCTCATACTAATATCCAAGTTTTTCTAATTCTTTTAACATTTCTTCTTGCGTTGTTCCTGGAATAGGTTCTGCTAAAGTACATCCGACACAATCATTGGATTCGCTAAAATGTTTAATCCGACATGTAAATATACTATAAGGACCAGGACCTTCTAGAAACATTTTTTGTTTCAAATACTCGCACTTATGATTTAGATTTGATGGAGCCATTAGTCATGATCATTTCTCGCTTTTATGAGCATTAAATATCATTTACTCGTTAGTCACGTTTCGCTTCTGCAATTTATACCAATTCATTAATCCTATTATTGCCATGATAAGATAAATAGATTTCTTAGTCAAATATACAGGATCAAAATGTTGAATGTACATTGCAACTGCTACAACATCGGTAACAAGCCATAAAATATACTGCTCCCTAAACCTAAACATTTCAAGACCAGTAGCAATAATACCAATAGCAACTGTAGCTGCATCAAGCCATGGAACAGTTCCACCAATATTTACAAGAATTTGATAATAGATAAGTGTCGCAATCAATATAGTTCCAACTACCAAAATATCTTGTGTTGGTGTAAGTTTACGAGCTTTAGTCAACTCTTTATACTCTTCATCACGATGCTTTGTCCAAAATATCCATCCAAGAATATTAAAAGGAAGGTAAATAATCATCTCTAGAGCAAAAGTTCCATAGATTTTCCAATACCATAAATATATAGCATATACTATAGTATTAACTAATCCAAAAGCAAAATTACTAATACTAGCTTTAGCACAGAAAAATATACAAACTATGCCACAGATAGCACTAATAAAATTTAGAACTGTTAGCCAAGCTGGATTTCCGTCTGATGTCGGATTAATGAATGCTGTAATCATAGCCCATCCCGCAATAAGAACCATGATAGTAGCCATAATCCATTCATACCACTTCATAGCTTGAAAAGACTTTTTAAGATTTTCTAGACGATCCATTTCTTTGCCTCCTCTTCAGACAATTCATGCCTAATCATTGTTGCACTAATTGGAACTTCTTTACGATCTGCATCCACTATGACGTAATCAGCCCATGGATAAGCTCGTTCAAAATATGGAGCATATAGCACAGGCTCACTACCAAATACCGCATCGAAATGACAGCAAGCATTTAGTACCAAGGGTGTCTCAGCATCCCAATCTTCTCTACCATCTGGTAGAATGCATTTTGCTACATCTATATGGATTGGATATACATTATCGAATTCATTAGCAACTTCTTGAACTTTATTCCATCGAGATTCTACTGAGTAAATAACACGATCTTCTAATTCTCGTTCAAGTTGTTCCCAAGCTCCACCAGAAAATAGAATCAAATAAACTTTTTCACATAGTTTACTAGCAGTCTCTACACAATATAAATGACCTTTATGCATTGGTAGAAATTTACCGCCATACATACCAGCTTTGTATTGTTTAGTTAGAGGTTGTTTAAAATTTTTAACATATTTCAACACTTTAAAAATCTCCTTAGTTTACAAGAACATAAAGGAAATGTTTGAGAATTGTTAGCAATATGTCTCTAATCTTTTAGAAAAATATCAAGATTCTCTTCTTTAATTGCTTCATCTATTGTTTTATATTCATCAAAATCCATACAGACAGGTAAATGTGTACAATAAATTTCTCCAACAGATAAAAACCTTCTTTTTGATGACCTATCATATCTAGTAATGTTATTATCTAAATCAATATGTGGACAATTTAAACAAGCTTTAGAAAATATAAGTTTAATATTTGTTTTCATATTAACTCGCATCTTCATTAAAATACACAATTTTACGTTCGTATAGATTAACTCCTTGATTACTTACATCTTCAATAATGTAAATAGTCCAATCATTGAGTGTAAAGAAATGTTTCTCATATCGATCATCTCCAATAGCACAGAGAATATCAATATCGTGTCCATCTCGCTGAACAGAGAATGTTCCTGTAAGCTCAAAAATCTTTTGATCAGTTCGAGTGTTTATTATAGTAAGTTTTCGAGGAGTTTCAAAATTATCAGCTTGGTGACTAATTTCTACTGATTTCTTATCAGCTTGACTACAACCGCAACCATAAGTTCCAACAGTTATTACAAACGCTGCTATAATAATTAAAACTGTTATTAGTAGTTCACCCATTGAATGCTTCTTTTCTCTATTCATTATAATCCTTTAAAATATAATAGGTGGGCCGTAAATTTGTTAGAAAATATCATCCGTCAATTCATATCCAAAAGGAATAACACCGTCAACGATAGATTGCCAATGTGCTAGAACAGCTTCGCATCCTCCTTCATTGTCAAGCTTTTCTTGAGCCTTTTCTTGAAGAGCTTTAAACATATCTTTTGAAATTTTCTTTTCGAATCTATGTTGACATTGAGGATATAGCATGTCAGACCAGTTACGTACAGAGATTCCGACCAGGTTACTATAATCATACGTCCAATGCATTAGATATTGAAGTCCAACACAACTTGCTTGAAAGCCAGTGATGTTATAGTATTCGTTAGCACACCATGAAGAAGCGATTGCTATAGCAGTTATTGCGTGTACACCTTCATCATACCCCGGAAAGTCTCCAAAAGAATATACATATTCAATAAACTCTTTTAACTCATCTGGATTTTTAATATGCTTTGCTTTTTCATACCATTCGTCAATAATTTCTTTATCAAGCATTTTAAACCTTTCTTGAAATATAAAAGTGGGCCCGCAGAGAGTCGAACTCTGATTAAGAGATTATGAGTCCCCTGTACTAACCGTTGTACTACAGGCCCAAAATATAAACTATTCTACAACTAATACATAATCATACTTAGTCCAACCGCCATCAGCTGAAGCAAATATAATTTTACGATCGCCGTATTTATCAAGAACATCTTCACCATTAATCAATTTACTATGAGAATATTTAATTCTGTTATCTAGTACACCAAGAAGCTGCCATACTGATTTTATTGAGGAATTGGTTGTAATGCAAACTTCTCCCCAAGTATTTTTCATATCCACTAGAATATAATCTACAAATTCCCTAACAGTCGGCATGTCTTTTCTAATGAACCGTATAGAATATGGCTCGGTATCATCGCCTCTAGCAGGACCGCATGACCACATCTCAAACATCGGAAGTTTCAAGATACTCATCCTTTAAACAATAGGTAATATCGCCAGGTCTAATTGCAACTACATCTGTATCAAAATATTCAGTATCGCAATGAACAGTTTGATATGCAAATGTTTCTGGACTTTTAGAATGCTTTGCTGTAAATCTAATAATTGAATCTGGAAGAATTTCTTCGGCCCATAATCGATTGTCAGGATCATTTATGATGTCTACCAGTTCTGCTCCGGTCATTGTTTTTTCCAATCTTTGCTTTCTATTGAGCTTTTAAAATATACATGATAGCAAGACCTTCTCCCACGCTTGCTATCATCGAGTAACTAGTTACGAAACACTCGACACCCCTCAAAAATCACTCTTTAACATTGGCGTAGAAAATAGAAGGTTTAATTCCGCGTTCCTTTAAAAAACGCTGCATGTAGCTACTACTAAAACCCTCGGCTTCTGCACCGCTAAGAAGTGTATGAATTCGACCGATGGTAAAATCTCGATCGCTCTCAAGTTCATCAATTTGGCACCTTAGACTGGTAATTTGATGTTCGAGCCTGTCAATCTCAGCTGATAGATCGTTCAATTGTGCGTCTATCTTTTTAAACTTGTCGATGCGAACTTCCAATTTAGAAAGTACCATAGAGAATTGATTCAACATTATTTTTTCCTCGCTTTCTATTGAGCTTTTTACAAATATAATGGATTATTCTGCATACAAACTTCACCGAGTTTTTGAATTGCTCCTATACGTTGTTCATCAAGAATGTCTACAAGGAGATTTCTAACTTTCTCTGCTTCAGCGCTTGGCGAACCTTTGTATTCACAAAAATATTCATGTTCGAATCGCCTACTTAATTCATATAAAGCTGCAGCATATCCAGAAATATAAGTTGTATAATCAAAATCTTTATTGTCAATCATTTTAATTTTCGCTTTCTATTGAGCTTCTAACAATATTAATAGATTCTAAGTCCCCATCCACACCAGAATCTTGATCGGCACTTCATTTTTCAATCCGACTTACCCTTTAAATATCAATAGGTGCCCCCGGTGGGATTCGAACCCACACGCAGTTTCCTGCACCGGCTTTTAAGGCCGTCTCGTATGCCAATTCCGACACGAGGGCATTCATACTATTCCTCTATAGGAATCGCATTCTCAATAGCATGCTTTAATTTTTCCCAAGCATCTGCCTGACCCAATTCGAACATATGATTGTACATAAGCTCTTTACGGCAATCTGCTGAAAGACCTGGCTGCCTGTTACAAATTCTAAACGCTTCAGCAATGTCTTTATGCTCTTTTGAAAGACGACGACACATGCTAATATAACCGTTTAGATTATCATGAAAGCTTACTTTATAAGTTCCAGCTTCTTTAAATTCATTATCAAGAACATCTTCATCCATTATACATCCTTTACTTCTTCAGCATTGCTAATAGCTAAATATAAATCTGTATATGTATCTGCTATCTGTCGTTCAACTTCAGCTGATCACAATAGTATTGATTTATTTGCTCCAGTAATAACAGATAAGCTTTATGCTCTTCTCGAGCTTGCTCCAGTAATAACAGATAAGCTTTATGTCCTTCTCGAGCTTGCTCACAAGCGCCTATGTATGATTCTTTATGGCAATCACTACATGACATAGATTACACCTCAGCAGTAGTAAAGAATATCCAACTTTTTAACTAAAAATCTCCTCAAGAGGTTTCTCAAAGAAATCAAGAATATAATCGAGTGACACTGGTGTATAATCATTTGCATCAACGCCAACATCAAATCTACGCAATCTCTGCCACTGATTTATCTCATTAGTCCGCTTATTAGCATGAATATGGCCATGGCACATAATAGCACCAAGTTCACGTCCATGCCACGACAAGAATGGATAGTGAGATAGACAGAATTGAGTACACTTATGATAAATTTCTAGATAATCTTTTTCAGTTTCAAAAGGCGGTAGTTTGCCTGCTTCAGGATATCCGCTATAGAATCTTCTGTCATGGTTTCCACAAACGAGATGAATATATCGACAATTGATTTGTTTTCGATATGTCATGGTTTTTTCATAATTTTCATGCATAGTAAAGTCACCAAGAATATAAAGAGTATCATACGGACCAACAACTCTATTAAAATTCTTAATCAAAGTTTCATCCATCTCTTCGACGCTCTCGAAAGGACGATCCATATACCTAATAATATTGCTATGACCAAAATGAGGATCGCTTGTTAGAAATATCATTTATTACTCCTCAGCAGTAGTAAAGAACACTCCATCGTGATCTAGGAAAATATCATTTGCCAAATCTTGGTATAATGTGAACGCATTTCCGTGAGGATTTCCAAGATTATCTGCCCAATACTCAACTGCTTGGTTACGAAAGGAAATATAAGTAAACTTGTTACTACTTCCTTCCGGTTGAATTTCGTCAATGCATTTTACAATCGGCGAATCTTTAAACACCATCTTAAACAAGTCAGCATTATCGAATTTATTGCTTGGAAATATAAACACCTGAAGATGGAAACTACCAAAATCAATCTCAGGATTAATTAGCTTATCAAGTGCAAAATACTTGAACGGATCTGAAACTATAATGTATAATGCATGTGGATCATTAGCAAAATATTCTATTTTAACATCCGGATCTTCCTCAAAGAATTTTTCAAGCTTTTTAACATAGATAACCCACGGAGCAGACAAACCAGTACTAGCCATTATTCCTCCTCAAATATCAAGCAATTTGAATTGAACACAACTATTGAATCTACGTCCCAACCATACATTGCAAAGTACATTTGCTCATCATGAATATAAACTTCTATACCATCCCAACCATCTTGAATTAGCTTTATGAAATTTACACTCATGACTTCTAATGGCATCCATTCGGATCTATTTTTTATCATAGCGGCGTATGGTTTAAGCGCATCCAGATCATCTATAGTATGAAGTTTAAGAATCTTAGCATCATCTTTTACTTCAAATATAAAGTGCTTATCAAGTCGCTCAGTACGAAAATTATTACCAAGGCACCAATCGTGCCAATTATTTTTAGTGTCTAATGGACAACCCCATAATCCACCACAAGGTTTAAGGCCTGTTCCATAGGCTTCTCCAGTAGCCTTATTGAACATGTCTGTACTAAATTTGTCACTACCATAATGAATGTATTTCATAATACCATCGCTTTCTATTGAGCCAAAAATATAAGTTCTAGTCCCACCCTCCACTAGAACAAATGTTTAACGAATATGTGTACCGGATTGTGAAAGGCCCACGTGTCAATCAGAAGGAGACGAAGAACAGAAAAACGAAATGAAGCGACGAAAATGTCTACACATAAACTTAAACCCCTAAATATCAATTAGCCATTGTATAGATGATTAGCATACTTCATAAATTTCTTTTCACCACGAAAGACACCACGAGCAACCGCGCCTATAAAATATTGATCCATGCACAAAAATACTGCACCCAGAACAATTCCAGTAAATAGCCACGGATGCTCCCGAGTCCAATCATCAAGCTTTTTATAGCCATTCTGAAGAATATCGCTAGCAGATACTTTGGTCTTGTTATCGGTCGGCATAGTTTTCTCCTCTTCAATAATATCATCGATACCCGGAATCGGATTTCCGTCTTGCCAGAGAGTTGAGCTGTTTTCATTAAATGATGTTATATTCCTTAAATGTTTGTAAAAATTTTCTTCGGAAATTTTTTGATAATCGTCAGTTGAATAGGACATACTTCTCAAACCTTTCTACTCCGTGAAAAATATAAAGGAGAGCTTCAATCCGTTGTCCAGATTTACACTCTCCTTCTCCTCATTATAGAAGCGGAAATTTTTGCGAGCTACTTTTTGCGAGTAATCTTATCGGCAAAAGTAGGACGATGTGTTGAGATACTTTGAATATACTTCATAATCTCTTCACTAGGTTTGGGAGCTTTCCTGTCAAAGACACTGCTAATCGGGAATGTGTAATCATTTTTAATTCTAAACAATCCATCATGATCATAGAAACTCAAAATAACTCGATTAATATCAATATCCACAACATCGTATTGAATGAAAGTTAGTTGAGGAATATGAACGATTTTGGTTTTAGTAGTATCAAGCTTAAAATATTTGCAAACATTTATCCAATCGTTTAGCGATAATAAATATCGACCATTCTGCATAATCATAAAGACTCCTAAATACCTGACATAACTCCAATAATAGTAAATATAAGTGCTAATGCAAATATTTCTAATGCGGATAAACACTGTAAATATAATACTATCATAAAGCCAACAGCAAATGATATAAATACAATAATGCTCATGTTTTTATTTAAATTACATTTGTATTTCATTTTAAAATATTATCCCTTATTACGAACTTCAAGCCATTTAAAGTATTCTTCGTTAGTCAAACCAGCGCTTTCAATTTCTCTAGCACGTTTGTTAGCTTGGGCTTCTATTACAATAGCTTCTGATCGAATTTGAGCTTCTCGAGCTTGTATTTGAACATCTAAATACTTAGTTCCCCAAGTCACAAACACTATAACAAAAGCTAGAAATATAAGTCCCATACGAATCAATCGAAGTAGCTGATTATTATCATCAGCATCTTTTTTAAGCTTTGTATAAGCTGTATCATCAAGTTGAACCATAAATATCAGTCCTCAACGCCAAGTACTAATTTATCATACTGTTTTTGCAACCAATCCGGATCCTTTATCACAATGGATGGCTCTTCATACCATGGCGTACTATCTTCAGTAACCAGCATATAATCATGCATTTCATTCATAGCATACCATTGTTTAGAATATTTTTTAGCATCATATAAGGATAGATGTGGCAGTTTAATCAAATGAATTGAATCTTCTACTATAAACAAATATAAGTCATAGAAAGTTGTATTAAGATTCTTTTCAATAACATTAAAATCATGTCGAAGATTCTCAAGATTTGTATCGCTACCTTCAACAACATACTCTTCACCATGCTGATCTATTACTGCACAATCATACAAATATACTTTTGCTAAGAATTCTTGCTCACTTAATGAAGTAGGCTTAATAAAAGTTAAAGTATCAAGCATTCTTTTTAGCCTCCTTCTCGGCTTTACGCTGCTTTTTACGCTGAGCTTTATTAATGATATGGGCGTTTTTAACTGCTTTAAGGAATTCACTACGAGGATACTCATGATTGAGCCGTTCAAAATACTTTTTAGCAATTGCCATAGCAAGGCCAGTTTCTTTATCGAACTTCTCGCCATCAGCTACTCGAACAATTGTCTTAGTCTCATCCGCCCAATACACAATAGTAGCTGGATCATCAAATATAATTTCTTTAATATCGGGAATCATATAACACTTATAATTACTAATAACAATCCCACCATTTTCTCTTTTATTAAAAGAACATTTATAAGAACTAACAATCTCACCATTTTCTCTTTTATTAAAAGAACCGGCGCAAATATCAGAAGGACTGATAGTATTATAATCTATACGAGTACTAGCTTCTGCAAATGCAGCAAGTTTGTCAGCAGCAACTATGTTAGCAGTTATTCGTGGTGACGATACAGATGATACAATAACATCGCCAGGAAGACAATGACTATTGGCAATAACACCGTTAATAAGGTTTCTATTCTCCATGAAAAAATTCCCTTCGTGATTTGATTTCTTATATGATGGGTGCCACAACTGATTTAATGTAAAGCTTGTTGTTTCATGATCTTCTTGACTTGCTGGAAAACGTTCTAAATCTAATCGATCGCACAATACATAATTATATGGATTATTTAATTCGAATACAACGTATGTTTTAGTAAATAATGTGGATGGACCTAAATTAAAAAGGTCTGTACTATTAAAAGCTTTAAAAACAGCACTTGGATATTTATAATAATCTATTTTAACATCACTAAAAGGATGGTCTTTTGTTCTATAATTTGTAGTTATATGATCTGGTTTATCAAGTAAAATACAATAAATATTACCTGTAATCATATGTCTAAAAATACCAATTAAATTGTAAGGCTGATCGAATTTTAAGCCCATGATGAACCTCCATTAATAGAATCATCAATAATATAAGGATCTTCAGTTCTAGGAGCGTGTGTACCAACTACCTGAACTGTTTCCGCTTCATAATATCCCCGAGGTTTTGGACGTTTTTTCGTCTGAAAATTCTTTCGATATAGAAAATTCATCTTGGTATCTTTACAACCTTTTGAATATCCAAAATTCCAAAATAGTATTGCAACAAAAGTAAACGAAATAAATAGAACCATAGCTGAGATGACGATGTACCAAAAATCAGCAGGCATTAGAATCTCCTTAAAATATAAAAGAATGAGGACTTGTAACTTTCTACAAATCCCCATTCTACACTTACCAGTGTAGCCTACGAAATTGCCTTTCGGCAAATCTTTTGGCTCGTAGACCCTCCTCTCGACCAATCTGCCTTCCATAGTTGAATGCTGTTACATTAGTTATTAATATAACTAACATTACAACTATAAACAATACATCATCGAGAGTGAGATTACTGCTTAACATTTTTATTTACCTTCTTTCAAATCGTTTACTACACTCCTATTATAGGCGTAGTAATTGATGCGAAGGTTAAAAACGTCTTGTTCGCCACATAAGATCAGGAATATCATCGAATCGATCATGTAGTTCTAGAATTGGAGATTCACTTGGATGCACTATACATTCGGTTAGCTCGAAGCAATTAATAATTGTCTCATTTGTATTAAGATTCTTAGTTACTTCGAAATATCGTTTGGAATACATCTTTGAATTAACCATGCATTTGTAACCAGTAGATGTAAAAGCAAACCATACAACATACAAACTATCTTTATCTATTTTATACCCATATTTTATAAACCAATCGTATATCAAATTAAGTGCTTCTTTTTGGCATTTGTGAAGCTTGTGTTCATATGCTTTCTTATGAGCCATAAATATCAATCCTTTACAAAAGTTCTTGAAGAGTATGTATGTTACTGTCCATTTGGATAATAAGTGTTTGTAGTGTTTGAACTAAATCGACTGCTTCTTTTGGGTTATCAGTACTAATTTTCAAATCAAGCTGTCCTATTAAATATCGCATTGCAGAATCATCTTCTACCAATCGTTTTACAGATCGTTCGATTAGTATCTGATTTGTAATTACATTATCTCCGTTCATTATGCATCACTGATTCAACTAAAATATCAGTCAGGTCATCAAACACACATGGAGCCTCAACTATCATCTGACTGCATAACGGCTGCATTACTTCTCGCATTTGATAATGTGCATGAGAATCGCAACGCAATTTAAAAATATTACGCCACTCCCTAAAATTAGCTGAAATTTTAAGTCGTGTAGATAAAGCATTAGGTAAACAGTCACGAGCTTCTTCAGGTTTCATACCCATTTTAACAAGGTACATATATTCATCTTCGTCTGCTTGTAATCCTTGTACCCAAATATCATACTCATGAGAGTCTTTTACAAAAGCACTATTATTTATAAATGTAAGCTCGTTTCCAAACTTATCTTTAGAGTAGTTACAATATCTAGTACTCTCTTGAGTTACTGCATGATCGAGATGAGTATGACGATGTCGAATAATCTCATATCCAATGCCACGATTAATGGTGAATTCAACAGTCATAATTGAGTGCTCTAAGCATGACTCGTGCTTTCTATGCCGTCGAATAATATCACATCGATCTTGATAGGATTCTGGCAATGGCATTCGATAGCACATACAATACGCATGAGCAATTTCTCGAATATCATCTTCCAAATTAAGTCTTCTGATTTCATAACTAGCGTCTATTATTTTCATGATTTAACGTTTCTTTCCTTTAAACACTTTTGTTTAAGTTCAGTCCAAGTACATTTATTATCAAATACGTTCTCGAAAGTTAATTCTGCTAACACTACATGTTCGCCATTATTCGAGATTTCATTTAAATGTTGATCGTCTAAAACATAAACTATTTCTTGATCAGTACAAATAACAACGTCTGGTTTTTTATCTGAAGGATTCTTAAAAAATCCAATCCCGTTTACAGTATCAGGTTTATCGGGTAATTTCCACAGACTACTTTGCACATACATAGTATCAGGATTGTAGTCTAATCGAAACAACGCATCTCTTATGCATTCCATAGAAATATAATACTGATACTTTATTGGAATTTTAACAACAGCAACAATTTTATTATACTCAGCCATCATTAGCCACATTTCTACCAATTTCAGAATTCCGAAATATCCATCTATCTACTTTGTCGTTAAGAATAGTAGGATCGTAACCTCGCTTAAGAACTCTAAGACATAATGCAACATCAGTTAACTCTTCTTGAATGCTGTCATCAATATCATTCATCGTCTTAGGTGTAAAGTTCTCGTCTCGAAGTTTCCGAGCTTTCTTAAGGCATGCTTGCGCAAGTTCAACACATTCCTCAGCTAACTGTTCATACAAAGCTGGCTCTGGAATAGTGTTACGAATCTCTTGCAATTTAGGAACTATATTATCATTTAGTTTTTCTAATTCTCTCATTGCTAAAGTTTTCTTATCCATAAAATACCTACTCAAATTTTATTATTGCATCATATCCCTCAAATATAGTAGGCGAATGACGTGTGAGATTAATGTACATACGCTCAATTACATTTTCTGGAACATTATACTCACGTGTTTTATTTCGACGAAGGCATTCAGACATCGGAACCGTTGATACTAGACAAATAACCTTCTTCGCAATTGGCCTACAAAAATCAAGAATCTTGAGTCGATATGTAGTACGACAATTTGTAGCATCATAAATTACATTGCGCCCTTCGTTCAAATATGTAGAAAGGCGTTTGTAAACCACAGCAAATACTTCATCATTATGCTTTTGCACTCGCTCATCGCCAAGCAGTTCTTTACGAATATCATCAGGTGAGACAATTACAAAATTAGAATATGTATCCGCTATCTTTTCAGCAATTGTTGACTTTCCACAACCAGGAGGACCAACCATGATTATAAAAACTCCACCTTGAGCAACATCTCGAGGTGTTACATAATCGTTAATATTCATTTATTTTCCTAACTTTGATATGGTTCCAGCATCCAACATTTATCATTAATGTACGTAAAAATTAGAGGATAACCCTTTTTAAAATATATAATGATAGCATCTCGCGTACCCAATTTTCTAAACGAAACTACTTGCTCATCTAAACCGGGAATTGTTTTCTTAAACGCATTCCAAATATACTCAGCGCTATGCATTATCTTCTCCAATAACATGCTCGACCATGTAACCAAGCATGTCTTCTCTAAAATATGTTTTAGGATAGTTTGGATTAAGTTTACTAATAGCATGACCGGGATCTAGTGTGTGATGACAATTCCCGCCTCGAAGATAGCATATCGAATTGGGATCTTTTTGGCAATGCTCTACTCGACCATCGCATAAATATAAATAGATAGGTTCTTCTGTTTCTGTCATCTTAAAACTCCCATACTACGAAGAATATCATACATATCTTCACCATCTTTAGAGCGTTTAGAAATTTCGATACGATCGTTGTTGCTTAGCTTACGACGAAGATCCCAATGATGACCAGTATGCGGATCGTAATACGTATGGTTAATCCTATTACGTTCAGAATATACTCGTTGACTTACCACAAGAGATCGACTCGCACGAAGCAGCATGGTCAAACTAGTAAGTCCTCCAATTACTAGTTCAGGATTGTTCAATATCCAATTAGCAGCTTTAATAACCTTGGCTGAAATATCACCAGCAACGTCAATAAGAGCATCTTTTGAATTCTCGGTAAATGCATAGACTACTTTACTCATTTGAAAAATCCCTTCTGAAAAAATTTTGAAAACAAAAAAGAAGAGCCTTGGATATAACTTTCATATCCAAAGCCCTTCATTAAGACCCGCATTTTGTTTAGACGTTAATCACCCGTTTATACAGGCGTCCGTCAATAACGCGGAAACCACTTCCATTATTTGAATCTGCATCACCATCTTCAGCCGACTCATTTAGAGTAGCAGAGCGACGCTCGCCCTCTGCTATGCCAAACTCGTAGACCTTCGACGTATATGCATACACAATGTATGCAGCCGCCGCAACATTAACAACGCTTGCCACTATCTTAACAGGACTCATGACCGTCTCCTTTCTGTTGTCTGCGGTTAGTCCTATAAGGTGAATGGTTATTTTTGCGAGTCATCAACATCTTTATTAATTTCCCAAATCTTTTCTAAATAATCAATATCGATTTTGAATTGAATAAGTTTCTTATTAATTGATTTGAGTTTTTCAATAAGCTCTGGATGCCTTAATAATGCAATTCCATCCAGCAGTTTCAAAATATCATCCCGAGCTTGTTTCATTTCATCATAGTCTTTTCGAGCTTTTTCTATAAGTTTCGGTATGGTAATGCTTGTATGCGGTTGTTCGTTTCTCATCAGTCGTCTCCCTATTCAAAACCTATTGGATTATTTGGTGTTTGCTTAGGAACTTTTTTACCTTTTGGACATTTTACTTTTACATAACTATTTGTCTCGCAATTAGGTTTGCTAAAAGAATATGAGATTTTTGCATTGTTAATCTCATCTAGTTCGTCTTCCAAACGTATTGCCCTACGAGTAAGTGCCCAAACACATATTGCCATAACAACTTCACTTGAGAATCGAACACCCTTTAGAAAGAACTTTACTTTTGTAAACATAGGAACTCCTATTTTGCAATCTTCTGTGCGTATTCAATAATATCAGCTGCTTTTTCTCCAAGATTTCTAATCTTAAGAATATCAGCTCGTTTAAGTTTTAACCATCGATAATGAACATTCATTCTAATTCGCCGTAATGCATTTTGAATACGTCCATTCATTACTTCTGAGGCTTTAAATTTTTCACAAGCAATCCAGATTTCTTTAATATCTGGTGATTGTTTTAAATTCTGCCGTCTAACTTGATCGATAATTTGTCTAATCCGAGCTTCGGTCACTTTATAGTCAGCTGCAAGATCTTTATATGATCGACCAGATTTGTAGCGAATATAAATTTCTCGATTACGATCTAGTTTTTCATGACTCATGCAAACGCCCAAATCTGTTTATTACCATTCATGAGATTAAGCTGTCCGCCAGCAACTTTAATAGTTTTCTCGATTTCAATATCGTCCTTATCATGACAAATATCAACCATAAAACTCCATGCTTTAATTTTATTTTCAGCATCCAATGTCTTTTTAACAGGATTAATAATTACAATATTATCAACAAACTCAACAGTTCCTTGACAAAATTCATTCATCATCGCATGCATACGATATGCATCTTCTTTTACAGGAAAATCAAAGACAATCTCAATCATGATGCTCCTCCTTACTGTTTAAATACTGCTTTACTAGGCGTACTAACACTTAAAAGTAAATCTCGAACTGTAATATAATCATTATGTAGTTTCTCACAAGCGTCAATCATCATTCGAAGATCATCAGGAGTTGTATAATTGCCTGATACAGGTTGACGAAAATAAGCATTGACTTTATGCCACATTCGTTCTTTAGCTATTTGAAACTCCTTTTGTATACGTCTCATATCAGCGCTCAATGCTTCTTTAAACTCCTGATCAGACGATTTTGTTACTAGTTCAATTTCTAGTGCTGCCTCGCTCATGATAAAATCTTTCTACTAAATTAAACGTTCCCGACCTTCATCAAGATTCTTTTGAAGTTCTCGTAAAGGTCCTTTCCAATATCCATTAACCCATGATTTAGTACCGTTTTTATAATGTCTATAGTGACCAATAACATACCAACAAAGAGTATGCTTTTTTCTTAAAATATCAGATTTAAGAATGACTTTACTAATTTTTTGATACTTTATATACTTTGCTTTACGTTTTTTACTTTTTGGGGCTTCTTCTTTTCCAAGAATATAAATAGATGATACTGGTAATTTTTCTTTTCTATCTTTTTCAAACAACCGTTCTTTTATTACTGGATTTAGCATCATAATTTGCAAAGCATACCAATGTGCAAAAACATGAGTGGCAACGCCAAGGATTACCCATCTAACTTCTATTTTATAGTCTTGAATGATGATATCATCATAAAAATTTAGATCTTCTATGTAGATATTAGCTCCATCCAAAGCATATGTTGAATCAGAATCTTGTTTTGCAATAACTGCTGAACCAAGTTCACCTTTTCTAAAAATAGCAATAATTAATTTATCTTGTACATACACGCATCTAATATATAAATCTGATGAATCTTCATTGTCAAAAGAGCTTTTAAAAACAACATCTGGAAGTGGAATTGTTTTTGCTACAAAAATATCATTTGGAATTTGTTGATAAAAAACATCTCGCTTTATCTCTAATGATTTTGTTAAATAGTTGTTAAATATATTGTATGTTTCTTTATCGTAAACAATATAATCGGATGGACTACTAACTGATAATAAGTCATTTAATTCTTTTAAATCATGGATTGTTGGTTCTCCATAAGTTTCATTATACTTATAAATATCATCGAGATCTTTATAAGTAGCATTTATTTCAGACATCAATGATTTGTAAGTCAAACTATTGTGTGTCATAAAATATAATCGCTTTCTATGAGCTAATCTTTATTAGAAACCTCTAAACATTTTAATAAGTTTATTATAAATTTTTCGAGTCAAATTTAATTTGTTTAAAGTTAGATTCCTAGCGCCAAAAGCATTTTCGACTTTTTCCTCTGTTTCATATCGAACTTTTGTAATAACAGTATCATTTTCAAGATCCTGCCACTCGAACGAAAGACAAAGTTTATAAAACTCTTCAAATGATATTGGTCCTGCTGGCACAAAATCATCATTGGTTTGTACGTACTCATCAAAATCTATGGCAAAATACGAACTTGCTCCTGGCTTATAAATTCTAAGCATTCTGTGTTTCAATTTAAATATTGATTCTACATCACTAGGTTCATCATTTGGATAAACAACGATTCTTTTTGATGCATCTGAAATATCTATTGTATCATCCTGTAATACAATATTTGTATTAAGAAAATCAAATTCAAAATGATCAACTAACCAATAAAGTTCGCGAAGCGATAAAATCATAACATCTCCTTTTCAAAAATATACTAAGACCCATTCCCTCGCTTAGTATCCGCCGCCTTATACGACTTACGGCACCCATCTTTATTATTTCAAATATCCATGCTCTACGAGAATTTTAGTAACGTATTCAGAATCGATTCCTTCTTTATCGATTGCTTCTTTTCTAAGAAGTTCGATACGATTTTCAATAAACGTTTGAGTTTCACATAACTCAGCATAATGATCTTCTAAATTTTTAATAGCTTGCATACGCTCACTAATTTTGGTTTGATCTCTTTGACGCAATTCTTTAATTTTTTCGAGCTCTGTCAATCGGAGATCTAAGCGTTTCAACGAACTTGATGTCTCTATATAACCATTTTTGAGATTGTTTGAATCGGCCATGGCGACTCCTTTGTTAAAAATTTTATAAAACTTTTGTATACATCTCTTCTAAAATATTAACTAATAAGTCTCCTTCGCTTTCTACTTGAGCCGAAAAATATAAAGAGCTGCACAATCTGTGCTTCTCTCAATATAGGATTGGAAATTTTTGCGAAAAAGGAGAGTGCTGGTTTTTTACAACACTCTTGTTTAAACTACAACTTCACAACGACTTGAGCTGCCTCAAGCACGTCAGGCAATTGTTCAACTGGAATTCCAAATTTCAAATTAACCAGATCAGCCATCCTAGCAGCACCGAAAACTTTTCCGATGCGATACCAAGAAGATCCGATCAAATAAATCAAAACTCCACCTACTACAATCGCTCCGATTGTCTTAATTTCAGTCTCATGTGTATTATAGAAGTCCAACATCTTGTCTCCTTTCTGCACTCTCCTATAATATGCATAGTAATTAATGCGAAAAAAAATAATAGATAGAAAAAGCTAAGGAGTATCACCTCCTTTAATAGTTTTTCACCTTAGCTCTATCCTTTGTGGTTTAGTATATAAACCATTATTTCAGGTTTAATGGTTTTTACAAACTCCTCCTGCCACTCGCTATCTTCGTTGTTCCAATGAATCCAAAAACGCTTCACACTTTTTCTTAGATCCATCGACCCAATTTGTTTGCGATTTAGCACATTAGCATATTCGCTTCCAGTAAATAAACCTTTAAACATCTTTACCTCCTAAAATGGCTTTCCAACCTTCCTATATAAGGAGTGGTAAATTTAACGAGGTAAAAATATAAGAACAGCAACTTTCACTATTCTTATACTTTAGGAAGCAGCCTTGTAAATTAGACTACAATGCCTCTGCCATTGAAATATCCAAACCTTCCTACAATCTTAATCGGATCAATCGATTGGAACTCCAGTTTTCCACTATCAACAGGTTTCCCAGTCTTCGACACACTTATCGCGATGTGTGGATTAGTAGCTCCATGATAATATCCCAGAGTCCAGGTTGGTAATTCTACCAGCCATGCCTCATTGTTGTCATCCTTACCGTATCCAATAAGCTTGACAATACAAAGCACTCCCTGAAGCTCTTCTTCGGGATATGGAACCTTAAATCCATACGTCACGTGTGGAAACTCTATCTGTTTTTCTAGAGTCCCTTCCAAGATCTGATGAGGATCATCAAAGAAAATTCCCCAATAAACTGGTGTAATCATTGTTACTCCTTTCTTGGCCGTTTCCTATATTAGGAGTGGTAAAATAAGCGAAAAAAAAAAATAAAAGGCGTGACTATCTTGCGATAATCACCTCCTTATAGGTTTATTGAATCTCTGTCATGTTCGGTGCGCATAACCCTTTGCACCCCACGACCCTACCTTGATCGTCTCTGACAAGACCGACTGGATGTACCAAATCGATCCTATCCGGGCGGGCAGAGCATACCAACCCAGAGACGATGAGTACGGTACCGAATTCCGGTGCTGGAAGATTTACGACTTCACCGTAAATCTCCTCAAACATCGGAAAATCCGATATCGAATCCACCTCCCTGAGGGTAACATCTACCCTTGCCGGAATAGGTTCTGGATGATACACCAACGTCGATCCGTCATTTTTGACGATAATCACGTCATGTGGTGTAAGGTTTTTAACCTTATGAACATCCATGATATACTTCATAATATCACCTCCTTTAATGACTCGTAGTGAGTCACGCCTTTCTATTATATAAATAGTTAATTTTGCGAAAAAATAAAAGGAGGAAGTTCCAGGCTTCGAACCTGGGTCTCCGCTACATTTAGCGGCGTTCTACCATTGAACTATTAGTCCGACCTGCTTGAGGGCTCCGCGCAGTGGTAAGACACCTCAACCTGCCGGGGTTTATACTCCTCTTCCTCCTATATAAGGAGTGGTTATTATTGCGAAAAAATATAAGCCCCTGTAAAAGCGGGCTTATAGATTAGTTATACCTATAAGGCAAGAATAATGCTTCCATCCATAAATAGCGCCATGTAGATGGTGCACATATATCGACAATCACAACTTCTTTGTCGAACGTTAGGTTCACTACTTTTCCAAAGTAGTATGAACCCAACTCGCTCAAATATTTGTATTTGTCGCTCATTTGCTCAAATCTATCTAGCTCTATTTCAACTTGAACCAATACATTTTCCATACCAAACTCCTTTCTAGGTTTACTATCCTATATTAGAGTTAGTAAAAATGGCGAAAAAAATAAGCGTAGTAGGACTCGAACCTACGACAACCAGCCTGTCAAGCTGGTGCTCTTCCAACTGAGCTATACGCCTATGCCTTCCTATATAAGGAGTAGTAAAAGTTGCGAAAAAAAATAATTACCTGTTTTTCCCGCGGATGTACCGCTCGGCCTTTGCCGATTCCTCTTCGCCTAGCCTCCCTCATACCATCTAGGTCCTCTCAGTTTCTCATAAGAGAGATAGTATTTTTTGCGAAAAAGCAAGGAGCGGTTAAACTCCTTGCTTTTAAACTCTTACTCCCATCTAGTAATACTTGTAATATTATTTTCCGGTGCCTGTTTTCCGACATTAACTTTGTTCAGCAAATACACATGCTTATAATCAGGATCTCTATCAAAACCAATAATCCTAAAGTCACTTCGTTCCATTCGAGGATTCTCGCATACGTTAATGTCATTTAATACGAATGCGAGTGCTTCCTGTTTAGAAACAAAATATCCAACAGGATATTCGTCTATAATAACGTCCTTCTTAAAGCACTGGTATTTAACCATATAAATAGTCATCTCAGTAAACTCAATCATCGTTTTTCCTTTCTAAATGGATTTTACCTTCCTATATAAGAAGCGGTAAATTCAGCGAGTAGCTTCGTTTAAAATATCTAAAAGAAGGTTTATTTCTTTTCTAGTAAGATCAACATTTACACTATAATACCTGTCTAATTCTTGTGGTCTATATGGAAGCTCTTTCTTTTTGTCTTCTAATCTCCAAACAATACCTTTTAAACGTTTCCAATCTTCATCTGTTAAACGCATGATCTTTCTCCTTTCAAAAAAATATAAGCCCCTGTAAAAGCGGGCTTATTGCCTAGATAGGAACAAACCTTATACGGATGCCATCGGCATCGCCAGTCCATACATCTTCCTTATAAGCACCTACCTCTCCGATATCTCGATTATCCCATTTATTGTAACGACTGGTATCTGGACCAATATAGAGATCCATTAACTCGAGTGCTATGTTAATAGCTTCCTCAAGTTTCATGACTCCGTATCTCCAAACTCTCCAATCATTTGCAAAATAATGGTTAAAATCTTCAATCCATGTATAGTACTCTACTTTGTACTGTTTCTTTTCCATGTCAATCTCCTTTCTAGGATTGTTCCTATAAGAAGGTTGGTTAAAAATGCGAAAAAAAAATAAAGGACTGGAAATCCTACGATCTCCAGCCCAATATTTTAGTGCTTAGCCCCATAAGGGTGGTCCGAGTTGCTGTAGAACTCGGCATACTTACTCAAGATCATGCAGATGTCAAACGCACAGCTCCAATCGGCATACTTATGCGCTTTTTCTTTAACAAAATCTGGAACATCTCGAGGCTGATACATATCTTCATCAAACTCAACATACTGCACACTAGACTTATCAATAGCCACATGCGAATCTTCGCGTTCGATCAATGCGAGTTGTATCGCCTCGAAGTCTTTCTCCGTTAATTCCTTAGCCATACAATGCCATATGAACCAGTGCGACGAATTGTCATGATCATAATCCGGCTTTACCTTATCCATAACTATACTCCTTTCCAAGCCCCTATTGGCTTTCCTATACAAGGAGTAGAAAAAATTACGAGAATATATTAGAAATGATCACGTTCATGTTCGCCCATAAAATTCGCAAAACGTTCAGCAGCCGTGCAAGATCCATTCGGATTTTAATACCTTCTCACACCCCAACGCATTCCTTTAATGCTGAAATGCTTTAGCTCAGCTTGATCTAAATATTTCTTAAAACGATTATTATCACCGACATTAATGCTATCAGAACTCATTCCGTATTCATCCATACGAGCTAGTATAGCACGAGCGAGTTCTTTTTCATTCGCTGGTGTAACGTAATTAAAAAACTTAATCGCTGATTTAACATGAGAAATATCAGGCATGGGATACTTTTTAAATCGAGGAAGTCCGTATTTAAGATCTTTTTCATGCATTATAGTATCACGAAAAGATGGCTGAATATCAGCTTGCAATACATCTCGATAAGAGGGTATGAATTCCATAACAGCTCCTCTCTATTTCTTACCATACCAATAAGGTCGTTTATCATCTTCTGGTATTTCACTATATCTAAAATATCCAAAAAGTACATCGCAAATTTCCCATGAACTATTACCTGGTTCTTTGCGATAATATCCACCTGATGGATAGTCTAATTGTTTTCTTCGTCGAAGTCGTCTATTATAAACCTTCTTTAGACTTTTATCACCACGCCCTTGAAAAAGTGGATGTTTTTTATAACTTCTACTCATAGTATACCCTATCATTTTCACAACGGATGAAATACTAATAATGTAAAAAAGAATAAAAAGTCAATAAAAAGAAGTATTGCATTAATAAATGCTGGGCCATCTTCATAAACTTCTATATAGCTATATGCTAATGTAAAGTGTATAATCGCTTGAATTGCAATTAAGCTGTATATAAATATAATCATCCATTAACATCCCCTCTAATACTGTCTTTTTTCTAAAAATAAGGTATAATTACCCATTCTAAAATTTTTAGAGCCTAAAAACGGCTTAAAACAAGCCATCTACCTGCAGTTTTAGAAGGGTGTTTATATGATCAAAAATGCGAAAAAATAAAAGGAGAGAGGTAGTCAATCACTCGATCAACCACCTCTCCATAGTTTTTACAGACCTTTTGGAGCTAGCAGAACATCTGCTGCTCTCAGCCACCTCATGCTTAATGGTGTTTGGCGTTCGATGCAAATTACCATCGCCGTCAATCCAGCATAAGCCAGAACCGCAACAAGTCTTGGAACCATCGCGCCCATGACTTCAACATTCTGGCGACGATTCGTTTCCACAATCTGCAACCGAATCTTTTCTCGTTCCGTTGCAGAATTGTCATGCCTTTGAATCGCCTCGCACAATGTATCAATCGAGGCTGCGATCTTCATGTATTCTTCCGAATCTGGTTGATGCGTGGCCATCGCTGCAATAGCGATTTGCACCTCCTCTTCCAATAAGTCCGAGGTATCCTGAGTTTTTATTTCTACTTTCTCCTCAGAATCCGTAAACTCCTCAATTTGGAGTAGTCGTCTTGCTTGTAACATACCTCTTCTCCTTTCAAGAATCGAGACACATTCTATGTCTCTCCTATATACCAGATGGTAATTATTGCGTATGTTACAAGTATACAATATTTTGATCTTGTTTCTTATAAATATCAAGATAGCAACAGTTCTTAGCAGCGTGTAAAGTAAACTCAAAATATAAACCATCGCCATTTCGATTTACACCAAGAAGAGCTTTAAAATTTTCGATAGCTTTGCACTGCCATGTTACAAAAACGTCAGCCATTGAAATATCACCGAATGTATTAGTAAGCGACTCATTCGCATTCCAATAGTCTACAACAGCTTTCTTACCGAGAGCTCGAAAATCGTCTTCGGTCATTCCATAACAAACATTAGCCATTAGCTATCCTTTCTTTTACGACTGGTTTGGAATTTTCTAAATTTTTGATCACCTTTTTGAATTAAACTGTTTGTTTTATCAATTATGTCAGGAGTCAATGATGCAATTGCTACTGATGGGTGAATCTCTTTAGCTATTTTAGCCGCAGAATAATATTGTTTTCCTTTATCAACAGTAGCTTTGCTATTATTTATTAAATCTCTAACATTACTATAGGCTTTAATCCAAGTATCTGGATCATCTTCATCAATACCATTTGTAATAGTATTTTTTAGCTTAGAAGTAGCTTTCGTCTTCGCATCTTTAGTCAATTGTTTAGCCCGATCAGTACTGTTTTTAGCACCTTTTTTAGCTAAATTTGAAATAGATGTTTTAATATTTGATACAGCATTATGTATTTTTTCTTTTTTAGCATTTGACTGTTTTGTCTTTTTAGTAAACGTCTTATTAGCATTTAAAATTGCTTTACTGGCTGCATACGGCTTCGGATTAGATTCCAAAGGCTCTTTACCTTTAGCCTTTTGAATAGCATTAACGCCTGCTTTAAGAGCACCTGTTTTATGTAAAGCATATGCTGTTCCACCAAGAACCGCAGCAGTACCAGCAACTTTTGCAGCAGTTCTAAGCTTTTGTTGGCGTTTTGTTAACCCAGCTTTTGTAGAACCCTTTTTATTTGCTTGTTTATACCGATGGTTTTCCATTGTATAATAAGGTATTTTTTTAGCGCTATTTGCAGTAAGCAATGCGCCGCCTGCTAATGCTGCTGGAACTAACGATCTGGTTTTTGGATTTTGATATAGATAATATGCACCTGCTGCAGTTAATCCGGTTTTAGCTACAGTATTTAATGCTGCTAATTTCATACGATTTTTAGCTACAATTTCTCGACCAGTATTTATATCTTTTCTTGAAAGTAAGGCGTTTTTACGATCTAATCGTGATTGAACGCGTCTAATGCGTTTATCTAAATGCCGCCGTCTTTCTGGATTTTTTGTTCGTTCTTTGGCTCGTTGAAGTCTATTTATTTTATAGTATTTTCTAGCTGATTGTATTCCATATCGACGCTTTCCAGCAGGAGTAAGATGGCCAGAAGAATCTTCAAAACGTCTTACACCCCAATGCATACCTTTAATACCAAAATGCATTAGAAAAGGATCGGAAGTATTATTCACTACATACCTCCTTTCTAAAAACTTTAATATAAATACTTTTTTACATTGCACCAATAAACCGTCTACCCATAGTAAGTGCTTTTGATTTATAAACTTCACTCATGGTTGTTCTGTAAACGCTATCGGGTATAACAGATTCCATGTTAAATACGATTACTGGACTTTGAGCTTGAACGGTATTATATAATGCATCATTTGTGTCTAATACTGCATCATAACCGTTCTTTTTAAGTTCATTAAAAAATTTAGCTCTTTGTGTTGCAACATCTTTTGCATGACGAGCATTTCCATTACCATCTGATGGAATTGCATGATTAAAAATCCGATAAGCATTGTTTAAATCATTATCAGTTGGAATATACTTTGGATCAGCCATTTTATCCATAGCACTTCTAGCCGACATGTATTCTGGCGATAGTTTATGGACACCATCTTCAAATCGAGATCTAAGTCGATTTGGATCTGTCACATAATTATAAAAATCTCTATCGTTTTCGTATAAATTTCGAAATGCTTTTGCGCCACTATCTTCAGATGCTACCTTTATATCTCGAATTGCTTTGTTTTGGATCGAATATTTATAAAACATTCCAGTTCCTATTTCATTACCATCTGAATCATACAATGGCATCGGTGCTGGTTTATCAAAAAACTCTTTATAATGATCAATGTCAGCTTTTGTATGTGATGCAAAAAACATATCAGTATCTTT
>Ga0247610_10001077_pt1 | contig 34909 bp, 28 predicted proteins | sample 174DNAGHGhighgp2_FD_193483 | JGI IMG/M metagenome (GOLD analysis project Ga0247610, IMG submission 193483) | Sheep rumen microbial communities from Palmerston North, Manawatu-Wanganui, New Zealand - 1742 DNA GHGhigh gp2 | ecosystem: Host-associated > Mammals > Digestive system > Stomach > Rumen...
AGGGACGGTGTGGCGAACGAGTAAGTTTTACCAACATTGGGGAAGGGCACCTAACGGTCTGGTGTGTACCGGCATACAGCATTAAAACACATCAAAAAACAAGGAAAGGATAAGCTGAGCGAAATGCCGGTATACGTGCAAGACAAAAACAGAACAAATATTTACCATTGGTTCATAGATGCCGGAGAAAAATAGGATGGAGAAAGACAAATGCAGTACATAAGCAAGAAAGAATATGAGGAATATGTAGCTTCAACTCATGAAAAAAGAATGAAGTGGTTCAAAGAGGCCAGACTCGGAATGTTTATTCATTATGGCTTGTATTCAATTCTTGGAACCGGAGAATGGTCCCAGGCAAATGAAAACTATACAGTGAAAGAATATGAAGAACTGGCCAGGTCTTTTTGTCCTGAAGAGAATGCATGTGAAGAATGGTGTCAGACGGCAAAAGCGATGGGGGCAAAATATGTTGTTCTAACAACTCGCCATCATGAAGGCTTTTCGCTCTGGGACTCTAAAGTAAATCCGTACAATTCAATGAATTATTGCGGAAGAGACATAGTCAGAGAATTTGTTGATGCATGCAGAAAATATGACTTGAGAATCGGATTGTATTCTTCGCTTATGGACTGGCATCATCCTGATTCATGGAGATGTGCAAATGATCCCGAAGCCAGGACAAGATTCTGCAAGTATATTGAGGATCTCAACGTTGAACTTCTTTCAAATTACGGAAAAATAGATATCCTGTGGTACGATGTCTCATGTCCGATTACAAGTGCCGAGGGATGGGATTCAATAAACAGAAATTACAAGCTGCGGCAGCTGCAGCCCGACATAATCATAAACAACAGAAGCATGCTTAGTGAAGATTTCGGTACTCCCGAGGGTTATATAAGCAGAGAGGGTAACAGGCACTTTGAATCATGTCTCACATTGACAAATCTTGCATGGGGATATGTTGATTATGAACAGGCAAAAGAATTTATGGTGACACCAAAACAGATATTGAGAAATCTGCACATGTGTACCTGCAAAGGCGGGAACATGCTTCTGAATGTTTCTCCTTGTCCTGACGGAAGCATTGATCCTTACACAAAAAAGACTATGGAAAAGGTTGGAGAGTGGCTTAAGGTATATGGACAGGCAACATATGGAGACAAGTACCCGACAGCGAGTGTATACAGTGCTACGTCACTGACAGCAGTTTCAGCAGATAGTGATTTGAAGACATTCTATATGTGGAACTGGGTCTGGCCGAAGAACGGAACGATGCGTTTCGGAGGATTTATTGATGCTCCCAAAAAGATATCTTATCTTGCAACAGGTGAGCCTGTGGATTTCAAAGTCGACGGACACCGGATTATACTGTATAATCTTCCGGAAAACCCTCCGGACAAAATATGCGGAGTCACTGTGCTGAAAATGGAATTTGATGCTCCTCCAAAGCACATTTACAGAAGCTATTATCCTCAGCTTCATAATGGCCATGACTTTTCAGAAGGAAAAAACATCTGGTAAAAACAAAACTGCAGCAGAATTATTTACATCTGCTGCAGCTATTATTTTTTAGAGAAGTTTCACTCCGCCATCGAGTTCTGCTACTGACTGATACCTGTTTGACAGTATGCAGTCGGCTCCCCAGCTGATCAGCTTCTTTGCTTCTTCCAGGTCATCTGACCAGAACACGTTGACTATTATTCCATGGTCATGTGCATATCTGAATGCATTTTCATCATAATACGGCTTGAAGAACTGAACTCTTTTGCATCCGTATCTGACGGCTCTGTCTACCATGTGGTATGCATCGAGGTCTTTTGATTGAGCCCCTGCACAAATAACTATTTCCGGGTAATTCTTCTGCATGTATTCGTGCATGGAATTGTTTGTTATCATGAGGTAACAATATTTTTCACATTCATATTTCTTTATGAGCGCCACGATGTCATCCATGAACCATTCAGGCATTGGAGCATAGTCGTCAAAACATTTAAGATGAATATTCATTATTGTCTTGCCGGTGAACTTTTTCAGAATCTCTTCAAATGTGACTATTCTAAGACCTTTGAATTCGGGATTGAATTTTGATCCGAAATCAAGTTTTAGCAGTTCGTCCAGGGTCTTTTCATAAATTCTGCCTTCACCATCCGATGTTCTGGATAATGTCATGTCATGGCTGGATACTATTTTGTTGTCTTTAGTGGGCCAGAGATCAAATTCTATTTCCGATGCTCCGAGAGCAACAGCCGCCCCAAGTGCGGGAAGAGAGTTTTCAGGTGCAACTGCGCTGAATCCTCTGTGGGCGCAGACTCTCGGAAAAGGAATCATACTGTCATAAGGAAGCAGAGAGGGACCTGCGTTTCTGTACAGCCAAGGTCTTCTTCCGACTTCAGTGTATTCCGGATGTGTTGCAGGTGCACCGCCGAATCCGGCAGCCTTCAGGTACTTTTTCTTTGGATCGATTTCCACACATTCCATGCCTATCTTTGATCGCATGTTTGTGACTACTGTGCTGTCCGGGTTAACCACACAGCTTGTTCCGCAAATCCCTGAATTTTCTCCAAGAGAGACAGATGAGCGGACAAGATATGCAGCTGTATTGTATGCAACGAATCTGCACATGGTTTCAAGTGCATCATGAGTATCTGTTCTCTGAAGGGAGTTGCCGATTACAATATCAGGTTTTATTCTTGCAATCTGAGAGTAATTCTCATAAAAATAGAAATCGTAGCAGGTCAGGAAAGCAAACTTGATTCCGTCGATTGTCACAGAATAAGGCTCGGTCGGAATTCTTGAATAAGTGTCATCCAGATGCAGTTTGATTTCTGACGGAGCAGGGTGAGCTTTGTAATATTTTCCAGCAACAGCTCCGCTTCTGTCTATGGCATATGTGGTGTTTCTTCCGCCTTTTTCTGACATATACAATGCGTTTACAAAAACAATTGCATTGCATCTTTTTGCGGTCTCGGATGCTTTGGACAGCAGTTTGTCATGATTTGCTTTTGTATTCTCATAAAAGGACTTTTCGTCATCCTGAACAGCCGGTATGTCACTGTATTCCGGAAGGACAATCAGATCCATATCCTGAGTGCATTCATCCAGCATTCTGAGAAGCTGATCAAAACATTCTTGTGTATCTTCCTGTTTTGAAGAATAAAATGGTTGAATTAAATTGATTCTCATATACTTTTTCACCTTTCAAACTGACTCTTGTATAAAGTTGAATACAGGCCGCCCAAAGAGAGAAGTTCGTCATGTGTACCTCTCTCAGTAATACAGCCCGATTTCATGACCACAATGATATCGGCATTTTTTATTGTTGACAATCTGTGTGCAACTATCAGGCTTGTTCTTCCTGATGAAAGCCTGTCAAAAGCTTTTCCTATAAGCATCTCGGTTCTGGTATCGATGGAAGAGGTTGCTTCATCCAGGATAAGAATTGATGACTTGTGCAGCATTGCTCGGGCTATGCATACAAGTTGTCTTTCACCTTCGGAAAGATTTCCTGATTCATTTGTCACATATGTTTCATATTTGTTCGGCAGTCTCCGAATGAATGAATCCGCACATGCTGCTTTGGCAGCACTTATGACTTCTTCATCACTGGCATTCGGGTCTCCGAACCGAATATTGTCTGCGATGGTTCCTGATTTGAGCCACGTCTCCTGCAACACCATAGTACAGTTCTTTCTGAGGTCTGATCTTGGAACTTTTGTTATTTCTGCACCACCGGCTTTGATAAAACCGCTGTCCGTTTCATAAAACCTCAGGAGCAGGTTGATCATGGTTGTCTTGCCGCATCCGGTTGGACCGACAAGTGCAATATGTTTTCCGTTCATGACAGACAGGTCAAAGTCCTGAATCAAAGGTTTGTCTTTGACGTAAGAGAAATATACGTGATTGAATTCAACTTCGCCGTTTTTGTTAATTGATGATTCATTTGAATCCTCAGATTGGCTCGGTTCGTCAATAACTTCGAAGAGTCTCTCGGCACACGCAAGCGAACTCTGCATTTCAGACATTACACTCGTAATGTTGTTGAATGGTTTGCCATACTGATTTGCATATGCCAAAAAGCTTGAGAGTCCGCCTACGGTGAGATTTCCATCGATGACTGAAAATGCACCTATAAGTGCGGCTACGGCATATACAGTGGCGTTTATAAATCTTGTTGACGGATTGACCAGTGAAGAGAAGAATACGGCCATAAGAGAAGATTTTTTGTATCGTTCGTCTATTTCCGTCATCTCGTTCATTGTTTTATCTTCGTTGCTGAAAGCGTCAGTGACCTTCTGTCTGACTATCATTTCATTGACGAAGGCTGTTTCTTCACCGAGAATTCCGGTGGACTTTTTGAACATCTTGTGAGTTCTCTTTGAAATGAAGTTTGCAAGAAGAATTGAGAGCGGAGTCAGTACAACGACAACAGCACCCGTTACGGGCGAGAGTACCATCATGAATATGAGTGTGCCGATTATGGTGATGACTCCGGGTATGAACGATGTCATGATAATAATCAGACCATCTGAAAGAACAGAGGCGTCTGATGTTATTCTGCTGACAATGTCTCCGTGTTTGTGCGAATCAACATAGGACAGCGGCAGATCCGAAATGTGTTCAAAAGCTTCCTTGCGTATTTCCATTACTGCATTGTATGACAATTTGTTGGACAATATGCTTGAAAAATACTGAAGACATGCAGTTGAGGCTACTACAATCGCAATTTTAGCCAAGACTATAAACAGTGCTTCAAAATCTACTGAATACTTTCCAATCAGTGTATCGATTGCCTGTCCAATAAAAATCGGAAGAAGCAGGTCGAGAACGGAATAGAGCACAGTGCACATCAAAACAAAGACAAATGTAGATCTTTGTCTTGAGAGCGCTTTGAGTACTCTTGATACTACATTCTTGTTTTTCATGCGTTCACCCCCTCTTCCATCTGAGATTCGTAAATCTCCCTGTAGATGGGGCAACTTGACAACAGTTCGCTGTGTGTGCCGAATCCGCTTATTTCACCATTGTCAATTACTATTATCTTGTCAAGGTGCATGACTGAAGAAATTCTTTGGCTGACAATGAAAGCCGTTGTATCGGTCAGTTCATATATGTGACTGCGGAGTTCTTTTTCGGTAGCAAAATCTAGCGCAGAAGCCGAGTCGTCAAGTATCAGTATCTTAGGCTTCCTGACAGCTGCTCTCGCTATTGTGAGCCTTTGTTTCTGGCCTCCCGACAGATCGGACCCTCCCTCGCTCAGAATTGTGTCAAGACCTCCTTTTTTGACCACTATGTCATAAGCGCTTGCAAATCTCAATGCTTCGTTTATATCTTCGTCTGTCGCGTTCTCATTTCCTTTAAGGATGTTGTCCCTTATGGAACCTGAGAAAACCTGGGCATGCTGCGGAACGAGTCCTACTGCATCTCTGAGATTCTTTCTTGACATCTCCTTGACGTCGTGTTTTCCGACAGTCACTCTTCCTTCCGTAGCCTTGTACAAACCCGGAATGAGATTAATAAGGCTGCTTTTGCCTGATCCTGTTCCTCCGATAACTCCAACTTTTGTCCCCGAAGGGATATTCAGTGTGACATTCTTCAGTGTCGGGGCACCTGATCCGGAATATGAGAGGGAAACATTGTCAAAAACGACACTGCCGTCTTCCGGTGCAAGCTCTGAATCTATGTCTCCGTCAACATCCTCGATATTCAGAATTGCAGATATTCTCTTGGAAGCTGCAATGCCTTTTGATGTTGTGATAATGAGGTTTGCAAACTTGATCAGTTCTACAAGTATTTGAGAGAGGTAGTTATAAAGTGCTATAACCTGACCCTGCGTCAGTATTCCGTTATCCACTGATATTGCGTTTGACCTTATCATAATAATGAGAACTGCATTAATCAGCAGATATGTAAGAGGATTCATTATGGAAGAAATCCTGCCTGAGAAAATCTGTATTTTGTTCAGCAGAGTGTTGTTTTTGTAAAATTCTTCATTAATCTGCGCCTCATAACAATATGCTCTTATGACTCTGATACCGGAAAGGCTTTCTCTTGTTGTAGACAAAACGTCATCAAGTCTGTTCTGGGTTTTGACATACAGCGGTATTGTTTTTTTGGTCAAAATGAAAACCACTAAAGACAGTACAGCCAGTCCGATGGTAAAAATGACACCGGTTTTTATGTCTATGAAATATGAACAGACAACAGCTCCCAGAACGATAAAAGGAGATCTCAGAAACAGCCTGAGAGCCATATTGATGCCTGATTGTACAGACTGAGTGTCTGATGTCAGTCTTGTGATAAGAGTTGAAGTGCCTGCCTTGTCAAGTTCCGTGTATGAAAGTGACTGTATTTTTGAAAAGAGCGCTCGCCTCATGGAAGATGATACGCCCACGGCGGATTTGGCCGCAAAAAACTGAGCTGTTACCGAGAAAGCAAGACCCATAAGTGCTATCCCGACCAGAATCAAACTGTACTTAACCACGTAGGGTTTGTCTTGTTTCAGAACACCATTGTCGATTATTGCTGCAATAACAACCGGAACTAGTAAGTCCAAAAGTGCTTCAATCAACTTAAAAAAAGGTGAAAGAATACTTTCGACTATATATTTTTTCATATGAGAAAAAAGAATTTTCATTTTCTCCACCATTAAATTATTTTTACTTGGGATATTATTACATATTAGGACAGCAAAGTCAAATGCAGAGAATCAAATCAATTAATTTCAAGAGAATCAAATCAATAAATTTCAAAAACACAAATGCTGAACACAAATTCAAAAAGTGTTCAGCGAGTTGCTGCTTTGGAGAAAGTAGAGGTGATTGTGTTTTCTGTTGAAGTACTCTTATACATGGATATTGAAAATAAACTAAAAATGTGATACTCTTTCCGTGGACAAGTAAAAAAAAATAAAATTCGCAGGAAAGGTGGGCAATACATATGTATAACGAAACACGTGTGTTAGCCAAAAGAATAGTGTTTGGGCTACTTGCACTGTCTATGATGGTTGTTATATTTTTGTTTTCGTCCCAGACAGGCGAAGAATCAGGCGAACTCAGCAACGGAATTACTGAGGTGATAGTTGAAGTTGTATCAAAGACATTTGACCTGGATATAAAGGAGAATCCTGAATCTATGGAGACTTTCCACCTTGTGATCAGGAAGATTGCTCATTTTACGGTCTATTTTGTTCTTGGTTTGTTTGTATCTTTGTTTGTATGTTCATTCGAAGGGAGACTGATTGTTCAGTCAGGAATCAGTCTTGGAATTGCTGCCGTATATGCCGTATCAGATGAGATTCACCAATCTTTTGTAGGTGGCAGGGCGATGGCTGTCTGGGACATGATTATTGATACATCGGGTGCTTTGCTTGCGGTTCTCATAGTGTTCCTGATTTTGAAGTCCTCCTATAAAGAGCACAAAAAACAAGAAGTTCAGGTAGAAATATACCCCATATGAGGCTAGAAAAAGCTTTCATACGGGGTATTTTTTTGTTATTTGAGTTTTTCTATTTCAGCTGTTTCTTCCATTGCCTTTTTCATTCTGTCCATCATTTCATTACTGAATTTCGGCGTTCTGTCGTAATAGTACAGACCATTACGCTCCTGTTCCACGTCATAAAGCTGTGTATAGCAGACGCCGCATATTCTTGGATTCTTTCTGAATGCATCAATCATGCCGACATATCTTGTTTCGAATTCTTCAAGGGTCTTTGGTGCGTTTCCGTATCCCCAGCCCTGATCGTCGTCGCCTGTCCACTTAATTCCGCCATATTCAGACAGGAAATAGGGAAGTCCTTCAGTATATGACTGTCTTTCTGTGTAGTTGACAAACACTTCATTCTCGTTGAAGTCCTTGTATCTTTCATGCAGGAAAACTTCATTCTGGTTGTAGTCGTGAATGTCAAATATGTCTGTTACAACGTGATAGTTACCGCTTGTGTCTATAACGGGTCTGAAAGGATCAAATCTCTTTGTCTCAAGATATATTCTCCTGAGAAGCTCATTGTTTTGCATTCTTCCGTCAACATTCCATGTTTCATTGAACGGGCACCATCCTATTAGCGAAGGATGGTTGTAGTCTCTTTCCACGGACTCCATCCACTCTGGCAGATAAATCTGAACTCCTTCATCAAGTGACGGGTCAAATCCCCAGTTTGGATATTCACCCCATACAAGATATCCGTGTCTGTCGGCTTCATAAATAAATCTTCTCTCAAAAACTTTTTCGTGAAGTCTTGCGCCGTTGAAACCGAATCTTTGTGAAAGAAGAATATCATTAAGCAGTGCTTCGTCGGTCGGAGCAGTGTAAACGCCGTCAGGGTAGAATCCCTGATCAAGGACCATTCTCATAAAAATGTTTTTGCCGTTCAGTTTCAGCTGAGTTCCGTCAATTTCTATTTTTCTCATTCCGAAATAAGAGGAGACAGTATCTTTTCCTGATTCTGATTCAATAACAATGGATAAATCATAGAGATTGGGATTCTCAATATCCCAGAGCTTTATGTCCTTTACAGTAAACTGAAGTGTAGTGCATGGCGATTTTGTTGTTACAGCTGCCCGTCCCTGAGGAACTGAGTCAAATCTGCTTGACAGAGAAATCTTTCTTTCTCCTTTTCCTTCAGTATATACGCGTGCAGTTACAACGCCTGTATCGATATCCGTGTCTATGAAAATCTTCTTCAGATATACGGCGGGAACTCTTTCAAGCCAAACTGTCTGCCAGATGCCTGTCGTTCTTGTATACATACATCCGTAGGAATTGTATTTGGGAGATTGTTTTCCTGATGGCTGTTTGGTGTTTCTGGAGTCTCCTTCACAATATACAACAATGGTGTTGTCGCCTTCAGTTACATATTCAGTGATGTCAAAAGAAAATGGAGTGTATCCGCCTTTGTGGGAACCAACCTCTTTGCCGTTTATATAAAGATATGTGGTGTAATAAGCAGCTTCAAAGTTGATCAGAAGTCTGTCTGTACCAAGATTTCCGACCTTGATTGTTTTTCTGTACCAGCATGCATTTATAAAGTCTTTGTACTCGATGCCCGACAATTTTGATTCAGGGCAGAAGGGTACATTTATTTTTTTACTGAATTTTTCCTGTTCATATACTTTTCTTTCTCTTCCGGTTGCTCCGAAATCGAATTCAAAGTCCCATTTTCCATTGAGATTTGTCCAGTTTTTTCTTACAAGTTCAGGACGCGGATATGCTTTTCTTTCCATTTTTGTCACCCCATAAATTATTATTTCATCTAATTATACCACATCATTTTTGGTTGGCAACATTGAAATGACAAAAAGAAAATTTGAAAACAAATTTATATAAATTCATTGACAAATTATATAATGTGTGCTAGAATACAAGTGAAAACCGGAGGTGAAATATGGGGAAAAGTTTATACAGCCTGATTCTTTCTGATGAAGTTGTGAGAAAAATAGACGCGCTTGCCCACAGAAGCGGAACAAACCGATCAAACTACATAAACAGCATTCTTGCTGAGCACGCTTCTGTGACAACTCCAGAGAGAAGGATTAATGACATTTTTGGCCTTATCAACGACTTTTTCGGTGACGGAGACATTGTGCCGTTCTACACGCCGAATCAGTCTTCGATGTCGCTGAAAAGCTGCCTTGAATACAAATACAGACCCACAATGAAATATGAAGTCGAACTTTATCGTTCAGAAGTCGGAAAGACAGTCGGACAACTTGATGTGCTGTTCAGAACTACATCAAGTGAACTACTGAACAAACTTGTTGAGTTTTTCAGAATGTGGGTTAATGTAGAGAGAAGTGTTCTTCCATTGGAACATGAATATGAGCTGGGCGAAGGCAAGTTTTCAAGAAGCATTTCATCTGAAAATGTAATGAATCATTCTTCGGGTGAATTGGCAGCGGCAATTTCGGGCTATGTCAAATTGTTTGACAACTCTCTCAAATCTTACATAAGCGGGGAGAAGACTCCCGGTGAAATCGGCAATAATTATTCAAAATATGCCAAAAATACAGAAATATTGATATAAGGGGTGACTATTTATGGATGCCAATAAACTTACTCAAAAATCCAGGGATATACTATCCGAATCCCAATCATTGGCAATTCAGAACGGAAATATGTACATTATGCCTGAACACATGTGTTACTCGCTTGTGAATCAGGACAATGGACTGATTCCGTCGCTTCTTGCCAGACTCGGAATAGAATGCAGCTCGCTGCTCGACGATATAAACAAAGCGATAAGCGGCCTGCCAAAGGTGTCAGGAGCCGGCAGAGATCAGAATTCGATTCTTATTTCAAAAGAGACGGACACAGTTCTTGCAGGCGCAGAGAAAATAGCGTCAAAGAGCGGAGACGAGTACATATCAGTTGAACATTTGATGATGTCTCTGCTTGATAATCCAACACAAAAACTCAAAGAAATATTCAAGAGATGGAACATCAACAAAACAGACTTTGCGAAGGAGCTTGGAAAAGTAAAAACTTCAAGAATAACAAATGACAATCCGGAAGAAACGTATGACGCTTTGTCAAAATACGGAACTGATCTTGTCGCATACGCAAGGGATCAGAAACTTGATCCTGTAATTGGAAGAGATGAGGAAATAAGACACACAATTCTTATTCTTTCAAGAAAGACCAAGAACAATCCTGTATTGATAGGCGAACCCGGTGTTGGTAAAACAGCAATTGTCGAAGGTCTGGCGCAGAGAATTGTAAGGGGAGATGTCCCTGACGGACTGAAAGACAAAACGATCTTCTCGCTTGACATGGGTGCACTTATTGCAGGTGCTAAATACAGAGGAGAGTTTGAAGAGAGACTGAAGGCGGTTCTTGAAGCGGTTACAAAAAGCGAAGGAAAAATAATCCTGTTTATTGATGAACTTCACAACATCGTAGGAGCAGGAAAGACGGAAGGTTCAATGGATGCAGGCAACCTGCTTAAGCCAATGCTTGCCAGGGGAGAACTGCACTGCATAGGTGCAACGACTCTTGATGAATATCGTCAGTATATTGAAAAGGACAAGGCGCTTGAAAGACGATTCCAGCCTGTGCTTGTCGAAGAACCGACTGTTGAGGATACAATATCCATTCTCAGAGGACTGAAAGAGAGATATGAGGTTTATCATGGAGTCAGAATTCATGACAATGCACTTGTTGCTGCTGCGACGCTGAGCAACAGATATATAAGCGACAGGTTTCTTCCTGACAAGGCAATAGATCTTGTCGATGAAGCATGTGCCACCATCAGAACGGAAATTGATTCCATGCCTGAAGAGGCAGATAACGTCAGAAGACACATTATTCAGCTTGAAATTGAAGAAATGGCACTGAAAAAAGAGACGGACACACTCTCAAAGGAAAGATTGGAAAAACTGCGCAACGAGCTTGCTGAAGAGCGCGACAGATACAATGAGATGAAGAGCAGATGGGATGTTGAAAAATCCAGTGCTGACGAGATAAAGCAGATTAAACAGGAAATTGAGCAGACAAATCTGGCAATTGAAAGTGCTCAATCTTCATATGAGTATGAAAAAGCAGCAAAACTGCGCTATGGAACACTTCCTGAACTTCAGAAAAAACTGCAGGAAGCTGAAGAGAAAAATATCTCTGCAAGAGGCGCCAACTCCATGGTCAGAGATACTGTGACAGACAATGAAATAGCTGAAATAGTATCCAAGTGGACCGGAATTCCGGTGAACAAGCTTGTTGAAAGTGAAAAAGAGAAACTACTGTCTATGCCTGAAATTCTTCATAAGAGACTGATAGGGCAGGATGAAGCAGTTGACATGGTGTCAAAGGCGATTCTGAGATCAAGGGCCGGAATAGCTGACCCTAACAGGCCTATAGGATCATTTATGTTTCTTGGACCAACCGGTGTCGGAAAAACCGAGCTTGCAAGAACACTTGCCAAGACGCTGTTTGATGATGAGAAGAACCTCATAAGAATTGACATGACTGAATACATGGAAAAATTCAGCGTATCAAGGCTTATTGGAGCTCCTCCCGGTTATGTCGGATTTGACGAAGGCGGCCAGCTGACCGAAGCTGTCAGAAGAAAACCTTATTCAGTTATTTTGTTTGATGAAGTTGAAAAGGCTCATCCGGATGTATTCAATATTCTGCTTCAGATTCTCGATGACGGAAGGCTCACCGACAGCCACGGACGAGTTGTGGATTTCAAGAATACCGTTATCATCCTCACAAGCAACCTTGGTTCACCATATCTTCTTGAAGGAATAGACGAAAACGGAAACATTACAGAAGAGGCACAGAATGAAGTCAATGCAGAACTGAAGAGAACATTCAGACCTGAGTTTTTGAACAGACTCGATGGAATAGTAATGTTTAAACCTCTGACCAAAGAAAATCTTTATAAGATTATTGATATACTTTTGGACAACCTGAAAAAGAGACTTGGCGAAATGCAGCTAAATCTCGAAGTGACAGACGAGGCAAAAGATTTGATTATAGAGAAATCTTATGACTCAAATTACGGTGCCAGACCTTTGAAGAGATATCTGCAGAGTAATCTGGAGACTCTTATAGCTGAACAAATCCTGAGAAACAATTATTCAGTTGGTGATGTTCTGAAGATAGATTCTTCTTCGGGAAAACTCGTGTGTGATTGAACGTTTTTCTAATTCAATGCGACAATAGTAGCAGTGTTTAATCTGGGCTACCTTTTTCCAGATTTAATTCTGCTACTTTTTTCTTTACGCAAAAATATATTGAGAACTTAATAATGGCTTGTATTTTGAAAATATCCTTGCGTAGTATTTTTGCTTACCACATCAACTAATTGTTGCACGAGATACTTGAGTCTGTTATAATATTATTGAAAAGCACAATATTATGATCATGTATCGTCGAATTAACTCTGTTTATTATGGGGACTCTATGGAAAAATATTTGCTCTTTTTTTTATCTTTTTTTCTTTTATTGGGATTTGTTTCTTGCACGATTGAACAGAATACAAAAATAGTTCATGGTATTAACGATAGAGAGAATACAGAAGAATCATCTTTTCAAACAATCAATGATAAAGGAGAATAGTAATAATTATGAAAAAGATATCACTCATATTAATGCTTTCATTTTTGTTAATTTGTGTTATTTCATGTAAAAGTGACATTTTAGGCACGACGGAAGTTGTATCTACAGTTGATACAACAGAATTAGTTTCTAAAGATTCAATAACGACAGAAACAGTTACTACGGAGACAACTGAATTTGAAAAAAAAGAGGATTGTTTTTCGTATCCATTGAGCAATAAATTTATTGAAACACCTTCACGCATCGTTTTTCCACATACATCCATCATGAACTACTATAGCAAAACTACTGGTGAGGCATATCTATTATGTTTTGATCCTCTTTGTAATCACTCATATGATTGTCTTTCAATGAGTTTTTATCAAACCGGGTTAATTGAGTCTGAAAACTTTGGATACTGTGTTTATAACCAAAGGTTATACTTTTTAAGGGGGGAAAACTTATTTTCTTTAGGAATTGACGGAAGTGATTTAAGAAATGAGTTGTCATACGGAGATAGTGGTAAATATTTTGGCAAAGAAGGGCTTATGTATGTTAAATTCAGGGCTTTGCAATATCTTTCAATATATGACAAGTTTGTTGTTTTTTTGCATGAGAATCCTGAAAGTGGAATACTCGAATTGATGGCATACGACGTAACAAACTCACAATTAACGAACATTTCTGAAGAACAAGAGATTAACACATATAGCTTTATGCAATATGTAATGTGCGGTAATAGAATCGTTTTTTCAATATTGAAAGACAAGTTGTATGAGATTTATTCATATGATTTGAATGATAAAAATTGTAAACAAATCCCCACAAATGGTGGTCTTATCGATATGAAATTGTTCGATGGCAATTACATATACGGAGTATCATCCTCTGTCATAGATGACAAACGTGTATCAAGTATCCTTAGGGTCGACATTGATAATGGAGAGTGTTCTACAATTCTCAATTGTGACACTCGCCGCATTGTCTTAATCGCTGTTTCAAGTGAATATGTGTATTTTGTTCCGGAAGACGTTGTTCTTTTGACACAGTTTTCTGATCAAGGAGAGTACCAATCATCTTTTTCAAAGCTATCTAGATTGTCAAAGACAGACGGAAGTGTACAGTTAATAAACTCAGATACTCGATACGATATAGAGAGTGTATTCTTTTTTGAAGATAAGGTGCTAATGTCCAATTATGACCAGGGACCAGCTGCACCAAATGGTACAAACCACAGATTGTTTATTGCTAATGTTGACGAAAATGGCAACATCGTGGACATAACACCATTTGGAGTTGAATGATTGGATTATTCAAACAACAATTAAGAACTGATTGGAAGAATGCTTTAAAGGGAAAGGGTAAACAACACATTTATTACACCAACAAATGCAAAAAAAGAGGTTCATCGTGTTAAGGCTTATTAAATTTGAAATACGAAAAATCTTTGGCGTCAAATTGATTCTGGCTCTGCTGGTACTGGTGGTTTTGTCGAACGCAATTATACTATTCAATTCTTTTGATGAGTCACTAATTAATCGAAACAAAGAAATGAACAGTTTTGTTCAGATATACTCGAAAAACACAGAAGAAATTGAAAAACACATATCAAATTACATGGAAAAATACCGCGAAGTGGTATATCAACGAAGGCTTACTGGAGACAGGACCATTCCATTACCTGAAAACGTTTATTCAAATAATGATTACGAATTGTTTATTAACTTCAGCAAAAATATCAAAAATTACAAGTCTACGTACACTGAAAAGATCGGTGAATCAATAAAAATAGCTAAGGCTAGAATTGCCGAGTATGAGTACTTGGGTTATTCGAATAATTCTTTTGAAATGATCTATCAAAGGGGGATTATTGACTCATACGAGCGATTGCTTGAGCTGGAATTTCCAATTAATAGTATCACAGGATTTGATTTGGCATTAAGTTATAACGGTTTTGCAGTAGTATACATATTTTCATTGATTGTAGGTGGTATGATTTTAATCATTCCAGAGCGTGTCAATGGCATGATTGGTGTGCTGAAAATAGCTAAAAAAGGAAGATTACACTCTATTGTTGCAAAACTGATTACAGCTTTTTTGTTCTGCATTATTATTTGCTTAATTATCAATGCTTCATCTTTAATTATTATTGGGTTAAAAACGGGGTTCAATGGGGCAAACAATCCAATTCAGATGATTGAAGAATATAGACTGTGTCCATTTGAAATTACAGTGATTCAAGGGATGCTGATGTCAGTATGCATCAGCATATTGTCTGGTTATGTTTTTATGTTGGTGATTATTGCAATTGCCGGCATTTTCAAACGGTATGTGTTTTCATTTTTGATTAGTTTCATATTTGCTTCACTAAACTATGTTGCTGCCAATTACCCTTATCTTAACAACTACAACATTTTTAAAAATCTGAATTTCTTTTGGAGCATAACAGGATTTGAAATCATAAAATGCTGGAGGGGTATAAGTCTTTTTGGATCGGGGATTTCATTATTTGATTCAATAACAATTGTATATTTGTTGTTGATGATTGTATTATTGGCAATTATTATATCAAACTGGTGTTTTGGAAAAGACATGGTGAACAGAAAAGAATACCATTTGATAAGAATATTCAAGACAAAATATACCTCATTTTTTGCCTCTATAAAAAAGGCAAAAAGACTAAAGGTTAAGAGCATCATTTATTTTGAAACAAAAAAAGTATTGACACCTTTTTCTTTCTTTGTGCTTGCCTTATTATTGTTTTTAAACGTTTATTTGTCTTATGTTAGTTTTAATTATTCCAGTAGCTATCAAGACAATTTATATCATCAGTATATGGAACAGTTTGGCGGCAAATGGACTGAAGAAAAAGCTGATGAAATCGAAATAATGGTTGAAAAATACAGTGAAATCGTATCACAAAAAACGAGTGTAGAAACGGACTACTATAGTGGAAAAATCAATGTGTCAGAACTCGCAAACTATTACAATCTGTATTACGATGCAGAGAAAAGATTGGATGTGGTAACAGAACTTAATAATCTGAGTGAAAGGCTCAGAGAATTGAAGAAAAATGGGAATGATGTGTTTTTTGTAGACAAACAAGGCTGGGAAATGCTAAAAAATACCAATTATTCTTATTTGTATTTTTTTGCCGTAATCTTGATTTTAAGTGATATATATTCAAAGGAATACAGAACAGGTTTCGAAAAGTACCAGAAAACAATGAAACAATTCGGAAAAGTAAATGTGGCCAAATTGTCAATTTCTATTTTGATTCCGATTGTTATTGTTGCTTTTTGTGAAATATATCAGTTTGTATATGTGGCAATGAGATATGGGCTTAATTATTTTAATGCATCTTCAATCAGCCTTCCTTTCTTTGAAAATGGTAATTTGTCTATTCTATCGACGTATCTTCTGAACTATCTAAAGATAATTGTAATACTGGCTTTATTTGGTTTGGTTGTTGCATTAATCTCGAGAATCACAAGGCGGTTAATGGCTACTATAATTATTGCATCTGCTATTGTTTTTGTCCCGATTCTTATGTCATATTTTGGATTACATATTCTTGATAACATATCACTTGTCAATATATGCTCAATCCGATAGAGAAAGAGGTGTCTATGGAATTAAAACTGAACAATATTACTAAGTCGTATGGAAAAACAGTTGCCTTGAGCAATTTTACTAAAACGTTTTCTCAGGGCATTTATGCATTGTTGGGGCCAAATGGCTCAGGAAAAACCACGTTGATGAATATAATAACAACCAATCTTACTCCTAACAGTGGTGAAATATATTTAGACAATGCATTGATTAAGGAAATGGGAGGAAAGTATAGAGAGAAGATTGGATATATGCCCCAAAATCCCTGTATGTATCAGGATTTTTCGGTGTTTGATTTTATGTCATATATAGCTTCAATAAAAGGCATGAAAAAATCAAACGCAAAAGAACAAATAGATGATTTGCTTTGTGTTGTAAGCCTTAACGATAATGTAAACAATAGAATAAAAACGCTTTCGGGAGGAATGAAACAAAGACTTGCACTGGCTGCTGCAATGCTTGGTGATCCCGATATTCTGATATTGGACGAGCCAACTGTCGGATTGGATCCCAAACAAAGAATAATGGTGAAAAACTATATATCTACATTTGCAATTCATAAAATTGTAATAATAGCCACTCATGTTGTGTCAGATATTGAGTACGTTGCAAAAGAAATACTATTGTTAAAAAAAGGAGAGATAGTGTCATCAGGAACAATTGATGAGCTTGTTTCCCAAATTGACGGACTTGTTCAGAAAAAAACAATAAACAAAGATGAACTTGAATCATTCCGAAATTGTCATCGAATAATTAGCATAGCAAAAGAAAGAGAAGAATTAATAGTCAGGTTTATTTCTGAACAAGGAATAGATATTGGCGAAGTTGTCAAACCTACACTTGAAGATTATTATTTTTACATTTTTGGCGATGAACCAGAAAAGAATTGAAGAGGGTGAAGAGTGGTTCATCACATTGGTATTGTCTAAATAACCAATATGTGATAAAATCACGTAGGGAAGACAATACTATATCGCGAGGTATTTATGGCATTGGAAACAAAACAGGCAATCATAAAAACTTTTATGCAGTTGCTCAATGAAAAGTCTTTTGACAAGATTACCGTAACAGACATAGTCAACAGATGCGGAGTAAACAGAAACACTTTCTATTACTACTATCAGGACATATTTGATTTGCTCGAAGAGATTTTTACTTCAGAGACAGAAAAGGTAATAAAAGAGCACCAGCATTATGATACCTGGGAAGAAGCATTCAATATAGCAGTCGGATTTGCCCGTATAAATAAAAGGGCCGTCTACCACATTTTCAACTCGGTAAACAGGCAGATTCTTGAAGATTATTTGTTCAAGGTAATAAAAAAGAATATGACTGAGTATGTGGAACCCATTGCGGCTGAAATCAATGCGGATGATGAAGACAGGGATGCGTTGATATTGTTTTATTCTTCAGCGCTCATGTATATGACACTGCTATGGCTTCAGAGCGGCATGAAAAAGAATTCCGACGAGTATATAAGCAGACTTGGATTTTTGCTCGAGGGCAATATCAGGCATTCGCTGGAAAAAAGAAAAGAGCTTCGTGAAAACAAGCAATAACAACAAAAAAACCAGAGTCCCGAGAGGCTCTGGTTTTTGAATTATCGAACCGGATTGTAACTGACTCCAACATCATAAGTGTCAATGTTTTCGTGTTTTTTGACTTTCCTTATAACGAAGTATGTCAAAGGAGTGCAGAGAATTTCGTACAGAACTTTAAACAGATACTGGAAGAGTATCATAAGAAGAAGTTCCTTGAAATCCATGGTTCCTGTAAATGCAATTGTTATGAATATGACTGAGTCAAGCAATTCACCAATGATTGTTGATACAATTGTTCTGACCCAGAGTCGTTTTCCGTTTGTGACGACTTTAAGTCTTGAGAGAACTATGGAGTTTGAAAACTCTCCGAATAAATAACCTGTAAGTGAGGCCAGCAGTATCCTTGGTGTTGTACCAAGTACTGTAGCAAACGCTTCCTGGTTTGTCCAGAAACTTGGATACGGAAGTATGATTGCCAGCAAAAAAACAAGCACTGCAAACAGATTGCATCCAAATCCTGACCATATAATGATTCTGGCTTTTCTGTATCCATATACTTCAGTCATTACGTCACCGATGATATATGTTATAGGGAACAGGACTACTGCTGCAGGAAGAGTGATTCCCAACACCGAAATCATTTTTGCTGATATTATGTTCGATGTTATCAGACATGATACATAAATAAACCCGATTATCAGAAACAAAAGGGAAAGAGGAGTCTTTGATATTTTATTTGTATTTATATTTGTATCCATATTTATCTATTATCCACCTTTTCGGGATTCATATCGTGCTTTGTCAGTCTTTCCCAGGCAACATCTTCCCATTTTGTGCCAGGTTTTCCGTAGTTGCAGTAAGGATCTATTGAAATACCGCCTCTTGGAAGGAATTTACCCCAAACCTCTATATATTTGGGCTCAATCAGCTTAACAATATCTTTCATTATTATGTTTACGCAGTCCTCATGGAAATCTCCGTGATCCCTGAACGAGAACAGATACAGTTTCAGACTCTTGCTCTCAACAAGTTTCTTGTCCGGAACATAAGAAATGTAAATTGTGGCATAGTCAGGCTGTCCCGTGATGGGGCAAAGGCTTGTGAATTCAGGACAATTGAATTTGACAAAGTAGTCATTGTCAGGATGCTTGTTTGAAAAGCATTCAAGCAGGGAGGCATCATAGTCAAAAACTAAATTTGAATGGCTTCCGAGGTGCGTAAGGTTTTCTTTTTCTCTCATTGGTAGTTCGCTCCTAAAAAAATTGCTCGGTCATGTAACCGGGCGCAACACAATATATGTACAACAAAAATGCCGTGTCAATAAACACGGACATCAATCGCATTGTAGTACAATAATCGATATACAGCCCTAGTTTTATTTATCGACAGGATGGTACAAATGAACTGTCGGTCTCAATTGACGCGATTATTGTAGCACAAAATAAAAAATAGTCAACATTAAAGCAAAAAAATGTTGACATTAATTTGCTGCTGTGCTATCATTAACAAGCCATGTGGAGGGATATCGAAGCGGTCATAACGAGGCGGTCTTGAAAACCGTTTGTCCGTAAGGGCACAAGGGTTCGAATCCCTTTCCCTCCGCCATTTTTATATCATCAGATTCGGAGAAGTACTCAAGAGGCCGAAGAGGCGCCCCTGCTAAGGGTGTAGGTCGGATTAAACCCGGCGCGAGAGTTCAAATCTCTCCTTCTCCGCCATGAGAAAAGCACTGAAAACCTTTGCGGTATCAGTGCTTTTTGACTTTTTTGCGCATGATTCCGGATTAACCTTTGGTTGCTGTTGTTTCTTGATTATTTTCAATGCAAATGATATACTATTGTCAGACAGAATGCCTCAAATCATTGTGCTGAGCATTATTCTTTTCGGGAGGAAAAACATGGCAGTATTAAAAAACAAACCACAAAAAGACGGAAACGTATATATTCCGTTTGAAAAAAGAACTGGCGATTTTTCAACAGTATATTTCACTCGTGATCTTTCACCTGAAGGACTGGAGAAGGTTTTTGACAGAGTCAAAGACAACATAGTCGGAAAGACGGCAATAAAACTTCATACAGGCGAAAAGAACGGGCCTAATATAATTCCTTCTTCCTGGATTGAAGAATTGATGAAATCTGAACCCGAACTTGCTGACGCAGCAATCGTGGAAACAAACACTTACTACGAGGGAGACCGTTATACAACTGAGCAGCACAGAGAGACATTGAAGGTAAACGGATGGACTTTTTGTCCTGTTGACATCATGGACGAAGAAGGAACCAAACTTCTCCCGATAAAAGGCGGAAAATGGATGAAAGAGATGTCAGTCGGCTCTCATATGACAGATTACAACAGTCTGGTAGTTATGACACATTTCAAAGGGCATACTATGGGCGGTTTCGGAGGATCCAACAAGAATATAGGCATTGGTTGTGCAGACGGAAGAATAGGCAAAAAATGGATTCATTCACGCAAGGGACTTGGAATGTGGTCAATCGCACAGGAAGAATTGATGGAGCGTATTTCAGAATCAACGAAGGCAACAATTGATTTCTTTGGAGAGCATGTATCTTATGTGAATGTCATGAGAAACATGTCGGTGTCCTGCGACTGTGAAGGATGCAGTGCAGAGCCCGTTGTCACTCCGAATGTCGGAATCCTGGCATCAAAGGACATACTTGCAATAGATCAGGCATCAGTTGATTTGATTTATGCAATGAAACCTGATGACAGGGAGGCACTTGTCAAAAGAATTGAATCGCGCCATGGTTTGAGACAGTTGTCTTACATGAAAGAACTGGGCATGGGAAATGACCTGTACAAACTGATAGACATTGACAACGGAGACGCAGAAATAAGCTGCGAGGAAGCGGTCAAAGACGTAACTCCTTTTGTATATTGAGTAAATTGAGGCAACAGCGTGTTGCGTGAAATTGAAAATAATTGGATGTACAATTCATTCCGGAGGTGAATGATATGGAAACAAAAGAAATACTACACAATCTGCGCACGCAAAGTGGGCTCTCCCAGGATGAATTGGCCGAAAAACTGTATGTGACCAGACAGGCAGTCTCCAGATGGGAAACGGGTGAAACAATACCTAATACCGATACACTTAAGCTTCTTTCAAAGTTTTTTAATGTCTCAATTAACACCTTGCTCGGATCACCGAGACAACTGTTTTGTCAATGCTGCGGCATGCCTCTTGAAGACGGCATTACAGGCAAGGATGAAAATGGTGACTTCAATGAAGATTACTGCAAGTGGTGCTATGCTGATGGAGAGTTTACATACAGCAATATGGATGACTTGATTGAAGTATGCGTGCACCATATGGCAAGTGATAATTTCACTGAGGATCAGGCCCGCTCATATCTCAAAGAATCTCTTCCCAAACTTGATTACTGGAAAAATCATGACGAACTTGGAAACGGAAAGGCTTATGAGGAACTCAAAAAACAGCTTATAAAGGAATTCAACGAACTGAATATACCGGGGCTTCCCAAGGTTGAAAAACTCAATGCGCTGGTTGGTGCATATGTGAATCTTGAGTATCCTCTCCCAAATGGACATAAAGTCAAGTTGCTGGATGATGAGAAAACTTATCTTGGCAATCAATTTGATCCTGATCTTGGCGACGGAAGGATGTTTGGCATCCTGGCCAATAAGGATTTTCTGCTTGTTTCAAGTTACGGAAAAGACGGAATTGACCCTGAAATAGTATTATTCAAAAACAGATAGAAAAGCATACCCTGGAGGCGATAACTCCAGGGTATTTCTATCAACATCATTATCAGAATTCTTTTACATGCTTGTTTGTCAGCATCAGTACTGCAGTTATGACAAATCCGACAGAACAGAATGCCATAAGAGGAGTACATCCCATGTGTTCCAGAACAAGTCCCGCCAAAACGGATGCAATAGGTGTCATTCCTTGTGAACCAATACTTGTTATACTGTTAACTTTGCTCAGTTTGTCTTTGTCAACTATGCGCATCATGGTGGTGCTGACTGGGATGTTAATAATTGAGATAAGTAATCCCATTCCCATACAACCGAGAATCAAAGCGATGAGAAATCCGTTGATTGAAACGCCACGATCAACAAACTGCCAATAACTGATTGTCAAAAATGTCATGACTAATGCATAAACAAAGAGACGGATTGAAGTTTTTCTACCGCATTTGTCTTCCTGCTGTCTGGAACTCATAATGATTGCACCAATGAGTGAACTTAATCCAAAGAAAACACTGATCAGTGAGGACCATAATTCGGGTTTCAGGAAACTGTCAAACAGGTAAGACTCAGAACCGGCAAGGTCGGTTTTCACAAAATATGGGAGAAAGTTTCCGGTAACAGGTTCAATAAAGAAATTGATGAACAGAATTGAAATAAGCAGGGCGGTAAGGGCTTTGTTTGTCTTTATATATCTTAAACCTTCGCCCATGTCTTTGACTGCGACTTTCAATGTCAGATGTTCTTCAGAAGGTATAAAGTCGTACTTAATCAGCATCTCGGAAACACCTGATGCAACAAAGCAGAAACCGACAATGAAAAACAACGTGTATATAGAGATTGTCGCATACAGGATACCTGCAAGAATAATGCCCAGGATGCCTTCAAGGGACGATTTGATCACAAAGAAAGAATTTGCCTGCTGCAGCTGGTTATCTTTAATTATTATAGGCAAAAGAGCACCTGAGGCTGGTGTAAAGATTCCGCTGACTATATTTCCGATTATTCCCAGTGCGAAGAGAATGATAATGTGTGAATCTGCATCTTTGAATACAAGCATCAGCACTGTTGCCAGAATAATGGATCCACCCTTGAGATAATCGCATATGTACATTATCTTCGCCTTGTTGAAGCGGTCTCCCAGAACCCCGCCAATCGGAGTGAACAGGAGCAAAGCTACACCGCACAATGCAAGGTACAATCCCTGAAGAAACGCATTGTTTCCACTTACATCGAGAATATAAAAGCTGACTGCAAAATTGTAAAGAATTGCTCCCAGTTCTGAAACCAGGGCACCCAGAAAAACAAGTCTGAAATTTCTGTTTAAGAATACGTTTTCTCTTTTTTCAACTGTATTGTCCATATTTCTGTCAAACCTCAATTCGGAATAATTGTCTTGGACGCTAATCCCTTGGACAAGCACATTTTATTGAATTTGTAATGAAACGTAAATAGATTTGGTGCAACTGGCCTGATACTCGGAGCAAGTGGTAAATATTGTCTGTTAAGTGGTTAGCGCTCTTAATGATTATTTCTTTCAATAATGCGTATCATTGCCCCAGCATATCTGGGATCAAACTGAGTTCCAATTCCTTCTTTTAACTCCTCAATCACCATGTTTGTTTAATATGGCATTCTGTAACTGTTCGGGATTATAACTCTGTATTGGTGCCAATACAAGCAATTTTTTCGACAACAACTGGATTTTTGTTGTATGAAAGCCTTCGTTGATATATAATGAAAATGAAAAAATCAATGCCATAACATCAGGGAAGAATATGCAAAGATTGAATGTTAACAACAGAACGGATTTCAGAGACTGGCTAGAACATAATCATATCAAAGAATCCGAGTGCTGGGTTGAGGTGAAAAAGGGAAAACCGGATAGTGAGGATTGCCTTTTCTATCTTGATGCAGTAGAAGAAGCCATGTGCTACGGATGGATAGACAGCACAAACAAGCTTTCTGACGGAATAAGACTTCAGAGGTTTTCTCCGAGAAAGAAAAACAGCCCCTGGACCGAAAAAAACAAAGAACGTGCGCGCAGACTTGAAAAACTCGGTCTGATGACAGATTACGGTAGAACTGTTCTTCCGGAATTGAATCCGAATAGTTTTGAATTCGATGATGACTTTGTTGATGTAATGAAGAAAAACAGAGTCTGGACAAAATTCAGGTCCTTTCCTTTGCTGTACCAGAGAATAAGGGCATACAACATTTCTTTTTACAAAAGAAAGGTGCCGGTAATGTATGAAAAGGCGCTTGATCATCTGATAACAGAAACAAAAAAGAACAGGATGTTTGGCGACTGGAATGACTACGGGAGATTAACAGGAGAATATATGGATTACTCATTGTTGTGCGAACAAATAAAGGCTTTGACGGAAAATGTCAGGTACAATATTTCTAACTATGCAAATGCTTCAGCGTTGATTTTTAGTTCAATGGAAGATTTAAACTGGGCGGGCTTTTACCTTGTTGAAGGTGATAAACTTGTGCTTGGACCTTTCCAGGGCAAAGTGGCCTGCACATCTATTCCGAAAGGAAAAGGTGTATGCGGAACGTCATTATCAACGAAAAAAACGATTCTGGTTCCGAATGTACATGAATTTGAAGGGCATATTGCATGTGATTCATCCAGTAATTCTGAAATCGTCATACCTGTTTTTTCAGGAAAGGATGTTGTTGCAGTTCTAGACATTGACAGCCCGCTGTTGAACAGATTTGATGAGAATGATAAAATCGGACTTGAAAATTTTGTCAGGGTTCTAGAAAAGAACCTTTTGTAAGAATAGGGGACAATATATATGGAATTATCAATATGTGCAAATTACGTAATGCAGAATTCAGACTTTATTCCTGTTCGAAAACTTTCTGATGTTGCAGGTCAATTAAAAAACGCCGGATTTGATTATGTGGATTATTCACCTGACTTTTTGTCGGAAGATTGGAGAGAAAAGGCATATAGAGACAGGGAAGTTCTGGATAAAACAGCAATAACTGTTGAGCAGACACATGCTCCGTTCAACAGATACTGTAGATATGAAGATGAATTGTTTCCTGTGTATTGCAAGAGATTGTTTGAAGCATCAAAAATTGTCGGAGCCAAATATGTGGTTGTGCATGCCGATGAGTACAGGGTGAGAGGAAAATATGACGAAAAGGAAATACTGGATTATACTTGTAAATACCTTGAACCATATGTTGAATACGCATCAAAAAACGGACTTGTCATCGCAATCGAAAATGTATTTGAAGACCATTCTACAAGGTGGCCAATGGTGGATGGAAAATCCAGATTTACTTCAAGAATAGAGGAACTTCTGGCAGTTATCGAATACTTTAACACTTCGAGTGTTGCATGCTGCTGGGATTTTGGTCATGCAAAATGTTCTTTTGGAAAAGAAAAAATGGCTGATGCGCTGAGGCAAGTTGGCAGGCATGTTGTTTGTACCCATGTTCATGACAACTACTATGACAAGGATCTTCATGTCATACCATTTGAAGGAGATACAAACTGGGAATAGAATATGAAGGCTTTGAAAGATATTGAATATAAAGGAAAATTCTCATTTGAATTTGCCTATGGAGGTATTCCTGACGTTCTTCTTCCTTTCTGGCTTAAGTACATTCACGAAACAGGAACATATCTCACCGATATGTATGATACAATGGTTTGCTCTTAAAAAAGATGATGACATGACTTGGGATTTTTGAGTGAATCAGAAACATTGAAGGGAGGATTATGGGTTCGAAATACAAAGGCTTGTGGCAAATACTATACATGCGTAAAATGACGAAGAAGAAATTAAAAGAAAAAGCAAATATATCTCAATATCAAATTAACAAATTGAATCATAATAAAGTTGTTTCGATAGAAGTGATTGAAAAGATTGTCAAAGCATTGAATGTCAGTGTATACTCAGTTACTAGTGACGAGGGCATTTTGTCACAATATTTAAAAATTATGAAAAAGCCAAATATATTTCCTGTGATAATTCAGGGAGATGATAATTTGAAATACATTTTTCCCACCAAGCAACGTGATGCTCTCAAAGCAATTTCAATAGCAAAGTTGGATGGCAGGATTAAACGTTTAATTATATTTGGGAGTTCAGTAACGATGCGTTGTGGAACAAATAGTGATATGGATATTGCTATTGATGCACCTGACATCGGAAGTGACGAATTTGAAAAAATAGCGCGAGCATTTTTCACGGGGATTGATTCCGAAATAGATATAGTTCACTACAACTCAATTCACAGCGCTTTGTTAAAACAAGAAATCGATAGTAAAGGGATAGACATTTATGTCAAGTGTTAATGACTTTTTGGTAACAGCTGGCAGAGATTATGAATTATGCATACAATTGGAACCTAGTTTCCCAAAAGATTTTGCTGTTTCGGCTGCTTCGTTTCATATACAGCAGGCAATTGAAAAAATACTCAAAGCCGGTATTATGTTAATGGGGGAAAAACCAGAACATACTAATAGTATCAGAAAACTTTCAGACTGTTGCACAAGGCTTGGAATCAAAATACCGGAGGGGATGGATGATATAGCTGATTCGCTGACGATATGGGAAACAGCTAATAGATACGATTCTTACATAACTTTTTCTCAAAATAAGTACGAAACATCAAAAAAAATATACTTGGAATTAAGGAATAACCTCGATATCTGTATTAAGGCAATTAACAGTCTTTGCGATAATAATCAAGAAATAGATGACCAACCGGACTTGGATGATGGACCACAGATGATAATGTGAATTGAAATAACAAGCTTAACCTCTTAACAGCAAATAAACGTCGTGTTTTTTGAGCACGACGTTTATTTGCATTTTATAGTAACACTACGATTCTTGGTTTACTCCAAACCATTTATCCTTTGACTGCTCCTGCAGTAACACCTTCGACATAATATTTCTGCAAGAACATAAACAATGTAACAATAGGTATTGCGACTATAACGCATCCTGCAGCGAATTGTGTAAACAGGTTGGTGTCTGGATGGGTTCCGAACAGCAGGGAGTACAGACCAACCGAAACGGTCCAGTATCGAGCATTATCGGCGCCTATGATAACTTTTGCAAATATGAAGTCCATCCATGGTCCTGTAAAACTCATAAGTGCCTGATAAATGATAATCGGTTTTGCAAGAGGAAGAATGATTCTCCAGAATATTTTGGAATTGGTACAACCATCAAGTTTTGCCGATTCAACCAGTGCGTTTGGAATCACGTCAAAGAAACCTTTCGCAACCTGGAATCCAAGTCCTGCTCCTGCGCTGTATGCAAGTATAAGACCAATAACCGAGTACTCCGGATGTGCCGGGTTACCGGTGAGTCCTATGGATTTTAACAGGAAATATATTGCTATCATGCTCATGAAACCGGGGAACAGTCCAATAATCATAGACATGTTCATAAACGTTCTCCTCAGCTTGAATCTGAGCTTAGACATACAGTACGCTACAGACAATACCAGCAGTGTTGAAATGATACAGTCAATAACTGCTATAACAAGGGTATTAATCATCCATTTTACAAAAGCACCTTCAACACCGTAATAGGTCGAAGTGAACAGAAGTCTGAAATTTTCGAATCCGACGGCGTTAGGAAAGAAGTTACTAGTTACACGTCCGATAAATGTTCCGTCCTGATATTCACAGCGGAATGCAGAGAGGAATATCCACAGAAGAGGAATCAGCCAAATTATTCCGGCAATAATCAACACGGTGTAGGTAACACCAAGACCAATGCGCCTGTTCGTTGACTGGCTTTTGAACTTTTTAACTTTAACATTATCTTTCATTGGAAAGTGTCCTCCTCATTATATGCCTTGCTTCGTCTGTAGGTTACGAGGGTGATTGTAGCCGTGATAAGGAAGGTGAATATGCCTATGACGGCACCCGTATTATACGAGCCTTGGTCAATCGTAACTTTGTAAAGCCATGTAACCAGAAGATCTGTTCCGCCTGCTTGATAGCCGGTGTAAGTCGGTCCACCTCCGGTCAACAGATAAATTGAGTTGAATGAGTTGATGTTTCCTACAAAACTTGATATCAGGTACGGAGTGGTTACGAACACTACGTATGGCAACGTAATCTTGAAGAACATCTTTGTGGTTGATGCTCCGTCCACTCTGGCGGCTTCGTACAGGTCTGTCGGTATGTTCATAAGGATACCCGATGTCATCAGCATTGTGTATGGGACACCAACCCACATGTTTATGACAATGACCATTATTTTTGCCACCAGTTCGCTGTCACCGGGTTTCAGACCAAGGAACCCTATCGGTTCCTGAATCCAGCCCCAGTCCATAAGAAGGGTGTTTATCGGTCCGTATTCTCCGAGAATGTTACGTACAGCCAGCAGTGATATGAACTGCGGAACAGCGATTGTAAGAATGAATATAGTTCTGAATGCCTTTTTGCCCTTTAGTCCCTTCTTGTTTATGAGGAGAGCAAGAATGATACCTCCGAAGTAGCAGGTCAGAGTAGCCATGATTGCCCATATGAAGGTCCATCCAAGGACAGGCAGGAAACGGTTGTTAATCTCCATTCCGAGAGAGCCTTCACCGGTAAATACAGAGACAAAGTTCTGAAATCCGTTCCACCCGAAAAGATTGGTGTGGAGCTCGTTCATGTCCTGCTGATTGTACGTGGTGAATGCAATCGAAATCATGAAGATTGTTGGAAGTATAGTAAAGATTGTTGCGGCAATACACGTTGGTGTAAGCATTAGAACGTAAAATTTGCCGTCGAACAGATCGCGCAAATCTTCTCTGAATGTGGATGGTTTTTTGCCAGCTCGTTTGGCCAGATCTGCTTTGTACGAGGAAGCAATATTCAGATTCCATATTAAGAAATAGATCACTATCAGCGCTATGGTAACAAATCCGAACAGTATCATCAGCTTGCAGTCGGATCCAATGGTCATTTCTCCCGTAAGTGGATCAAATTCTCCGCCGGCAGAGACACGTGTAAGCGAAAGATTGGCCAGTGCCTTCCACCCGTAAGGGGTGTTGTTAATGGTCGGGCACAGTATCATAATCGCCAGGATGCCTGCCTGCAGCGAGAGGAATAACAAGCCTTTGATAATCTGACCATGAAGTAAATTGCCCATGCCAAATATCAAGTGCGATAACTTGGTGCCAATCGAACCGTCAACAAGTCTCTTCCTGAAGGTGGAAAAAGCTATTTTCACATCTTCTGTGAAGGTCGTACTTTTGGCATCGTGGGACAGTTTTTTCTCCTTAACCATATTATCCTCCGATTAAAAGTCTATTGAGTTATGTTTCTGCAGGTATTATGCAGAAACAGGTAATGATTCAGGGAATGATTTCGGATTTAATCCATGCATCCAAATGTATTCAATGAGATACAAAGCTTTGCGGACGCCTTCGAGTGTGCTTGTGTCCGGAATAATGACATCACCGGTCGTAGGATATGCTGTTTTGTCGATTATAGCACGGAATACTGCAGGAGCATTCTTAGAATAGTAGTATGTATTGAGAGTGCCTGTGATGAATGGCTGAGGAATGCCCCATTCAGCCATGCTTACCTGGTTAGCTGCAAGGCTGTACTGGCTTTCGGTAACTTTTCCTTCTTTGTAGCACTGTTCAATATACGTTGATGCACCAACATATGCGGGAACATTCAGACATTCAAGGAAAGAGCGATTCTGAATATCCTTACTGGATAAGAACTTAATCAGATCCTGTTCTTTAGCATATTTTTCTTTTGCTGAGTTTGCATTGATCATAAAGCATTTGCAGTCTGCAAATGTTCCGCCTCTGTACACGTCGCCTGCAGATACTCCTGTAAGACCTTCAACGGAAGCTGCTGTGAGTGTAAATGTTGGGATAAGAGCGATTCCAAGGTTTGTTTCACCAAGAGCTGCCTTTGCAGTATTGTAGTGCCATGCACCGCCTATAACTGCGAGAACACCTTTGTTGTTCTTGTCGAGATCTGCATCCCATCCGTCAGGAGATGCCCATTTGAAACCATTCGGGTCAGCAGCGTAGTCCTGAAGCCATCTTAAGATTGCAACAGTGTCGTCGCCCTGGCAGTTGCTGGTTCCTTTTGTTCCGCCTGAAACGGATTCTGCACCTTCATAAATCTTGACGGTTGTGCTGTGGTCAGATACTTTTGTTGCCAGAAGAGCAAATGACATGTTGAATCCGTCATCGCCTGTAACAGTTATGGCCTTTGTGTTAGCTGCTTTTGCAGCCTCTTTCAAGCCTTCAAAAGAAGCGGCCTGTTCTTCTGTGACAAGCGCTTTGTTGTAGTAAAGGAAAAGCGCCTGTGAAATGTATGGAACTCCATACAGATAAGACTGTCCGTTCAGAGTTGAATAAACAACTTTCTGGAAGGGAGCAGGGTTGTCTGCAAGTACCTGGTCAATAAGAGACTGATCGCCTATAGGTTTTGCACACTGAGTGGCTGCAAGTTTACCTATGTTGTCATGAGCAACTGTATATATATCAGCAGCTGCTTTTGGGTCTGTAGCTATTGTGCCTGCAATTGAACCGGTGTCCATTCCTTTGACATCTATTGTAAAGCCAAAGTCAGGATGTGAAGCCAGATATTCATCGCATACAGCTTTATAAAAGCTTACAGACTCTTCACCAACCCATACACGGATTACATTGTCTGAACCTTTCGATCCGCCGCAGCTTGAAAAAACTGTTACAATCATAATTAAAAGTAAAATTGTTGCGATAACCTTTTTCATAGTTATTCCTCCTAAAACTTATAAATTCCATTATAAGATAATTGTTCTATTATAGTAACGCCGCTCAAAGCGTCACAAATTGTCCTGTTTTTCTTGTTTAAAAGCATTTCAATCAATCTGATGACCGGAACCAGTATGAATGTATATATTCCGGTAAAGAGATACAGGAAAGCACTGTCAATCATAAAGACAAATGCAAATTTTCCGATAATTGAAGGTATCGTGGCCCTTGTTTGTTTTCTTTCACAGAAAGGCATTATTCTCATCAGTGTTTTTCCAATCGTTCCTCTCGTTTTCAGAATGAGTGGAATCAATAGGAATACAACTGCTTCTGCGACGAACCCTGCCAACAGTTTTAAAAGATAGCTGTGAAGGTTTGCCGCAAAACGCTCATCTAAATAGTGAGAATCATTGTTCAGCGCGCTGCTGATTGCCTTGGCATCGTTTTCGTATTGTTCGATAACGTTTTTTTCTATCTCTTTGTAATTGTTGTAGTGTTCCTTGTAAGTGTTAGCCAGTGGCGTAGTCAACAGAACATTCGACAGTACCATAAAGAGAATGAATACAATCAGAATATCAAAACCATCGGCTATCAGTCTTTTGAGCAAATAGGGCTTTGAATTGGGTTCAATTCGGATTTTTTCTTCTTGAGAAGCGTTATTCATTAGTGTTTTCCGGTGTAGACGGAGTCTCCTGCGGAACCACGTTCAAGAGATTGACCTCTGTTTCAGCATCAAAGAAATGGAGCTTTGAAAGCCTTGGTTTAGCAACGATGACATCTCCTATAGAAACATCGTCTTCGTCAATCAGTTTGACTACAATACCATTTCCTTCATCCTTTACAGTGAATTCACCGAGTTGATCGCCAAGTTTACCATAAACAATTGTTTCGTTTCCAAGTCGTTCAACATTGGTGACTATAAACTTGATTCCGTCTCCTTCACGGGCAATGTCGATATGTTCAGGACGAATGCCGAGTATAGCAGGTTTGCCACCGTCGACATATGAACTGTCAAACTCTGATACGACGTCGCAGGGAAGAGTTAAACAATCACCATTGCTGAGTTTAACTGTAACACCATCTCCATCTTTCTTCATTGTGACTTCGAAGAAGTTCATCTGAGGCGTTCCGATGAATCCCGCCACAAACTTGTTATAAGGATGATTATACAGATTCATTGGTGAATCAATCTGCTGAACGAAACCGTTTTTCATGACTACAATTCTTGTACCCATTGTCATTGCTTCAACCTGGTCGTGGGTAACATAAATAAATGTTGCCTGCAAACTGTTATGAAGTGCAGTGATTTCTGAACGCATTGTTGCACGAAGTTTTGCATCAAGGTTTGAAAGCGGTTCATCAAGCAGGAATACTTTAGGATTACGGACAAGTGCACGGCCAAGTGCCACACGCTGTCTTTGTCCGCCGCTCATTGCTTTGGGTTTGCTGTCAAGGTAGTCGACTATGTCGAGTATTTTGGCTGCTTTCATCACCCGTTCTTTTATCTCAGCTTCGGGCATTTTGCGATTTCGGAGTCCGAATGCCATGTTCTCATATACCGACATGTGGGGGTATAGAGCATAGCTCTGGAACACCATTGCTATATCGCGGTCTTTTGGTTCCATGTCATTTACAAGGGTATCGCCGATATACAACTCTCCGGAAGTTATAGTTTCAAGTCCTGCAATCATTCTGAGTGCTGTTGACTTTCCGCATCCGGACGGTCCGACAAATACAATAAACTCTTTATCTGCTATGTCTATAGATAAATCGTTTACAGCTTTGCGTCCGTTGTCATAGACCTTGTAAATATGGGAAAGCTTAAGATTTGCCATATTATCCTCCAGGCATTTATATAAATTTTATTTTTTCAAATGAAATTAACACCGCTTTTATCCAGTTCAAGTATCACATCACCGACGGAGGTGAGTTTCGCGTTGATGGTGCCCGCTACAGCTCCGCTTTTGTTATAAACGGAATAAACTTCATTTCGAAGCTGAATCTTAGCAATTTCCTTTACCGGAATTGAGCGTTTTTTAAACAGGTAAGACATGTAGAGAACACCATTGTCTATATACGCTTTATCTGTGAGAACGGCAAACAGGATGGCTCCCGATGCGACTGCAACTATGGAAATCATTATTCCGGCGAATACAGCCAGCGGATCACCCTTGCCTAATGCAAACAGGAGCACGGCTGTTATCGTACCACCGATAAAAGCTATAAGTGAGAACAGAAATGGTCCTCTGTCTATTTCAGTGCTGATCTGTCCTTTTTTAAACATATCAGCTTACCTTTTTGAGAAGTATTGATTCATTTGTTGAGAGAGATACTTCCGATGTGACGGTTCCATATGTGTCACGTGTGTTTGAATAGATTATCTCGTATGTTCCGTCGAGCTTGAATGTTGTTGCGCTGACAGTATGGATTACTATGACATCGTCAACAGAGAAACTGATAATTCCGCCTGCGAAAGAAACATCTTTGAGCTTTTCGCTTATTTCACTTCTGGATGAGAGTCTCAGGGCGCTTTCAGCTTTTCTGACAGCTATGAGTTCTTTAATCTTCTCATATGTATCGTGATTCTTTATCTTCAGGGAATAATCCATTTCATTGACATAGTCACCTGAAATATATGAGTTTCCGTCATATTTTCCGGTACTGTCGTTGAATTTGCTTCTCATGAAGTCTTCGCCTTCCTGAATAAACGGAACGCCTTCAGAGAAGAACACAAGTGCTTCTGCCTGTGTATATGCCGCAACCAGCCTGTTTTCCTTCATTGTCTGAATCAGCTGATCATACAAAGTGTAATTGTCGTGGCATGAAGCGTAGTTAATAACAAGATTAGGATCTATGTCGCGAGCTTTTATTGTTCCTTTGGAGAATCTTCCTTCAAGGCACATTGCAATAATTGATGCATTTAATGTTTCGCCCTGAACATATCCGTTTCCTGGACCATTGTCACCACGGATTGCATTTCTTATAACATCGTTGAAAGCGCCTACCATAACTCCGCTTCCGGAGAAGTAGTCCTGGGCAATTGATTCCTGAACTGTCATCTGCTCAGTAAGATTCTGTGCGTTTGTGCCTGATTTCAACTTGGTTGTTCCGCCTGCCCAAGGTTCACCATATACCATGATGTTCGGATAAATGGCAGAACAGTCTTTGTATATGTCAATCATTGTCTGATTGTCAACAAGTCCCATAAGGTCGAATCTGAATCCCGAAAGATGATATTCTTCAGTCCAGAACTTGCACGACTCTCTTACAAATTTGTTTACCATAAAGCGCTCGGAAGCGAGTTCGTTTCCGCATCCGGAACCGTTGTAGAATGCCCCGTTCGCTTTTGTACGGTAGTAGTAATAGGGAACAAGGAGATTGAGGTTTGAATTTTCTGACGGGCCTGTGTGGTTGTATACGACGTCCATATTAATTGCAATGCCTGCTTCATGCATCGCCATAACCATGGTTTTGAACTCTTTGATTCTTGTATATCCGTTATACGGATCAGTTGAATAGCTTCCTTCAAGAACGTTGTAGTTCAGCGGATCGTATCCCCAGTTGTAATTTGTTTCCGACATTTTTGTGTCAGAAGTAGTTTCGTCAACTGTTGCATAGTCATAGAATGGCTGGATCTGTACATGAGTAATTCCGAGTTCTTTAAGATGATCAAGACCCGTAGATACAACCATCCCGTTTTCAGAATATGTTGTGCCTTTTTCTGATAAACCAAGGAATCTTCCCCTGTTATTCTCAGATACTCCGCTTGTTTCGCTGATTGTCATGTCCCTGACATGTATTTCATATATAATGGCATCGGTATTGTTGCCGTCAAAAGGTCTTTTGTCTGAATTCCAGCCGGCTATTGATGAATTGAGTTTTGTGAAATTGACAACCATACCGCGTCTTCCGTTTACACCGGCACTCTTGGCGTACGGGTCTACAACTTCATTTGTTCCTTTTGAGTTTGTGACTGTGTATGTGTAATATTTCCCGTCAAGATCTTCGTTTACTGTGTATGAGAAAACGCCTTTGTCTCCCTTTGACATGTCAAATGTTGCATAAGGGGTCTTTTCGGTCATATAATCGCCCGTATTGTAAAGATTGAGAACCATCTTTGTGCTTGTTGGAGCCCAAACTTTGAATGTTGTCTTTGACACATTTGTTTCGTCGTCAAAAGATACACCAAGATCACTTCCGGTGTAGGTGTATTTCTGTTCGAATTCTTCAGTATCATAATAATTTGTCTG
>Ga0247610_10001082_pt1 | contig 34861 bp, 42 predicted proteins | sample 174DNAGHGhighgp2_FD_193483 | JGI IMG/M metagenome (GOLD analysis project Ga0247610, IMG submission 193483) | Sheep rumen microbial communities from Palmerston North, Manawatu-Wanganui, New Zealand - 1742 DNA GHGhigh gp2 | ecosystem: Host-associated > Mammals > Digestive system > Stomach > Rumen...
CCTGGTATGCCCAGAAGTTTCTTGATTTTCCCGTGGCAAAAACGAGAATCTTGTAATGCACCTTCCCGTTGCCAAGAGAGTAGGCGGAGTAATGCGTGCCACCCACCTCTTCACGGAAATACCAGTCTCCGTGACTTGCTCGTGCGAAGAGATCCGTTACCGGAACGCTTGCCAGCATCACGGCGGTTAACATACATAAAATTGTTTTTTTCATATTGTGAATTGATTTTTAGTAAAGTGCACTTCTATAATTTGCTTTATGCTGATTTTGAGATTTATCTTGAGTGGATTTTTGCTTTCCGCGGTTCGCTATGCGGGCATTGTAACTGAGCGAATGAAATATTCATTCCTAAACGCCCAACCACAATGCACCCGGCACAATCAGCAACTGAAGAATAAGAAAAAATGTTTCCATGTCTTGTGCAGATAATGATAACTTCCTGCAAAAAATACAAATATACAATTCCCGCACAAAGTTACAAAAAAAAATACAAATATGCAAATCCAATGCGCAGAAATTTACGCAAGACTACATAAATAATACAAGTTTTTACGCAAAATAACTTAAATTGAAATTTTTCCACTTGTTTTTTGTTGTGTTTGTCTTTTTGTTCTCGATGCCTTTCATCCCTTTCATGCCTCTTTCCTTCCTTTTTCTCTCCTTTCACTCGTTCTGCGCAGTAGATCCCTGCATCCGTCTTCGCTCCCTCTCTGTCCCGTTTCCGGAAGCAGATCAGACCCTTATCATATGATAACCACAACATATCCATATGATATCCATAAGATAACTGGCTCATTTCTGATTTTTGTAATTGCCCTATATAATACGTAGTATTATATACTTTTAGTTGTGAAAATACTAAAAAATATACGCTGACACATTTGCTCCCGGCATACTCCGCCATACCGGTATAAAAGCCTTAAGATATATGTAATTCAGCGAGTTTGCAAGGCTAAAGTGGCAAAAATTACTTTGTGCGCGTGTGTATGCATGAAAAGAAGTAGGAGAATTTGCGTAAATGAAAACTTTTTCGTATCTTTGCTTGCTTTTTTCGCGAATACGCTCGCAGGCGCGCAAATGACAGTAAAGAACAATGGGCGCCAAAAGGGTGTGAAAGCAAAGAAGCAGAATAAGTTAAACAACAAAATAATCAATTAACCAAAACAAGTTACAATGCCTACAATTCAACAATTAGTTAGAAAAGGAAGAGCAGAACTTACCGACAAGAGCAAGAGCCCCGCTCTGGACAGTTGTCCGCAGCGTCGTGGCGTTTGCGTACGTGTTTACACCACCACTCCCAAGAAGCCTAACTCCGCTATGCGTAAAGTGGCTCGTGTTCGTCTGACGAACTCGAAGGAAGTGAACGCTTACATTCCCGGTGAGGGTCATAACTTGCAGGAGCACAGTATCGTAATGGTACGTGGCGGTCGTGTGAAAGACCTGCCGGGTGTTCGTTACCACATTGTTCGTGGTACTCTGGATACCGCCGGCGTGGCTAACCGTCTGCAACGTCGTTCGAAATACGGTGCCAAGCGTCCGAAGGCTAAGAAGTAAGGTTTAGACCGCTTCTCTGACAGACAAGCAAGTAAAACAGAAACTTCCAAACAAACTAACTAAATGTTCCATACGTTGGGACGATTACAAACAGGGGTTGAAGGTTGAGTAAGCTTCACGAGTTGAGGCTGAAGACTTTAGACAACCAAAAAACAAGTTAAAACAATGAGAAAAGCAAAACCAAAGAAACGTGTGATCCTGCCGGATCCTGTGTATGGTGAGGTTATGTGCGCCAAGTTCGTCAACCACCTCATGCTCGACGGCAAGAAAAGCATCGCGTACAACGTGTTCTACACATCGTTAGACCTCGTTGGCAAGAAGATGGAGAAGGAGGAGAAGTCTGCTCTCGACATCTGGAAACAAGCGCTGGACAATATCACTCCTCTCGTAGAGGTTAAGTCGAAGCGTATCGGTGGCGCGACCTTCCAGGTACCTACCGAGATCCGCGCTGACCGCAAGGAGTCCATTGCAATGAAGAATATGATTGCCTTCGCTCGCAAGCGTGGCGGTCACTCCATGGCTGAGAAACTCGCCGGCGAGATCATGGATGCATACAATAACCAGGGCGGCGCCTTCAAACGCAAAGAGGATATGCACCGTATGGCTGAGGCCAACCGTGCTTTCGCTCACTTCCGCTTCTAAGCGCGCGTACATGTATGCGTAATAAATAAGGAACAAGTAAATGGCAAAACACGATTTACATCTAAACCGCAACATCGGCATCATGGCTCACATCGATGCCGGTAAGACAACTACGTCGGAGCGTATCCTCTTCTACACGGGCTTGACCCACAAGATCGGTGAGGTGCACGACGGTGCTGCCACCATGGACTGGATGGAGCAGGAGCAGGAGCGTGGTATCACGATCACCTCTGCCGCTACCACTACGTACTGGAACTATGCTGGTAATAAATACAAGATCAACCTGATTGACACTCCGGGGCACGTGGACTTCACGGTCGAGGTGGAGCGTTCGCTGCGTATCCTTGACGGTGCTGTAGCTACGTTCTGCGCCGTAGGCGGTGTACAACCTCAGTCGGAAACCGTTTGGCGTCAGGCTGACAAGTACCGCGTACCGCGTATCTGCTACGTCAACAAGATGGACCGCTCGGGTGCGAACTTCTTCGACGTTGTTCGCCAGATCAAGGAGGTGCTCGGTGCACAGCCTTGCCCGATCCAGATTCCTATCGGAGCAGAAGAGACCTTCAAGGGCGTGGTTGATCTGATCAAGATGAAAGCCATCCTCTGGCACGACGAGACGATGGGTGCAGAATACTCCGTTGAGGATATCCCTGCCAACCTCGTAGCCGAGGCTGAGGAGTGGCGCGACAAGATGCTTGAGGCTTGCGCCGAGTTCGACGACGTGCTGATGGAGAAGTATTTCTCCGATCCTACCACTATCACCGAGGACGAGATCCGCGCCGCTATCCGCAAGGGTTGCATAGGCATGCATATCTTCCCCGTTGTATGCGGTTCGTCGTTCAAGAACAAAGGTGTACAGACGATGCTTGACGCCGTATGTGCGTACCTGCCGTCGCCTATGGATACACCGGTTATCGAAGGTACAGACCCGCGCAACGACGAGCCTGCAACACGCAAGCCCGACGATGCCGAGCCACTTACCGCACTCGCATTCAAGATTGCTACTGACCCGTATGTAGGACGTCTGTGCTACTTCAGAGTTTATTCCGGTAAACTGGAGGCAGGTTCGTATATCTACAATCCCCGTTCCGGCAAGAAAGAGCGTATCTCGCGTATCTTCCAGATGCACTCTAATCACCAGAACCCCGTTGATTTCATCGGCGCCGGTGATATAGGTGCAGGTGTGGGATTCAAAGATATCCGCACGGGCGATACCCTCTGCGATGAGAACAAACCTATCGTTCTCGAGTCGATCGAGTTCCCTGCACCGGTTATCGGTATCTCCGTAGAGCCGAAGTCGCAGGCTGACCTCGACAAACTCGGTGTGGGTCTGGCCAAGCTCGCTGAGGAGGATCCGACATTCACCGTTAAGACTGACGAGCAGACCGGTCAAACCGTTATCTCCGGTATGGGTGAGCTTCACCTGGAGATCATCATCGACCGTCTGAAACGTGAGTTCAAGGTAGAGTGCAACCAGGGTCGTCCGCAGGTTGCTTACCGCGAGGCTATCTCTGCTCCGGTTGAGCTGCGCGAGACCTACAAGAAGCAGTCCGGTGGCCGTGGTAAGTTCGCTGACATGATCGTTCGCGTTGAACCGGCTGACGAAGGCTTCGAGGGCGCTCTGCAGTTCGTTAACGAGGTGAAGGGTGGTAATATTCCTAAGGAGTATATCCCGTCAATCGAGAAGGGCTTCCTGGCTGCAATGAAGAACGGTGTGCTCGCCGGCTATCCGGTTGACCAGCTGAAAGTGACCGTTATCGACGGTAGCTTCCACCCGGTTGACTCCGACCAGCTCTCGTTCGAGATCTGCGCACAGATGGCATTCAAGAACGCTTGCGCCAAGGCCAAACCCGTACTCATGGAGCCTATCATGAAACTTGAGGTGGTAACACCTGAGGAGAGCATGGGTGACGTGATCGGTGACCTGAACAAGCGTCGTGGACAGGTTGAGGGTATGGATACCGCTCACAACGGTGCACGTATCGTCAAGGCTAAGGTACCATTGAGCGAGATGTTCGGCTACGTAACAGCGTTGCGTACCATCACCTCCGGTCGTGCTACCAGCTCCATGGAGTTCAGCCACTACGCTCCTGTTTCGTCAAGCATCGCCAAGGCTGTGCTGACCGAAGTAGGCGGCCGCGTTGACCTCGTATAATCATGGCGCGCATGTGCGCAACCCGCGCACATGCGTACCTAAAAAACGCACGTACACATACACACGTACACACGTGTGACGCTGGGTACGGCAACAGAATAAATAAATCAGCCAATTTTGGCTGATACATAAACAGCAGGTAGAGACCTGCATAACCAATTAACCCTGTGGGGCGCGAGTCATCCGAGTAAATGACTCTTTGGGTTTCGCGCGCTCTGCAAAACAAACAAAAAACAACAAAATGAGTCAGAAAATTCGTATCAAACTCAAATCGTTCGACCACAACCTGGTGGACAAGTCCGCTGAGAAGATTGTTAAGAGCGTAAAAGCTACAGGTGCTGTCATCAGCGGTCCTATCGCACTGCCGACACACAAACGTATCTTCACCGTTAACCGCTCGACTTTCGTTAACAAGAAAGCACGTGAGCAGTTCGAGCTCTCGACCTACAAACGTCTCATCGACATCTACAACTCCAACGCTAAGACCGTTGAGGCACTGATGAAGTTGGAATTGGCCAGTGGTGTTGAAGTCGAAATCAAAGTTTGATAACCGCCCGGGCGCTTCCCACGGAGAGTGATACCGGAAGATCGTAACTCGAATCTACCAACAGGGATGAGCAAACAGCGGGAACCCGACAACGTTAACCCGTGGGCGAGAGCGCAGGCAAAACAATTTAAGTTAAACAAAAGTATTTAATCAGTCTAAAATGGCAGGATTATTAGGAAAAAAGATCGGAATGACATCCGTCTTTGGTGCCGACGGCAAGAACATCCCGTGCACCGTAATTGAAGCCGGTCCGTGCGTTGTGACACAACTCAAGACTGTTGAGAAGGACGGTTACGAAGCCGTACAGGTTGGCTTCCAGACCAAGAGCGAGAAGCACGCCAACAAGGCAGAGCTCGGTCACTTCAAGGCAGCAGGCGTACAGCCTATGCGTCACCTCATGGAGTTCGACGGCTATGACAAAGAGTTCAAGCTGGGTGATACCATCACCGTAGCTGACGTTTTTGAGGAGAACACGTTCGTTGACGTGATCGGAACCAGCAAAGGTAAAGGATTCCAGGGCGTTGTGAAGCGTCACGGTTTCGGCGGTGTTGGTCAGTCAACTCACGGTCAGGACGACCGTCTGCGCGCTCCGGGTTCGGTGGGTGCTTGCGCCTATCCTTCACGTATCTTCCCGGGTACACGTATGGCAGGTCACATGGGACAGGACCGCGTAACGGTTCAGAACCTCGTAGTTTTGAAAGTTATTCCCGAGTACAACCTGATCATGGTGAAGGGTAGTGTACCGGGTGCAAAGAATTCAATCGTTATTATTAACAAGTAAGAAGTATGGAACTTAGTATTTTGAATCAAGCCGGTAAGGAAACCGGCAAGAAGGTTGCCCTGAATGACGCAATCTTCGCAATCGAGCCTAACGACCATGCTATCTACTTGGACGTTAAGCAGTTCCTGGCTAACAACCGTCAGGGTACAGCAAAGGCTAAACAGCGTAGTGAGAACGCTCACTCGACTCGCAAACTTGGTCGCCAGAAGGGCGGCGGCGGTGCACGTCCGGGTGATTTGAAGTCTCCGGTACGCGTAGGTGGCGGTACGATCTTCGGCCCCGTTCCCCGCGACTACGACTTCAAGCTCAACAAGAAAGTTAAACGTCTGGCTCGCCGCTCGGCTCTCAGCCTGCGCGCTTCGCAGAACGAGATCATCGTTCTTGACAACCTCACATTCGAGGCTCCGAAGACCAAGGCTCTGATCGAGGTTCTCGGCAACCTGAAGGTAGCTGACAAGAAGGCTCTGATCGTTCTGGCTCAGAACGACAACAACGTCTTCCGTTCGTCAACCAACCTCAAGAAGGCTAACGTAATCACCGCTGGTGAGTTAAACACATATTCAATCATGAACGCCAACACTGTCATCTTCACCGAGGGTGCACTGGCAGCTGTTGAATCAACTTTAGCATAAGGAGGATCATACTATGGCAATTATTATCAAACCGATCGTCACAGAGAAGATGACCGCCGCCGGCGAAAAGTTCAACCGTTACGGCTTCATGGTAGAGCGTGCTGCCAACAAGGTTCAGATCAAGAAGGCAGTAGAGGAAATGTACAATGTTCAAGTGCTTGATGTAAACACACTGATCGCAGCCCCGAAGGCTAAGCAGCGTTATACCAAGACCGGCTTGCTCCGCGGCGAGAAGGCAGCTTACAAGAAAGCAATTGTTACATTGCACGAAGGTGAAACAATCGATTTTTATAGCAATATTTAACAATGGCTGTTCGTAAATTCAAACCCACTACACCTGGGCAAAGACACAAAGTTATTGGCGCGTTCGAGACAATTACCGCGAGCGCACCAGAGAAGTCGCTTGTGTTCGGTAAGATGAAGACCGGCGGCCGCAACAACACCGGTAAGATGACAATGCGTTACATCGGTGGCGGTCACAAGCAGAAGTTCCGCGTAATTGACTTCAAGCGCAACAAAGACGGTGTACCCGCAGTCGTAAAAACCATCGAGTATGATCCGAACCGCTCGGCTCGCATTGCTCTTGTATTCTACGCTGACGGTGAGAAGCGCTACATTCTTGCACCTAACGGACTGCAAGTAGGTCAAACAATTATGTCCGGCCCTGAGGCTGCTCCCGAGGTAGGTAACGCCCTGCCGATGGCCAATATGCCTCTGGGTACATTGATTCACAACATCGAGCTCCGCCCGGGTCAGGGCGCTTGCATGGTTCGCTCGGCAGGTACGTTTGCACAGCTCTCCTCACGCGAGGACAAGTATGCAATCATCAAGCTGCCTTCAGGCGAGCTCCGCAAGGTTCTGGCTGCATGCAAAGCTACTGTAGGTGTTGTAGGTAACTCAGATCACGCACTGGAGAAGTCCGGTAAGGCAGGTCGCAGCCGCTGGCTCGGTCGCCGTCCGCACAACCGTGGCGTAGTAATGAACCCTGTAGATCACCCGATGGGTGGTGGCGAGGGACGTCAGTCCGGTGGACACCCGCGTTCACGCAAGGGATTGCTGGCTAAGGGATACAAGACACGTCATCCGAAGAACCAGTCGAATCAGTACATAATTGAAAGAAGAAAGAAATAACCTATAAAATTGTAGAAACATGAGTCGTTCATTGAAAAAAGGACCGTTTATCAATGTTAAGTTGGAGAAGAAGGTGCTGGCTATGAATGAGGCTAACAAGAAAGAAGTTGTTAAGACCTGGAGCCGCGCTTCGATGATCTCCCCTGATTTTGTAGGTCACACTATTGCAGTTCACAATGGAAACAAGTTCATTCCTGTGTACATCACGGAGAACATGGTTGGTCACAAGCTCGGCGAGTTTGCTCCCACACGTACGTTCCGTGGTCACTCGGGTAATCGGTAATCCATTGAAATCAACATTAACACACTAAATTAAGATTAAAATGGGTGCTAGAAAATATAATGCAGCTCAAGCGCGCAAGGAAGCTCAGAAAGAGCAGTACTTCGCCAAGCTCAATAATGTTCCTACATCACCGCGTAAGATGCGTCTCGTAGCAGACATGATCCGCGGCATGGAAGTGAACCGTGCTCTCGGCGCACTGCACTTCTCAACGAAGCACGCTGCGCGCTCGCTCGAATTGGTGCTGAAATCGGCGGTTGCCAACTGGGAGACCAAGACCGGCAAGAAGGCTGATTCCGAAACACTTTATGTAACCAAAGTAACAGTTGACGGTGGTATGATGCTCAAGCGTCTGTTGACCGCTCCGCAAGGCCGCGGCTATCGTATCCGCAAGCGCTCGAACCACATCACTGTATTTGTAGATACAAAAAATACTAACGCTGAAAAGTAAACAAAGATGGGACAGAAAATTAATCCAATAGCAAACCGCCTGGGTATTGTACGTGGTTGGGACTCCAACTGGTTTGGCGGTAAGAAGTACGGAGATACGATCCTCGAGGACAGCAAGATCCGCGAGTATCTGAACGCCCGTCTGGCTGAGGCAAGTATTTCGCGTATCGTGATTGAGAGAACTCTCAAGCTTGTAACTGTAACTGTTTGCACCGCTCGTCCCGGTTACATTATCGGCAAGGGTGGTCAGGAAGTTGACAAACTGAAAGAGGAGTTGAAGAAGATTACCAAACAGGATGTTCAGATTAACATCTTCGAGGTAAAACGTCCGGAGCTCGACGCTACCATCGTAGCTACCAAGATCGCCCGTCAGCTGGAGGGTAAGATTGCTTACCGCCGTGCTGTGAAGATGGCCATCGCATCCACGATGCGTATGGGCGCCGAGGGTATCAAGGTGCAGGTCAGCGGTCGTCTGAACGGCGCTGAGATGGCTCGCAAAGAGATGTACAAAGAGGGTCGTACCCCGCTGCACACTCTGCGCGCTGACATCGACTACTGCCACGTAGGCGCACTGACCAAAGTAGGTATCATCGGCGTAAAGGTTTGGATCTGCCGTGGTGAAGTCTATGGCAAGAAGGACCTGGCTCCCAACTTCGCTGTTAAGCAGGAAGGTCGCGGTGGCGAGCGTCGTGAAGGCGAGCGTCGCGGAGGTTTCCGTAGAAACAAGAAACAATAATGTTTAACCAAATTGTAGAACAGAACAGTTATGTTACAACCTAAGAAAACTAAATTCCGCCGCTCGCAGAAAGGCCGTATCAAGGGCAATGCGCAGCGCGGTAACGAACTGGCTTTCGGCTCGTTCGGTATCAAGAGTCTGGGTACGATCTGGTTGACTGGTCGTCAAATCGAGGCAGCTCGTGTGGCTGTTACCCGTTATATGCAACGTCAAGGCCAAGTATGGATCCGTGTGTTCCCGGACAAACCGATCACCAAGAAGCCTCTGGATGTACGTATGGGTAAAGGTAAAGGTGCTCCTGAAGGATTCGTCGTACCATTGGAACCCGGTCGTATCATCTTCGAGATTGACGGCGTACCATATGAGGTAGCTAAAGAGGCATTGCGCCTGGCTGCTCAGAAGTTGCCGATTTTGACAAAGTTTGTTGTGCGTCGCGACTACGACCCAACCCAAAATGTATAATGGATTATGAAAACTGCAGAAATTAAAGAATTAACCATTGCTGAGATTGAGGAGCGTCTGGCCTCCGAGAAGGAGAACCTTCAGCGCATGAAGATCAACCACAGCATCTCTCCGCTGGAGAATCCTATGCAGATTAAGGTGGCTCGCAGGAACATCGCTCGTCTGGCAACGGAGCTCCGTAGCAGAGAATTAACAAAGTAAATTGACGAACACATGGAAACAAGAAATCTAAGAAAAGAGCGTGTAGGTGAAGTCGTTTCCAACAAGATGGATAAGACGATTGTCGTAGCCGTTAAGTGGAAAGAGAAACACCCCATCTATGGCAAGTTTGTGAACAAAACTCGCAAGTTCCATGCTCATGACGAGAACAACGAGTGCGGTATCGGCGATATCGTACGTATCATGGAGACTCGTCCGTTGAGCAAGACTGTTCGTTGGCGTTTAACTCAAATCATCGAAAGGGCTAAGTAATATGGTACAGCAAGAATCAAGGCTCGTAGTAGCCGACAACTCGGGAGCCAAAGAGGCTCTGTGCATCCGCGTACTTGGCGGAACAAAGAAGCGCTACGCTTCGCTCGGTGATACGATTGTAGTAGCCGTTAAGGGTGTTATCCCTTCGAGCGACATCAAGGACGGTACGGTAAGCCGTGCTATCGTTGTTCGCGTAAAGAAGGAAGTACGCCGTGCTGACGGCAGCTACATCCGTTTTGACGACAATGCGTGCGTACTGATCTCGAACGCAGGCGAGCTCCGCGGCAGCCGTATCTTCGGTCCCGTGGCTCGTGAGCTCCGTCAGACGAACATGAAGATTATTTCGTTGGCACCCGAAGTGCTCTAATCACTTAAAAAGTTTAACAACATGACAAAGTTACATATCAAAAAAGGTGACATCGTCTTCGTGAACGCTGGTGGTTCGAAGGGCAAAACCGGTCGCGTACTGGAGGTGCTCAAAGAGAAGCAACGCGCTATCGTAGAGGGTGTGAACATGGTGTCGAAAGCCACCAAACCTAATGCGAAGAATCCGCAAGGCGGAATTGTAAAGCAGGAGGCTCCCATCCATATCTCGAACCTGAACCCTGTAGAGGACGGCAAGCCCGTTCGCGTAGGACGTCAGTTGAAGGATGGCAAACTCGTGCGTGTAAGTAAAAAAACCGGTAAAGAAATTTAACAATGAATACAGCGAGTTTAAAACAAGATTATCAGGAGCGTATTGTTCCCGCACTCGTTAAAGAGTTCGGCTATACGACCGTGATGCAGTGCCCGAAGCTCGAGAAGATCGTGCTCAACCAGGGTCTGGGCGAGGCTACTGCTGATAAGAAGATCATCGAGGTTGCTCTGCAAGAGATGACTATCATCGCCGGCCAGAAAGCTGTTGCTACTCTTTCGAAGAAGGATATTGCTCAGTTCAAGGTTCGTAAGAAGATGCCTATCGGCGTACGTGTTACCCTCCGTGGCGAGCGTATGTACGAGTTCCTCGAGCGTCTGGTGCGCGTGGCTCTGCCCCGTATCCGTGACTTCAAGGGTATAAACAGCAAGATGGATGGTCGTGGTAACTATACTCTGGGTATCACCGAGCAGATCATCTTCCCGGAAATTAACATTGATAACATCACGAAACTGCAGGGTATGAACATCACGTTCGTAACCACAGCCAATACCGATGCTGAGGGCTTTGCTCTGCTCCGTGAGTTTGGTTTACCGTTCAAAAAGTAAGAGACTATGGCAAAAGAATCAATGAAAGCCCGTGAGGTGAAGCGTGCTGCTCTGTGCAAGAAGTATGCAGCCAAACGTGCGCAACTCTTGAAGGACGGCGACTACGAGGGCTTGCAGGCTCTGCCCAAGAACGCCAGCCCCGTACGTCTGCACAACCGCTGCAAGATCACCGGCCGTCCGAAGGGTTACATGCGTTTGTTCGGACTCAGCCGTATTCAGTTCCGCGAGATGGCTTCCAAAGGCTTGATCCCGGGAGTAAAGAAAGCAAGCTGGTAACAGAAAAACTCCGCAAGTTCCGGAACATCCGAGGGTGACACATGACTAACGGCCATTCACGACCAGACATGTAAGTGCCTCCGGTAATTCCGGAAGACTACGGGAGAAAATAATTATTAATCTTTAAACAATGTCAGGACAGACCTGATAATTTTAAAACAAGTAAAACAATGACAGATCCTATCGCAGATTATCTGACTCGGCTCAGAAATGCAATCAAGGCAGGCCACCGCGTAGTGGAAGTTCCTGCTTCGAATCTGAAGAAAGAGATCACCCGTATCTTGTTTGAGAAGGGATATATCCTCTCCTACAAGTTCGTGGAAGATGGCCCTCAAGGCACTATCAAGATTGCCTTGAAGTATGATCCGGTTAACAAAGTTAACGCCATCAAGAAGTTACAACGTGTATCCACCCCGGGTATCCGTCAGTATGTTGGCTATCGCGAGATGCCGCGCGTATTGAACGGTCTGGGTATCGCTATCCTTTCGACTTCGAAGGGCGTGATGACCAACAAGGAGGCTCTCGGCCTGAAGTTGGGTGGTGAGGTTATTTGTTATGTTTATTAATGTAAGGAGGAACAGTCTATGTCAAGAATTGGTAAATTACCTGTAGCTATTCCTGCCGGCGTAACCGTAACAGTTAGCCCTGAGAATATTGTAACCGTTAAAGGACCGAAGGGTGAGTTGAAGCAAGCTATCGACCCCGCCATCAAAGTTGAGGTGGAAGGTGCAGCCTGCCATGTTACCCGTCCGAACGATGAGAAAGAGATGCGTGCCAAACATGGCTTGTACCGTGCACTGATCCACAACATGGTTGTAGGTGTTCACGATGGCTATAAGGCTACGTTGGAGTTGGTTGGTGTAGGTTATCGTGTAGAGCTGGCTAAGCCGCAGGTGCTTAACTTCTCGCTCGGTTATACACACCCGATCTATTTGCAATTGCCGCAAGAGGTAAAAGTTGAAACGAAGTCAGAGCGTAACCAGAACCCGCTCGTAATCCTGGAGTCGGCTGACAAGCAGCTGCTTGGTCAGATATGCGCCAAGATCCGCTCGTTCCGTATGCCGGAACCGTATAAGGGTAAGGGTATCCGCTTCCAAGGTGAAGTTGTACGTCGTAAGGCTGGTAAGTCGGCTGGTAAATAATAGAAAGGAAAGATTATGATTCAGAAAATAGCAAGAAGACTCAAAATTAAAGCTGCTATCCGCACGAAGGTGTCGGGTACGGCTGAGCGTCCTCGTCTGACCGTATTCCGCAGCAACAGCCAAATTTACGCTCAAGTGATTGATGATGTAAAAGGCGTAACACTCGCCAGCGCTTCGTCGCTCGGAATCAAAGATAAGATGACCAAGACAGAGAAAGCCGCCCAGGTAGGCAAGGCTATCGCAGAGAATGCCATCAAGGCAGGTGTAACTGAGGTAGTGTTTGACCGTAACGGCTATCTGTACCACGGTCGAGTTCAACAACTGGCTGACGCTGCCCGTGAGGCAGGTCTCAAATTCTAATAACGTACGATTATGCAAAGAGTAAAAACAACACAAGACCTGGAGCTCAAGGAGCGCCTCGTTGCTGTCAACCGTGTAACGAAAGTTACCAAGGGTGGACGTACATTCACTTTCGCAGCTATCGTAGTTGTTGGAAATGAGAATGGTATTGTAGGTTACGGTCTGGGTAAGGCCGGTGAGGTTGCCGCTGCTATGCAGAAGGCTACCGAGGCTGCCAAGAAGAACCTGATCCAAGTGCCTATCCTGAAGGGTACAATCCCTCACGAGCAGGAGTCGAAGTTCGGCGGTGCCCGCGTACTGCTCAAGCCCGCCTCGCAAGGTACGGGTGTTAAGGCCGGTGGTGCTATGCGTGCCGTGCTCGAGAGCGTAGGCGTAAAAGACGTGCTGGCTAAAGCCAAAGGTTCGTCTAACCCCCACAACCTCGTTAAGGCTACCATCGCCGCTCTGGGCGAGATGCGTGATGCACGTATGGTGGCTCAGAACCGTGGCGTAAGCCTCTCAACAGTGTTTAACGGATAAAATCATCAAGAAGATTATGGCAACAATTAAGATTCAGAAAGTTCGCAGCACTATCAAATCTCCGAAAGTGCAGAAGGAAACTATGGAAGCCCTCGGTCTTCGCAAGATGAACGCTGTCGTTGAGCATGAGGCTACTCCCGCTATTCTCGGTATGGTCGAGAAAGTGAAACACTTGGTAAAAGTAATTGACTAAAATCGTTAGGAATTATGGAATTGAATAACTTAACACCCGCACAGGGCTCTGTAAAGACTGCCAAGCGTATCGGTCGCGGTGCAGGTTCCGGACTCGGTGGAACATCCACACGCGGTCACAAAGGTGCCAAATCGCGTTCGGGTTACTCGAAGAAGATCGGCTTCGAGGGCGGACAGATGCCTATGCAGCGTCGTTTGCCTAAGTTCGGATTCAAGAATATTAACCGCGTAGAGTACAAGGCTATCAACCTCGGTACACTGCAGGCACTGGCAGAAGCCAAGAAGCTGGAGAAGATCGGCGTAGCTGATCTGCACAATGCCGGCCTCGTAGGCAAGAACGTGCTGGTTAAGGTTCTCGGTAACGGCACGCTGACCGCTAAGATCACTGTGGAAGCCAATGCTTTCTCGAAGAAAGCTGAAGAGGCTATCACGGCAGCAGGCGGAACCGTAGTGAAACTCTAAAATTATGAGGTCTTGCGCAGCCGGCAGGCAACATGCCTCCGGCTGCGGCAAGACGACATAGGCAAATTGAAATTTGGATTATGAAATTTATTGAGACTATCAGGAATATCTGGAAGATTGAGGACCTCCGCGGTCGTGTACTGACAACGTTGTTGTTCGTACTGATTTACCGCTTCGGTTCGTTCATTGTCTTGCCGGGTATTGATCCTACGGCCCTGACTGCCCTTCATGCGCAGACGGAAGGCGGACTGATGGCGTTGCTGGATATGTTCTCGGGTGGTGCTTTCTCCAACGCATCAATCTTTGCGTTGGGTATCATGCCTTACATCTCCGCATCGATTATCATCCAGCTGCTCTCGATAGCAGTACCGTACTTCCAGAAGATGCAGAAGGAGGGTGAGTCCGGTCGTCAGAAGATGAATCAGATCACTCGTTACCTGACAGTTGCAATCCTGTTGTTCCAAGGTCCTTCGTACCTGGTTAACCTCTCCGTGCAGATGGCTCAAGCCGGTCAGCACGTGGAGGTAGGATTCAACGCGTTCACTATCGTGTCAACGATCATCCTCACCGCAGGCTCCATGTTCGTCATGTGGCTGGGTGAGCGTATCACTGACCGCGGTGTAGGCAACGGTATATCGTTCATTATCTTGATTGGTATCATTGCCCGTCTGCCGGGTGCACTCATTCAGGAGTTCAGCTCCCGTTTGAATGATGCAGGTGGCGGACTGGTTGTGTTCCTGCTTGAGATTGTGCTGCTGATAGCTGTGTTCATGTTCGCTATCCTGCTCGTTCAGGGTACACGCCGTATCCCCGTTCAGTACGCCAAGCGTATCGAGGGAAACCGTCAGTACGGCGGCGTGCGTCAGTTCATCCCTCTGAAGGTGAACGCTGCGAACGTGATGCCTATCATCTTTGCACAGGCAATCATGTTTATCCCTATCGCTATCGTTGGTTTCCGTACCGACGGTTCGAACGCCTTTGTGAACGCGTTTATGGATAACAACGGATTCTGGTACAATTTCGTATTCGCTCTGCTCATCATTGCGTTTACGTACTTCTACACCGCCGTTATCATCAACCCCGTTCAGATGGCTGAGAACCTGAAGATCAACAACGGTTTTATCCCCGGTGTTAAGCCCGGACGCAAGACCGCTGAGTACATCGACACCATCATGAGCCGTATCACCCTGCCGGGATCTATCCTGCTGGCTATCATCGCTATCCTGCCTGCTTTTGCTCGCTTGTTCGGCGTATCGATGGGCTTTGCACAGTTCTACGGCGGTACGAGCTTGCTGATTATGGTGGGAGTGATCCTGGATACCCTCCAGCAGATAGAGAGCCACCTGCTGATGCGTCACTATGACGGATTCTTCGAGTCCGGCATGCGTATCAAGGGACGTGGTGCTATGGCATACTAACCGTCAATTGCCAAATGATTAGATGGTAAATGACCAAATGGTAAATGCTTAGATGATTTATTTGAAGACAGACGAAGAGGTCGAGCTCATGCGGCAGAGTAACATCCTGCTGTCGAAGACTTATGCCGAAGTGGCAAAGCACATCGTGCCGGGTGTGACTACCGCTGAGTTGGACCGAATCGCCGAGGAATATATTCGTGACAACGGAGGTATACCTGCCTGCAAGGGCTATGAGGGTTTTCCCTGTGCTCTTTGCACCTCGGTCAACGAGCAGGTGGTACACGGTATACCGTCGGAAACGACCGTACTCAAGGATGGCGATATCATCACCATCGACAGCAGTATTCTGCTGAACGGTTTCCACTCCGACAGCGCATACACGTTTCCTGTGGGCGAGATCTCCGATGATGTGATGCGGCTGCTCAAGACCACCAAGCAGGCTCTGTACCTTGGTATAGAGCAGGCGGTGACGGGGCACCGGCTGGGCGACATAGGTTTTGCTATCCAGAACTACTGCGAGAAAGCCGGTTACGGTGTTATCCGCGAGTTCGTGGGGCACGGTATAGGTCGCGACATGCATGAGGATCCCGAGGTGTGCAACTACGGTCGCCGCGGCAACGGGGTAGTGCTCAAGTCAGGTATGACTATCGCCATCGAGCCGATGATCAGCCTGGGCCGCCGGCACATCCTGATCGAGGACGACGGCTGGACGGCACGCACCATCGACCGCAAACCTGCCGCTCACTATGAGCACTCGGTTTGCATACGCAACGGCAAGGCGGATATACTCTCGACGTTTGATTATATCCAAGAGGTTCTTGGCGACCGATTCATCTGATTCAAATAAATCAACAACGCAAATAGTATCGTTATGGCAAAGCAAGACGCAATCGAGGTTGACGGTGTGATCACCGAAGCACTGTCGAACGCAATGTTCAGGGTTCAGCTGGAGAGCGGACATATCATCACGGCACATATATCCGGTAAGATGCGTATGCATTATATCAAGATTCTTCCCGGTGACCGTGTGAAACTCGAGATGAGCCCGTATGATTTGACTAAAGGACGGATTTCCTTTAGATACAAGTAAATAATCGGAAGGTTAGTGGCACTTTGGCACAGTTTTTGTGGCAGTAAATAAGGCTATTATAACCACCCCTTTAAAACAAGCTACTACAATGAAAGTTAGAGCAAGTATCAAAAAGCGCAATGCAGACTGCAAGATTGTACGTCGCAAAGGGCATTTGTATGTAATTAACAAAAAAGAACCTAAGATGAAGATGCGTCAAGGATAAGCATCTACACTTAGAAACAGTAAATCAGTTTTATCCTTAAGTAAATAATTATGGCTATAAGAATTGTCGGAGTAGATCTGCCGCAGAACAAGTGCGGAGAAGTCGGATTGACTTACATCTACGGAATAGGTCGTTCAAGCGCAAAGAAGATCCTTTCAGAGGCAGGCGTTGACCCAAGCATCAAGGTAGAGGATTGGACGGACGACCAAGCAGCAAAGATTCGTGAGATCATCGGTGCGCAGTACAAAGTTGAGGGTGATCTCCGTTCGGAAACACAACTGAACATCAAGCGATTGATGGATATCGGTTGTTATCGTGGCGTGCGTCACCGTCTCGGTCTGCCGGTACGCGGTCAGAGCACGAAGAACAACGCTCGTACCCGCAAGAGTAAGAAGAAGACGGTTGCTAACAAGAAGAAAGCAACGAAGTAATTAACCCACTAAATTATTTGTAAGATTATGGCAAAGAAAACAGTAGCAGCCAAGAAACGTGTTGTGAAGATTGATGGTGTGGGTCAACTGCATGTAATGTCTTCGTTTAACAATGTGATTGTAACAATGGCAAATGGTGACGGTCAGGTTATCTCTTGGTCGTCGGCAGGTAAACAGGGCTTCCGTGGCTCGAAGAAGAACACCCCGTATGCTGCCCAGATGGCAGCACAGGATTGCGCAAAGGTCGCTTATGACCTTGGCTTGCGCAAGGTGAAAGCATACGTCAAGGGTCCGGGTCAGGGTCGTGAGTCCGCTATCCGCGCTTGCGTAGCAGCAGGTATTGATGTTACCGAGATTATCGACGTAACGCCTATGCCGCACAACGGATGCCGTCCTCCCAAGCGTCGCCGTGTATAATAATAGTAAATTGTAAATCGTAAATCGTTAAATCGTAAATAATTATGGCAAGATATATTGGACCCAAGTCGCGTATTTCGCGTCGCTTTGGCGAGGCAATTTTCGGCCCGGACAAAGTACTTGACAAGCGTAATTACGCTCCCGGTCAGCACGGCGTTAACCGTCGTAAAAAGAACTCTGAGTACGGCACGCAGTTAGCCGAGAAGCAGAAAGCCAAATATACGTACGGCGTTCTGGAGCGTCAGTTCCGTCTGCTGTTCGCCAAGGCTTCACGCAAGAAAGGTATTACCGGTGAGATTCTGCTCCAGTTGCTCGAGAGCCGTCTGGATAACCTCGTTTACCGTCTGGGTATAGCACCTACACGTGCAGCTGCCCGTCAGTTGGTTAGCCACCGTCACATCACCGTTGACGGCAAGGTTGTGAATATTCCGTCGTACGAGGTTAAACCCGGTCAAGTGGTAGCCGTTCGCGAGAAGGCTAAATCGCTTGAGGTGATTGCTGCTTCGCTCGAGGGCTTCAACCACTCGAAGTATCCTTGGCTCGCATGGGATGAGTCAATCAAGGGCGGTAAGTACCTGAACATCCCGCAGCGCGAGGAGATTCCTGAGAACATCAAGGAGCAGTTAATCGTTGAGTTGTACTCTAAATAACAATTGAATTCATGGCAATATTAGATTTCATTAAACCTGACAAGGTTATCATGTTGGATTCGAGCAAGACGAAAGGCAAGTTTGAGTTTCGTCCTCTCGAGCCGGGTTATGGTATTACAGTTGGTAATGCCATCCGCCGCGTTCTGCTGAACTCGCTGGAGGGCTATGCCATCTGCGCAATTAGAATCAATGGTATTGATCATGAATTTGCTACTATCCCTGGCGTCATCGATGATGTTACCAACATGATCCTTAACCTCAAGCAGGTACGCTTCCGTCGTCTTGACGAAGTGGACGCCACCTCTGAGACCATCCGCATGCACGTACACGGCTCAACCGAGTTTCTTGCAGGCGAAATGAACAATTTCCTCCAGAACTTCGAGGTGCTCAATCCTGAGTTGCGCATCTGTGAGATGGACGAGACAGCCGATTTCGAGATCGAGATCACGCTGAACAAAGGTCGCGGATATGTTCCCGGTGACGAGAACCACCACTCAAGCGATCCTATCGGCGTGCTGGCTATCGACTCTATCTACACGCCTATACGCAACGTGAAGATGGCTATCGACCAGTATCGTGTGGAGCAGCGTACCGACTATGAGAAGCTGACCCTCGAGATTGAGACCGACGGCTCTATCTCGCCGAAGGATGCCCTGAAGGAGGCTGCGAAGATCCTGATCTTCCACTTCATGCTCTTCTCTGACGAGAAGATCGTGATCGAGGAGACCACAAAGATCACCACATCGGCTCTGGACGAGGAGTTGCTGCGTATGCGCCAGCTGCTCAACCAGCGCCTGGCTGATATGGATCTCTCCGTTCGTGCACAGAACTGCCTGAACACTGCAGAGGTTGAGACTCTGGGCGACCTCGTTAAGTTCCACCGTGCTGACCTGCTGAAGTTCCGCAACTTCGGTAAGAAGTCACTCAGCGAACTCGACGAGCTGCTCGAGCGCAACGGCCTGGCTTTCGGCATGGATATTAGCAAATACAAACTCAATGAGTAATCTTCTAATCTTCAAATTAGAAATTTTCAAATCTTTAAATTAGAATTATTATGCGTCATAATAAGAAATTCAATCACCTTGGTCGCAAAGCCAATCACCGTGCATCGATGCTGTCGAACATGGCTTGCTCGCTGATTATGCACAAGCGTATTCACACCACGCTGGCAAAGGCTAAGGCACTGCGCATCTATGTTGAGCCGCTGCTCACCCGCGCAAAAGAAGACTCGCAGTCTAACCGTCGTCTTGTGTTCTCCGAGCTCAAGCAGAAGGCTGTTGTTACCGAACTGTTCCAGAACGTAGCAGAGAAGATCGCTAACCGCCCGGGTGGTTACACACGTATCCTCCGCACAGGTTTCCGTCAGGGAGATGCTGCCGAGATGTGTCTGATCGAGCTCGTTGATTACAACGAGAACATGCTCAAGGAGACCAAGAAGGCTGCCAAGAAATCGACCCGTCGTGCCGGCAAGAAAGCCGCTGCTAAGGCCGAGGAGGCTGCTCCTGCCGCCGAGGCTCCCGCTGCCGAGTAACGGTCAGTTTGTCCTATTACTAAATGCCGGTTGTTGCTTTTGCAGCAACCGACATTTGTTTTATGGGGTCCCCAAAGAGTGCTAACGCAGCGCACTCTTTGGGGAGAGCGAAGGCATCGGTCGCTTTTATGACGCGCGTGTCATCCGTGCGACCCGATTGCCGAACGCGACACCCGCCCACTCGCAATGTGCCATTATGCCTCGACTTTACCTCGTCGATTTCTCGCTCTAATCGTATTACCTTGCTATACCCTTGGTATACCCTTGGTTTTCGTTCCCTGCTCGGTGCTTTAGTGCCGAGTCTATATTGTTTTCTTCCCTACTTCTTCCTTTTCCCTGCATGTCATGCAGGTTTCCATCGTCTTTTCTTTGTCTATTGCGTTCAGATAGTATCTGAACATCGGCTTCTCAGAGCCGCCCTCACATCGTGCACTTCTCGCGCATAAGTCCGCGAGCCTCTCCGTCCATTCCATGCAGATTCTATCTGCACATCGGCGCCGCCGATTTGTTTTCGTTCTGTGCTCGTAACTTCAGTTGCAAGTTATTTTGTCTATTCTCCCAGCATGTCATGCAGGTTCTCATCATCCCTTCTTTGTTTATTGCGTTCGGATACTATCCGAACAACGGCTCTCCAGAGCCGCCAAATTTTCTCAATTTCTCCCTCATTTCCCTACCCATTTTCCCTCTTCTCGTTAAATTTTTTACATTTCACCCTCGTTTTCCTCCAAAATCTCCCCTCATCATTTGCTTTTTTGATATTATTTTTGTAACTTTGTAGGTTTTTATGATAATTGCACAATTATGCTACTAATAAAGCAAAAACAGTTGCGTAACTTCGTGTTGGATTGCTGTTGTAAAAATAAGAAGGAACGCAAGCGTGTAGCTCGTTGAAGATGTTGAGACATTCGCGCCTGAATCATTGGAGCATTTGTTTGGAAAAGGTTAGAGAATATGCGGTTTGATATGTTATGATTGCAATTGTGCGGAAAACATAACGATTTTTGCATTTTTATTTAGTTTGTGACAACTTATGGCACTTTGTTGTTGTAATTTGCACCAAATGGGTGCATGAAGGTTAGAAAGAATCATTATTATGAGTACAAACTTTTACACCGGACATCTTTGTCGTCAGCCCGAATTTCTTTCATACGGTGTTTAACTATAACAAACTTTCGGATAATTTCGGAAAAGACTTCATAAAAGACTTCACAAAAGAACTCACTGATAGACAGCAAATTATATTAGAAATACTATCTGCTAATCCCGCCTTTTCCGCAAGGGCAATTTCGGAAAAGATTTCGGAAAAGGTTCCTGTTTCAGAAAGGACGATAGAGAATGACCTTGCCGTATTGAAGAAGTATGGTCTTATCCGCAGAATTGGAGGTCGCAAGGAAGGCTACTGGCAAGTGCTGATATAAATATTCCGAACCTGTCTGGACAATTGAAAATATGCGACACGTCGCACAAATTAAACGATAAAAACACTGCATCACTATATGAGCAACAGTCATTTTTTACACAACGACGGAGAGAACTCGCTAGCTGAGGTTATCTCGCTGATTCTCCCTTCAAAAGCCAAGAGTATGGACTTCCTTGTCGGATATTTCTATTTCTCCGGCATTAAGGAAATCTACAAGAATCTTGAAGACAAGCCCATGCGCATACTGGTCGGTATGGACATGGAGCACGATTTGCTGGCGCGTACCTCAGAATTTGACTTCTTTGTTCAGAGTGCGCACCCATCACGTCAGGAGAGCAAGCAGCATTTCTACGATTCGCTCATCCGTCTTTTCAGCGAGTCCGACTATTTTGAGAACGAGGAAGAAGCGGAAGCTTTCCGTATCTACTATCAGAAAATCAAAGATGGCTCCTTGGAAATCCGCAAGACGAAAGACCCTTGCCACGCTAAACTATATATCTTCTCCTATAAAGACGAGATCGCCGAGAACGGCAACTTCCCCGGTGCGGTCATTACAGGTTCAAGCAACCTTACCTACAGCGGTTTGAGGGCAAACAATGAGATCAACGTACGCTTTGACAGCAAACATGAATATGACGATGCCGAAGAGATTTTTAATAACCTCTGGGAAGACGCTATCATCATTGTGGATAAAGACCACATCAAAGAATTTGAAGACAATGTGATCGAGCATATCTGGTATGACAAAATCCCGTCTCCGTATCTCCTGTTCTTGCGTGTTATGTACGAGTATTTCCACATTGATAATTCCAAGCATGTGGCTACTCCAAGCGAGATAACACACGGCGAGTTCAAGGACTTGCGCTATCAAGAGGATGCTATTCGTCTGGCACTCGATACTATCAATCGTCACAATGGTGTAATTATTGCCGATGTGGTCGGTTTGGGTAAATCAATTATCGGTTCAGCTGTTGCCAACAACATGCACCTGCGTACGCTCATCATTGCACCGCCGCACTTGACAGCGCAATGGGAAGACTATCGCTCGCAGTTTGGTGTCAACGCACGCGTGTTCAGCCGTGGTAATCTGGATAAGGTGCTTGATTATTACAACACCGCACGCCGTCCGGGAGAGCAGTGGTTGATTATGATTGACGAGGCGCATGCATATCGTAACGAGTATATCCGTTACTATGCTATCCTCCACGAAATCTGTCAGGGCAATAAAGTAATGCTGCTAACGGCAACGCCGTTCAATAACCGTCCGGCAGATATCTACGCAATGATTAAGCTCTTCCAGAATCCGACCAAGACTACTCTGCAAACAGTCGATAACCTCGGTCGTGAGTTTACGTCTCTTATCTCTACGTACAAGAAGATCAACAAACAGCAACGCGAGCACTCAATCTCGGAGACCGAACTAAAACAGGCGGTCAATAGCGTTGCAGAGCATATACGGCGTATCATTGGACCGCTCGTCATTCGTCGTTCACGTCTTGATTTGGAGAAGATTCCGCAATATAAGAAAGACATGAAAGACCAGCACATGGAATTCTCTAAACCGCAGCCGCCACGAATCAAGGACTATGAACTGGGTGATCTGGAAGAACTCTATCGCTATACACTCAAGCGCATTTCACCGAATGATAACGATATCCGCAATCTTCAATCGGACCCATCCGATATTGATGAACCGGATAATCTCTTAATCAAGGAAACGGAAGAGCGCATTGAGAACTCTTTCCAAGCAGCAAGATACCAACCAATTTTGTATGCCAACCCGCAAGACATCGAGAAAATCAAAAAACTCATTGAGGATTCCGGTTTAGAGTACAACCTGTTCTTAGGATCTCAGCGCAACATGGCAGCCTTCATGCGTACCATGCTCGTGCACCGTTTCGAGAGTTCGCAAGCTGCTTTCCGTGAGTCTCTGAAAAACATGCTCTATATCTGTCAAAATGTACAGAACTGGATAGAGAAACGCGGCAAAGTGCCTGTGTTCAAAAGAGGTCAGTTGCCGGATATAGCCGACTTGTATGAATCCACAGATGACCAAATCGACCAGATTTGGCAAGAGACAATAGAAAGTGCTATCGAAAAACTTCAATCGCGTGGTATGTTTGAAGTGCCTGTAGAATATCTCAACGAAGAATTCTTCAAAGACCTAAAGTCGGATATTGCGCTTCTCACCGATTTAAAAGAGAAATGGGATGCTGTGCCTCTTGAGAACGACCCGAAACTGAATGCGTTTGTCAAGATTCTCCAAGAGCAATTAAAGAAAGACCCAAGCCGCAAGATTATTGTCTTCTCCCAGTTTGCGGATACCGTCAATTACCTCGGTGCCAAACTGAAAGAGAAAGGTTTGCCTATATTCTTCTATACATCCAAGCAAGCTTCGACGGGCAACAAAGAAATCATCAAGGCAAATTTCGATGCTGGTTATCCGGAGTACAAGCAAGTGGATCATTACAAAATCCTTGTAGCAACAGATGCTATTTCCGAGGGTTACAACTTGCACCGCGCAGGTACTATCTTTAACTACGATATTCCGTACAACCCGACACGTATCATTCAGCGCGTAGGTCGTATCAATCGTATTAATAAGAAGGTCTTTGACCAACTCTTTATCTATAACTATTTCCCGACATCTATTGGCGAGACAGAGACCAGAACCAAAGAGATTACCACGCTCAAAATGGCGATGATTCATGCTATTATGGGCGAGGATATGCAATACCTGACCGCCGATGAAGAACTAAACAACTTCTTTGAGCAGCAATTCAACGATTTGATGACAGAGCAAGAGAGCGAATCATGGGACACTCCATATCGTGCTATGTTGCATGACTTGGAGTATTCGGACGCTATGCGCCAAGCATTAACCATTCCGCTCCGTAGTAAGATTCGTCGTCTCACAACAACGCAAGACAGCGGTATCATTGCTTTCGCAAAGAAAGGTGACGATTATGTATTCAAGTTCGCTCCGACCGAAGGTGATATCGTGGACATCTCGCCGGAAAAAGGATTGGAGATGTTGAGAGCCGAAGCAGAAGAAAAAGGATACAAACTATCTTCCTATTTCAACGCTCGTTTCTCTGAACTTAAACATACGCTCTTTACGCACGAAGCAGAGAGCGAAAAAGATAATACGCGTCGCAACGCGCTTGACAAAGTCCGTATTATGATTCAGATGAATTCTTGTGATCGTGACTATCTGGAAGACTTGATGACCGCAATACAACACGATAGCCTCTCCGGTTACTCATTGCGTGCAATCAATCGCTTAAAGCAAAGCGAATTCTCAACACTACCAGACATCATTAGTCACGAGTATGTACGTGACGCTTTGCGCGCGTACGACGATGTTTCGCACGGAGCAGAAATGCTGATTATCGCAGAAGAAATACAGAATAGTATTACACACCCTCAAACTGAAATTGAGTTATGAGTTTCCAATTGAATAAAGCATACAACAGAGAATCCTTTGTAGAATTCCTATCAGATAAGTTCTTGCCGGAAGATTTTCGTCCCAAACGCAATGTGGAGGAGATCGAACTTTCCGGTCGCCAGAACTTCGCGACGCGCGCCTTCCGCTTGGGAGAGTGCCGTTCATTGGAGTTAGAGGTCTTTGAGATTCACCACTCGTCACTCAATGACGCTCGCGTGGGTATTGCAAAAGATGCATTTCAGTTATTACTTCATCATAGCTTCTGTAACCGTGCTTTAGTAGCGTTTGTTCCGGACGGAAGCAAACAATGGCGATTTTCGCTCCTACAAGCAGATATTACCCTAGATAATAATAAAGTTCGACGTGCTTATAGCAATCCTCGCCGTTTTTCTTTCCTCTTAGGAGAAGACACCGCGATTAAAACGCCAACTCAATTTTTAATAGAGAAGGAGCGAATTTGCCAACGTACGGAGAACGGGAAAACGCTTTCGCCATGGGAAGACTTGGTAAACCGATTCTCTGTAGAAGTACTTACAAAAGAGTTCTATGAGAAATTGTTCAACTGGTATCTTTGGGCAAAGGATAGCAAAACAGGTGTTACTTTCCCGAATAATCCGCAAACAGTTGATGACGATAGAGACAAGATGGAGATAAAGATGATACGCCTCATTACGCGTATGCTCTTTGTGTGGTTCATTAAGCAAAAACATCTGGTTCCGAATTATCTGTTTGACACAGACTATCTCAAGACTATACTCAAAGATTTCGATCCTTTATCGTCAAAACAAGGCAACTACTACAACGCAATTCTTCAAAATCTCTTCTTTGCAACTCTTAACCAAGAGCAAGATAAACGCGCCTTTATACAACCAAGTTTTCAAGGGAAGGGAGAAAGTTATGGTGTGAAGACTTTATATCGTGATAATCAACGTCAATCTTGGTTTACTTTCCCCGAAGACAAAAAGGAAGAAGAGGTGCTGAAAATATTCTCATCTATCCCATATCTAAATGGCGGCTTGTTTGAGTGCTTGGATAAATTTGATTTGAATGAAAATGGAAAGTATCGCCCGATTACGTATTATGATGGTTTCAGCACACACGACAAATTGTCCGAAAACAAGAAAAACTTTAAATATCGTGCATTTATTCCAAATGAATTATTCTTCTTGGATAAACCGACTAAAGTAACGGTAGAGACAGGAGAGGTACAAGTAATCGGCTTAATAGAGTTATTCAAGCAATATAATTTCACGGTAGAAGAGAACACTACTACTGATGCAGAGGTTTCGCTTGATCCAGAATTGTTGGGACGCGTCTTTGAAAACCTCCTCGCCGATTACAACCCCGATACACAACAATCTGCACGGAAATCTACAGGTTCTTACTATACGCCACGTGAGATTGTTGATTACATGGTAGATGAATCGCTTAAAGCGTATCTTACTGGAGAATGTCAGAACAATAAAGAGGAAGTTGATAGTCTCTTTGCGGATGGCAAAGTGTCCTCATCCGCTGTAGCAGAGAAAATCAATCACGATTTACGCTCTGTCAAAGTGCTTGATCCCGCTTGCGGTTCAGGAGCATTCCCGATGGGTATATTATTGCGCATTACAGAATTGATCGGACATCTTGAGGGAGAAATATTCAATCGTTATGAGACCAAACTGCAATTGCTGAAAGATTGTATATATGGTATAGACATTCAAGCCATAGCAATGCTCATATGCAAACTGCGTTTCTTTATATCGCTCATTTGTGATTGCGAAAAAGACGAGACAAAACCCAACTTAGGAATTATACCTCTTCCTAATCTCGAAACTAAATTCGTTGCGGCTAACTCGCTCATGCCTGCAAAAGTGAAGGAATTCGATAATGATTTGCTGCATGATGATGACTTGCAAGAAATGAAGGAGCGTCTATTAGGGTTACGTAAATCTATTCTGGAAGTTCGTCATACTCGGAGAAAAATGGAGATTCGTAGAGAGGATAGAAAATTATGTGAGCAAATACAGAAATACATCATAGAGCAAGCCTCCAAACCGGACGAAGAAAAGATAGCACGTTTGCGCGATGTTATCGAGGAATGCGAAGCAGAACTACCCAAATATAAGGAAGATTATTGGGTAGATGAAATGGTCACACAGACTTCTTTATTCGACACAGGAGAACCGACGATTTTCCGCCGCAATATAAACAAAGAGAAACGTGACGAACTAAATGCACGTATTCGTAGTGCGCAAGCAGATATACGCCGGGAAGAAAATAAGACTACGCAAGATGGTTTCTTTGAAGCTGTCAAGCAAGTCACAAATTGGGATCCATACGACCAAAATGCAGACTCTCCATTCTTTGATGCTGAGTGGATGTTTGGTATCGGCATCTCTCGACCCTCAAAGCAAGGCTTCGATATCGTTATCGGCAACCCTCCTTATTTGACAGTAAAACGAAGTGCGTTCCCTATGTACGAGTGGAATACAGACCTGTATAAAATGTTCTTTGAACTAGGGATAAAACGTTTAATGAATGATTATGGACTATTGATATATATAACGCCAAAGTTCTATTTAGTAAATCTTGATGATGAAAGAATGCGCAACTATTTTATGGATAACATGCGCGTAGACTGTTTGTCGTTTTGTAACCCATTTGACGTTGTTACAGAGAATGTAATTACAATGGTAAGAAAAGACAAAAGCATGCAACCTTCTGTAAAAGTTTTTCGACAAAATGAGGAGTCGAAAGTTTTCGAAGAAGATTTGCCTTTGGATCTGATATTTGCCAAAACAAATTTACATAAAGAATGGGTAACAGGCATTGATGGTAATGTACTTGCGATTTTGACAAAAATGGAATCTCCACTGAAGTTGAAAGATATTTCTCTCTCAAAACGAGGAGCGGAGATATCTAAAAACGATATGCGTGCTACCCAAACAGGTATTCCTTCTTTAATTGGACAGGACATGAAAAGGTATTCCATCGTTTGGGACAATACATATCTTGATTTGAAACATAAGGAATATCGTAGATTACATTCATTCTTCTCCGTTGAAATGATATATCTAAGACGAGTAGATGTGTGCTTAGAAGCAACTATCGCAGAAATTGCATATGGATTCAATAAAAATGTTTACGGAATTAGAATTAATGAACAAAAGGGCTATAACAGAAAGTTTGTATTGGCTCTATTGAATTCTAATGCTCTTGATTACTATTATAGAAAGAAGTTTTCAACTAAGAAAGAAGATGTATTTCCAGAAATACAAACATACCTATATGAGCAATTACCTATACCGAAAGCGACATCTACTAAACAACAGCCGATAGTTGAGTTAGTAGATGCTATCCTCGCAAAGAAAAAGCAAAATCCTCAAGCCGACACTTCGGTTGAGGAAAATGCAATCGACCAATTGGTATATAAACTATACGATTTGAACGAAAATGAAATAAATCTGATAGAAAAATCCTAATATTCTTGCCGGTATCGGAAAATTTTAGTACCTTTGTGGCGATTTTGATTAAGACTTTTGCCGATATGGATTTTATCTCAGTTACTCAATTCGCTCAAAAGTATGGCATCAGCGAGCGTACCGTGCGCAATTATTGTGCTGCCGGAAAGATACAAGGCGCGTTTATAACCGGCAAAACATGGAATATCCCTACTGATGCAGGACTACCCCATAAAGGTAAGAAGCACTTATCGCCTTTGCTGGTACGACTGCGCGAAGAAAAAGAATCGAAACTAAAAGGTGGTATTTATCACCGCACGCAGATTGATCTTACTTACAACTCCAACCATATAGAAGGCTCTCGGCTCACCAAAGAGCAAACACGTTATATCTTCGAGACAAACACCCTTGGCGTAACCACCGAGAATACGCGTATTGATGATATCATCGAAACAGTGAACCACTTCCGCTGCGTGGATTATATCATTGACCATGCTACGGACAAGATCACCGAAGCACATATCAAACAACTGCATCTTATCCTCAAATCCAACACCTCCGACAGCCAAAAGTCATGGTTCGCAGTGGGTGATTACAAGCGCCTTGCCAATGAGGTGGGAGGAGAAGAAACGGTTCTGCCGGAAGACGTGCACAAACGTATGAAAGAACTGCTTGCGGAATATAACCAACACAAATCCATCGAGTTTGAGGACATTCTTGATTTCCATGTGCAGTTTGAGCGCATTCACCCTTTCCAAGACGGTAACGGCCGTGTGGGAAGGCTACTGCTGTTCTGGCAATGTTTGCAGGCATCTATCGTGCCCTTTATCATTACCGAGAAACTACGTCTTTTCTACTATCGTGGTATTCAGAATTGGGGACAGACCAATGGTTATCTCACCGACACCTGTCTCACCGCACAAGACGAGTACAAGGCAATATTAGATTATTTCAAGATAAAGTATTAGCGGTAATCATTCCCCTGCCATTCTAAACTCTAGTTCGTAGTTTTTGATAAACTCGGTTTCTTCTTTTGTTAATCCGTATAAGGGACATATATAATCATCTATTTCATCAATAATTGACTTGGAGCGGACTATCTTATATTCTTTGAAAGAATCAACATTGTAAGAGGACTCGCCGGAAGTAGTCCTATTATTGGCATTTGCTTCAATATCTTTCAAATAACGAGCATATAGTTTGTTGAGGAAATCTATATTCTCAGCGCTGAGATTAGGTATTGTAAAGTTCTCTATTTCGTATGATTTCCAATTTAAATTATCGGAGAAAATCTGATAGAACCAGAATGACAAATTGCTACTAAGAATGCAACCAATCGCATTTGCAAATTTCTCGTCACAGAAATAAATAGCTTTTTCAGCAGAAGACCCCGTGCTATAATTTGTTATCACTTTAAAATAGCGGCCACCTGCAAACCTATAATAGATAGGATAACCTTCCTTTGAGATTAAATTACCCAGCTTGGGCAATGAAAGAATGGTTTTTAATATTTGCTTTTCTAAAGTGGTTCCAATTTTTGGTATTCTACCTACTAAAGTTAGTCCATTCACCTCAACAAACTGCAAATTGTCAACAAGTTTCTTTAGACTAAAGTCATTGCCTTTCTTACGATGCATTTTAGTCGTGTAGATTTGTTTGCATGGCGATAATGTTTTCTCAAACCTAATGATAGATGTATTTACCATTGCGTTGGGGAATACAGGTTCAGGACGAACAGCATAGGACGACACCTTTATAGATTGACAATTGTCCATTAGCAGCTTATGTACTCCCGTCAATGCCTCGCTTGATGTAAACGAAATGGGCACAATATAACTAAGAGTTGCGTCAGGTCTCAACATATTATATCCCATTTCTATGAATAGAGTATAGGTGTCTAATGAGCCTTTCTGAACACCTTTGATTGTTTGGGAAGTGACATATATCTTTTTATAAATCGCTTTGTCTTCGTCGCAGAGTTTGGCTCCATATGGTGGATTACCGATGACAATATCGAAGCCTTGCTTTGAGGGTCAACGAAAGATGCCGTATTTTGCCCAACACTCCCGAATACAATGTTGCGGCACATACAACCCAGTGTAGGTTAGATAGCGATACAAAGTGCATGTGCTGATATGCAAACGCTTTGCAATGATGGTTTTGGATGTACCTTTGTATAATTGCTCCTCTATCCACTTATGCCGAGATACACACTTCGGATTCAACCGCAAACGTTGCCCTCTATCGTGCCACCACTTCCCTCCTTCTTCTCGTTTACGTGCCAAAGCTTCTTTTGTCCTCTGACTAATCAAGTCACGCTCAATCTCCGCCGATAACCCAAACGCAAAAGCCAACACCTTGCTTTGTATGTCATCGCCAAGCCGATAGTTATCCTTGATCGTCCACACACGACACTCTTTCTTCATGCAAATACTCAGTATCTCCATAATCATAAATAGCGACCGTCCAAGCCGTGACAACTCCGAACAGATGATCACATCCTCTTTCTCTACTTTCTTCAGTAGCACCCCCAACTGCCGTTTGTTGTATGCCTTCGTGCCGGAGATCGTTTCTTCAATCCAACCGTCAATATGCAGGTTATTCACTTTGCAGAACCGTTCAATCTCAAACCGCTGGTTCTCGACCGTCTGCTTGTCAGAACTTACGCGGATATATCCATATATCATATTTCAATTTTTTGCTACAAATTTCTTAAAATATTTGCATATTTGCAAAAAAAATAGTAATTTTGCAACGCAAAATTGTTAAGGATAATGATAACAGAATAAAGCATGTCCTGCCCACATAACCACATAGCATGCCCTTGCACAAAAGATTGTCCCCGTCACGGACATTGTTGTGCCTGTGTAGCTCACCATAAAGCCATCGGTAAAAAGTTACCAGTTTGTTTAAGAGGGATAGAGTGGGAGCAGTGAACATATAATAGAATTAAAGAATATGGAAAACAACGAAAGCAATATTATCATCTATAACACAATCGATGGGCGTGCAAGCGTGGTGCTATATGCTCGTGACGGAAGTGTGTGGATGAACCAGAATCAACTTGCAGAACTTTTTGACACCTCTGTGCCAAATGTGTGCATGCATATTGCTAACGTGCTGAAAGAAGGTGAGTTGCAAAGAAATTCAGTTATTAAGAATTACTTAACTACTGCCGCAGATGGCAAGAATTACGAGGTGACATTCTATGCCGAACAGACAGATGTCGAGTTGCTGGCGCTGGAAGAGGCTGTAGAGAAAAGAGTGAAATAAGAATAATAACACACAAAATATGTCCAAGCAATTACAAATACGCAACTCGACGGCAGAGTTTCTTATCTTCCAAGCCGAAGACAAAGCCGAAGGTGTACAAGTCTTCTACAAAGACGAGTCTATCTGGGCGACGCAAGAAGCCATTGCTACCCTTTTTGACAAAGGTCGGTCAACCATTACAGAACATTTGAGAAACATCTTTGCCAGCGGTGAATTAGATCAGAATTCAGTATGTCGGAAATTCCGACACACTGCCGCAGATGGTAAAAATTATGACACGCTATTCTACAATCTTGATGCCATCATCTCTGTCGGTTACCGCGTCAATTCCCGTCGCGCTACCCAGTTCCGCCAATATAATTTCAGATTGGAAAGTGCAATAAAATCCCCCATATCTGTAGTCCCTTTACGAACAAATATTCATGTGGTAATCCGATAAGGGTTGCCGCTTTTTGTATATGTAGATTTGCAAATCTTCTTGCAATAAAATGCACAAGATTGCTCTTTTTTGCCAAAATTGTCACTTTTTACTTTCGTTTTTTGAACAAACTCGGTATAATATAGTAGTATTCACGCGAGAGAACAACCTCTCGCCATTGTTTTACTACAAATTATACTATTATGGTAAGTCTTTCTAACCATCAAATCAAGGACGTTTTATTCCGCCTTGATCAGTTGCAATCGCAAATTGCTTCATTCCAAACTTTCTTCTCCGCTGCCTTGCAGCAATCTTCCAATCTCCATTTTGACGAGGATCGCTATCCCTCACGCCCGATGACCAAGTCCGAACTGGCAAGTCTGGCGCATGTCACTACACGTACACTGGCGAAGTGGCTCAAACCGCTCCGCCCGCAACTGCGTGACATGGGTGTTCCCGACCAAGCCAAAGTGCTGCCTGCCGATGTCGTTCACTTCATCAGTTCGCAATTCCACATTACAATTGACGAAAATGATGAGCAGGAAAACGGAAATAAACCGAACTTTCCGCAAAAGGCTGAAAATACCTGAAAGCACCCTCCCCAAATGTCGTATCTTTGCACTCGATTTCAGTTTCGCTCCTGTGTATCGACCATACATGGGCGATCAGGTTGATCAAAATGGATAATCGCCTCAATTTGTGAAAACAATCAGTCACTTGCATCCGAAATCTCATTCTGCTGAGATTTGCGCAAGCAATTATTTGCAAATCCGGAAATTTTGCTGTATCTTTGCAGCGTGTTTCGGTTATGGACGCAACTCATTTGCCACTTCCGCATGACCCGAGACGTGTGTGAGACGAGAGCAAGACGAAGGCAAGAGCGAATTGAAAGCAGGTTAACCCGAGACTTATTTGCATTTCGTCGGTCACCTCCCTGAAAACGATATCAGCACCGGATTGGAGGCAGAACGGGCAAAACAGGTGCAAAACAGGCAGCAAATTGCACTTATTTTGTGCCTTTATATTGCAAAATGTCAAAAATTTCTCCAAATTTGAGCAAAAATGCTGCAAAATTTGGATGTTTGCTTACTTTTTTATATCTTTGCACCCGATTTGCGTTCGCGCATCGTTTTTTTTGTACCTCGCACGAGGCAGCGCTGCACGCAAGACATTAAACCGAACTACTATAATATTTATTTATTTAAACAAACAAATTATGAAGAAATTTTTATCACTTTTGTGCGCTGTAGCCATTGTGCTGGGCGCGAGTGCAGCTCCGGTAGCCAAGAAAGCCGGTGTGGTTAAATTTCAGCGTGCAGCAGTAGAAAAACTGCGTACGGAGAAGAAATCTTTGGCAAAGAAGTCCGTAAAGAAAGACGCCTTTGCCCGGAAGAAGCAGACCGAGATGCAGAAGAACGCTCGTCTTGCCGCCGGTGAGGCAAAGATTGCTACCGCATCGCTGAAACGTGCGAAGGCAGAGGCTATTGATGTAACCTGCGGTTCGTGGGAGATTGAGGACTGGGAAACAGACGGTGAACTCTACCTGTATGGCGAGGACAATACGGTTGCGTTCTACTTCGATATCATCTACGGCGGTGAGGCTACTGATCTGCAACTGGGCAAGACCTACACGGTTGAGGATATCTGGGTAGGAGATGATGGCCAGTATGGTGGTGTCTTCTATGACGGTGACTGGCACTATGGCATCAAGGAGTTGGCACTTGTAAAGACGATTGACGAGAAGAACCTTGTACACTTTGCAGGTTCGTGTGTTGACTCGCTGGATGCAGCCTTCACGTTCCACTTCGATGAGGAGGAGTTCATTCCGACGGGCGAGGAGGTTAACCACTCGTTCAAGACGAGCGCCAAGCTCTCGTACAGCTCATACTTCCTGGATTGGACGATAAGTGCAGCAGATGCCGAGTATGCGTTCCAATTGGATATCTTGAGCGAGAACGGCGAGTCAGCCGTAGGCGAGTATGACAGCGCTAACGAGGATTTCGATCTTGATTACACCAGGGTTGCAATCAATGACGCGGAAGGCAACAGCACGGTGCTGGACGCCAAGAGTGCAAAAGCAGTTATCATAGAGCGTAACGACAGTCTGATTATCGCTGCCGAGATCTTGGCATCCGATGGCGTGAAGTACATCTTTGACGCATTCTATGCCGCTCCTACCAAGAAGGGTGAGGCTACCATCGAAGCCACTAACCTCGTAATAGACGACTCATGGTATGACTACTTCGGCGTTGTTATGGCTACTGCCAGCAACGATGATTACAAGGTTTACTTCTCGCTGCCCGGCACATCCGGTGATTTCGTAATCGGAGGAGAAGACGCATCCGGTGACATTAACGATATTGAAATGTACAGCGGTTCCATCAAGATCATCAACGGTTCGGAAGGTGCTGAACTGACCGGTAAGGTACTGTGCTACGACAACATCGAGTACACACTGGATCTGAAGTATGTTCGTCCTGACAAGACTCGCGATGTTGCAATCGAGATTAACGATGCAGTGCTGACCATCTATCCTGACTCCAAAGATTGGCAGGTAGTAGGCGTGAATGCAGATAACACATTCTATGTAGCCCTTGATATCGTATCCGACGCAGTGGAAGGTACATACTCGGAGGCTGACCTGGATAAGCAGTACACCGCTATCGACTCTGTATATGTTCAGAACGACTCGCTGAAGGTGGCTGAGGAGTACACTCCGCTGGCACTGAATATCATTGTTACCTTCAATGCCCAGGATTCGACTGCAGTGATCACGGGTACGTATCTCGGTCAGGGTTACCTGGACGGTAAGGATGTGCCTGAGTTTACGCTGAAAATAGCAGCCAAGGTTAAGACCTACGTGCCTTCGACCGAGATCGAGTATGACGCCGAGGAGAACTTCAATGCTCAGTACCCGACGTATGATGTAGATGACACCTATCTGGCAAATTACGGCGTGCTGTTCATCACGGCTACTAACGATGACAGAGAGACGATCGTGCTGGAGGTTTGGTTGCCGACAGATGCAAGCGAGCTCGTAGCAGGTGAATATCCTGTATCGGCAGAGGAAGGAGAGCCC
>Ga0247610_10001084_pt1 | contig 34790 bp, 35 predicted proteins | sample 174DNAGHGhighgp2_FD_193483 | JGI IMG/M metagenome (GOLD analysis project Ga0247610, IMG submission 193483) | Sheep rumen microbial communities from Palmerston North, Manawatu-Wanganui, New Zealand - 1742 DNA GHGhigh gp2 | ecosystem: Host-associated > Mammals > Digestive system > Stomach > Rumen...
CGCACTCCAGCACATCATCATCGGCCAAAATCAGATCGGCCACCTCACGGCAGAGCACCTCATGCACCCTCCCGTTAAAGAAATCAGCAAATAAGTCGTAAATTCCTGCTACGTTATCCCAAAACATATTCGTTAACTTTCACACCGCAAAAATACAACTTATCTCTTGCAAGCGGGTTGCGAAAACACGAATACATCTTCAGAACCCTCGACTAACGGTTTCCCGTGGAAGGATTTATATATAAAACAGATATGGAGCGACGGGAAAATGACGCCTCAAAAAAAGGCTGGCCTCCGGACAGCGGCAGTCATTTGACCAAAGCGTAATTCCGCCGTAATTTTTTCCGCCGGATGGCGGAAAAATTTTTTTTGGGGGGATATGGCACTAAAAAAGGCGCAAAAGTTCCGTTTTTCGGATCTTTGCGCCTTGCTGGGTGGGTGTTTCCGCCCTTATTGGGGCGGCTGTATTACAATTCGTTTGGGGGCGTGTAACGTGACGTAAACAACATATTTTCTGAATGCCTCCACCGTGGCGGCGGGTGCGTGGTTGGTCTCCAGCATTTCGGCCAGCTGTGCGCCTGTGTATTGTCCGACTTTCGGCAGGTGGTATTTTTCCGCCTTTAGTGCCTTTGTTATCCTGCCAATCATTGCCGCGCCTCCTTTCTATAATACCGCTATCGGCTCGGGTTCGTAAATGGGTTCTTCAATCATCGCGGCGGCGGTCTCCTCGGCGGGTTCGTCCTGCGGTTCTGCCGTCTCTCCGGCGGTCTGCTCCGCCTCGGCGGCGGGCTGGTCGCGGCGGGTCACCTGCAAGTTGCTGAACAGATAACACATGTTGAACCGCTCACGCTGGTGGCGGGTGCTGTCGCCGTTGTCCTCGCCGTTGGCGTTCTCCATCAGCGCGGGAGTTGGCGCGGGTTCGCTCTCGCCGTCCTGCGCTTTCTTCTCGCGCTTGGTGGGCTGGCTCCACACTGGGAAGGCTTTCGACCCTTTTTTGATGGTGTAGCCCTCATTTTTCCACTCGTTGAACTTCTTGAACTCCGTTGTTCCCTCCTCGGCGGGTGCGTACACATATTTTAATATAAAGTAGTTCAGCGGCTGGGATTCCAAAAACGCGGCGTGTTCCAAGGTTTTGGCCCTGTTTATCAGCGCGTGGCGGATTTCCCGCGCTTCCGCGCTCGCGGCTAAAAGTCTGTCGAATTGGGCGGCGCGGTTCTTCTCCTTTTCAGTCAACGGCCTGTTTTGGCTTTTTTTGGCGGTTTCTGTTATTTCGCCTGTTATTGTATTGATATTTTCCATATTTTTGCAAATTGGTTTTTATCCCTTTGGGGATTGAAAATTTAATTGTGAAAGAACGGCGGCGCGGGTCTGAATTTATGCGCCGCCGTTTGTTTTGCCCTTTTAGGCGGTCAAAAGTTCGGTTTCAATCTCGCCGACTTTCTCCGAAATTTCGGACTTCATCGCCTCGCAGAACTTTTTTACGATGGCCGTATTTGACACGGTCATAACCTTTTGGAATTCCTCGCGGTTCAAATGGTCTTTAGTGAAGCGTTCAAACGAGATTCTACAGATGTTCGTTTCAAATTCTTCTTCGTCCTCCAACTCCTCGATGTAGTTCCCCATCTCCTCGCGGCATTTGATGAACATTTCCCGCTTTTCTGCAATTTCGCGCTTGTGGTTGAGTTTTTCCAGTTCTTCGTCAAGTCGTTTTTGCATTTCCGCGAGGGATTCCCGGCGTTTGCGGTCGGCTTCCTCGGCAGCGCGAATCGCGGCGGCGGCGGCTTCCTCCGCGCTCATCGGCGCGGGGGTGGGGGCTGGTGTCGGTTCTGCGGGCTTCTGCTCCGTCTCGGCGGCGGGTTTCGGGGTCTCCTTGGCGGGCTGTTCCTGCGGGGTCTCCGTCTTGGTCGGCTCGGCGGGTTTGGTCTCCTGCTTTGCAGGGGCGGCGGGCTTGGTCTCCGCTTTCGGGGTCTCCTTGGCCGCTGCCGTTGCTGCGGGCTTCGTCTCCTCCTTGGCGGGGGTGGCGGGCTTGGCTTCTGCGGGTGTTCCCTTGATGGGGTCAACTATTGCCACCTTTGGCAAAAATCCGATTGCGGGGGCTGCGGGTTTCGCTGCCATGGCTGCTGCCGTGGCGGTCGGGGTTGTGGTTTTCGCTGCGCTCTTGCTGGCGCTTGCGGTTCTCGTTGCGCTGGTCGCGCTCTTCGTGGTTTTTTCCATTGTTTTGAAAATTTAAGTGTGAAAAATTGGGTTTATTAACTCGGGCGGGGTCTGTCCTGCTCTTTCTTTTGTCGTTTAAAGTAATCCCTCGGCCTGGAATGAAAAATAATCCGTTGTGGTTAAAATTACGCTGTCTATCAGTTGCACGTCAAAGAGTTCGGTGGCTTGGCGTATCTTCTCGGTCAGTCGCTTGTCGTTCCCGCTGGGGCGGGTGCTGCCGCTCGGGTGGTTGTGGCAAACCACCAGCTGCGTGGCGTTGGTCATTATTGCGCCCTGCATTATAAATTTGATGTCAACAGGGGCGGCGGTTGTCGTTCCCTCGCTTATCTTGTGGACGGCTAAAACCTCGTTGGCTTGGTTCAGATAGAGGGCGTAAAACAGTTCTTTGTATTCTAAATTCCGCGTCATTTCGCCGATTCCGAACATTGTATTATATACATCGTTGGAGTGAGTTATTTTGGGGCGTTTCCCAACGTTTACGGCGGTTTTGTAGTAGATTTCAATCTCCGGGGCTTTCGGCTCTTCCGGCTGGCTGTATTTGGTTGTTTGGTTCATCGTCTTGGGTTTTTGATTGTGAAAGAGGCGTTTTTTTGTCTTTCCTGCCGTTTATCAACGGCGGGGAGGGTCTGAAGTTCCCCGCCGTGGGGCTGTGTAGTTTTATTTTTCGTTTCTTGTTGTTAATCAGTTTTTTTGCACGCCTTTTTTTGAAAAAAGGCCGTTAAAGTGTAACGTGTCCCGCCTCTCGCCCTGCCTGCCGCGTTTATAAACGTTTCGCGCTTCGCTGGAAATATGACGGCGGGCGGCGGGCTGGGTCAGTCCGTCACACTGCCCAAATATTCGTATTTATAGCCGTTTTCATCGTCTTGTTTCAGTTCGTACACGTCATTTTGTTTATAATAGTAGATTCCCGCCTTGACGGATTCCGCGCCGCTGGCGGTGGTTATCCCGAAATATTGTGTGTCGGTGGTGTCGGGGTAGTCTTCGGGGATGAAAAAAACATCTTCGGGGGTTACGTTCTCATTCTCCAAAAAGGAGCAGAACGCCGCTACATTCTTGAAAAAATCGTTGTTTTGTCCGTTCATCGCTTCGGGGGTTTATGGGGTTTATAATGAAATCAAGTTGTCAATAACTTGTGTGTAGGTGTCCGCGCTCATTCGGGATTCTACGCGCTGAATATCGGCGTACACGTCATTTTTGCGGTCATCGGGGATAATGGCGTACAATCTCCAAAGGTTCTTTAATAGGTTCGTGAATCTCAAAACATCGTCAACTTGCATAATCTCTATTTTTTAGGGTTTGAAATTGTCGGGGTTTGTTATCCCCTTTGTTTTATGTCGCTAATATACAACTTTTTACGGAAACCGCCAAATAAAAAAGCACTTTTTTGAAAATTATTTCATTGATTATCAGATAGTTAGAAAAAAAAAGTTGAAAGAAAATTTGTTGATTTACAATAAATTAACGGAATTTTTCGCAGATTTTCGGCACTTTTGCCGCACCATTATTCTATTGATATTCAGTTATTTACACTATATAAACAGCATAAACGCGGCACGATGGCGGCACGATGGCGGCGGCGGGCTGGAAATAATTGTAAACAAAAATTTAAGAAAAGGCGGCGGCACGCGTCGCCGTCCACATTGTAAATATCAAGCCGTCCACATTCAATTATTATTTGTTCCATTACGGCGGTTCAGCCGTTGGGAAACGGCATCACCGACGCCGTCCACCGCTTGCCAAAGCGGTGTGTTCAGCAGCATTCATCCATGTTGGAAAAGGCTTGCTTTGGGCGCAAAACAGCCTGTTTTGGCGGCTTTCCAGCCGCCAATGGCCATTGTGTTGTAAATATGTAAACGTCCGAAATTCCCGATATTTATGCCTTTTATGCGTGAATCCGTCCACCGTCCCACAGGGCGTGTGGCAGGGTTTATAAACGGGAAAAACGCATTCATGCTGGTCGAATGCGTTTCCCCGTTTCCGCAATACCGCGACAACGATAGGAATGGTTACGAGCGACTTGCCGCGAAGTTTGAATGGATAGCGTGCCCGGTCGCCCAAAGAGGAGACTTAATATCGATATAGTTTTTTTAGTTCTTCTATTTCTTCAGTAGTATAGTTCGTATTTGCCTTATACAAATTATTGATAAACGTATTGATAGCATTCTTACAGCCTGTCTCGGCACCATTATGTATTTTGAAAAAGAGTATTGTCGAATTATTACTGGTGCGTTAAAATTTGACAATTTAGAATAAAGTTAGTTCTTTGACATTTTGATTGGAATTCAGGTGACTAGGTTTCTCATCGGGAGCCGTCAATAGTTCATTCAAGTCGGTTTTCTCAAATAAGGAGACGCTTACAAGTGTCGCGATTTCCGTGACAGTATAGCTGCTACGGTAAGCCTTTTTCACCCAAGCCAGCAGAAGGTATGCGCAGATGGCCACCCACAGTTGTGTATTGACTGCGTTTCGTGAATAACCCCAAAGAGTCTTTATGACAATGTTCTGCTTAATCCATCGGAAGAAAACCTCTATATCCCATCTGTGCCGGTAAATGTTGGCGATGTCAAGTGCCGAGAGCTCAAAGTTGTTGGTTATGAAATCGATAATCTCCCATGTTTCGGGGTCAACCGCTCTGACAAATCTCAACTCGTCTGGGTAAAGCCCTTTCGACTTCTTCTCGGCCAACTCAACCACGTAATCTCCCACAATGTTCGACTCTTGCCCTTTGTCGATTAACTCATCCTTGAACACGAACTTCATGTTGCTCTTTGGACGCACGACGAAGAAAGCACCGGAGAGATGTATCCTCCTTAGCGCCACCAAGTCCACGTACGCTTTGTCTGCGGCATATATGGCGCCCGGCTCTACGACTAACTTGTCCAACATGTTGCTGTCATGCCAGCGCCCATCGCTCACGTGGATTTGGACAGGGATGCCTCCTCTCAGATCCAGAAGCGTGTGCATTTTCACATCGCCTCTGCTATACTTCCCCAGTGCCCAATTGCACAATTTCAAACTCACGGATATTGTCGTCGAATCCAAAGCAAGCAAGGCAAGGTCGGTGTCAACATCGTCCAACCTCTCGTCTTTGTACAATGGTCTGACAACCTCAATCAGTTCATACCCAAGCTCTTCATAGATCCGATAGTCCCTTTTCTCATTTGCCCTGGACAAAGTTGTATGGTCAACTGTATTGCCGAACCCCATGTGGTAGAGGCTTGATTCGTGTGCCGCTAAGCACAGGCAGATGTCCCGTAAAGATTCGCATGGGGATAACTGGCCGAACAGAAGATGCAACAACTGGTTATGGCAGGTCAGCTCACGCACTCTGTAATCTCCTTTGTGTCTTTTGACGAATTTCTTGAATGAGGTCATCTTCAGAAAGTCAACTATCTGAGAGAAAACATACTTACCTGAGTTCATTTTTACAGAAATTAATCTGTAAAAATACGAAAGAATTTCAAATCGAAAATGTCAAAAAACGCTATAATTTATATATAATCAATAAGTTACAAGAGAATCTAAAAAATTAACGCACCAGTATTAATTGTTCAACCCTAAATAATCATTCAAAAACTCTCGTTCTGCTTTTTCTACATTTTCTATTGTTAAAACATCTCTTGGGCCAACAAGCATTTCATAACCTAGGTTGTCTCTATCGTTGTCATTAATCATGAGATCAAAATGTTTGTTTGCTACCAATCCTGTCCTTTTACTATAGATAATCTTTATTCTAGGATCAAGAAAAAAACCTAAATTTGAGTCCTTTACAGAACATGTGTTGGCTGGAATGTCATAGCCAAACCACATAGAAGACGTGTTGCCACAGAGATAATGTCCTGATTGAATTTTTTCACCATGGAGAACCCTAATAAAATCATGTAAAAAGTCATGCCCGCTTGCAGCAGAGACCAAATGACTACAAATAAAGCCACTAGATCTGGCCCCCATTTCTACAGGCATTAAGGTTCCATCTTTTTTCATGAATATCTCCAAATGTCCAAAAGAAGTGTTCAATCCAGTTGCTTTATAACAAGCTATACCGAATTCTGCTATTTTATCCCAAACTTCCTTAGAATACTTTGTAGAGTTATAATGATATTTGGTGCCGATATGATTGTTTTTAGCATTAGGGGATTGATAAGCTATTGAACTTCCATACACACAGACATTACCATAAGCATCACCCAACATATCTACTGTGAATTCTTCTGCCTCAATAAATTCCTCAATCAAGCAATGTTTATCAAAAGAACAATCCTTAGCTAATTGAACAGCTTTTAACAAAGTATCTACATCTTGACCTTTCTCAAGAATTGTTATTCCTCTAGAACTGGCTGCAATATTTGGCTTAATAACCAATTTGTATTTCTTAGACACTTCATGGATTTCTTCAATAGACATTTGATTGTCTGTCTTTGATATTCTATTAAATAAACCAGCTTTCTCCCAACAGTTTCTCATTTCTTCTTTTGTTAGAACTTTAAGAAACTTTTCTGGCATTACTCTATTGCCACACCATTTGTTGACTCTGTTTTGGGTAGGAACTGCTATATCAATGCAAGTAACGCAACCATCAATTTTATGATTAGTTTTTTGCAATGCCTCAATAACATGATCAGAATCTTTTACATCAATTTGCAGATGTAAATCACCTTTGAATCCAGGATTATCATTCCAATCAACCACAATGACTTTGTAGCCAAATTCTTTCAATTTGTCATGAACTCCTTGAAGTAGCATATTGCCTCCAAGTATTACAAAATACTTTTCCATTATTGATTTTTTATTTGTTAAATGATTAATAACTTCCTATATTTAAATGCTTTTTATAAAAACAAACGATTGATAAAAGACCTTCCAAATACAATAATAGTTCAGACCATTTTAATATCAAAACAGATGTCAATAACCACAAGGAATTTTTAGCCACTTGATTCTACGCGTTATCTCAACGATAATGGTAATCGTTATCAATTGTAGCACAAAAACAGACAGTAAAATCACAAGAGGATTTGTCACATGCAACACCGACACAATACCCCAACGAATAAGCGGATAACAGAACGTGAATAAATAGAATTGCAAGGAATATTTACCGCAATATTCGATATACTGGGCAATTTTGCTTTTTGTTATTATTTTTTCAAGTTGGAAAGCCATAGTCATAACAGCAAGAGTACCAGTAAATGGCAATATAAAGCGGAACACAAAAGGCTCTTTAAACAATATTTCAACAAACACAATATTTGCCAGAATAAACACCACATAAATAGCCCACCAATACTTTAATGCCCACTGTTTGATGTTCGAATAGTATTCATTTATTGCAAAACCAGCTATGAAGAAAATCATGAAACGGAACACTTTGTTGAGTGCAAAAATCGTTGGCATAAAATCGAGAAAATAAATCACGATTAGAGCTAACATCAGACCCAAATCGACCCATTTATTTTTTAGATATTCCCTTATTGGTATTAGAAGCAGGAAAATGATATATAATGTATAAACAAACCAACGATCGCCCCCATAACACAACGCATTGAATATTAAAGATTTGCCCCTCCCTAAGACTGCTTGGTTATAAGACATTGAAGCTGGCAGCACCAACTTTATGCATATTATTACAGCCATTGCGGTAAGATAAGGCAACAATATGCGCATAGTCTTAGCCTTATATATCTCCCAAGTGTTCTTGCGTGTCTTCGAGAACAAGTATCCTGAAATGATAAAAAACATAGGCATATTAAAGGATGCTATAAAACTACCAAGAGTATGGCACCAAGGTATGTCTATCATTTGTATAGGATGATATAAAATACTATGTCCGAGATAAACAAACAAAATGGCCAAACCTTTGCCAAGATCAAGTGAACGATCGCGCATGATATTTTTATTTACTTTGGGTTATTGCATTAATATAGCGTTCTGCTACTTTTTTATCTGTCAAGCTGGCGGCTGTAGACACTGCAGTTGTAGATATTCGTTTCAATTCGGTTTGCGATAGATTAACAATATTGCTAATCACCGTTGCCAATTCATCCACATCTCGTGCTTTACATAGGAATCCGTTTTCACCATGCTTCACAATACCATCTATTCCCTGGCCTTTGGTTCCAATAATAATACAACCCTTAGCCATAGCCTCTATATACACCAATCCAAAGGCCTCTCGGGAACTAACCATAACGAAACAGTCAGCATTTCTGACTATGTTTTGGGCATCGTCACGTTTCATTTGCCCATGAAAGACAACGTGGTCACCCATACCTAATTTCTCCACCAGCCTGTGGAGGTCATCATCCTCCGCTCCACTTCCCACAATGTCGAAAATATATTCCTTACCCTCCATTGCCTTATGCAAAGCGCGAATGGTTATGTCCACATTCTTTAATTCATAAAGGCTACCAACAAACACAAAACGTTTCACACCATTTGCGAAATTCTTTTCGACTGGCTCAATATATTTTTCTGGGATGCCCGAATGGCACAGAAACATCGGTTTTTTATTGCCAAAATGCTTTTCAAAGCTTTGTTGGAAAGCTAACGAACGGAACCCCCAAACATCCACAGATGGCATCAACTCCTCATAATTCTTCGGATAGAATTGAGGCAACAACCCCCACGGACCATGAAACACCAAACAGGTTTTGGCAGATGGATATTGTTTCTTCAGCAACGGCATAAACTGCAATTGTGGCAATACAAAATGCGCTGTAATAATATCAGGCGTAAATCCATCTTTTTCCAACTCATTCACAATATACCGAAATGCTCGCTCAGTCTGTCTTTGTGAAGGAGCTTTATGTGGCACATACTTTCGAAGCGGCACGAAGATGACGGGGACATCATCAATAGTGTAGCGTTTTGGTTTTCGTGGAGTTTTAGTATAGGCCACCGTTCCTGTTTTAGCCTGAATACGCTCTTTAAACAATTTCCCCGCCCAATAATAAGGTCGAGGGAAGAGCGAGTCGAAGTGCACCACTCTCACATTATAACCCAACTTGACCCATTCGGTGGTAAAAGAATGGCAGACAGCAGTGCCATCATATTCTGGGTCGTTATTGGGGTATATATTAGATATCAATAGTATATTTTTCATCATTTTAGTATTGGATTAATTGACGAAACAGTGATTATCTTATTTTTTTTACCCCTGTCAGGTCTATTTTATTACCCATTTCAAGTAAAGCATCTCTCGTATAAAAATTCATTGTCCCACCCAATGATGTGAACGTCAATTCTCCAAAATAAATCATTCCATTGGTATAATACAAATCGACCCTCACTTCTGGAAATCCTTCTGACAATTTTTCTGCCACATCCAACATCTCATTCAGTTTTTCAGGTTTTGGTACAAGCAATTTCGATTCTCGATAATGTTCATTGAACACTGACATTTCTGGATGATAATTCCACTCCCTGTCAAACATGGATACATAAGTGCTATCCTTAAGCCTATTTATACAAGTCCATATATAATAAGCTCTTCCGTTGAAACACCATATTTTATAATCTATCAACGAAGATGAAATTTGGTTTTCTTTTTCTGTTTGTTCGATATATTCCTCTGCTATTAAGCGAGGAACTATATTGCAGTAATGAAACTCCGTGGTTTCCTCTCCAATTTTCTTTTTCAACCAATTATTCAGAAGATTCACCGTGGCTGGAATATCAAGTTTGGATTTATCTTTCACGACCAAAACAGTCCCACTACCATTAGTGGTTTTAAGTACAAACGATTTCGGCAATGCGTCCCAATTAATATCCTCTGCAGTATCCCATTTACCATATAGTTTCACCAACACATCTTTTAATCCTCGTTCTTCAACGAACGACCTAACAGCATACTTATCTGCACATCGAGTCCATTCTGAGGTATCAGAAAACAATGAAAGCCATAAGATTTTTTCATTAAGATCTTGGGGGTGGGTTAAATTGAGTTTTCTTCTAAAGAGTTTTCTAAATCGTAATTTCGCTAATAGTACAGGAAAATGTCGGTTTGCAAAACGAATTAAAAAACGGGACTTGATTTTAAATATGGAATTATTCATTTTTTTGTTGTTTATTCTGTTTTTTTCTATGATAAAACAAAAATAACGCTACCGCTACTTCTGGCTTTGTAAACAAACCATCTGCCGATACCAAACAGGGAATGATTGACGCACAAGTAAAAATAGTAACAAGTTGATTTGCATAGATATTTTTTATCTTATTAGGGATTGTCGTTTAATTCTATCTTTTTGACCTTATCGGTCGCTTGTGGACGGATTTTGCTCCGCTTTTCCGGGGCGGCGTTGTTCATAACTGCCCGTTTTTTGTTCATATCCAAGTGATTCCCGCATTTTTCCGTATATCAGATCAGGAGTTCTCGATTGAGGACTCCGTTTGGGAACTCTTTTGGGCACTTGGCTACGCCGCCTTTGCGCGTTGCTGCTCTATCAGTCGCTCTGCCAAGAGTACCGCGTTGGCGGTGTGGATCCCGAAGAAGATGTACAGGATCTCCGTCTCCTTCTTCCTCGCCTTGATCCGCCGCATTGAGTAATGCTCCTTCTGCGTTCCGAACGACCCTTCCATCGTTGTGGCTCTCACCCTTGCAAGTTCCTGTCTCACAAAGTCTTTTTCCTTTGCGGTCTTGGATGGACGGCCCCGCTTCACGAAGGAGGTCCGGATGTCTTTCTCCTTGCAGAAGTCCCGGTTCTCCTTTCCGGCATAGCTTGTGTCGCCGCCTATCTTCTTCACCTCCACCCCGAAGAGGCGCTTGTGCATCTTGACGCAGTGCTGCAGCCGCCTGCGGACAATCCTCCGCGTCTGAGACCTGCTGTGTTTGCGCTGCTTCATGTACCCCATGTTCGCTCTCTCAACGTCCAGGTACTTCGTCCGCGGGCGGTGAATGCCCAGCCAGCCGCTGGCCTTGCACATGACCGCGTATGCTTTCTCGTTGCACTCCCAAAGGAGCTTCTGGTCGGTCGGGTAGCGCATCTCGCTCTCGTAGCACGTCGCGTCCGTGTATATGGTGTCAAGGTCCTTCATGTACGGCTTCCACGCCTCGGCCAGCAGGTCCTGCAGCTGCTGGATTTTCATCTTCCCCGCCAGCTCGCCGAGGATGTCGTCTATCAGCTTGTAGTTTGTCAGCGGACGCTCGGGGTTGATACGGACCCCGCAGAATATCTGGTAGTGGACGTTGCCGTTCAACTGCTCCATAAGTTTCGGCGCACTGGTCTGCGTGTACATCTTCAGAAACGCCAACGCCACTTTCCCTTCCGGGGTGAAGTACGGCTTCGGCCCTCTCTTGGGCGACCGTCTTTTGCTCACCAGGCCGAAGTTCTCCGCCATCTCTCGCAGCGGAAGCAGCTTCTTCATCTTGCCGAGCACCGTGTTCTCGAATGTCCGGCGGTAGTGTTCATAAAAATCGTACTCCGTGAATGAAAAACTTTGACTCAGTTCCGATAATTTTTGTATTTTTGCCATCATTTTGTATTTTTGATTCCCCCGATTTTTGCTTTCTCATGGCAATTGGGGGAATTGCTTTTTCTGCGACAAAGATACAAAATTTATCAACTACTTGTTTGTCAAATCTTTATATTTCTTTTCGATAATTTCGGATAGTCCCTAATTAAATTATTCTCCATTTTTTAGCCAATTTCTTCACTTCCCACCTCAATCTAGCCTTAAAGGAATTATCGAAATGCATCCGGACCACCTCTGGATAACCGCAATCCATGTAAGTTTTCCAAAAATCATCGTATCTCTTTGGCATCTTTGTGCTATCTTTTGGAAAGCGAAACTGCACTTGCTCAAGTGAGTATTCTTTTAAATGCACTGCCGATGAAATATCTTTCATCAAAGCATCGCCTTTATCCGTATTTACTGTTACAAATGAAACTCCGTCCTTGTCTTTCTTACCTGTCAAATATTCAATTTGCCAAAAATCGCCTATTGTGATGTCCGAAGGGCGATGAATGTTCCGGTATGGACAATTGAAACACGAAGGTCTCAATGATAGATTAATAGCGAAAAAAGTCAAGAAGGCTTGTGCCAACCAAGAAGAGTCTTCTCGGATACAGAGCTGTTTTTTTTCAGAGCTGTTCGAATTTTGGAACTGTTCCGCATACGATATAACATTTGCAAAACCGTTCCATCCATATTTCTTTGTTCGGAAAGAGTAATCAACTGGACTCCCTTTATGTTTTTTGCTGATAAGGGCTATGTGTTCTTTGAACATTTTGTTACTTGGCACTCCGTGACACAGAAAATCTATCACAATTAAATTGTCGTAATCATTCTTCAAATAGGATTTCAAACCAGCACATTGACAGGGAGTCCCTACAAAGATTACTTGTCTTTCCCCCAACAACTGTTTGATTTCCCGATATGCCATACTTGGATTACATTGCACGTATTTCGAGCCTCGCATACGATTTCTTTCTTCTTGCGTAATTGCCATAGAATGCACCACATTGAATTCGCGGTCATAGGTAGCACCTACTACAACGCCTTCTTTCTGAAGTATAATGTCGGATAGTGCAGTAAACGCGCCCCCACTAGAACTTTTCTCTAAAACTTCTTTGTTTAAATGAATTAAAGAAAAAGCGCGTCGCATATCATTTCCCACATGCTTATCTTTATTAAAATCGCAAACAGCTTCACACAACCCACAATGAACACATTTCTTTTCGTCAATAGCAGGGAGAATAAACCCTTCGACACTCTCAACAACGGAAATGGCATCTTTAGGGCAAACATTCATACAAGCCATGCAGCCCGAACAAGTTTTTACATCAAATACCATAAAAAAACATTAATTAATTTGATAACTGTTGTTTGAAAATTTGTTCCAATCGCCCAAAAGTAGTCCTGTGACAAACATTGAAGCGAGCACATAGGTGGGCTCTACGATGAAAAAAGACACCATGGCCAACACGAGGGAAACAATAATGGAACAAGTCATATATTTTGCATAAGGATAATGGCATCGATATTGTTTAAAGTTAACAACGAACAATCTTAAATAAAACACAACATATAATACAACAGTAATTAAGCCGAAGTTATAGAATATTTCAATAAAATCATTATGGGCACGCCCACCTATCAAACCATAAACAGCTCCAAATCCCCGTCCGAAAATCAATTCCCAAAGATCGGACTTTCCAATAGCAGACAGTAAAATATCCCATCTAGAGAATCTTCCAGATCCACCATCCTCCTTACTATGCATCATTCTATCAATCGTGTGTAAACCATAAACAGAATCAATGTAATTAATTAATAACGATGAGATTACAACGAGAACCGAAAACAACAACAAAACGAATATTTTATTGCTTTTTCTTTTATTTTCACCAAAAAAGTAGTAGACGAAAGCGACTATTGCTACTATAACTAAGCCACCTCTTTTTCCACTCACTATAATACCCAACATAACAGCTAACAATGGAAATACCGTTCTCTTTGTCTTGGTCAACAGCAGTACCAAAGGTAAAAGACATAGAGGATAATATATATCAGAAAAAGCAATATACTCATCTGCGGCCGCAATGCGATGACGAGCCATAGAATAATAGAACATCAATATAAGTACATAATAAGATGTTTTTATCAAAAAAGCAAAATCGTGTATGTCATACTTTTGAGTAACGCAATAGAACAATAGCAAAACAGACGGAGCACAAGGACTTGTAAATAAATAAAACCAAGATGACAAAGAGTCGATGGGGGAATATATCATGTTTAACAAAGAAACAATCATCTGCCATATTGAGAAAACAAAAAAGACATTAATACTACGACTATTTCTATTATATTTTGAAAAAAAGAACACAACGCCCAATAAAACAAAAAGAACCTGAATAATATTCCAAACACCTCCTCCTGACGATTCACCCCCATATACTCCTCTAATCATCTTCAGAAATAGAAAAGCAATAATCAAAAAATACAAATACCAGTATCTATGTTTCCGAAAAAAGGAGAATGACACCATATTTATTATCGAGGTATTATTTGTTTGACAACATCCTTATAAGTAGAAAAGCCTTCAAGTTTGAGAAGTATTGAAAAGAACAAATAAACGCCAACATAAGCTACTATTTGTACGATCATCACCAAATATTGATGAATTGGGAGTATTCTTCCTAATATATATATCAATAAGCCTGCAAATATTGCCAATGATAAACTCAACCAAACATCTTTGATTTGCTGCCACAATCCATAACCCAATAATTTACTATTGGCGAGTGAATAGATAAAATAATTGATATAACTAGCTAAAACAACAGCTACAAGTAATCCTTTAACACTATATTGTATTCCTACAATCATCAGGGCTAATCCAACAACTCTTTGAATCAGATTAATCAAAAAAAACAGTCTGCCTTTTCCCAAAGCCTTGACGACATTCCCATTAAGAGAATTTAGTGTGTATAAAAGCCCTGAAAGGCATAGCAATTGAAAATAGGGGACAGATAAATCCCATTTGGCTCCATACAGAATTTCAATGAGAGGCTTTGCTATAATAATTAGAAGAATACATAGAGGAAAATTCAAATATGTAACGGCTTTCAAATTTTTTCTTAATGCATATAGCAACTTTTCATTGTCGTCTTGAAGCCTTGAGAAAACGGGAAACGACACATTTGTCACAATGTATGATAAGGTATTTGTCGGCACCTCTTCGAGTTTTTTGGCTTGAGTATAATAGCCTAAATCATTAGCCGTATACCATTTCCCAATTAATAATCCTTGTATATTGTTGTAAATTTTTTCAATTAATGATGTCAACATCATCATTCCGCCAAAAGCGAACAATTCTTTAAAAGATGACTTGTCAAAAATAATTGAGGGTCGCCAAGAACTAATTCGCCATACCAAAATGACGTTCATGATTTGATTGATCAAAGCAGAAGAAATTAAGCTCCAAACTCCATATCCAGTGAACGCCATAACTATTCCAACAACAAGCCCACAAAAAGAAGCAACAAGGTTACGCATAGCCAAGACTTTGAACCTAAGTTGCTTTCTCAATATGGCATTCTGCACAACAGACAAGGCCACCAGGATCAAAACCAGTCCGTAAACTCTTAGGACCTCACATAGTATCGACATTTCATAGAACCTGGCAATAGCCGGTGCTGAAATGAAAAGCACAACATAGAAGAATATGGAAAGTACCATATTCCAAACAAAAACTGTAGAGAAATCTGTATGTGAGGCATCTTTCTTTTGGATAATGGCATCGCCAAATCCCCCAATCATAAAGGCACCTGTAATAGAAATAAAAATCTGAAGCATCCCGATAACGCCAAAATCTTCGGGTAGCAGCAAACGGGCAAGAATCAAATTGCTGACAAAGGACATTGCCATCGAACCAAATTTTTCGGTAGCTGTCCAAAGCATACCGAATACTGTTCTCTTTTTTAAGTCCTTTTCAACCATATTATTCAAATTGTATAATAATTATTATTCTAAATTATTATCCAATCATTTGATGTAGAAACTGGATGGCACGATTCCTTTCGCCATCAATGATCAGGTTGACCCTGTCCCAATCAATACTTGTATTAGACAATTTTTTTTCAGATTTTACTACATAGTCTTCAAGACCAACAAGGTTCATTAAATCGCAAATTCTGTTAGAACTAATATTTCTTGGAATTGTATAGGTCTTTTTATTGAATATAATACCAAATGCCGTACCATGAAAAGAAGTTGTAACAATGTATGAGGCATTGCTGTATAAGCCAAGAAATTCTTCTGGACTTACATCAAAAAAAGAATAGTCTGCCCGAATCCACTTGAATGAGACGTTACAAATTGAAACAACAGGATATCCTGTATCTTTTTGTAATTTATTTACAACCTTCTGCATTAATTTATTACTGAGTACTTGATAGCACAAAATATAAGGCCCCTGAATACGGGGTTGTTTTGCAATTGCGTTCCATTCCTTTTTTTCAAAAAGAAAAACCGGATCCAATAGGGATTCTGTATGCAAACCGCTAAAAGATTCAATAAAATCACAAGCTGATTTTTCTCGTAACGTTATACCTTTGAATTTTTTCAATTGCTCTTTTGCATATTCCTTTTGCTCTTCTGAATAATGCATATTTTCAATACTTGCGGCATAACTAAATCTGATAGCATCAGGATTACCAAAGTCCAAGAAACGGGACGGTATCATTGACGGGATTGTGGTCATATTCCAAACTTGATCACTACCCGTAATCATAGCATCAACATCCGGAGGATTATTTCTCAGATCATCCATAGATGTATATGGGACAGTAAAATTCACATGATTTTTCTTGAAATCTGCAAAAGACTTGTATAACATTTGAAGTTCCTTCTTACGAATTTTCCCACACACATACATATAGGCATTCCTAAGAATGACTTTCGGGTTATACGACTTGTTTTTCCTCTTTGAAGGATCCAACTCCGTTTCCAAAACTAAATTTTCATGTCCCATAGATTTTATTTTGCTATGCAAAGCAAACATTTGGAACAATGCACCATAATTGTGGGAATGATGAAATGTTACTGTAAGAGTTTTCATATATTTCAATTTTCAATAGTGTCTCTTAAGAAATGTGTTAAATATGCTCCTCCACTCCACGGAAATGCACATTTAAATCGTGAAGGTGTTCCAAAAGAGTGCCGAGAGGTGTACCCTCTGTCATCTTGGCAAAGGCATTAACATCTTTAGGGAAGCACTTGCCGCCGTAACCAAACTTTCCATCTGGTCCAGGAACATAAGTATGAGTGTCATTAATATAACCCGAAAGTAGTACTCCTGTGTGCACTTTACGCCAATCGGCCCCCATCTGCTCACAATATTCGCGACAAGCATTGAAGTAGGTAACCTTATAGGCACCGAACACATTGTGCATATACTTGGTAAGCTCAGCCTCAAGGGGAGACATAACAGTGAACTTTTTGCCAACAAAAATCTTGGTAAGCAGTTCATGCGCACCTGTAAACACCATAGTCTGCTTCTTAAAATCCTCGATATGAGTGCGTTCAGTCAAAAATTCAGGCATATAGCACACCTGATGACCAGTCTCGCGCGAAAGACGTTCGCTTGTGCCTGGAAGAATAGTGGTACGAACGAAAACCGGCACATCCGGCAATTTTTTAATCAATTCCATCATGAGTCGAAGATCCTGGGTACCGTCATCTTCTGTAGGAACATGAATTTGCAGGAATGCAATATCAATATTACTCAGATCATCATTATATCCCTTGGGAGGGTCACTGATGAACAATTTACATTCTTGGTTGTTATGTTCCAACCAATCTTTCAGGGCTCCGCCAACGAAGCCACATCCGATAATTCCAACGTTAATCATTGTCGTTCAGTTTTATTAATTATTATATTTTATTTATTTCAAAATTTTTAAAAAAACACTTATTGAGACTTAATAGCAACACGAGATTCGCGCCAATAAAGCCGGCAGCGCCGGTAACGAGGATATGTTTCATTCTGTAATAGAATTTATTAATAGTATGCCCAACTATCCTTAAACCTTTGGAGGAACTTGCAGGGCACTGCTTATTTTCATTTGGGGCATTTAGGCTGTGCGGATAGCCTTCCTGCCCCCTCACGACCTCAAATCTCGCGTCAAGACTGAAAGTCGCTATCTTTTTGTATGTAATTCTACTGACGGTTTGAATTCCAAGTAATCATTTGGGCAAAAGCCTGCTCTTCATACAACCCACATATCACGTTTATTTCACAGTAAATTGTTTTATTCATCAGATATAAGAAGGATTGTCTTCAATAGAACAGAAGGGTGGAGTTTATCGTAAACTATTTATATTCCGCACCAACTATCATAGTAGAACACTGTTGAGACCTAACAAGTCCTACGATTTTTATGATTATTTAGAGCTTTGTTATGGATTCGCTCACCGCTATTTGCCCTTCTGAGCATGAGAAATAAATCAACTATATATGGTATATACCTTTTATCCTTTATTTCCGCATCCTCTCTTTAACATCCAACAACTGCTTCACGGGCACCATGTAATCCACAAACTCCTTGTACGTCATATCCTTGAGGTAAATCATTCCGTAAGCACGTTTCAACATGGGGTCGTCACTGCGGTAGAAGTAATCCTCGCCAAGAAGCTGGCAAACATCACTGTGCTGCTCAACCCACACCTTTTGTGCTAATTCGCTGAAAGGACCGTCGTGCTCGTAGCTTGGGAATTCTGCGCCACGTTGACTTAGGTAACAAGTGTCGAACATGTTCTTGATGACCGCAAAACTATTAAGAGAAACCGGAATAATGGTGTTTATTTCCTGTATCTGCCAACGTGACCACACGTTGCGATAGCCCCACACATGCAGATCAACTTCAGGATGATTGGCATGATACTGTTCAAGAGCGGTATTCAGGGCTATTAACGTCTTAAAATGGGTGTCCGGTCCACTGCCTTCTGGGTCAAGTGCCAAAGATACAATCGTTGGCTTCACTCGTTCCAAAAGATCGAAAATGGGTTTAACATCTTTTTCAGAATCAGGATAGTGTGGAAAGATATCGTCGCTATAGAACGGCAAACGAAGATGGGACACATGGTCGCTGCCTATTCCAAAGTGCGCCCACACCAACTCGGCCTCCATCTCTCGCAACCAACCCTTGGCGGTGTGGAAAGTGCTGGGTTCTCGCCTACCCGTTTCCATTACTTCTAACTGGCGCACCTCGGCCTCAACAAAAGTCTGCAATTCCGCCAAGGTTTTGAGTCCCTGTTCTATTAGCCATTTGCGCGCCATACGACGGGCAACAGCAAAATGCTGAACAGGAATGTTGAGACTGGCAACACCTCGCAGATAAAGAGTTAAATCTTCTTGGTAGGTTGAGCTAAACACCGAAGACATGTTCTCCTCGCGCAAGGCAGCCTCTTGAGGATTTATACGACGAAGCAGGTCGCGATATACACTGAGCAGATAATCGCTCGTCACTGAAGTATAACCACTTGTGCAGTAGGCAAAATGATTCTGAATGCGCTTGGAACGCACCAAGTGATGAAGAAGAGGGAAATATGCCAACTCCACGTCATCGTGGTGAGGCGAAGTGTGAAGAATGACCGCATTCTCCGGCATTTTCAAACCTCTTTCTATCTTTTGTTTTACTTCGTCTGCTTTGGCAGGAATTTGATTATGTTTAACAGCCGGCAATTCCACTGAAGAGGCACAGGTGATAAAGAATCGCGCATTGGGCAATCGCTGCAAGCAAGTAGCAGGATATTGCTGTGTAGGATCACTCAAAACCGAACCTGCCACCATCTTGGCTTTTGACTGACCTGCTGCGATAATAACGGCTACACAATCAGGGTTGTAGGTTATGGTTTCCAACCCGATTGTCATTACGGCCTTGCGACGCACGGCACTGATACCACCAAGGTCGCCCGCTGCAGCAGCCTGGCTTTCGTAGTTGAGCGTAGTAAGACGAGTATGCGAGAAGGGACTGCTGCCACGCACATTAAACGCAATATGTCCGTCAGGCCCTATGCCACCGAGGAAGAATCCTATTCCTCCCAAAGCGCGTATCTTGCTTTCGTAACGCATACACCATTCGTCAAACATGCGTATGGCACGCTGCTGAAGTTCCTCCTGGCGGCTTTGGGCTGTTCGGGTACGGAGAGAAAGATCAACACTGCCTTCGGTAAACACCTCGCCCATGTTTTTGGCTCCTTCCAACAATTGCTGTTCCTGTTCATTGAGAAACCACGTGTTGATGAGATGCGTTTTGCCTGGGTCGAAACCAAGCACGTCGATGTAAAACTTCTTCACGAAATAGCGAAACGAGCGTTCATGTTCCGGGTTGATGGGGAAGAACTCATCGAGTTGAAAGAAATGCAGTGAGCGGAAGTCGGGTTTCTGTATGCCAAACTTGCCAATCAATCCATCCTTGCTTTCCTGTTCCCAATTGTCTCTATAATACTCTAACCACTTGATGAAGAACTCTGGGGTCTTGCCAGTAGGCAACGCCACCACCCCGCCAGGATTGAGACTCGCCCATTCTATAAAGCGCAAAGCTGTAAGCTGGCCAAGGACAATGTAGTTTTCGGCCACCAGCGTACGAATGCGGCAGGTGTTAAGGTTTTCCTGATAAAGGGGGTCGAAAAAACTGAAGAATTCTTCTACCCTGCTAGAAGCATTGTAGCTCATAGTCTTATTTTTTTATGCGCGTTAAGCAACATTTACCTGAATCTCAATAAACTCTATACATTGTTTATTATCTGAAACAGTGCTGACTGAACGTGTGACTTTGTGAGTCACATTAATATCCGGGTCAAGGCAGCTCAAGTAGTTGCAAGTCTCGCGGATAAAGTCTTGCGGCATCCCTTGATAAGGTGAAATGCAGTCAACCCTCAGCAGAGGGCTTTTCCCGATATTGTTCTTCAAAAACGGCAGAAGTGTATCGGGGCGATTAAAACGGTCTTTATGATATATTAACGTGTACATATTGCGAATTATTGGTCCGAGTTCTCTATGCTATGAAGCACACCATCTGGGGCAGCTTAGTTAACTTCTATTCCAAATTTGTATTCGGCAAATAGACAGTCAAACTGTTCGCGGTCGGCACTGTTGCCTTTGACGAACCGATAGTGGAATGCCAGCGACTTGCGCTCGCAGTTGTATGTCAGAGATATTTTGTTAGCTTCGTTCATTTTTTTTGTCACACGGATTGCTTTTTCGCGCTTCGCATTTCTTTTTTCGCGCTTCGCGCTCTAAAGAGTTAGGTCACACAGATTTCTCAGATTACTCAGATTGCTTTTTCGCGCTTCGCGCTCAAAAGGGTATGTCACACAGATTTCACGGATTGCACAGATTTTTGTCCGCTGACGCTCACCTTTTCAGGACACACAGAAAACTCAGCAGGTTTCCGGTCAACGCCTCTTCCAAAACGGTGGAGAGAACTTTGCCGCCAAACAACTGCTGGCGGTGAGGGTTTGTCAAAAACTGATTCCTGTTGTAATAAGCGGCTCTACTGTTCTTGCTTGCATTCTGTCCTTCGTCGCTGAGGTCACCATCAACAAACAGGCGTTTTTTTCGTTGGTTGGTGTTCTCCATTGCTGTCGATTTTTAAATCCGGCTGCAAAAGCGCGAAGTCTTCAGGAGGTACGCAAGACGGTGTTCACCGTAAACTTACTTTTTTCTCATGAGAGAATCCCGCGGGGATTAACCGACAAAACCTAATATTCCTCCCTGCATCTGCAAGAAGGGACCCGAAAGGGAGTTCCGGGATTCCGGAACCAGGGGTCGCCCTCTGACCCAGCGGCATTTACCCGACACCTTACAGGAAGCTGATGATAGTTCCTGCGCGGCAAAGGTACGAATTATTTTATTTCGCTTCGCTCATTTTTTTTTCACACAGAAAGCACGGAAAGCACAGAAAGATTTGCCTGCGGCAAAATATTAATGGAGAATTTATGAGTGATTTATGGTGATTCGTGTTTTATTGTTGTTCGTTAGAGTTAGCGGCTAGAACGTTTGGAATAATCCGCGCGGGATTGACCGATTTGAGATGTGTGAGGTTTTGGATAATCAGAATCGTGCTCTTTGAGGCTTTAAGCTTCATACATTTTTCCAAGGTAACTAATCATATTTGCAAAACTTGGATTGTTTCCTTTTTCATTGTCGAGTTCTTGGAGAAGAAGCTTCTTGGCTCTCTCAAAAACATCGCGTTCCCTATTCAGGACTAATCTGACCGGGGTAATACACCCTTTTTGAATTACGCTATATTGATACAATGGAGCATAGTCGTTTTGACTGTGGAATCCTTTTTCCAACGATTGCAACTCTATACTTTGCTGCGGATTGTTGCCTTGTAGAAAAGTAACTCTATTGTTTGGTAAATCAACAGTTGCAAAAACCGACTCCTGAGAATTGTTGTTGTGGCGATACAAGAAATAAATTGTCTCAGGATTTTTGGCATCCTTATAACAAACAATGCCGTGCACCAATGGATGCTCCTGCAAAGTATATACAGGAGAAGGAAGATGATGATAGAATGTAAAAGTCACAATATCGCTATAAGCGGCCTCTATCTGATTCCCAATGTTATCAAATGCAGAGATGGATTCTTGGTCTTTAACCAATATGGTTGTGTGTATCGTAATTCTGCCATTAACCGAAATCAATCCTTTGCTACCATCTACGGAATAAAACGAGAAATATGCCTTTAACTGATACTCGTCACGCAATCGTTTGTTCAACTCTTCAACTTCTTTATCCAGGGCAATCAATCTAGGCGTTTTCTTTGTAACCACCACACATTTATCCGAAATGCACTTCTCCATCAGCACATCAACAGTGTCAGAATAGTTTGAATTAGTATAACGCGAACTATTTTCACGCAAATACAGCAAACTGGCAAAATGGTGTTGCTCGTCAGCTATTTCGTATTCATGCAATACTCTAAAAAAACGGCTATCCATAATTGATAATTATAAACTAAACAACAAAGAATCCACATCAGTTTCCAACTCGAACTTGATTCCGAAGTTTTATCGCCACCTCCTGATATATTGGATATTGCGTCTCCTCAGCCACTTCAAGTGTGGCCATAAGCACAAACTTCACAGGTGAACGAAGCAAATCATCATTACGACAAGACACTGTTATCACCAAGTTGTCATTGACCAGGAAGGTGCGAGCCGAATCATCTTCATAAACCTCATGTTGAACTGTACCACGATGGGAAGTGTATGCGTCAGAATCTTGTGTAGTATTTTCCATCAACGGATTGGAACTCGGCTTAAAGTCTAACTTTGCAACACGATAGTTCTTTCTATTTGCAGCCACAGGACTCATCCAAGCCAAAGTAAGCGTAAGTCGTTTGAGCGTCTTTTGAGATATTAGACTTTGCGGTAACGGGAATTGCATATTGACTTGCTTGCCTGGACTTAGAACATCATAACCTATAAGGGTTACGCGCTGGTCGGTGCAGAAAGAAGAGATTTCAGGATTTGGAGCGCCATAACCTATCCACTTTAAAACCTCTTTCCGAATCTGACGACCTGTTACAGGAACATACTGTTTCATGTCAGAACCCATGTACTTCCATGAGCAACAATGGATGAGCATAGCTTTAAGTGCCGTTGCTTCATATTCGGCAGGAATATTCAGTTGCGGCACTGACCTAAGCACATCCAGAAAATCGGCACACATTCTACTCGTCAGGGCTGTAGCATGGCTAGTTCCACTAGAGAATGCTGTTCCCGCAAAACCATTAGATGGAAAAGCCGTTTTAATGCCTGGACCATAAGAAATACTGGGTTTTGCAGTGCGAAAACGAGCTTCGCTTTGTCTGGTACCAAGAATCGAGTAGAATAAACGCCCTCCCATATTCACAAGGTCAGGTTTGATAGAACGGTTATAGCCGCCTCCAAAACGGGAATAACTGGTCACACTCCCCTCTGGCACCAAATCAACAATATTTGCAATTGAAGGAGGCATAGAATAATCACGGCTCAATGCCCCTACTGTAACCGAATTAACACTTTCACTCGGTGAAAGTATTCGCATTCCTGCTTGTTCGATCCAAAGATAATCATATACAGCTTTATGCTTTTCATTCAGCCCAAGTTGATCATACTCGCCAAAAGTCATAGGCATGTCAAGCACGCTGTTTTCGTTTCCTGCACTCACTATGAACAGCAGATTATAACGTTCCCCTAAGTAATCGAGCATCTTGGCTGCAGGACTAAGGGCATAGGAAAACTGTCGACTTAAATCACCTACGGACAAATTTATAATACGAATACTTGATTTTAAAACAGGGTCATTAACTATCTCCATGACTGCTTGGTGAAGCACATCAACAAAAAGCTTATCGTCAGGAACAGCTTCTTCACCCTGGCCATTGGGTTTCATTATTACACGAGAGTACAGGCGAGAATGTAATGGAGAAAATGGATGACTCAAGTCTCCATAGAGAATCACCGATGCCATTTCGGTTCCGTGTTGACGTTGTTCAACAGAATACTGATCTTCATATCCATCAGCATCGTTAACATCCAATCGTCCATTTAGTAAAGAATGACCTGCAAGCGGCAAACCATCGAAAAGAGCAATTACCGGGTTATCCAGACGACCTAAAGGAAAACTGTCTCTTTGTTCTGTGATGTCAGATGTTTCCGTGTGAGCCAGTGCTTGCCCAGTGGCCCGAATCCACATCACTTGATTGGCATTGAACAAAGGATTGCTGGGATTATTCATCATCGCTCTTATTCCATCAGCCGGACATTCCGCAATCATACCATGATAAGCTATTTCAGGATACTCGGAAACTCGTATAACACTTCCTGCAAATTGTTCTATAATATGTGTAATCTGGTTTTGTGCCTCTCTTCGCTTATCCCCGTTCTCGCGATACCAAAATTCAATTTCGAAACGAATTGTAGCTGCATTGTTTTGCAGAGCAGCTTCCCACACTGTGTCAACACCCGTATCATAGAAACGATCTTGTACATTCCATAATCTGACATTACGAAGTTGCTCGAATACTTTTCTAAATCCTCCGAAACCACGCTCGAAACGCTCATCGCCATCTTGATACCTTTGCCAAAGACTCAGCATCTGTTCCAATGCCCTTTGGTCGGACATGGTAAAATACAATTTCTCCGGAACTTTCTTGGTTTGATCTTCATCAATATAGAAATCATCATCAGCATCCATCATGCTATCCCAATCGCCCATCCATTCCATGCCGGCATGCCTTGCTGCAGTAATAAAACTATCCACACCTTCAGCCACCTCAAATACAATAACGGATTCTGGATCCAATCCCTGAATATCCCGTTGAACAGCAGCTCTGTGATGTTCAAAAGCTTCAGAAAGCCGTTGAAGTTGAGGCGCAAGTCGCTGCCGTTGTGCATCGCCACCAGGAAAGTGAACAGATCCCCCTTGTTGGCGAGGTTTGCCAACTGGAATGTTTTGCGGCTCTTGACGATTAAATACTAAAATATTGTGTGGCATAATTATTTACTAGCAATATTCATGGACAATTCACGAAGCTCTTCTTTCACATACCGAGACATATCTCCTTCTGGTAAAGTAAGCACGTAACGACGCATTACAGATAGTGCGAAATTCTCAATGTCACCATAATTACGTCCTTTCAGATTCTTTGCAAGCTCTTTCAAATTAGTTTGGAAAGAAATTCTATACCGGCTTTCAAACATACTCAGATACTGTTCTATCTGTTTTACATCGGGCATAGGCAACTCCAAACGAATCTGGAAACGACGCCACACGGCACGATCCAATAACTCTGGATGGTTAGAAGCGGCAAGGACTATATTATAACTTGGCAACGAATCAGTCATCAGCAGCAAAGAACTAACCACACGCTTTATTTCGCCAAGTTCTTGAGCATCTCCACGTTCTTTACCAATTGTGTCGAACTCGTCGAAGAACAACACACACTTACGGGTGCTAACAAAATCAAACAGCTGTCTCAACCTCATGGCGGTCTCACCAAGATAAGAACCAATCAGGGCATCGTAGCGAACAACGTAAAGAGGTAACATTAATTTATCGGACAAAGCTTCTGCGTATGAAGTTTTTCCCGTACCCGGTTCACCAACCAACATCACTTTATGTCGAGGCTCAAGTCCATAAGTTCTGAGAATATCACTGCGATATTGTTCTTCGATGAAAGAATCCGTTATATTACGAACTGAATCTGGTAATATCAGGTCGCTAAACGTGCGATGAACAGCCACTTCCTGCAGATAGTTGTTCACAATAGGAGCCGAAGCAGCATTGGAAAGGTTGCGGTCTTTAATGGTTTTATCAGACGCACGCATAGCTAATTCCAACTCTGCCTGCAATTTATCGGCAAGTTGTATATGGTTCTTTGCCCGCTCTTCAGCAATCATCGCTTCCACCACTTTTTTAAACTGGTAGCGATTCTCGCTGAGCGAGTTCTTAACCAAATCCAATATTAAATCTGCACGTGCCATAATCAAGTTTTTATCAAAAAATCGTTTTAAATTTTACCAAACAGAAACTGCGCAATTTCCTCATTGCACAATTGCTGAGTGGCATCAGAAAGATTATACTCGTATGACTTTGGAACCCAGTCAACATTAACACCAATACTTTTTGCAAATCTATTAAGCGTATCAGCAGGTTCTCCTTTACAACGAGAAGCTGAAAAAGCCACATCACATTTCTTATGGATGAAATAGTCAACGTTTTGTTGGACAATATCACCAGTGTCTCCGCCAGGGGCGACACATATAACTAATCCTTTATATTCAAAAGTCTCTGGTTTTTCACTATTCGGATGGGGCATAGAAGAGATTGACCTACCTGCTACACGAAGAATTTCCTTGAGGAAATTCATTGTTGCAGATTTACCGCAACCGCCATGGCCATATAATCCTATGATACGCATAATAACAACTAACTATGATAATTCAACTCTCAAATCAGATTTCCAAAAATGAACAAGTAATAGTTCTGTAAAACGGCCAAACAAATACTTATCTTCATCACCGCTTCGTTCTTCTTTCTTGAATGAAGACCAATAACAGAATGATATTTCAAGTTCTTTATTATCCTCAGATGCAGTAAGGTGCAGATTTCCTTTATCCTCCCATTGATCTGTTACATGAATAAGAACTTTTTCTTTTTTACCTGTGGTTTTCACATCCCAAGTAAAAATATCTTTATTATTCAGATCTTGCTTATTTTCAACACAAGACAGAATAGTGTCTTTTAATTGAGCAGCATCCGATGTTTTGATTATGTATTTCATACTTGTTTGGTATTTGGTTGTTATTAATTCTATCTAAATCATTCTGAATCGAAAAATCCAGTTGCTCACTATACGCAGGAGGGCGACAGGACGAAGATAGAGGGAAGATGTATGATTTACTTGCTGTTTACCGCCTATCTACCTGTTAACTCGTTACCCGTTAACTTGTTAATTTGTTAAAATGTTAAATGTTAAAGATGAACCAAAACGAAAACGAAAATCGTTCTATGCTGCCATCTTCATCTGGCAGTCGGTGGTGGCGCTGGCGGCCATGTGGATGACGCCTGCCGCTCCGCCCACGGCCCCCTGCACGATGGAATGGTAGGCGCGCTCCTGGCCACGGATGCGGAGGTCGGGGTCGAGCGTGATGGTGCTGTTGATGTAAGATGTTAGATGGAAGATGGAAGATGTTAGATGTTTTTTTTCGTTTAGTTTTTTGCAGCGGTGTACTAGCACTCTTACCAGTTCTTCGCAGTCTTCGTATATGCTTTTGAATTGTTTGTCGTCGATGTAGTTATTTCTATGAAGCTAATGATGTAAGATGTAAGAAGGAAGATGGAAGATGTTATTCGTCAAGGTTGGTTTTGTTATTATCATTCAATTTCTTACATCTATGGACTAATATCTTCACAAGTTCTTCACAGTCGGCATAGAGGCTTTCTTGTTGACGGTCATCAATGTATTTATTTCTATGCAGGAGCTGAAGCCAATACAAACTCTCTCTTGCTTCTTTTAGGGCAATGAAGCTCTTGCTCTTAAAATCTGCTTTGCTTATTGCATTTGTGGCCTCGGCATTGTTAGCGCCAATGCTCGTTCCCGCACGCAAGAGTTGGTTGCTCAGGTTGGCTACTGATTTAAGCGTAATCGGAATCCTGCTACCCTTCTTGCTGCGCTCATCCTCCTTCGCACATTCTTGTTCTAGAAGATAGTCATTTAATTTAATGACCCTATCGCCAAATGCCATGCATTTTTCTTGGATTGCGTTGCCGATCTCGCTCATCGCTTCGCTCGATGTAAGATGTAAGAAGGAAGAAGGAAGATGTTTAATTAAGTTCCAAGCTTCAAGTTTAAGGTCACACAGATTTCACAGATCGCACAGATTGCTTTTACGAGATTCGCGCTCATGCGGCATTGAGCTGTACCACATCCCTGAGCGGAGGACTCTTGTGTGTGCTTGAACAGCAAATGTGCCAAAAGTGGGGCGGTCACAACCAGCCCAAATACCTTAACGTTTCTGCTATCCGCAGCTCCACTTCTTTCAGGCGAATCTTCTCTAACCGAACCATATCGTCCTTTGCCTCATCAGTAGCCGCCAAACTCCGTATCTGAAACTCATTGTGTGACTCCGCAAACTCAATAGCCTTATGCAACGACTCAAGAGAAACTTTCCCCTGATAAACTTCAGCTCGTTTGACTTCCTCAATAAACTGATTCAGTCCCGGAAACTGCAACGCAGCCTTCATCCACACAAACAGTCGCCTCTGCTCGCCCTCGGCATTCTCTAGGCATTTATCAATCGCTTTTAGTATGAGTTCTTCGGTGGTCATAATATTATATCTCATTATTTTCGTACGAGTTGAGGTTAGTAGTTATAAATAGTACTCATGTCGCCGTATTTCTGAGTCATCTGTAACGAAAGAGTCACGCTTTTATCTGTAAGAGATTTGTTCAATGGCAAGTTCCACAAACTTGTAATGTCACCGAATTTCACCACTAAATCGTGCTTTTCGATGAGCTTCCGCAAAAACATGCCTCCAAAGGTTGATTGTGCTGCACTTTCAACCTTATTCAGCCAGTTATATACACCGTCTGTTTGATTGTCATCTTCAAAGCATTGACATGCTGCTATGAAATGTACCGAAATCTTATCAATTGAATAGTCTTTGCACAACGACAACATGGAATGCATTTTCAAAAAAGAAGCAAACATCTGACCAAACGCACCTTCAATATTTCCTGTGCTAAAGCGGGACTTCAATTCAGTAAATATTAACCCTTCTTGGGAGTCATGCTCAACAAATGCTATACCATCACAGTCTAAATCACGAATAATACTGGTTCTGGTTTCAGTTAAATCCTTCATTCCTTCCACCAAACAATGATTGAATGAAGTGAATTCTGCATCCTTCTGCTCAACCCGAAGCAGTTTCATTGGCACAGGTGAAGAATCTGCCTTAAGTTCTTTCACTTCAAAAGCGCCAACTCCTGTTTCTTTATCTGCAAAACCCTGCTCGGAAGCCCGGTCAAATAATTTGGCAAACGTCACATTAACACTCATAATCCCAAAGCCTCTTCTAAAATGTCACCAACACGCATTGCTTCTCTGACCGCATCACTAAACGAAGTGAACGGTACCCCATACTTCATCTCCTGAAGAACCACCTTTGAGGAACCATCTTCCTGACGGAGCACAAGGTATGCCAATACATCATCTGCATTAATACTAAAAGCTGGGCTTATGCCTGTTTTGGATATTATTGATTTAATCGCTTCTTGTTCTTGATTATGATTGTTGACGTATATCTGAAACATAATCAATTCGTTGATACGTTGCAAGAAATAGTCGCTATGTGTTGTAAGATGTACGTGTGCACCTGCCTTGCATATATGACCCACTACATCAGCCATCATCCGTTGCTTGGTGGGATGAAGATGAGCTTCAGGCTCTTCTATCAAAATAGCAGTCTTGCTAATATCCCATTTACTTGCAAGAATCTGCAAAGGGGCAATTTCACGAATGGAAGCTGCCGCTGCAGAAACAGGCATACTGACACCGTTTGTATGATACATCAGCCTGTTGTCTTCCTTCTTCACTTCACCCTCCATGATGGTAAACAATTGTTTCAACAAAGGCACGGATGTGAGTTTAGGATTAGATGGCACGTTGCTGAGCTCGTTAACATCTGCAATAAAATCCTTATACATTCCAGAATTAGCAATCACATTTTCACTCAACACAGGGCCTCGTGACGGTGGCATATTGAAGGTTGAGCGCAACGCATAAACATCTCCATACAGGCAGGAAACAAGGAATGCAGACAAAACAGCAGCGTAAGGTGTGGTGTCATTAATGGTAGACTGGCTGATTCTATACCCAATTTCGTTTATTCCAAGAACAAGGTCAACATCTTCATTGTTCACCAATCCGGAAAACTCTTCTTTGTACTTGAAAACAATTGTGTCGGGTACAACACTCGGAAGTGTCACCTTGATTTTCCCCTCAAGCCTTTCCGAATTCAACATGAAACGCAAATAATTGACCGCATCGGTTTCCATCCATTTCTCGATATCCTGCTTGGTGATAGTTAACGCCACACCTTCACCCTTGAAGGTTTTGGCCATTTCCTTATAGTCGTAGTTCAAGTACTCGAACAGATGAGGCAGCCTAGGATTACGGTCTGAGATAATCAGCACATCATAGAAATAGTGAGCCAGCAGGGCCAGATAGCTCTTGCCCATTCCGGACTCACCGGAAAAAATCATTAATGGGGCCAACTCTATTTCAGAGTTGACCACCCTTCCAAGTTTTTCTATTTTGATTTTAATTCTTTCCATTTTTCTATTTGTTTATCAGGATTACGCACTGGGGTTTATTGTTTCTATAGGAGGGTGTGGGTACTATTTTATTCCTCCCCGCTTCTGCGAGAAGGAACCGGAAAAGGGAGTTCCGTGAAGTGTTACTTCGTGGAACCAAGGGTCGCCCTCTGACCCAGCGGCTGTTACCCGGCACCTTACAGGAAGCTGATGATAGTTCCCGCGATGCAAAAGTACAATTTTTTTGGGTTGGGTGAGTGTCTTTTTCGATAGCTCTACGATAGCCTTACGATAGCCCTATGCTTTTGGGTTTACTGTTTACTGTTTAGTTTAAGGTTTAGGGTTTAAGGTTTAAGGGCTTAGGAGCTTAGGAGCTTATTGGTTTAAGGTTTAGAGTTTAGAGTTTAGAGTTTAGAGTTTAAGAGCTTAGGAGCTTAGGAGCTTAGGAGTTTAGAAGCTTAGAAGTTTAAGAGGTTAAAAGGTTAAGAGGTTTCTGGTTTACTGTTTACCGTTTACTGTTTACGGTTGCGTCCGCAGTTGGATCTTATTACTTCATATTTTCATCCGCTTGGTGGGCAGTAATGACTTCGTTGATCTGGGTGGTGAGAGTGGGGATGATGTTCTTCGCAACGTCCCATACAATATAGGACTTATACATATTGGACTTCGCTGAGGATTGTTTTGCCGATGTAGGGGCTGAGGCCTTTCTTGGTCACCACGTCGAGTTTGGTTGTGCCGAAAGCATCTTGCAGGATACTGCAGGCGTTGATGAAATTGAGATACGTCTCCTGTCCGGCATCGAAATCGATGAGGATATCAATATCGCTCGTGGGGGTATTCTCGTCACGGACGGTGGAACCGAACAGTCCCAGCTGACACACGCCCACCGCAAGGAGGGGTGCCTTCAGCGTTGAGAGGATTCGTATGACGGTGCTCTTTTTCATTGGGCTTATTGGTTAGTTTAGAGTTTAAGGTTTAAGGTTTATGGGTTTAGGGGTTTACGGGTTTAGGGTTTAGGGTTTAGGGTTTAGGGTTTAGAGCTTAGAAGGTTTAAGGTTTAAAGTTTAAGAGATTAGGAGGTTAGAAGGTTAAGAGGTTAAAAGGGTTTGGAACTTTAAACTCTATTGTTTCGTTATCGTTACTTGGACCTTGCTATTTAACCTCGAATCGTCGGTCGTCGGGATTAGTCAGGCATGAATAGATATTATACATAAAGCCATTTCGCGAAACGAGCTTGGAAATTCTCTTCGGTGAGGCAGTTGCCGTTTATCAAATTCTGCTCTGCCTTATGCAGGGAGGCTTCCATCTCCTCCGTTAAGATAATGCGCTCTTGAGCAGGGAGTGTATTCACGGGAACGCCGCACGTGCTACTCACATTGTAAGCAACGGTGGGTTCTTCTACCATTGGGGTGGAGTCTTCTGGTGTCTTGTATTTTTTGGTCATATTTTGGAGTTCAAGGGGTTTATTGGTTTACAGGCTTAAGCTTCTAAGCTTCTAAGCTACTAAGCTTCTAAGCTTCTAAGCTACTAATGGTTATAGCGAGCTTCAACAACTTTCCAGTTCACAATTTTCCACAGTTCGGAGAGATGGGCGGCGCGGCGGTTTTGGTAGTCGAGGTAGTAGGCGTGTTCCCAGACGTCGAAGGTGAGGAGGGGGTTGAGGCCTTTGGTGATGGGGTTGTGGGCGCCGGGTTCCTGGGTGATGACCAGAGTACCGTCTTCTTGTGCGGAGAGCCATACCCAGCCGCTGCCGAAGAGGCCCGTGCCTTTGGCTTCGAACTCGGCCTTGAATGCCTCCGCACTCCCCCACTGCTTAGCTATTTGCTTCGCCAGAGGGGATTCCGGGTCAAGCCCAGAATGAGGGGCCGGTGCAAACTGCGTGAAGTAGAGGTTGTGGTTGAGGATCTGCCCGGCATTGTTGAAGATGCCGCCTTCGGCCTTCTTCACAATCTCCTCCAACGGCAGGTCTTCCATGCCGCTGCCGGGGAGCAGCTTGTTGAGGTTATCGACGTAGCCCTGGAGGTGCTTGCCGTGGTGGAATTCGAGGGTTTGGGCGCTGATCACGGGCGCCAGCGCGGTTATTTCGTAGGGGAGGGGGATTATATTCATTTGTTTACTGTTTACTGTTTACTGTTTACTGTTTAGTTTAAGGTTTAAGGTTTAAGGTTTAAGGTTTAAGGTTGAGGGTTTAAGGTTCCAGGTTCTAAGCTGCTAACTGCTAACTACTAACTGCTAACTATCGTAGCCATTCGGGTTCTGCCGTTGCCAGTTCCAGCTGTCGCGGACCATCTCGTCGATGCCGTATTTGGCTTCCCAGCCGAGTTCGGCTTTCGCTTTGGCGGGGTTGCAGTAGCAGGTGGCGATGTCGCCGGCACGGCGGGGTTTGATGCTGTAGGGCACATCCACACCGTTCACGCGGATAAAGGCGTTGACCATGTCGAGGACACTATAGCCGTGACCTGTACCTATATTATATATACCGATGCCGCAACGACGGCTGATGGCTTGGAGGGCACAGACATGTGCGGCCGCGAGATCGACCACGTGGATGTAGTCGCGGACGCCGGTGCCGTCGGGGGTGTCGTAGTCGTTGCCGAAGACGCCAAGTTCTTTGCGCTTGCCCACAGCCACTTGGGTGATGTAGGGCATCAGGTTGTTGGGGATTCCGTTGGGGTTCTCCCCTATCCTACCGCTCGGATGCGCCCCCACGGGGTTGAAGTAGCGCAAGAGCACCACGTTCCACTCGGGGTCGGCCTTCTGGATGTCGATGAGCACCTGCTCGAGCATGCTCTTGGTCCAGCCGTAAGGGTTGGTGCACTGCCCCTTGGGACAGTTCTCCGTAATCGGAATCTCAGCCGGGTCACCATAAATCGTAGCACTAGAGCTGAAGATGATGTTCTTGCAGCCGTGCTTCCGCATCACATCAACGAGCACTAACGTGCCCCCGATGTTGTTCTCGTAGTACTCCCACGGTTTCTCCACGCTCTCACCTACCGCCTTCAGTCCAGCAAAGTGGATGCAGGCGTCGAGTTGGTGTTCCGCGAACACCTTTTCGAGACCTTCACGGTCCCGGATATCCACTTGGTAGAAGGGGATTTCGGGGATACCGAGGATTTCGGCAACACGCTCGAGGGATTTCTTCGAGCTGTTGCAGAGGTTGTCAATCACCACAGCGGTGTGGCCCGCGTTGTAGAGTTCTATTAATGTGTGGGAGCCGATGAAGCCAGCTCCGCCGGTTACTAGTATGTTCATTTTGCTTATATTACTACCCCGCCCTTCGGGCACCCCTTCTAAAATAGAAGGGGAATTGTCCTTCGATCGGGATTTATTTCTTGTATCGTGGGTAAATTATCATTTACCCCTACTGCTAACTGCTAACTGCTAACTGCTAACTGAAGCAGGTATTGGCCATATTGGTTCTTCGCCATCGGTTTCGCGATTTCACGGAGGCGGTCCGCAGTGATCCAGCCGTTGCGGTAGGCGATGCCTTCGAGGCAGGCGATTTTGAGGCCGGTGCGCTTTTCGATGACTTCCACAAAGGTGGAGGCTTCGGAGAGGCTGTCGTGCGTACCCGTATCCAGCCAGGCGAAGCCGCGGCCGAGGGTTTGCACTTTCAGTTCACCGTCTTTCAGGAACTCCTGGTTGACGGTGGTGATTTCGAGTTCGCCACGAGCACTAGGCTTGATGGTCTTGGCCACGTTCACCACCTTGTTGGGGTAGAAGTAGAGACCCACGACGGCATAGTTGCTCTTAGGCTCTTTCGGTTTCTCCTCGATGCTGAGGCAATTACCGTTTTTGTCGAATTCAGCCACACCATAGCGTTCGGGATCGGCCACCCAGTAACCGAAGACGGTAGCCTTCTGGTTCTCCTCGGCATCCTTCACTGCATTCTGCAACAGATTGGTGAAGCCATTACCGTAGAAAATATTGTCACCCAACACGAGGCAGGCGCAATCGGCGCCGATGAACTTCTCCCCGATGATGAAGGCCTGCGCCAGCCCGTCGGGACTCGGCTGCTCAGCATATTCGAAGCGCACACCATAGTCGCTACCATCTCCAAGCAGACGCTTGAACCCCGGAAGGTCGTAAGGGGTGCTGATGATGAGGATATCCCGGATGCCCGCTAACATGAGTGCGGAAATCGGGTAATAGACCATGGGCTTGTCGTAAATCGGCAGCAGCTGCTTGCTGACGCCCTTGGTGATGGGGTATAGGCGGGTGCCACTTCCCCCTGCTAGTACTATTCCTTTCATATTTTTC
>Ga0247610_10001085_pt1 | contig 34790 bp, 24 predicted proteins | sample 174DNAGHGhighgp2_FD_193483 | JGI IMG/M metagenome (GOLD analysis project Ga0247610, IMG submission 193483) | Sheep rumen microbial communities from Palmerston North, Manawatu-Wanganui, New Zealand - 1742 DNA GHGhigh gp2 | ecosystem: Host-associated > Mammals > Digestive system > Stomach > Rumen...
CATGTCTGTCGGATGCTGAGCCATCACGATGCGGTTGTCTTCATTCAAGTTGAACATTTGCGTTTTTTGGCCGCAAAGGTACAGCGATAAAATGAGGCGGAAAAGCCGGCTGCATTCGGATGGTTACGATGAAGCCCCTTAGCTACGAGCTGCCGCTATGCTATGTTCATATCCGGCGAACAGCTAACAGGGGCTGCCTCACAGAGTGTGACGCAGCCCCAGATTCAAGAGTCGTGTTCTATGATTTGTGTTCTGATAATTTCTCGGGAAGAGGTTATGACGTGTTCTATAACAGTGATTTCTGTATTCAGCAACAGTGATTTCTGTAATTTGCAACAGTGATTTCTGTATTCAGCAACAGTGATTTCTGTATTTAGCAACAGTGGAATCAGTAATGTGCAACAGTGGAATCAGTAATGTGCAACAGTGAAATCAGTAATGTGCAACAGTGGAATCAGCAATGTGCTGAACACACCTTATACTAGCCCCTGAGCCATCATGGCCTTGGCAACCTTCATGAAGCCAGCCACGTTGGCACCCTTCACGTAGTTGACATAGCCGTCGGCCTCGGTGCCGTACTTCACGCAGTTCTCGTGGATGTTTTCCATGATCCACAGGAGCTTGGCATCGACCTCCTCGGAGCTCCAGCTCAGACGCTCGCTGTTCTGAGACATCTCCAGTCCGCTGACGCTGACGCCACCAGCGTTGCTGGCCTTGCCTGGAGAATAGAGGATCTTTGCCTCCTGGAATACACGGATGGCACCGGGTGTGCTGGGCATGTTGGCACCCTCTGCCACTGCGATGACGCCGTTTGCCACGAGCGCCTTGGCCTGCTCCTCGTTGAGTTCGTTTTGTGTGGCACAGGGCAGTGCTATGTCAGCCTTCTCGAACCAAGGCTTGGCACCGTCGCCGACATACTTTGCGTTGGGGTATTCCTCGACATATTCCTTGATGCGTCCACGATAGACGTTCTTAAGCTCCATGATGTAGTCGAGCTTCTTGCGGTCGATGCCTTCGGGGTCATAGATGTAGCCGTCGCTGTCGCTCATGGTCATCACCTTTCCGCCGAGCTGCAGGACCTTCTCGGCAGCATACTGTGCGACGTTGCCGGCACCGGAGATGAGCACCTTCTTGCCCTCGATGGTCTCGCCCTTGGTCTTGAGCATGGCGCGTAGGAAATACACTGTGCCGTAGCCCGTTGCCTCGGGACGTATGAGTGAGCCTCCGAACTCGAGGCCCTTGCCGGTGAGCACGCCGCTGAACTCGCGGGTGAGCTTCTTGTACATGCCGAACATGTATCCTACCTCACGGCCGCCAACGCCTATGTCGCCGGCAGGCACATCCACGTCGGGACCGATGTGGCGTGTCAGCTCGAGCATGAATGCCTGGCAGAACCGCATCACTTCGGCGTTACTCTTGCCACGTGGGCTGAAGTCGGAGCCGCCTTTGCCGCCGCCCATGGGCAGTGTGGTGAGGCTGTTCTTGAAAGTCTGCTCGAATGCGAGGAACTTCAGTATGCCGAGGTTCACGCTCTTGTGGAAACGGATGCCACCCTTGTACGGGCCAATGGCGTTGTTGTGCTGCACACGATAGCCCATATTCGTCTGGACGTTGCCCTTGTCGTCGGTCCAGGTGACACGGAACTGGTAGATTCGGTCGGGAATGCAGAGACGCTCGATGAGGTTCACCTTATCGAACTCGGGGTGCTTGTTGTACTCTTCTTCGATTGTACCGAGCACTTCTTCTACAGCCTGATGGTACTCAGGCTCTCCAGGGAAACGACGCTTGAGGTCGTCCAAAACTTGCTTTGCGTCCATAAAGGAAATGTTGTTTGAGGGGTTATTGTTTGATGGTTTCGCTTTTAATATTAGCCTTATTAGCTATTGGCGATGCAAAGATAAGTGTTTTCGTCACGAAAAACATACTTTTACTGAAAAAAGTTAAGCAAAAATACCATATTCCTTGCTTTTTGTCAAGAATCCAATCTTTCAGTCATGTCAGTGAGTGCATAATTCGGCTTCTTGCCGGGCAGTGTTTTCATGTTGCCGAGACGTCAGAAGCATGAACGACATCCCCAATCGTAATTCGATGAACGAGGCCGCATCCCGCAGGGGTTACAGATGCCCATGCCTGTGATGAGCCACCCCTGCGGAGTTACAGGAGCTTGCGAAACTTGAATCAAATAATATATAGTTGTTCAATAAATTGTGGCTTTGTGTTTGGCATTCGTTATTTTTTGCATACCTTTGCAGCGCAATGAACCATAGTCTCCTACATTATATATATATGTTCGCGTGCGCGATGTCCTTCACAGTCGTCGGTGCTCGCGCAGCCATGCCGCAGTCCGAGCCTGCGGCCCCTGTCCTCACTCCTCCGGCAGTCTATGCCGAGGCACCGAAACGCGAGATGCGTGCCGTGTGGCTCACCACGCTCAACGGTCTCGACTGGCCCACGACAAAGGCCACCAGCCCCGCGACCCGCGAGCTCCAGAAACAGGAGCTACGCGATATACTCGACCGCCTGAAGGCCGCAAACATCAACACCATATTATTGCAGACGCGTGTGAGGGCTACGGTGATCTATCCGTCAGACATCGAGCCATGGGATAATGCCCTGACGGGCACCTTCGGCCGCTCACCGGGCTACGACCCACTCGCCTTTGCCATCGATGAGGCTCATCGTCGAGGCATGGAGCTGCACGCATGGGTTGTCACCATACCCTGCTTCAAGAGCGCGGTTCTGAAAGCTATGGGGCGCTCCGGCATCGTCAGGAAGCACCCCGACCTCGTGCGCCGTCACCAGGACATGTTCTACCTCGACCCCGGCATCCCCGCATCTGCAGACTATCTTGTGGCCATCTGCCACGAGATAGTGAGCCGATATGACATCGACGGTCTTCACTTCGACTACATCCGCTACCCTGAGCATGCCTCAAGCTTCAACGACTCAAAGACATACAAGCGCTACGGCTGCGGCAAGAGCCTCTCCTCGTGGCGTCGCGACAACATCACCCACATCGTGCGACGCATCTACGATGATGTCAAGCGTTGCAAGCCATGGGTGTGCGTCAGCAGCTCGCCAGTGGGCAAGTATGCCGACCTCCCACGCCACAGCTCACACGGTTGGAATGCTCGCGATGCCGTTCACCAAGATGCCGAAGGTTGGCTGCGTGCCGGCATCCACGACATGCTCTTCCCGATGTTGTACTTCGACGGCAACCACTTCTATCCCTTTGCCGCCGACTGGCATGAGCAGAATGCCGGCAGGCACGTAGCTGCAGGCTTGGGAATTTACCTGCTGGCGCCTTCGGAACGCAACTGGCCACTATCCGCCATAGTGCGGCAGCTCAACTTCACGCGCCGCCGGGGCCTGGCGGGACAGTGTTATTTCCGCTCGCGCTTCCTCACCGACAACGTAAAAGGTTTCTACGACCTCCTTCAACGCGACTTCTACGCCTACCCTGCCCTGCCGCCGCAACGCACTTGGCTTCACGGCCATAAACCGGAGCCCCCCTCCGACGTACACATCGAGATCCTTTCCGACTGTGAGGCAGAGCTGAGATGGAATGCCCCGGAGCTTCCGGCATCCTCAGCAAGACCTGCAGAGGGAGGCTTGCGCTACAATGTCTATGCCTCACGCTCATGGCCCGTTGACACAGAACGAGCCGAGAACCTGGTGGCCGTAGCACTGACACAGCCGCGATTCCCTTTCAACCGCCTCTATGCCGCCCTCTCGGGCTACAACCTCGCCGTGACAGCCTTGGACCGCTACGGCAACGAGAGCGCACCGACACAACTCTCCGCTTTCGCCACCACCGACCTGCCACCGTGGCGTCTTGACCTCACCCGCAGGCCGTATATCAACAAGTAAGCCCCAGGACACAGGCCACGACGGCAACACCAGACATTCCCGCCGTCACCGACACAGAAGAAATTTCCCATCAACACAGAGGCTGGTGAAATATCACGACAACACACACCGCCCCTCCCTTCGTAAGCATCGCTGCCACAAAAGGTTATGCACCGTGACAGCGATGCTCATTAACTTTTTGGAAAACTTTCCGCATTGACACAACTCACAAACGCCTGATTATCAATATCAGCATTCAAGGAAATGGAAAACTTTTCAAAATTAGACTTATAAAAACTTGCGCGAATCGAATAAATAATATACCTTTGTGCCGCCCTTCGGCATCAACCGACAGAGAGATATTTTAACGATAGCTTTAACCCCAAAACCTAAACGCAAGTGATACAGACAGTAGTCAAGCGCGACGGCCGCATCGTTGGCTTCAACGAGGAAAAGATTGTCGCAGCAATACGAAAAGCCATGCTTCGCACTGACGAAGGCGAAGACCCGCAGTTGATACGTCAGATTGCCGATCGCATCTCCATGCGTGGCAAGGCGCAGATGACTGTGGAGGAGATTCAAGACCTCGTTGAGCTCGAGCTTATGAAGAGTTCGCGCAAGGACGTGGCACGCATCTACATCCAGTACCGCAACCAGCGATCCATCGCACGCAAGGCCAAGACCCGCGAGATGTTTCTTGAGATTATAAACATCAAGAGCAACGACGTCACCCGCGAGAACGCGAACATGAACGCCGACACTCCCGCCGGCATGATGATGAAATTCGCCAGCGAGACCACAAAGCCCTTCGTTGACGACTACCTCCTGTCGGAAGACGTGCGAGAAGCCGTTAAGAGCAACTACCTTCACATCCACGACAAAGACTACTATCCCACGAAGTCACTCACCTGCGTGCAGCATCCTCTCGACCACGTGCTTGAGGGAGGCTACATGGCCGGTCACGGCGAGAGCCGTCCGGCAAAACGCATCGAGACCGCCAGCGTCATGGCATGCATCAGCATGGAGACGGCCCAAAACGAGATGCATGGCGGTCAAGCCATACCAGCCTTCGACTTCTACCTCGCGCCCTATGTTCGTCTGACTTTCATCGAAGAGGTCAAGAAGCTCGAAGAGCTCTTAGCCTCCGACTTCAGCCACCTATACAACATAGCGCTTGACGATTATATCGTCAAGCCCCTCGACGGCCTTGAAGGCGAGTCACGCGCCATCCAACATGCCGTCAACAAGACCGTAGGCCGCGTCCATCAGGCCATGGAAGCCTTCATCCACAACATGAACACCATTCACAGCCGTGGCGGCAACCAAGTGGTGTTCTCGTCAATCAACTATGGCACAGACACCAGCGCCGAAGGCCGCTGCATCATCCGTGAGACCCTCAACGCCACCTACGAAGGCGTTGGCAGCGGTGTGACGGCCATCTTCCCCATCCAGATTTGGAAGAAGAAGCGCGGTGTGAGCTACCTTCCCACCGACCCCAACTATGACCTTTACTGTCTGGCCTGCAAGGTCACGGCCCGACGGTTCTTCCCCAATTTCCTCAACCTCGACGCCACCTATAATCAGGACTCCGAATGGCGTGCCGACGACCCCAAGCGCTACCTCCATGAGGTTGCCACCATGGGTTGCCGCACACGAGTGTTCGAGAACCGCTTCGGCCCCAAGACAAGCATCGGACGAGGCAATATCAGCTTCTCGACCATCAACATCGTCCGTCTTGCCATAGAGTGCATGGACATCAAGGATGAGGAGCAGCGCATAGCGGCCTTCTTCGCCAAGCTCGACAACCTGCTCAGCCTCACAGCTCGCCAGCTGCACGAGCGCTTCGAGTTCCAGAAAACAGCCTTCGCCAAGCAGTTCCCCCTGCTCATGCACAGCCTGTGGTTAGGCTGCGAGCATCTGTCTGCCAACGACACCATAGAGAGCGTCATAAATCAAGGCACGCTCGGCATAGGCTTCATAGGTCTGGCAGAGTGTCTGGTGGCTCTCATCGGCAAACACCACGGCGAGAGTGCCGAAGCCCAGAAACTCGGTCTGCGCATCGTGACATACATGCGCGACCGCGTCAACGAGTTCTCGGAGTCGTACCACCACAACTACAGCGTTCTGGCCACCCCGGCCGAGGGTCTCAGCGGGCGCTTCACACGCGGCGACCAGAAGAAGTACGGCCGTCTGCCCGGCATCACCGACCGTGAGTACTACACCAACTCAAACCACGTGCCCGTATATTACAAATGCTCGGCACGCCATAAGGCCGAAGTGGAGGCACCCTACCATGAGCTGACACGCGGCGGGCACATCTTCTACGTAGAGATTGACGGCGATGCCACCCACAACCCCGAGGCCGTGATGAACATCGTTGACATGATGGACGCCATGAACATCGGCTACGGCAGCGTCAACCACACCCGCAACCGCTGTATGGACTGCGGCTACGAGGATGCCTCAGCTCACCTCGAGAAATGCCCACGCTGCGGCAGCGCCAACATAGACCGCCTGCAGCGCATAACGGGCTATCTCGTTGGAACCACCGACCGTTGGAACCGTGCCAAGCTCGCAGAGCTCAACGACCGCGTCATTCACTCAACCGACTATTTACCCTTTGCCGAATAAGTTCTGCGACATGAGTATCAGAGTTATAGACATCGTAGAGGACACCACGGTCGATGGCCCGGGCTTCCGCACAAGCATATATTGTGCAGGGTGTACGCACCACTGTGCGGAATGCCATAATCCACAGTCGTGGGCCACGGATGCCGGCCATGACATGAGCGTCGATGAGTTGCTCGACGTCATCGAGGCCGACCCCTTCGCCAATGTCACCTTCTCCGGCGGCGACCCCATGCAGCAGGCCGAGGGTTTCACGGAGCTGGCCACGGCCATCAAGGCGCGTACACACAAGACGATATGGTGCTACACGGGCTACACCTACGAGGCGCTTTTGCACATGCCGTCACAGCGCCGCCTTCTCGACAAGCTCGACGTCCTCGTTGACGGCCCCTACGTGGCCGCCCAGCACAACAGCGACCTCGTGTTCCGCGGATCGGCCAACCAGCGCATCATCGATGTGCCACGCTCCCTGCGCAGCGGACGTGTGGAGCTGTGGGAACGCCGCTGACACGACACACCATTACCTAACCGCCACCCTGGTACATAACCGTCAAGGCAATGAAGACAGTTGACATAGAGCTAATAGGTCTCGGCGACCGCGGCATGACCGCCCTGCGGCTACTGCTCCAGTTGGCACGTCGGTTGCCGATCCGCATAACCTCTCTCCGCGACACCGACCCACAACGGGTCGGTGCCGCGGAGGCATTGTTGCAGAAGTCGGCCACCGCCATCAATATCTGCGGCCACGACGCAACCCTGTCAGGCCAAAGCGTACCCCTGACATACATCTGCACCGACTGGACGAGCCATGCCGCACTGGCCATCGAGGCCATGCACAAGGGGCGTCATGCCGCCGTGGAGGTGCCTGCAGCGCTGACGCTCGACGAGTTGCACGCCCTCGTGCAGACCTCAGATGCCACACATCGCCACTGCATGATGCTCGAAAACTGTTGCTACGACCCCGACATTCTCAGTGCCATAGCACGCATACGCGACGGCGAGATAGGCGACATCGTGCACGCTGAGGGTACATACTACCACACGCTCGGCGACCGCTGGACGACCTGGCGTCTCGAGATGAACCGTCGTCAGCGCGGCGACCTCTACCCCACCCACGAACTGGCACCGATATGCATGGCCCTCGCGCCAGACCGCATGCAGACACTCGTCAGTATGGACAGCAGCGCGGCAACGGGTCCGGCGACGTATGCTAAGCACACAGGACAGGCGGCGCCAGATTTCCGCAATGGCGACCACACCGTGACACTAATCCGCACAGAACAAGGCCGCACCATACTGCTGCGTCACGATGTGCTCACCGCCCTGCCCTACCAACGTCTCTTCCACGTTGTGGGTACGCGTGGAGTCATCACCGTCAACGATGACGGCAGCAAGTCGCACGACTCCCTCACGCAGGCCATGAACGAGAGCATCATCACCGCTCTCGCCAACGACCGCATGCCAGACTTCACCATCCGCGACACAGCACCATGGTGTGCCGTCACACCGCTGTCGTCACTCTCTATCGAACGCGGCTTCGCGCCAGTGGCATTCCCGCAATTCTGAGGAATGCCCTGCTACCGGCTGGCGAGATGACGCTTCAGGGCTCGACCCGTATAACTCTGTTCGCAGGCGGCAATCTCTTCCGGCGTACCCTGACAGACGACATTTCCACCGGCAGCACCGCCTTCGGGTCCCAGGTCTATGACATGGTCTGCCATGGCTATGACATCGAGGTTATGCTCTATCACCACTATGGTGTGTCCTCGCTGTATCAGCGCTTCGAAGCTCGCCAGCAGGCGGCGTATGTCGTGAAAGTGCAAGCCCGTCGTCGGTTCGTCGAAGATGAAAAGCGTCGGCACTTGTTTCTCCATACCTATATAATATGCCAGCTTCACACGCTGGTTCTCGCCGCCGGAGAGCGTGCTCGAGCTCTGGCCGAGCTTGACGTAGCCAAGCCCGACGTCCTGCAAAGGCTTCAGCCTGCGCACGATGCGCTGTTCGCCGTGTGCCTCAAAGAACTCCATAGCCTGATTGACGGTCATAGACAGCACGTCGTTGATATTCTGTCCGTCATAGCGCACGTCGAGGATGTCCTGCTTGAAGCGCTGACCATGGCATGACTCACACTCCAACACGAGGTCGGCCATAAACTGCATCTCGACGGTGGTCGTGCCCTCACCCTTGCATTCCTCACAGCGTCCTCCCTCGGTGTTGAAGGAGAAATAGCTGGCCGTGAAGCCCATTTGCCTTGACAACGGCTGTTCGGCGAAGAGACGTCGTATCTCATCGTAGGCCTTGACGTAGATGACGGGATTCGACCTCGAGCTCTTGCCGATGGGGTTCTGGTCAACGAACTCCACCGCCTTCAGCGCACAGACATCGCCCTCCAGTGCCGTATGCTCGCCCGGGCGGTCGGCCACGACGTCCAAATGGCGACACATGGCGCGATAGAAGATGTCGCGCACGAGGGTTGACTTGCCGGAACCACTGACGCCCGTCACGCACGTCAGGACATTGAGCGGAAAACTCACGTCAATGCCACGGAGGTTGTTGGCACGTGCGCCACGCACCATGACGGACATGTTCCACGGACGCCGCAGAACGGAGGCATCGCCAGGCACGATTTTTTCCATGCCAAGGAGCCACTGCAGGGTGTGCGACCTTCGTATCGCCTCTTCAGGGTAGGCCGAGGCATCGGCATCCTCGTCTCCTGTCATGGCAGGCGGTGCGCCCTGCCACACCACCTCTCCACCTTGTCGGCCGGCTCCGGGACCGATATCTATTATGTAGTCGGCCGAGCGGATGATATCCTCATCATGCTCCACGACGATTACTGTATTGCCGAGGTCCACCAGCTGTCGCAGCACGCCAATGAGGCGCGCCGTGTCGCGTGGATGCAGCCCTATGCTGGGCTCGTCCAGGATATACAGCGAGCCCACGAGCGACGACCCCAGACTTGTCGCCAGGTTGATGCGTTGGCTCTCACCGCCGCTGAGGCTGTTGCTGCGACGCCCGAGTGTGAGGTAGCCCAGCCCCACGTCGAGCAAGAACTGCAGACGGGAGCGTATCTCCACTATCAGGCGTGACGCCACCTTCAGGTCGTGCTCGGAGAGCATCGAGGGCAAGCTGTCTGCCCAGCGCTTGAGTTCCGTGACAGGCATGTCGGTGAGGTCTGTGATGGCATGTCCGCCCACCTTGACATAGGTTGCCTCGCGACGCAGACGTGTGCCACGGCAGTCCGGGCATTCCGTCTTGCCAGTGTAGCGAGCCAGCATCACACGGTTCTGAATCTTGTAGCGTCCCTCACGGAGATAGTCGAAGAACACGTCGAGGCACACGTCATGATGCTGCCATCGCTCCTCGAGCGACATGCCGGGAAAACGTCCGTGCCACAGCACGTTCTTCTCCTCGCGCGTCAGCTCAAAGTATGGTTTGAAAATAGGAAAGCCGATGCCCTCGGCCATGCGTATGAACTCGGTCTTCCATTCGCTGAGCTTCTCTCCGCGCCAGCACTGCACACATCCGTCATAGACACTCTTGCTGGAGTCCGGCACCACGAGATGCGGGTCGATGCCTGTGACATTGCCCCAGCCCTCACACGTAGGACATGCCCCGATGGGCGAGTTGAAGGCGAAGAGCTGGTCGGTGGGTTCCTCAAAGGTGATGCCGTCGGCCTCAAAGCGTGTTGAGAACTGGTGCTCGATGCCTGAGGGTAAGAAGCGTAGCAGCATCTCGCCGCCACCCTCGTAGAAGGCTGTCTCGGCAGAATCTACCAGGCGTGATATTGTAGTCTTCTCATTAGATACCGACAGGCGATCGATGACGAGAAACAGCTTCGTCTGTGCCGATGCCCCGCCCCCGATACTTTCCATGTAATCCTCTATGCGCACCGTCTCGCCATTGACATCGAGGCGCACATATCCCTCTTGCAGATATGCCTGCAACTGCTGCTTCAGCGTGCGGCCCTCAGCGATGCGCAAAGGGCATAGCACCATGAAGCGCGTACCCTCCGAGTACGTTGTCATGCAGCTCACGACATCCTCTGTGCTGTGCTTCTTGACCTCCTCGCCGCTCACGGGACTGAACGTCCGTCCGATTCGCGCAAAGAGCAGGCGCAGGTATTCATAGATCTCGGTGCTGGTGCCCACGGTAGAGCGCGGGTTGCGCGAGATAACTTTCTGCTCTATGGCTATGGCGGGCGGTATGCCGCTGATGAAGTCGCACTCGGGTTTGCTCATACGCCCCAAGAACTGGCGGGCATAGCTGTTGAGGCTTTCGACGTAGCGTCTCTGTCCCTCGGCATAGAGGGTGTCGAAGGCCAGCGACGACTTGCCCGAACCCGACAAGCCCGTTATGACGACGAGCTTGTTGCGTGGTATGTCAACGCTCACGTTCTTGAGATTGTTGACACGGGCATTACCGATGTGTATGCAAGCTTCCGGCGTCATAGCTTAACAGTGATTTTCGAGCCTTTGCTTTCGTTCTGCAGACGGTCGAGAGCCGTCACGACGTATGTGTATTTTTTCCTGCCGTCGGCGTATGGCAGCCGCACGAAGGTGTCAGGCGTGATGGCGACGATGGCGGCGGGATTGTTGATGTCAATGTCCTCGCCTTTTGCGAAACGATACACCACATATTGGCGCGCCACGTCCATCTCCGACCTTCCCCTCGGTGCCGTCCAGAAGAGCATGTAGCCGTCGCTCGTCCACACGTCCTTCAGACTGCGCACCTTGCCGGGAGCCTTCTTGTCAATCCACGGCATCTCGGGCTGCAGAGCCTTTGTCTGATGATAGTTGGCGGCAAGCGCGGCACGGTAGTTGCCCGTGTTGTCGGCGACGTAGCGAGCGTACCACTGACACGAGCCTTTGACACCCGGCAGCGAACGTTGCAGCTGGTACTTCTGCTGCAGCTGGCCGAACTTCACCGTGCGCTCGGCATCCTGACCGATGATGAGCGGGCGACCGGCGGCATAATGGTTCCACCAACGGATGAGAGTTTCGTAGTCGGCAGCGCGGTTGCCAATCTCCCAATAGATCTGGGGGATGTTATAATCCACCCATCCCTGACGTACCCACTCGAGCACGTCGGCATAGAGGTCATCGTAGTTCTGCAGGCCATTGGTGGCAGAGCCCATCTCCCACGACCTTTGGTTTCGGTAGATGCCAAATGGCGACACGCCGAACTTCACCCAAGGCTTCACGGCACGGATGCAGTCGTGCAACTCGCGGATGAAGGTATTGACATTCTGGCGTCGCCAGTCGCCACGATTCTGTCCGCGGCCGTAGCGGGCGTAAGAGGCATCATCGGGGATGGGCTGTCCGGCAGCAGGATAGGGGTAGAAGTAGTCGTCGATGTGGAACCCGTCGATGTCATAGCGCGACACGATGTCGGCGGCCACGCGGCAGATGAAGTCGCGGTTCTCTGGCACTCCGGGGTCGAATATCAACAGTCCATCGTAGGGGAAACAACGTTCGGGGTGCAGGACATACTGGTGTGTGGTGGCCAGGGCCTGCGTGCCTTTCGTTTTGGCACGATAGGGGTTGATCCACGCATGCAGCTCCATGCCGCGGCGGTGGCACTCCCTGACCATCCACTCCAGCGGATCCCAATAAGGCTGCGGGGGCGTGCCTTGAGTGCCGGTGAGGTATCGGCTCCATGGTTCAAGCTGGCTGGCATAGAGAGCATCACCCTCGACACGGCACTGGAAGAGGATGACATTGATGCCGGCACTGTTCAGTGCATCGAGTTCGCGAGTGAGCTCGCGCTGCATGGCATCGCGACCTACACCCTGCCACTGGCCATTAACGGCCTGAATCCACGCCCCGCGGAACTCGCGCTTCGGGGCTATATAGGTTGACATGCGCGTTTTGTGCGCACAGCTGGCAAACACCAAAGCTGCCACCATTACAAACAAGAGTCGTACAGTTTTCATAAGCTATTATTTGTTTTGTATTTTGCTTACCGCGCCCATGCCTCGAGCAGACGAGCCCTGCCCTCGATACGATAGTCGGCATCTACGGCAGGTATGAGGCACGAGGCTCCTGTGGGCAGCTCTGCCACCTTGTCGCCGGAAGCGACGATTCGCACCACACCCTCAATGCACGTCAGCGTCACACAACTGTCATGCACCGACAAACGGCGTTCAAGGCTATTCTCGACTTGTAAGAGCGAAGCCACGAAGCATGGGCAGTCAACAAGGGTTGTTGCTCCCTTGGCAGGTTCATAGCGGGTGCGGTAGTCTGCATATACGCCGAAGTCTATAGCATCGCGAGCCAGCTCCACATGCAACTCACGCGGACGTCCGTCGAACCCCATGCGGCCATAATCCCACAGGCGGTAAGTTATGTCGCTGCTCTGCTGTATCTCACAGACAACGATGCCTCCACAGATAGCATGCACACGACCTGCAGGGATGAAGAACACATCGCCGGGCTGCACGCTATGGCGCGCCATGGCATCTACGATGGTGCCGTCAGCCACACGACGGCTATAGTCGTCGGCAGAGAGAGCCTCGCGAAAGCCTGTCAGCAAGGTCGAGCCGGGTTCGGCAGACAGGACATACCACATCTCCGTCTTCCCCAACGTGCCGTGGCGCTTGGCAGCCAGGGCGTCATCGGGGTGCACTTGTATGCTCAAGTCGTGGGCTGCATCTATCAGCTTCACAAGCAGAGGACACTTTCCACGATACTTCTTGTAGATTCTCTGACCGAGCAGGGCAGGCCCCCATCGGTGTATCACCTCATCAAGCGTATGCCCGGCAAGGATGCCATTGCGTACCACAGAGACATGACCGGCCACGTCGCTCACCTCCCAGCTCTCACCGATGAGCTCGCCATCGGCCTTCATGCCCTTCAGAGGCTTCAGGTGACTGCCGCCCCAGATGGTAGTGACAAGGTTGTTCTCGAACCGAAGAGGATATGTATGTACCATAGTGTTTTCGAATGTCAGAATTTGATTAGACAGCACGCCAGAAGGCACAGACGCTGTGTGCACACAGGAAGTGTTGCCACATACCAGCAATGCGGCCGCAAAGATAGGCATTTTCTGGCATCTTTTTCACCAATTTAGCAAATTTTAGTGTTACATATATGCTTGTTTCAGCCTTTTTGCCTACTTTTGCAGCCACAACAACGCCTTTTCCCTTCACAAATGAAGTTTTCCGAATTGCCAAAAGAGAAGATGAGCCACCTCACGCGCCCCGCCGACATGTCCATCGAGGCGTGGCAGGTGGGGCTGCGCATGCAGCAGGCACAGCGCGAAGAGATGGACGTAGAGTGCGTCAGCGAGCGCTACAACCCCGGCGAATACCGCGTGCGCTCCCGTCAGTCGGGGGCGACCTACAAAGTGGTGTTCCGGGGTCCCAAGAGTCCGTGGAACTACTGCGACTGCATGGACTTCAAGACCTCGCAGCTCGGCACATGCAAGCACATCGAAGGCGTCAGGCTGTGGATCACCGCACACCACAAACGCATACACTGGGACTTGCCCACATACACAAGCGTATATCTCAACTATCGCGGCAGCGAACGCCGCGTGAAGATACGCATCGGCTCTGATGCCACACAGGCGTTCAGGAACATGGCGGCACGGTATTTTGACGACCTCGGCTGCCTCAGGCCTGAGGCCTACGCCGTCTTCGGTGAGTTCATGCACGAAGCCAAGCTCCTCGATGAGTCCTTCCGATGCTACAAGGACGCTCTCGACTTCGTGCTCTGCCAACGCGAAGACATCAACCGCCGCGACATCATACGACGACGCTACGACGACGCCACACTCGACACACTGCTGCGCATGCCGCTATATCCCTACCAGCGAGAGGGAGTGCGCTTCGCCGCTGAGGCAGGACGTGCCATCCTTGCCGACGAGATGGGGCTTGGCAAGACCATACAGGCCATCGCCACGGCCGAGCTGCTCAGACGCGAGCATTTCATAGGCCAGGTGCTCATACTGTGCCCGGCAACACTACAGGTGCAGTGGCGGCGCGAGATTGAGCGTTTCACAGCCGACGCACGGGCCGTCATCATCGAGGGAACGGCACAACAGCGGGCGGCACTCATGGAAGACGATGCCCCCTACAAGATATGCTCCTACACCGCCATGGCGCAGGACATCAAGAACGGAGCCGACATACATACTGACATGCTCGTGCTCGACGAGGTTCAGAGGCTCAAGAACTGGAACACACAGTCGGCACGCGCCGTCAGACGCATAGCTTCGAGCTATGCACTCATCCTGTCAGGCACTCCGCTCGAGAACCGTCTCGAAGACCTCTACAGCATCGTGGAGCTCGTCGATCAGTTTCTCCTGTCACCGTTCTACCTCTTCCGCGAACGCTATATCATACAAGACGACACAGGACGCACCATCGGCTACCGCGGCCTCAACGAGGTAGGCCAGCGCCTTAGACACATCATGTTGCGACGCCGGAAGGCTGACATCGCCATGCAGCTGCCACAACGCATCGACAAGAACCTTTACGTCCCGCTGACACAGCAGCAGGCTGATGCCCACAGCGAGCTTAAGCTCCAGGCTGCACGCCTCGTGGGCAAGTGGCACCGACAGCATTTTCTCTCCGAGATCGACCGCAAGCAGCTACTGCTGACCCTCACACAGATGCGCATGGCGTGTGACAGCCTATACCTTCTCGACGAGCAGAGCCGCTTCGACACCAAGGTGGAAGAGACGATGAACATCCTCGACGAGAGCGGCATCCTCGCACACAGCCCTCATGCGCCGAAGGTGGTCATCTTCAGCCAGTGGGAACGAATGACGAGGCTCGTGGCTGCCGAGCTCGACCAGAGTGGCATAGACTACGCCTACGTCCACGGCAACGTTCCCGTACGCGAACGGCAGCAACGTGTTGATGAGTTCCTCACAAACCCAGACATGCGCATATTCCTCTCCACCGACGCCGGCTCGACAGGCCTCAACCTGCAGAGGGCGAGCGTCATCGTCAACCTAGACATTCCCTGGAATCCCGCAACCCTCGAACAACGCATCGGACGCATTCACCGCTTAGGCCAGGAGCGCGGAGTGGAGGTGATAAACCTCATCGCAGCGAACTCCATCGAGGAGGACATGCTCTCACGCCTACGGTTCAAGACATCGCTCTTCGAAGGAGTGCTCGACGGAGGTGAGGATGTCGTGTTCCTCTCCACCGACAAGTTCGACACGCTCCTCAACACCCTCGAGGGCTACGTAGCACCCTCTGCCACCCCTGTCGAGGCCGACCTCCCCGCACCAAGCCAATCATCCCCGCACCACGCCCCCGCCCCCCCCTGTTCCAGCGGCTGCGATACCATCGCAGCCACTGCCTCAACCGCAGCCACAGGCCTCCCAACCGTCGCAGCCACCGCCCTCACCGCCCTCGCAGCCCTGCTGCGTGCCGACGAGGGCACACGCCACCGCGTGGCCGACATATTAGACCAGTCACTCCAAACCACAGCCCAATCATGAAATTCGACATCGCAGTCCTGCCCGGAGACGGCATCGGCCCTGAGATCATGCGCCAGGGCATCGACGTCATGACAGCCGTAAGCCGACGCTTCGGCCACGACGTGACCTACCACTATGCCATCTGCGGCGCTGATGCCATCGACAAAGTCGGACATCCGTTTCCCGAAGAGACTTTCCAGACATGCCTCAACGCCGATGCCGTGCTCTTCGCCGCCGTCGGCGACCCACGCTTCGACAACGACCCAACTGCCAAGGTGCGCCCCGAGCAGGGTCTGCTCGACATGCGCAAACGCCTCGGACTCTATGCAAACATACGCCCCATACAGACTTTCCCCGGACTCGTACACAAGTCACCGCTGAAAGACGAGCTCGTCAGCGGAGCCGACTTCGTGTGCATACGCGAGCTCACAGGAGGCATGTACTTCGGAGAGAAGTATCAAGACGACGAGCGAGCCTACGACACATGCATATACTCGCGCCACGAGGTGGAACGCATACTCGACGTGGCATACGCCTATGCCGCACAAAGGCGACACCACGTCACCGTCGTCGATAAGGCCAACATCCTCGCAACGAGCCGCCTGTGGCGACAAATAGCCAAGGAGGCTGCGTCACGCCACCCGGACATCACCACCGACTTCATGTTCGTTGACAACGCGTCAATGCGCATGATTCAGGAGCCGACATTCTTCGATGTCATCGTAACAGAGAACACCTTCGGCGACATCCTCACCGACGAGGCATCGTGCATAACAGGCTCCATGGGGCTGCTGCCCTCGGCATCGACAGGCTTGCACACACCGGTCTTCGAGCCCGTGCACGGCTCATGGCCACAAGCCAAGGGCAAGGGCATCGCCAATCCTATAGCCCAGATCCTCTGCGTGGCAATGCTCTTCGAGCACTTCGCCCTCAACCGCGAAGCAGCACTCATACGGCAGGCCGTGACAGCGAGCCTCGACGCCAACATACGCACGCCGGAACTCCAGCCCAAAGGGCTGCCCCACTACGGCACGGCAGACGTAGGACGCTGGATCACCGACTACGTCACCAACAATTGAACCCATTCACAAACGCTCACTCCGCTCACTTGGTAATCCTTATCTTCCTCCTTTCTGTTTTCTCTCCTCAGGCTCTCCCGCAAGAGCCGGAGCCACGACCCACGTATCAGTCGCTCGTGCGACGTGCCCTCGACCTCATGGCAGCCGACAGCCTCTTGGCGGCCGAGGCTGTGATACGTCAGGCACTAAAGGCCGAACCTGCAGCACAAGGCAACGTGCTCCTGTGGGGACATCTCGCACAGATTGCCGAACGCACAGGACGCGACTCAGCAGCTCTCGAAGCCTACGACATCGCCATCGGACTGGCACCACAGGGTCTCGGACTGCGCATCAACCGTGCATCGCTCTTCATGAAGATTGGCGATGACAGCCGAGCATTGGCCGACTACAACGACGTACTCTTCGAGGAGCCCGACCATCAGGAGGCACTCTTTATGCGGGCAAGCATATACCGCCGCCGCCGACAGCTCAAGGATGCACGTGATGACTTCGAACACATACTGCGGCTCACGCCGACCCACGAGCAGGCTCTACAGGGACTGGCACTCGTCAACAATGCCGACCGTCGCCCGCACGAGGCCATGGAGGACATCAATGCCGTAGTGACGCTCTACCCAAATCACGCCGCAGGCTACGCCCTGCGCGCCGGCTTCGAATTCGAACGCAAGATGTATGAGCAGGCCGAGAAAGACTACGACCGAGCCATTGAACTCGAACCCGAAAACCCGACATTCCGCCTCGCGCGTGCGAGATTCTTTATTGATACGCGCCGCAAACGCCTCGCACGCCAGGACGTGAGGGCAGCAGCAAGACTCGGGGCATCGCCTGCCGACATATCCACCGTCGCAGGACTTGAAAGATAAAGGTAGGCCCTATAAGTAAAGCGTCACTTCACAAAAACCTTCTTTCCGCTCCTGATGATGACACCCCTCTGGCCATCGGTAGCGACTGTTCCGTTCAGGGAATAGCCCTTCTCCGACCCGCCACCACCCTCGGCCCGCATCCGCCCGATGGCTGATGTGCCTCCTACGGCTTCCACACGAATGGTTCCGGTAAGATTCCGGATATTGTCAGCTCCGTCAATAGCTTTTCCGAGAATATAGAGACCGCTGTAACGCCCGGCACCACCGTAATACATCACCACATTACCCCAAGGCGAGAAGAGAGCAAGAGTTCCGGCAGGACAGTCACCCTCAATGCCGTCAGATCCATAGGCGACGGTCGTGGGCGGATAGAAGATCTTCTCGTTGTTGCCGTGGTAACGCACGAGTTGACTGGTAGCCCCCCCAAAGGGGTGACCCTTTCACTTTATAGAGGTTATGAGCCACCCCTGCGGGGTTCCGTTTTTCCGTCTCCGGCTGTAGCAGGGGCTCACGCCCCTGCCTGTGGTGAATCACCCCTGCAGGGGGGACAGAAGCTTGCATCACCCCTGCGAGTTCTGTTTTCCATCAGCGACATCCGCGAGGTGGCACGTCCGCATCGCCGGCATCTATAACAGCAGTGGGAAGATGGGGGCTTTGAGGCGAGAGGTACTATTCCATTTTCAGCGTCCCAAACCACTGCTTTCTGGCTCAGGAAACATTATTAAAAGCTTTTGATACCTCTGTTGAAGCCCTACGTAGTGCTAAGCCCTACTTTTGTGGCGGTATTCATCATGACTACCTATAAAAATGCATACTGCACCTCACAACCTTACAAATTCACAACTTTACTACCTCATGTCAGACAAAATTACCCTACGAGAGAAGCTCGGCTATTCGCTTGGCGATGTAGCTGCCAATCTGGTATTCCAGATGATGATGATTTTCCAGCTTAAGTTCTACACTGACATCTTCGGCCTCGACGGTGCCGTGGCAGGCTCTGTGCTGCTCATAGCACGTGTCGTCGATGCCTTCGTGGATCCTGCCGTGGGCATCCTCACAGACCGCACCAAGACGCGCTGGGGCAAGTACCGGCCTTGGGTCTTGTGGACGGCAGTGCCATTCTGTGTGTTCTATGTGCTGGCATTCTGGAATCCCGGCATCGAGGACAAGGCCCTCGTGGCGGTCTATGCCACAGTGTCGTATGTGCTGCTGATGACGATGTACTCGTTCAACAACACACCGTACTCGGCACTCGGTGGCGTCATGACAGGCGACATCCGCGAGCGCACGAGCATCACCAGCATACGTTTCGTGGGTTCTACGATAGCACAGTTCGTGGTGCAGGGGCTGACGCTGCCCTTGGTGGCGCGCTTCGGCGGCGACGATGAGGGTCGTGGCTGGCTGCTCACCATCTCGCTCTACGCCGGCATATGCCTGCTGTGCTTCGTGGTAACGTTCCTCTCAGCGCGCGAGCGCATAGCTCCCCCTCCCCAACAGGAGATGAACATCCGCGAGGATGTCAAGGAGCTGGTGGCCAGCGTGCCATGGCGCTCAATGTTCGTGCTCACGCTCTTCGTGTTCATCACCCTTGCCATGTGGGGTTCGGCCATGAGCTTCTATTTCCAAAACTATGTCGATCAGGCTGCCCTCTATGCCTTCCTCGACTCTATAGGCCTCGTGCGACCCGAGGGCGAGGGTGCCGCTCTGCTCGTGACGTTCAACCTCATAGCTCACTCAGAAGCCGACGCCTACGCCATTGGCTTCTCGCTGTTTAACATGGTGGGGGCGTTGGTGCAGTTTGTCGGCGTGGTGTTGCTGTCCAATTTCCTCGCCAACCGCTATGGCAAGAAGGCAACATTCATCGTCTGTCTGGCACTGACGGCCGTCTTCACGGCACTGTTCTGGTTGCCGACGCCCACGAGTGTCGGGCTGATGTTCGTACTTTGTGTGCTCAAGTCCCTTGCCTACGCCCCCACCGTGCCACTGCTGTGGGCCATGATAGGCGACGTGGCCGACCACATAGAGTACGTCAACCATCGCCGGGCCACGGGGTTCTGCTTCTCGGGAGTGGTGTTCGCACTGAAGGCCGGCCTGGGACTTGGAGGTGCCTTCGCAGGACTCATCCTCTCGGCCTTCGGCTACGCCTCCGGTGCCGGTATGCTGCAGAGCGACTCTGCCGTCACGGGCATACGTCTCGTGGCGAGCATCGTGCCGGCGCTCCTCTTCGGCATAGGAGTGGTGGCGCTCTGCTTCTATCCCATCACGAAGAGCTTCAACGAGAGTATGCAGGCAGAACTCGCTGCACGACGTGAAAATTCATAATATCTTCTCTTTCCATTCTACATCCTACATTCTACATTTCCCTATGTCACGTTATCTTTTCCCCTCAGACTACATGGCCGACCCTTCGGCCCACGTTTTTGGCAACCGTCTCTATATCTATCCCTCCCACGTCCGTGAGAGCGGCATCCCCGAGAACGACAACGGCGACCACTTCGACATGCGCGACTATCACGTCCTCACCCTTGACGATCCCGACCAGGGCGAGGCCCGCGACCTCGGCCTCATCCTCGACCTCAACGACATACCGTGGGCCGGGCGTCAGCTATGGGACAGCGACGTCGTGGAGAAGGACGGCCGTTACTACCTCATCTTCAGCCTCAAGGACCGCAACGACATCTTCCGTCTCGGCGTGGCAATTGCCGAGCGTCCCGAAGGGCCGTTCATAGCGCAGCCCGACCCCATCCGTGGCAGCTACAGCATAGACCCCTGTGCCTTCCGCGACGACGACGGCGAGGTATATATCTATTTCGGCGGACTTTGGGGCGGACAGCTGCAGCGCTACCGCGACAACAAAGCCCTCGAGAATGCCCACCTGCCAGCCGGTGACGAAGAGGCGTTGCCGGCGCGCGTGGCTCGCATGACACCCGACCTCCTACAGTTCGCCGAGGAGGCAAAGCCCGTGGTGATCACCGATGACGAGGGACGTCCCCTGCGTGCCGACGACCCGCACCGTTTCTTCGAGGCATCATGGCTCCACAAGCACGACGGCATATACTATTTCAGCTACTCGACAGGCGACAGCCACCTCATCTGCTATGCCACGAGCACGTCGCCATACGGCCCCTTCCGTTTCCGTGGCGAGCTGTTGCAACCCGTTGTGGGATGGACAACACATCACAGCATCTGCCAGTGGCGAGGACGCACGTTCCTCTTCCACCACGACAGCGTGCCCAGCGGCGGACGCACATGGCTGCGCAGCGTGAAGATTGCCGAGCTCGAGTATCTGCCCGACGGCCAAATGCGCTTGAAATAATCAACAACAGAACACACCACACTTATTCAACATACACCTATGAGACGCTTCTTCCTCACCTACATCATATGCATGTGCAGCCTCTGTGTCACGGCGCAGACTCTCAAGGACGCATACAGCAACTACTTCCGCATCGGCGTGGCCGTAAACCAGCGCAACGTCACCAACCCCGCCCAGATGCAGCTCATTCGCGACAACTTCAACAGCATCACTGCCGAGAACGACATGAAACCTCAGCCCACAGAGCCCAACCAGGGCGAGTACAACTGGGCGGGGGCCGACCGCGTGGCCGACTTCTGCCGCCAGAATGGCATCAAGCTGCGCGGACACTGCCTCGTGTGGCACAATCAGATTGGCAAGTGGATGTATCAGGACAGCGAAGGCAACCCCCTGCCCAAAGACGAGTTTTTCCGCCGCATGAAGGCACACATCCAGGCCATCGTGACGCGCTACAAGGATGTGGTATATTGCTGGGATGTCGTCAACGAGGCCATTACCGACGACCCCAATGCCACAGACCCATATCGTCAGTCGGCGCTCTACAAGATTGCCGGAGATGAGTTCATTGCCAACGCCTTCCGCTATGCACGTGAGGCAGATCCCAATGCCCTCCTCTTCTATAACGACTACAATGAGACCGACCCCGTCAAGAGCCGCCGCATAGCCGACATGGTGCGCAAGATGAAGGCTGCCGGAGTTCCCATCGACGGCATCGGCATGCAGGCACACTACAACATCTACTACCCCCGCGAAGAGGCCATCGACTCGGCCATCACGCTCTACAGCCAGGTGGTGAGCCACATCCACGTCACAGAACTCGACGTCCGTGCCAACGAGGAGATGGGCGGTGCCCTCAACTTCCGTCAGGACGGCATGACCGTCACCGACTCGCTCAAGCAACACCTGGCCGACCAGTATGCCCGCATCTTCCGCGCACTGCGTAGGCACAAGGATGTCGTGGAGTGCGTGACGTTCTGGAACCTCAGCGACCGCGACTCATGGCTCGGCGTGCGCAACTATCCTCTTCCCTTCGACTCCGACTACAAGCCCAAGCTGGCCTACGAGTATATCACCGGACACCGCGACCCGCTGTGGCCCCTACCCGTGAAGCCCGCGCGACCCAAGAACCAGCAGCGCGAGCGCGCACAGAAGCCGCCTTTCAAGCCCGAGCTCGCCTTCCCCGAGAAGGCCGACATACGTGAGGACTTCAAGCCCTCGGTGATGAACCAGCCCGGCCGTGACTTCCCGCAGGTGAATTCTCAGGGCTATGTGCGCTTCCGTGTCGAGGTGCCCGATGCCAAGAGCGTAAGCGTGAGCCTCGGGCTGGGCGGACGCGGCGGCACACGCCTGCACCAGACCTACGACGGCTCGTGGGTGGGACAGACGGAAGGTCCCCTCGACGAGGGTTTCCACTACTACCACCTCACCGTGGACGGCGGCATCCTCAACGACCCCGGAGCGCAGAACTACTACGGCTCCACACGCTGGGAGAGCGGCATAGAAATCCCGGCTCACGACAGCGACTTCTATGACACCCGCAACGTGCCTCACGGCAACGTGCAGCAGGTGCTGTTCTGGAGTCAGAGCACACAGCAGGTGCGACGCGCCTTCGTATATACGCCGCCCACCTACGGCCAGAATGCCAAGCAGCGCTTCCCCGTGCTTTACCTTCAGCATGGCTGGGGCGAGGACGAGACGGCATGGAGCCGTCAGGGACATGCCAACCTCATCATGGACAACCTCATTGCCGATGGCAAGTGCCGACCCTTCATCATCGTCATGACCTACGGCATGACCAATGACGTGCGCTTCGGCGGCATCCGTGAGTTCACAGCCAAAGAGTTCGAGACGGTGCTAGTGGATGAACTCGTGCCATATATCGACAGCCATTTCCAGACCGTGCCGCGTCGTGACTCGCGTGCCATGGCCGGCCTCTCGATGGGTGGCTTCGAGACGAAGCTCATCACGATGCGCCGACCTGAGGTGTTCAGTGCCTACGGCCTGCTAAGCGGAGGAACATTCGCTCCCGAAGACATCAGCAAGTCGATAGCCGCAGCGACAGCATCGGCCTCTTCAGCATCCAAGGCCGCCAAGGCCGCAGCAGCACTCAAGCCAGCACTCATCTTCCAGAGCTGCGGCAGCAAGGAGAACCCCGACGGCATCCGTCAGGCGACAGCCGCCCTTCAGGCAGCAGGCCATAATGCCGTAGGCTATGTCTCTGAGGGTACTGCACATGAGTTCCTGACGTGGCGCCGCAGCCTGCATCAGCTGGCTCAGCTGCTCTTCAAGTAGCATATCTTCAGCAAGAACAATCGCGGAGCAGAAGACAACGCCATGTTCTATACATTGCTTGAGAGCTGCTCCATCGTGGGCATCAGCCCTCTCAGATGGCTGACTCACGCCTTGGAGAGGATCAGGCCTGGCATGAGCGAGGATCAAATTGTGGCATTGCTGCCATATAACTGCAAAACCGAACTCCGATAGAGTCCGGTTTTGTTTTTTCTCAGAGGTTGAGCGGCTGCATTCGGATGGTCACGCTGAAGTTCCTCCTTCAGTTTCTTGTTCGCTTCCTACAGCAGAGCTTTCTCATGCTCAAGTGCTAATATCCGTTCGTCGCTTTTCATGGTGCAAAAGTACATATAAGGATGCATACGGCAAAATCCTTTAAGCTTATTTCAATCATTTATAAGCTTTTCACAGTATGCAGGGCATACTACTTCTGATAGCGTCTGCGGCGAGACACCTGCGGCGAGATGCCCTCCATGAGGAGCACCAGCTCAGACCATTTCATAGAACGGAGGCCGATGCCATGACGAAGAGTTTCATCACCTTGCGGCTTTTGCCTACAAATATATATACGTCACCATTAGTCGGATCCAGACCTACGCGGCGTACTTCGCTGCATAGCGTGTTGACACCCTTGCGCATGTCTGTCGGATGCTGAGCCATCACGATGCGGTTGTCTTCATTCAAGTTGAACCTTTGCGTTTTTTGGCCGCAAAGGTACAGCGATAAAATGAGGGGGAAAAGCCGGCTGCATTCGGATGGTTACGAACTATTTCCTATCCAGCCAAGGGAATGTCTGACTTTTTTCAAAAAAGCTACCGCGCTCGCATTCGTCGGACGGTGTTACGCCGCCCAGGCGGTGGCCGGCCAACGCAAAAGCCCCGCCGTCTCCCTCGTGGAGGCGGTGGGGCTTTTGCGTTGATGGTGAGCGACCATCGTTATGACAGTCGGACATGTGGTGCTACTCTGTGGTGTTGGTCAGCTTCTTGATGGTGGAGGCGAAGGGGATGGTGCCCATTTCCTTGTCGCGGACGAAGATGGCGAAGGGATGGTTAGCGTGGAAGTTGGCTCGGACGGTCTCGTGGGTCTTGCGGCCATGGGGTATGGGATTGAGTGCTTTTTCGTCACCTCCAATGAGAATCGGAGTAATCGTACCTGTGTTGTATTCTGTGTGTGGAAGAATAGCGCCATTCCAGTTGGACGGATCTACCACCGCCAGCGAGTCGCGGCTTTGTGCCGTGGTGCCGTTCTCGTCGATGGAAATGCGGCAAGTCTGAAACACGTTGCTGAGGTGGAACCCGGAGGGTGCCACCTTGGGCATGTTGGTCTGGTACATGCGCTTCGTGGCCTTGGCAGCCTTGGCTCCTGTTGTGCTGAGGCAGGTTGTGGTGGTGATGTCGAGCTTGGGCAGGCGTACGTCGAACACGGTGTCGGAGACGAGCGTGTCGGTGACGGTGATGGTGGCTTTCTCGCGCTGCTCTTCTGCCAGCCACGAATCGTTATAGACATAGTATGTGGTGTCGCGGGGCGTGCAGATAACCGCATGGTGGTTGCCTGTTGAGTCTGTGGCGGCAGCATCCATGACGTGTGTCATGCCTCGCTGCTTGAGTTCCGCGAGGCTTTTGGCCAGGCCTTGTGCGTTGCGTGGCAGCACGACGTACATGGCATAGGCGCTGTCTCTATAGGGCAGCTCCATGATGTCGAAGCTGGCGAAGCGAGCTATGCCGTTGTAGTATGTGGCGGTGATGATGCTGGCGTTTGTGCGCGTGCCGTCGGCGTTGGTGAATGTGTTGTCGCCGATGCTGTCGCGACGCATTGGTTTGAGCCACTTGCCCTCGAAGTCCATGGTGGAGGTGATGACGGTGCTGGCCTTGGCCAGGACCACAGAGTTGGGTATGGCCATGCCCTGTGAGCCGATGAGCGAGCCTATGGAGTTGTTGATGGACGCTATGGCATCGGGCTGGCTCAGGTTCATGCCCTTGACGCCGAAGCCGTAGAACCTCGACTTGGCGAGGAACGACTTATACACCGCCGCGTCGCGGTTCATCCACAGGTTGCTGGTGTAGCGTAGGCGGCTTTTGCCGCTGTTCTTGCTCTCCTTCTGGTTGGTGCCTTTCTTGTTGATGAACTTGCGGAAGTAGGTGTTTACCTGTTCTGTGGCGGCCTGTTGCAAGCCCATGGCCTCGAGGAAGGCGTTGTCGGCTTCTTGCTCCACGAAGTTGCCCATGAGGCCATAGAGCATGGATGCGCTGACGGGCGAGACGACGGTGTTGTCGTAGCCCTCGCTGTCGTATTCGGTGAGCATGTCGGTGGCGTAGTCGTCGAGCTGGTGGGCTATGGCGTGGTCGGTGTCGGTGAGTGGGCCGTTGTAGGCTTCCGTCTCGTAGGCTGTGGTGTCGTCGTCTATGATGTAGAGGTTGTAGGCCGGCGAATAGGTGGAGTCGTAGTCGGCAACGGGTGTGGCCGGCGAGGTTGGTTGGCCGGTGGTGCTGTTGTCGTTGTCGGAGCATGCTGTCGCTGCTGCAATCATGCCGACGAGGACAACGGCGATGGTGTGGTGGTGTGGGAAAGTATGCATAGTGTTAGTTGTTGGGTTATCGTTTGATGGTAGCCACTTTGCGTGTCTTGTTGCCCTGGCGGACAATGACGACGGTTGGCGTGTGGTGTGATGAGAGCGAAGTGCCTGCGATGGAGAAGGTTTCGGGCCGTGTCGGGTCAGATTTGGTGTGGGCTATGTCGTCGGTGTTGAGCTGGAGGGTTGTGCTGCTACTCCAGTGCGACGGCGTGCCGCCCACGATGGCCCTCACCTTGATGCGCACCTGTCTTTCGGCTATGTCGCTGAAGTCGTGGTTTGTGGCTGTTATGCCCGTTATGAGTTCTGTGGCTGTCTTGAAGGGTTTGGACGAGATGATGTGTGTCAGCTCGATGTCGTAGGCCTCGGCGTGTGGCACGTCGTCCCACTTGGCCTTGAAGGCGTGTGCCGTGGTTTGTGTGGCAGTGATGTTGGCTGGCGGGTAGATGCTGTCGGGGTTGGTGACGTAGAGGCTCACGTTGCCGTCGGTCTCGGTGATGGTGTGCAGGATGAGGCTTATGGGCTGTGGGTCGGCGGGTGTGGGTTGGTAGAGGATGCCTCCCACCTGCGTGTGCGACTGGCGTTCGAGCGTGGTTGCGCCTTGCAGGCCGGGGAAGAGGTCGCCCCTGCGTTCGCCATCGTCGGTGTAGTAGCGCCCGGCGCTGAGGGTGCCGTAGGAGGCGTCGGCCGGTACGATGCTCATGCACTGGTGGCGGTTGTTGTTGTTCACGCGGTTCGCCTGCCAGCGTTCGGGGTCGTAATCGACGTGTGTCACCATGAGTCCGTGGCACCCTTCGGTGGTGCCGGCCCAGGCGAACCATCGCGTGGGTTGGTGGTTCTCGAGTATGAAGTATTCGTCTGGGCAGTCGGGGTTGCGCACGACGTATGCCACGGGTTTGTCTCCCACGTCGGGGATGTCGGCCAGGTGGCGGCTGTGGCCAACCTCGGCGAAGGTGAGCCACCCGGCAAACCACCTCTCGTAGGCCGAGAAGCCGTAGGGCACCTCGCCGTTGCCCTCGGGGCCGGCGTGGCTGCCGCTGTCCATGAGGTCCCAGCACCCCATGCCCGGGCCGCCGGTGTAGCTGACGTCGTAGAAGTCGGGCAGCCCCAGGCAGTGGCTGAACTCGTGGCACGCGGTGCCGATGCCGTTGAGGGTGGTGCCGCGTGAGCCGGCAAGCTCGCACGAGCATGCGTAGGTGTCGATGGTGACGCCGTCGAGGGTGAGGTGGCCTCCGCCCCAGGCATCGTCGGTGCCGAGGTTGAACTCATGGGGCCAGATGGTGTAGGCGGGTGCTCCGGCGTTCTCGCCGTAGCCGGCATAGATGCAGAACACCTGGTCCACCTCGCCGTCGCCGTCCCAGTCGTAGTCGGCGTAGTTCACCTGTGCGTCGGCCAGGCGGCACGCCTCGGCCACCATCTGGCGGGCGTGGCGGTCGCTGCCCCCGAAGCCGTTGTTGCCGCCATAGTAGGCCATGTCGAGGCTCACGGTGAGCGGCCCCACGACGTCGAAGTCTATCTTGAGCCGTCCGTAGCTCTGGTCGCGGAAGTAGTCGCGCACGGAGCCTATGTGGCCGTAGTGGTCGTAGCCCCGGCGGTTGAACATGTCGTGGAACTCGTCGCGCGTGGCGGCGGCAGTCATCTTCAGGTCGGGGAACTCGACGAGCAGCACGAGGCCGCGTTTGCGCCCGGTGTAGGTGGTGGGTTGGCCGAGGTTGGCCGCCGCGTGTTGCGGTGCGCGGCGTCGGCGGCGTGTGTCGGCCTGGTTGTGGGCCTGACGCCAGCGTTGCAGCATGCTGTCGGTCTGCTGCGTGGTGGCGGGTTGCCACCGGCCGTCGGGGCGTGGCAGGTGGGGTGTGCCGTCGGCCGCACACCATGCGTGATGGTGCTCGTCGCCCACGAGGTGTAAGGTCGCTGCCTGCCCGCCGGCGAGGCGCACGGTGCGCGTGGTGGCCTTAGCAGGTGCTGCACGCACCACGGCGAGTGGGGCGTGCAGCAGCAGAAACAATATGATTGTCTTGAGATGATGGTTCATGGTCTGCGCAGTGGTGACTGGCGGCGCGGCGCCTTGGCCTTGACGGATGAGGTGTAGGCGCTGGGGTTGTAGTAGTTGATGACGTGGTATGCCGTGGATGTGTAGAGGAGTATGGCAGTGGTGTTGTCGGCGTTGGTGTAGATGTAGTATTCCTCCTCGCTGTCATAGCGGTTGAGCTTGTAGCCGTGGCTGAGGAGGTGGGCCTGCACGGTGGCGAGGTCTGTGGCTGTGTCGATATACACGTAGGCATCGGTGAGGTCTGTGGTTGCGGTGCGGAAGTAGTACTCCACGAAGTCCTCCTTGTCGGCGCCGAAGAAGTTTATATAGTAGCCCTGCAGCTCGTTGTCGTATTCGATGTCGGAGCGCAGGCGGTAGCTGCTCATGTAGCTCTTGACGGTGGCCACGCTGGCGCCCCATGTGGTGTACGGTTCGCGGTAGAGTGTGGTGGGCGTCGGTGTGGTGCCCCTCACCTGGTTGTACCATGTCTGGTATTCGCTCTGCGAGCCTATGAATGCCTGGTATGTGGAGCCGTTGTAGAAGAGTCCGGCGTAGTAGCGCTTGCCATTCTCGAAGTTGAAGTATGACTGGTTGTTGGGGTATGCGGTGAACTTGATGGTGTTGTCGCTGCCGATCTTTGTTGACGATATGCACCAGCGTATGCTGCCGCTCTCTATTATGTAGGCGTCGAAGCCGCATGTCTCGTCGAGGTGTCCGCCCCTGTTCTGCTCGCTGCCTCGGCTGTCCCAAGTCCTGTTGGGGTTGTATGCGTCGATGATGTAGTGGTCAGACTGTGGCAGCGAGGGGTCCACGCGGTAGCCGTTGATGCCGTTTTGCGTGTAGAGCGCTGCGTAGTCGTTGTCGGTCTTGTCGAGGTTGTAGAACTTGGTAGTGACGATGGACCCGAGTGGCTCTGGTGTGACGTTGAGTGTCTGGCTGCCACTGACGTTGACGCGCTGTGTGCTCAGTCCTATGGCTTCGTACCAGTAGGCATTCGTGCGCTTGGCCTTTATGTTGAGCGTAGAGAGCTCGTCGGCCCCGGTGATGGCCCATCCGTCGGCCTCGTAGTCGTTGGCGGGGTCCACGAGTGTCTCTATGGTGACTATGGTTGCTCCGCCCCGGCTCACGTTGAGCTGCTGCTGCACTTGCCTGAAGGTCTTGAGGTACGTGGCAGCGGAGTCGGTGAGAACACCCTGTGCGTCGTAGGCCAGCGAGATGATGGCAACCTGGTAGTTGTTCTCGCTGCTGAGGGCTTGCGTCATGACGGAGCTCTTGATGTCGAACTGGTCGTAGAGGTTCTCGGTGTTGACGTTCAGGGTGTAGGTGTGTTGCTCGTCATATTCTATCTCTATGGCGTCGTTGGTGCATGCCGTGGTGAGCATGGCAGCTATGGCGGTGAGTGCTAATGCTATCTTTTTCATTGCTGTGTGCTGTGTGTGTGGTTAGACAGATGGGGGTTAGTTGTTTCTGCCGGCGAGGCGGAAGTACCATGCGAGCGACAGCTCCAGCGAGCTCTGCTTGCACTTGAGGTTCTCGGCCAGGTGGCTTGTGCCGATGTAGTAGCGCAGGTTCACGTCGAAGCCCTTGCGCAGCGTCCATCCCAGACCCACGGGGATGCGCACGTCGAAGCCCTTGAGGTCGCCGGTGTGATACACGGCATGGCGGTTGCCGTCGGCCACGGCGATGGCGTCGGGACTCTTGTTGACGAGGGCCGAGAAGTCGGCTCCGGCCTCTATGTAGAGGCCGTTGAGGGCTGTATTCTTATAGAAAGGATAGAGCTGCAGCATGACGGGTACCTCGAAGTAGCCCAGGTTGAGCTTGTCGCCGCCGATGCCGAGGGTCTTGACGCTGTTGAGCTTATACTTCAGGTCGAGGGCGATGCCGAAGATGCCCGTGCCGCCGTCGGAGTTCTCGGACATGCGTCCCAGGCGCACCTTCATGGCCAGTCCGCCGGAGAAGCCGAAGCCCATGCCGTCGTAGAGGTCGGTTTGTTCGGGCTGTGTCATCATGGTCATGGTGCCGCCCACACGCGGACCCAGGAAGAAGCCGTGCTTCTTGGGTTTGGCAAACTGTGTGGTGTTGGTGCCGAAGAGGTCGTTGTCGTCGAATTGCGCATAGACTGGCGTCAGGCCCACGAGTGCTATGAGCAGGAGTAGATAGTGTTTCATAACTCGTAATGTTTTTATGTTATTATTGTGGTTGGGTTAATAGTATGACTCGAGGTTCAGCCCCTTGCGCGAGGCGGTGGCTCCCCTGGATGTGGCTACGTTGACAAATTGCCCGCTCATGTCGTTGCGCACGGCAAAGGCGGTGTGCAGCTGCACGGAGCCTCCGGCCGGCACCTTGACGGTCTCGTGCTTTTCGATGAGTGCGCTGCTGCCGGTTATGTGTACCTGTGTCGTGCCGTCGTCGGTGCCGCTGTTGGAGATGGTCACGGTGACGGGCACCTGTCCGGCCTTGTTGGCGATGGTGCGTGGCACGGCGATGGTGACATGAAGCACCACGTTGATGCGGTGGAATGCCAGCTGCGCCTTGCCTTGCCACAGCGTAAGCCCTTCGGCCGTCGCCGTGAGGCTTACTTCCTTGCTTGGCGACTGCGGCTGCAGCGTGAAGGTGTAGGTGTCGCCGTTGAGCTGCCCGCCCAGGTCCTGACCCGTGGCGGCATCATGGGCCGTGAGGCGCACGCCTTTGGCGTTCCATAGCTCGGGTATGGATATGTTCATGCGGCACGTGACGCTCTCGCCGCTATCGTAGGTGTATTCCCGTTTGTCGGGCGTGGCAGCGAATTGCGTGGTGCCGGCCACCCATCTGAGCAGTCCGCGCCTGTTGCCTACGGCCACGATGGCCACGTTGTCGGTGAAGGGTGTGGCGTCGGTGAACTGTGGCGGCACCACTTGGCGGCCGTCGGGGGCGAGGTAGCCGTACAGGCCGTTGGCTCCCTTGGTGGGGCTGGCGCCGTCGGGCGTCGGCGGCGTGGGTTGTGTGTAGGGTATCTCGCGTTTGCGGTTGCTCACCCCGGCGAAGCAGTAGAGATAGTCAAAGGACGTGTTGTATGGCTTGTTGGTGGGTGTGCAGCGGCCCGTCGTGGTGTCGAAGCTGTAGAACTTGCCGTTGGTGTCCCAGATGATGGCCTTGCCGCGGAAGACGTTGGTGCCGCTGTTCACCTCGCCCAGCCCCAGGCGGAATACGGCGCGGTTGCCGTGGCGGTCTATGAGGGCATACTTCTTGCTGTCGCCGTTGCCGCTGAACACGGAGGCAAAGCCTTCGCTGAAGGGTGTCACCTGGCTGAAGGTGCCGTTGAAGCCCAGCGCGGGCGAGCCATTCTCGTCAAGGTAGCCCTTGCGCCCCTGCGCGTCGGTGGCGGGTAGCATGCCGCACGAGTAGAAGTCGATGCCCGAGATGGTGTAGTAGGTGGCCTGGAAGGCCACGTAGCGGCCGTCGGCGGTGAGGTAGCCTCCGATGGCGTTTTGCGCTCCCTGGCGCCTGGTGAGCAGTGCCTTGCCGTCGTGGTAGGGCGCTATGTCGTCATACGCTGGCGGCACGAGCTGCGTGCCGTCGGCGCGGATGATGCCCACGTGGCCGTTCTGTGTCACGGTGTAGAGCCCCGTGGCATAGGGCTGTATGTCGGCATAGTCGGCGGGTGGCATCTGCCACACCACGGTCTGTGCGCCGGCTGTCGCTGTGGCTGCCATGGCCAGCGCGAGTAGTATGTTCCTATTCATCCTTCTTCTTTTTCTTCTTGAAGAGTCCCTTGACGCGTTTGAACTTGTCCTTGATGACGTTGCCCACGTTCTTCTTGTCCTGGTTCACGGTGAGTGTGGCCAGCTTGTCGTCGCAGCGTATGATGACGGTGGCCGAGCGATAGTCGCCGGTGGTGTTCTCCTCCGTCACGGCCACGTTGATGCTCTTGCGGTCGGGGGCTGTGAACACCTGCACCCACGCGGGTATGCTGTCGAGCGTCCAGTCGTCGTAGTTGCACTCCACGTCCACCGTCTGCGTGGCTCCCTCGTCGGGCGCGTAGCTGAAGTCGAGGCGTGTCTTGGAGAAGGCTATCTGCACGTCGTCGCGCTTGGGCTTGGAGGTGTCCTTGCCGGCCTGTGGCGTGTTGGCGGTTTTGCTGCCGGCCACGCTGTCGGTGCTCTCCTTCCTGGCTGTCTTGTTGTCTCGGGTTTTGTTGTCCCTGATGCGCTTGATGTTGGCATGGCAGATGTCGATTTGGTTGTCGCACATGCTTTTCTTGTCCTGTGCGGTATAGGCCACCTTGGCCTGCTGGAACTTCTTGATGGCGGCGTTCTGCGAGGCCACGGTCATTGTCTTCTGCAGGTTTTGGCCCTCGAGGAAGAGCTTGTCGCCGCGCGAGGCCTGTGCCAAGGCGTCGGTGCCGGCCATGAGCAGTAGTGACGTGATGAGTGTTGTCAGGATGTGTCTTAGCTTCATTGTTGTGGTTTTATGTGTACTGTTTCGAGAAATCGGCCTATCTTGTCGGCACGCTGCTGGAAGAAGGCTGCGCCGTCGCTGTCGCCTATGGACTTCGACTCCTGCACCTTGCCCTCGAACACGCTCTTGGTGCTCCTGAGCTTGGCGATGGTCGTGTCGTAGTCGGCCCTGACGGTGGCTTCGAGGTCTGTGCCTTTGGCCTTGGCCAGCGCCTTGCCGAAGGTCTGTGCGGCGCTGATGATGTGGTCCTCGAAGTTGTCTGTCTCCTCGTCCTTGGCGTTGGCCAGCTCGGTCTGTCCGCTGTTGACGATGGACGTTATCTCGGCTTCGAGCTCGGCTTTCTGCTGCTCTAAGCGTGCTATCTCCTCGCGCCTCTGGGCCTCGTCCTGCTTGTATTTCACCACCCCCACTATGCCGACGAGCACTATGATGGCGGCGGCGATGGCGGCGGCGATGCCAACCTTGGTGGAGGTGGCCATGGCGCGGCGCGAGCCGCCGAGGGCCTCGAGCGCCACGCGCATCTGTGCCGACGTCTGGTAGCGCAGCTCCTGACGTTTCTTGCACGCGGTGGCTATGATGCCTCGCAGTCCCTTGTTCTTGATGGCTGCGAGCGGCAGTTTGGACTTCACCTGCTTGTCGAGCACCTCGTGGCGCGGACCTTCGAAGGGCGTGTGGCCCACGATGCACTGGTACAGGAGAATGCCCACGGCGTAGATGTCGGTGGTCTGGTTCTGGTGCTTGATGTCGCCCAGCGCCAGCTCGGGCGCGGCATACTCGGGCTTGCCCATGAAGGCGCCGGCCACGGTGAGGCCACGGTCGCCGGTGGTGAGCTCGTTGAGTTGCTTGGCGATGCCGAAGTCGATGAGCTTGATGCGCCCCTCGGCGGTGAGCATGATGTTGGAGGGGTCTATGTCGCGGTGGATGTAGCCGGCGTCGTGCAGTGCCATGAGGCCCGAGAGCACGCCCATGACGATGGTGCGGGCAAAGTGGTCGGGGTCGTTGCGGTAGTCCTGCAGCATCTTCACGGCAAAGGGCACGTCCTCGCCGTTGCGGTCCTTGGTCTTGCCCTCGAGCAGGTCGGATAGCGACACGCCCGTGAGCAGCTCGCTCACCACGTGGTAGCGCCGTGCCACGGTGCCGTCGGGCTGCGGCTCGTCAATCTCGATGAAGCCCAGCATCTCGATGAGGTTGTCGTTGCGCAGTTGGATGGAGGCCTCGCGGCGCGCGCGCTCCAGCGCCTGGGGCGGCAGGTCGGAATACACGAACTTGATGGCCACCTCGCGGGTGGTGCCGGTGGATTCGTCAACACAGATGCCCTTGAACACCTGCCCCATGCCGCCCACACCTATGGGCTGGTCGGCAGAATCTACCTGATAGTATATGCCGCGGCGCTTCTCGGCCGCTCCTTGTATGGTTATGAGTGGCATTGTCGGTTAATGCTATTTTATCTTCTTATGTATAGTTTCGTACTGCTTGATGGTCTGGTTGATAATGTTGAGTGCATAGCCAGTGGGATGGAAGTAGTTGTTCTTGTCGGGGCTATTGTCAATGTTTGTGATATCTTTTGTCCTCAGTGATATGCGCACTGCGCCGATATCTTTATCATATTTCTTCTCGGTGGCAAGTGAGAGACGCAACAGTTTCTCGTCAATCTTTTGTCTAGCCTCGTATTGCATTCTTGCGGCTGGGTGCCAATCATTCTTGGCGCGGCGGTCGCGCATGGCATAGAGACTGTCCAAGATTTCATCTGCCATAGCTTTGGCTTCTGACTTGGTCTTGGCGCCCTTGGGCAGCGGCTTTGGCCATGCGGTGTTGTCCATCTTTGCTATCTTGTCGTGCGCCTTGTCGAGTTCCTTCTGTAGGGAGTCGCTTTGCGAAAGTATGCCTTTGTAGCTCTCCGCCCAGGCTCTCGACTCGATCTCGAGGTTTGCCACCTGCTGTTTGAGTTGCTCTATTTCCACGAAGTTCTTCTTGAGCGTCTCTTCGTTGGCATTTGCCAAGGCTGCAGATTCGCGCTTAGTGTTGGCAATCTGGCTTTGCGCCAGTTCGAGTGCCGTGGTGTCGGGGCTTCCGCCTCTGTTGGCAAAGAGCGTGGCGTTGACAATGAGGCTCACGAGCAGCATGGCAGTGAGCGTTGCGATGATAATCTTGACTTGTTTGCTCATGGGGTCTTTGAGTGTTGATTCGGAGCCTGTCTCCAGGATGGCGATGGTGTGGTTGTCGTGGCCGCCGCCGGCTGATGCGCCGCGCCGGTCCACCTCCTGCTGCAGCGTGGTGACGATGGTTGCCGGCG
>Ga0247610_10001086_pt1 | contig 34783 bp, 20 predicted proteins | sample 174DNAGHGhighgp2_FD_193483 | JGI IMG/M metagenome (GOLD analysis project Ga0247610, IMG submission 193483) | Sheep rumen microbial communities from Palmerston North, Manawatu-Wanganui, New Zealand - 1742 DNA GHGhigh gp2 | ecosystem: Host-associated > Mammals > Digestive system > Stomach > Rumen...
CTGACAACTCTTTCTTCCAATAATCCTTGAACCCTTTTTGCAGCTCCGCCAAGGTGATGGGGGTATTCTGCGTGTTCAGGTACTTTTGCATCGACTGACGGAACAGGAAGCGATAAGTCCTGGCCTCATAGAAGCCCGCCTGATATGCGGCATCCTGCACGCTGTTGGTGAAGGTCAATATCTTCCTGCCCTTTTCATCAACTGTCTCAAAGTCACTCGCCATCACCTGGCTGATAGCCACCGACGACAGTGTTGAGGTACGGCCACCAATGATAGCCAACGATTGGTTGTTGCATTCCGGGCAGTTCTCCGAGAAAACATGCCCTTCTCCGCGCTTCCTTTTCACAATTCTGGAACAGACACGCACCTTAAATCGCTTGGGATCCTTGGCATCAACGATGCTCAAATTTTCCATGTTGACGAAAACGGATTGGTTCTTCGAGAATTCTGTCATGTATTCATCGATAGGCTCATGCTTGCTCGACTCCGTGTTCATCAGCACTATTTCGTCCGAATGGTTCATGAAAAGGGTGTTGATGGTCTTGACATTACAGTTAAACCTCGTGTCTCTTTCCCTAATGCTGGTAATCCATCCGCTCGCACCGCAATCCCTACAGAAATACATCGGCAAGGGGACAGTGTCTTTCTTGTCGCCATCACGCCATGTGAAGCTCGGATGTGGCTCCACATAACGAAGTATGCCGCTCAGTTCACGTTGCCACAACTGCACTTGCAGATACAACATGGGAAACAGCATCCCATTGGATTCCAGTTTCGATTCCGAAATCAAGGCAAGCAGTGACTCCAAAACCACCACGCCATTCCTTTCGTTTCGCTTAACCAAAGCCCTGAATTGAAGATTGTTCTCCTCCAATTCCTCAACCAATGCATTTATGGTCTTGATGCCTGTTGAAGTCACGGCCAGCAGGTCACGAACGATCTTCATCGTCCGCAGTTCCTTTCCGATGGCAACGCTGTCGTCCTCAACATTAGGCAGCCACACCTTCTTTATTTTTCTCAGATAGCTATCAGTAGTGTCATCTTCAAACAAGCATTTCTTCAACTGGTCCTCCGAAGGCAAATCCTCTGTCAAATAGCTGTCGAAGAAATCATCAACGGCAACGCGATGCTCCTCAATAACACTGTCCGACTGGAACTCCTCGCCAAACACGCTTGAAGCATAGTCGCAAAGCAAGGTCTTGCTGTCTTCCCCGTTGCCTATTGTGGCCGAGGTTCCCACTGGGCACAGATGCCCCTCTGGCAGATTGAGCTTTAGCTTCAATCGGCGTATCAGGTTGGCCACATCGGTACCTTGTGCACCGTCATAGGTATGCAGCTCATCCAACACAATGTAGCGTAAAGCTGGATTGTCCGTTTCCAAGTTACCTTCCCATATCGGGCGGAAGTGTTGCTTCATCAAGGCATAGTCCAACATCTTGAAGTTGGTAAGGACAATATCGGGTACTGTATCGATGATGCTGTCACGATTCTCTATGATATTGTGTGGCCCCATCATGGGAGGATAATTCTTTCTATCGTTACCCTCTCCGATAAACAAACCTGCTGTCACTTTATCACGTAAAGGATGCTCCTCTTCTGTGCCATAGATGATTTCTGCCAAACGTTTGGCTTGGTCGGTAGCCAAGGCGTTCATCGGGTACATGATGATGACCTTCACCCCAGGCTGATGTCCGAACTTGTTGCACCGATAGCAATAATCAAGGATGGGATAAAGGAAGCATTCCGTCTTACCCGAACCTGTTCCCGTAGTCAGCAAGGTCGGCTGGGGCTGATGACCATCCTTAGCACTCAGACGGTTAAACGCTTTAATTTGATGCAAATGAGGCAGAAAGCTTGGCTTGATGTCCAAGGGAATAGCGTTCATTTGCTCCTCGGTCGCCTTCACAAAAGGTGTCTTCAGCGAAATGTAAGGCCCCTTGAACAACCCATCTTTCTCATCTTCGATGAAACTATAGAATGCATCATATACCTCCTGCTCCTTGAAGCGAAACGTGGCCTTGATGTATTCCAAAACAGACTGCTTGACTTCGTATGCTTGCTGTAGTGGTAACATAACAGTGGGTTTTATTCGTCCATATTTTCAATCAGTTCTTCTTCTAATTCATTTTCTTCTTCGGCTGATATCACGTTGGCTTCTTCCAATAACCCTACTAGTTCCTGACCAAGTTCTATATAGTCTAAGCCATAATTGTTATCGCCGAAGTCTATTGTAACCTTCTCATCTTCTGTCTTCTCAACGATAAGATCCGGGAACTTCGCTGTAATAGCAGAAACCATATCTTTGCTGGACTCTATCAGCCACTTTCCATGCTTAAATTGAATAGCAGAAGCGCTTTTCTTTATTGATATCGGGTGACATCCATGATCATCAAGGTCATACTTTTCGTTGTCTGCAAGTACGTTTTTCAATAGGAACGTCATCATCATCCATTCAAGATTGCCCTCGCTGTGCTGAGAACTGTTAAGAATAACAAGGTCGAGTGGATATTTAGTGAAGTCATCCCAGACACCTATTCCATAGCGTGTCCATTGATGAGTGGATTGCATTGGATATTTTGCTATATAGTATCTCCAATCACTTATTTTAAAATGCTTGCAAAGCTCCTCAGGTGCCAGAAGATCTACCGGAAGTGGCATACTCTCCAATATCCTCAATATGCTTTCTTGATTACGTCTCTGCGCATATTTGATATAAAAGTTGCTCAGTTCCGCTGTCTTGGTTATAAAGTAACGGCGCTTGTCGTTCTTGTCCATGTATGCGTCGTACTGCATATATTCAATTTCATTATCAAGCAGTGCAGTACGTATCTTAGGGAAATAGTCAAGATAATTGTTGGAGTATATTGTCTCAAATTTCTCAAGCATTTCAAAAAGTTTTGTCGAATCATGCAGCACAGAAGGTTTCATACCCTCCAAACCATCTGTTTCTAGGCAGTAGTCCATAAACAGCGACAATGAGCATTGGAGTATCTGGTGGTTTTCATATCTGAGAAGCTTCTCATAACTATCAGAATCCAGATAGTTTTGCTTAGCATACTCCTCATTCCATGCGTTTTGTAAAAAGGCGAGTTTGTGTACATCTCCGTCTATGACCAATCCCCTTTCCTTGTCATAGAAAGCATCTATACCATTATGGTCAACAACATACTTTACTTCTTCAAGGAATCCTGGCAGTTTGTCTGTACGGGCATCGACAGCACGGACATTAGCTGTCATCAAGTTACGGATTATTCTAAGGCAACGCTTCATGGCATTCTCATCACTACCCTTCTTGTATAGTAAATACATCGAGTACATATATACAACCTCTGGTACGGAGAGTTCTCCCTGCATGGCAAGTTCGAAAACTGGACACTGTTTCTGCTTCCAAAAAAGCCGAATCAAATTATCGTTTCCTACAACATCATCACTAAAGTAGAAATATTTATACCAAAAGGCATCGAATCCACCATTCTTGTATATTGCACAAAGGGCATCAAGCATGTCCATAACACCAGTAACGCCATCCCTGTCCTTGAATATGCTGTTGACATCTTGCTCTTCCGAACCATCAGCGCCAAGATTACGGCGATAGTATTCAACACGGAAGATGTTATGGAACAACATGGAATATTTCGTGTCGGCATCATTTGTAATATCCAAAGGCTGGCGTTTATCGTTAATGGTCTTGTCTGTATAGTCCCACACGATATCAATCCATTTTGTGTCCATGTCTTTCGAAAACTCATCTTTCAATTTCTCATCCACCCTCTTGACGGCGGCAATCATGTCGGACTTGAATATCTCAAACGCAGTAAGCTTCTTACCACGGGCATTCATTTTGATGAAGAGGTCATCTGTAAGTCCAAAGTTGTCGAGCGACAACTTATAGAATTCAATATTACGCCTCTCCATAAGACGTTTCCACAGGCATGGATTAAGAGACAACGCGCCAAGTTCAGCACATTTCTTCTCTATCTTGTCCAATACGTTGAGCATGGACATGATGGTTGGGTCACTGTCGTATGTGCTCAGGTATAAGGCATCGTCAACTATGAGAGCCTTGATGTCATTATTCTCTGGCTTGTAATTCTTTATCAGGTTGGGACGTATGCTTCTAATAAGGTTGGTGCAGAACTCAGTTGCAGACTGGCGGGTTTCATATCGGAACTTTGTCAGCATCTCTACATCTTTCTGGTCAATCGGATTTCCTTCCTCATTGCCAAGCAAAGAAGCATAGAAATGAAGCAAGAAAAGAGTTGTGAGACGTTGCTGGCCATCAAGAGGTATAAGACCCGCCTTTTTGTCGCTCTTATGGACGTATGACCCACCATAGACAAAGTCTAGGATATTGTTGGTATCATCTCTAACAGCCTCTATGATGCTGGTGAGCATGCCGTCAAGGACATCCTGCACCTTCTTCTCTAGTCTACCATAGGCGTAGTCGCGCTGTACCTTCGGGATTATTATACTCTTCTCCTCGTCAAGTAACTGACGGAATGTTTTCAACTGTCCAATATTATCATTAGCCATTTGTTACCTCCTGTTCTTTTGCTACGTTTTCTTCTTTCTCCATCGCTTTCTTTTCTTCTTCCTCTGGGTCTTTTGCAGCCAAGACGTCTTTTAGAACTTCTTCGATGTTTGCCTGGTAGTTTTTTCTGTCATTTTCACTCCAGTAGAAAGATTGCTGAACACTGAAATCATCTTTGTCCTTGTTGTAGTATTTCAAGAACACAAGGCGAGTGCAATAAGGGATATATTCTCCACCTGCATCTTTCTCCATAATGAGTTGACGCTTAACCTCAAACACAGAATTGCTGATTGATGCATTGACGCTTCCACTCAGCAAAGCCATGTTGGATATGGTATGTATCTCAGGAGAGCCACCTTCGGCTAAAGCCATCTTGTTGTAATAGTCGTTCACGCTGTCGAAGCACCTTGTAAAGTTATCAAACACGTAGGTGTTGCTCCTTACTTTCTCCTTGTTCTCCCCCAATATCTGTATAACAGGGCGCGGGTCATATAAGTGTCCTTCTCCAAATCTTGTTTCGAGGCGTTTGAGAGCCTCAGTGTTCAAGTCCATCCACTCTTCCCACTTTGCCTTGTCTGTACGATCTATGCGTTCGGAGTTCTGGGCATGAATGTGTTCCAATGACCAGCTCTCGTTCTTATACAACTCAAATGGGAATTTGTCTTGTGTGGTCGCTATACGTGTGGACTCCACGTTATAGAAGAAAAGAATGCGGCCCAATGCTGATTTCTGCTTGTCTTCATCGTAACTGTATGTGTAAATATCATCATTCACATTTATCATCATATTGGTTTTGATGAGCCAATTGATGTTTTTGTCAAAACGAGTCTTTGTCTGTTTCGTTGACATATCAAGCAGGTCATAAAGTATGCTCGACCCTTTCTCTGCTATGAGGTAGCCAATCTTATGGTAGTAGTCGCGTTTCTGATACCATGACAACAAAGTATCAAAGTCACTTTCCACCTTAACCCACAAATCCCAAAGCCCTTTGACACCATCGTGTTTTGTGACCATATTGTCAAATCGGAGATAGGTATAAAGCTCGTCTTTTTCCTTCTTGCTCTTTTTAGAGATTAGGTCAAACAGATATTCTATACGGCAACTGTAGCCTTTGTCTGATGCATCATCCTTAACGAACGCCCAGAAATTTGGCTGACGCAGTTGTTTTTCAATAATGTCCCATTGCTCTACGATGTGAGATTGCTTACGGGCTTGTTCTCTTTCTTTGACGATGCCCTGTACCTCTTCGGGATAACCGTCTATTACAGCCTTGTCGCACTCATACTCAGCGGAGTCAGAGAGGAACATGGCGCGGATAAGCTCGGCATTATTGAGGGCCACCTTCTTGTCGTTCAAACGTTTGAAAGTGGCATTCGGATCACTTTTGTCACGCAATTCATACCAGATAACCTGAACTGACTTTTTGCCCCCCAAACCTCTCTGTTGGGTAAAATACTGCAAGAAGATACCTGTGAAGTAATCAAGTCCTACTCCTTGCGCTTCACCTTCCTTTAGCCATGCCAATATACACTTTGCAGCTTGCAGTATGTGCCATGTATCTATATCAAGATTTTGTTCATTATCTACAGTGATGCCATATTCATCCTTATCATAGTCGTAGACGAACTTGTCAAAGATTTCACCAAGTGAAGGACGAGTCTTATACTTGATATTGAATTTATTCTTGAAGCGCAACTGAACGTTCTTGAACAACGCAAGGATAATCCGTATTGTAGTGAGACGCTGCTGCCCATCTATAACCTCATACCAACGGTTATCGTCTGTATCAGAATGGAGGCCGTAAGTGGCCTTTTCGTCCTCCCCGAGTTCCTTTACTACTATAGGCTGAAGACAATAAAACTCCCCTTTACCCTTATCATCAAAGAATTTGCAAAGGTCATCCATAAGCTGCTCCACCTGTCGTGTGCCCCAGCGATAACCTCTTTGATAATCTGGTATGAAAAAGTTCTTATCATACAAATCGGGTATGGCTTTCAAGCCTAATTCGTTAATACTATTTTCCTGTTCCATACTTTTTTGTCATTGGACACTTACAATAATTATTTATTCATTATACATCCTCATTCTGTTTATTCCAACATATTCTACGGGTTAGTCCCTACAGTGAAAGACACATTGTCATACAACGCCTGACAATAGAACCTACTCTAAGTTATTGACAAAACTTCTCAAACAACTTTTTCCATACTTTGCATTGTTCCTTGTCGATTGTTTTCTTTAGCATTGACGCTTTTACTTTCTTGGCTAGTTCAACTTTCCAACCGCTTCCCATTTCAACGTCATGTTCACGTACAAATGTCTCAATCTGTGGTACAATTGGTTCATTGGCTTTATACACATCTTCAAAGTCATCGTCAATATCACGCCACATCTTCCCAACAGCACTAGTAATATAGTTTGTTGGAACTAAGTCTTCTATTTCCGAACCATCAAAGCCAACAAAATCTTTTACCTCAAGAATTTTCTTTTTGTCTCCAGAATAGATTCCACTTAACAGTTTTGTTTTGGTATCAGTACCGCTCTTATCCGAATCAACTATAACATAAGGCAAATCATTATTCTTGCTTCCAAGTATGCTTACAACCCCTTGGATTCCCTTAACACCTCCACTTGGCACAAACACAATTTCATCTTTTGGAGCAATCTGTTTATTGCTTATGAGAATCTGTTTGATGGCATTCAAATAGATTTGGTCAGATGGTCCTTCCACGATTACAGGTTTACACCCTTGAAGTAGAATATCAGAAACGCTTAACCCTAATGCAGCATGAACGGCATATATCGATTTTTCGTTAAGGCTGTCATTGCTTTGACGCAGATTGTCAGAAGCGACGGTTAATCCATCTTTATCCATATACACCACTTTGCATCGATCAATATTATTCGTATCTACAATAAACGGGGAATGAGTTGAGTTGATGATTTGATTGGTTTGAGAAAGGCTATTAAAGAATTTCGCCAGGTCTTTTTGCGCAAGCGGATGCAGTGTTAATCCAGCTTCGTCCAATAACAAAACTGCATTCTTGTGCTTCTCTTGACTTTCCACAAGGAAAATCAAATAAAAACTCAAAAACCACTGCAAACCAGTACTACGCAATTCTAGACTTACTTCTGCTGGTCTTTTTGAGTCAGAAACCCAAATACGGAAATAATCCCCATCGGCTTCAAATCTGAATTTGTACTCCCCTTGGTTCCACCATTCCTTGAAATCACTTGTCAGTTTTGTTGATGCGGATTGCAACAATATACTTCTTTCTTCTTTTGCTTTATCAGCTTTATCTATTTCTGCCTTCGTTGGTGTAACGCCTCTTTTTCTTTGTTCCTCAGCATAATCCTTTCCAAGTTCAAGAATTTCATTAGGCTGTAGATTTACGAACTTAAATAACACCCTTAATGTTCGCACTTGGTCTTCGTTGATGTCTATACCTGGAACAGATTCTCCTTTTAACCATTTTACAACATTAGGCAGATAAATACGAGTGGAGAGATTGCCGTAATTTGAGTAGTACACAAACTTTGGCATATGGTTTATTATTGATGAGTAAAGAGCGTTTTCTTCATACTCCTTAACCACTGTCTTCTCGGTCTCATTTCCTTCATCATCTTTTTCAGTAACAGTCTCCGTCAAAACTGACTTAGGTTTCACACCATTTAAATCGACTTGGTATTGTCCATCGTAGTAGCGAGAGACCGTTATTGTTTTCACATCTGACATATCACAACCAACTTCATTTCCAATAAGGTCAGAAGTTTCTTTTGTGACAATAAACTCTGCTTCGATAAAACAGGTTTCTTCTTTCTTATCACGTAGTACAGCAAGCTGGTCTACTGGAAGATCGTGAAGGATGTCTATTTTACCACCAGAAGCAGGATTTAGTTTCCATAAGGCAAGTAATAAGTTGGACTTACCAGCCTCATTGATTCCTACCAATGTCGTCACATCATCACAGTTAATCCATCCAGAATCTTTTACTGAACGGAAATTTGACACTTTAAATCTTAGTAATCTCATATTAGTGTAGTTTAATTATTGAATATCTTCTCAAAATGCTCCCATGCCTTCCGGTAATCCTCAATACGGTTACAACGAGTAAACGGCGCGACAAAGGTAATTTGCTGTCCACCGTAGAGTTCACTCTTGGCGGGGTCGATGGTGTGAATGTGAGTTGGAGCGGTGCCACGATATGTGTTGTCGTCTATTTGTTCGCCACGGATATCTTCCCAACCCAAAACACCTTGTCGGCGGTTTCCTGTTCTTGGAATCTTCAAATCATACTCACCACTAACTGAAAAGACCACCCTACCATTGGCATCATACCATGTATCTGCTTCATATTTCTGGGTAGTTGGAAATGTGTTGACATACACAAATAATAGATCTTCAAGTGTAAAACCTAGTGCCATAGCTGCTAACACATCAAGTTCAACAAGGGCCTGCCGTCTCTCATATTCATTCCTTAATAGCACAGACTTGTCGAAAGCTTTCCCGAGCGATGAAAAATCAGAAAGTCTATTATCGTTCTTACTCCATTTTTCTTTCTTGAACATTTCATCGTAATTATTTTCCCATAAGTCTTTGTACCAATGGTTAACGCAGTTCATCCTTAATACCCTCACTTTTATTGCATTACTATACTTCCCATCAACTCCAAAAGGCAAACCGCTTGCGATGGAGGGCATTAGATTTCTAACCCCGACGGTTTTAATAAAGAAATCATACAAAACAGTTGCTCCTAAACCAACGAACTGAATCAGGTCTTCTTCTTTCTCAAAAGATAGAGATATTATTGAGTGAGTATGTGATGCCTTCGGAGGAAGTATGCCACCTTTAAGAGTCCTTTCATGAGTCGGATCCATCATCTTTTTGAATCCGACCTTATACCTTTCAAACCATTGACCAGTTTCATCAATACAAGACTTAAAACTTAATATGTCTGTTTTCGGGACATAGTTGGTCCTTATGTCATAATCTATTGGCAATTGCGTATAATCGACCATATCATAATGAGCGTCTCTGGCACAAACAGTCCGGGGCAGTTTGGAAAAAGGAGAAAGAATACCAACCTGCGTAGAGTTAAAAATCATCTGATAAGCATCGTATTCAGGGAACTTTGTCTCTTGACGAATCGTTCCATTTTTAACTGCATTCACAGAATCAAAAGCAACAGTAATAAAAGGAACTGCTGTACTCACATGTTGGAAATTCAAAAAACGCCTCAAGATATTCAAACTACTCATAGCATGTATAGAAACAAGCTTGCAACTTTGCCACTCATCAGTGTTTTCAAACACATTGCCTACCATTTTCAACAGACTTTCATCATAGTGAACTATTCTATCACGATGCCCAGCAGTATTCGTGTGTTTTTCGCCGTTTTCGTCAACATATTCCAAGCCAAGGCATATTCCATCGCCTGAATGTGCATAACAAGCATCGACAGTACTAGGATGATATAGGTTGCTAATGGAGTCAAAACTTATAGAAGACGCAACACCACGATAAATGCAGCAATCAAAGATTTTTTCACCATGAACTTCACCGAAGATTTTCAATTTGTTACTATAATGGTATCTCGCTTCAAGTCTCGGATAAAGGTATTCCCGTAACGGTTGACCTTTTGCTTCCGTAAAGACGGTGTCGGGGTGGATAAGTCCCATGTTGCCCTGTGGTGAGAGCATAGACATAGAATTGACCAAAATACACTTAAACAAATCTGTCTGACCACCTTTCAAGACACCGTATAATGATGGCGTATTAAGCAAAGCCTGGCAACAGCACCATTCGTTTTGTTCGGAAGAATAAATGTATTTGACTTGTTCTGTTGTGAGATATTCGTTTAAATGAGTCTCCACATAATCAGCATCATATAAATCAGGTCGGATTAATAGCTCCGGATAATAATCTGAAAGAACCTGTTGGGGTTCAAACAACCATTTCAAGAATGGTGGATTTCCGCAAATAATGTCGAAGCCATCGCGAAGCCAAAACACCTCCAAAAACTCCAACATAGGATGGAAGTAATGGTAACGGTCGGCATAGCGTTTCACTATCTTGAAACGGAACGAATCCTCAAACAGCGTGGTATGGCTTTGGGTCTCCGAAAGCAGTTCTTCTTTGCTCAGCGTCACAATCTCCGATTCCTCTTGAGTCAGTGCCACATACTCGGCTGGTCCCTCACTGGCCATGCTCGGTGTCTGGGTGAACAAGTCGAGTTGCGTCGTCTTTTCAAACATGTCCATCTGCCCCCTGGCATCGGTTGCGGCTTTCAAAGCCGTGCGAGTTCTCACTTCAAGCTTGTCATTGTCCACATCCAATAAGGCTTCAATGTCGGCCCAATACTCTTTTCGCGTGGGCAAGGCAGCGGCATCGTCATACTCCCAGAACCACAACGAGCACCAGTAGTCCATCACCATCTTCAGCTTGAAGTAGGCGCTGTCATGGCGATAGCGGGTGTCGTTCAGGCGTTCTTTCTCGGCATAGCTGTCAATGGTTATCTCAGGATCGCCAGGGATGCCCCACACCGCCTTCCTGTTGTTGGTCTGCTTCTCAATACTGATCTGGAACTGGAAATACTCCTTCAGCAGATAGTCAATCTTGTTAGAAAGGCGTTGCAACACAGTAAAATCGTCATAGTTGATAGCTTGTTTCCAATCGCTCAATATCGTGGTCATTTTGCGGTAGGCTTCGGGATGGGCATCCTTTTGCTCTTTCAGGCCTCTCACACCAAGCATGTTGGCATCGGGCAACAGGAAATGATACACCTCGTTCACCGAACGGTTCACTTTGTTGCTGAAAAACTTCACCTTATGCGGAGCCTTCTCCCACCAAGGGTTAGGATCCAGCTTCTGTGTTTTGCCTTTCTTTCCAGGGATACCGTACACTTCTTTCTTGTCATAGACTTTCAGCCAGGCACCCACCACGGCATTGCCCACCGCAAGGCGGTTGCTGAAGAAAGGCGTTTCCATGTCTCGATGCATCACATTCAGCCAGAGCGAGAGCTTGCCCAATTCAATGGCCGTGGGATTCAAGTCAACGCCATACACATTGTGTGTGGCAATATAGGCCTTCACTTTTTGCAACTCATCGCGATAATGGTCAGGCTCGATGCGCCAGCTGGTCTTGCCCGCCTCGCGCAACTGCTGTTGCTGGTATTGCAGATAGGCCTCAGCCAATTGGTTAATCACCTCGTTTTGGAAGGCGGCGGCACCCATGGCGGGTTCCAGAATCTTCAGGTCAAGCAGTTCTGTGGCTTTGCGCTTGCCTTCGGCCACCTCGTCAAGAATGGCCTTCAAGGTATATTTCACCGTGCTTCGCGTCAGCACTTCAGGGGTGTAGTAGCTAGCCGATTTCTGCCTGTCACGACCATTCAAACGATAGACGAAGGAACCCTTCTTTAAAATAATCGGCGCATCATTATCATCAGTCAACACCTCGTCGGGGTCGTAATTGTCCATACGACTATATTTATCAAGGTATGTACCGGCTTTTAAATCGTTTGCTTTGTGAACCTCGATATAGTCTTCTTCTGCATAGAATCCACGATAAGCCAACAGGCTCTCATACACGCTGCCTAACTGGTTCACGCCCAAGTTGGCATAGCTGATGCGTCCACAGCGTCCGTTCTTGTTGCTCAGCGAAAGCGCACAGATGATCTTCTGCCATTCCACATTGCGGATTCTCACCTGGCCAAGATGCTTCAGCCTGCGGTCGTCAAACAAGGGAGAATCGATATGCCTCACACGGAAACTGCGGTTGCTCTTGTCGTCAGCAGAAACATTCTCATTATAGCCTTTACCCAACAGCGCGAAGAGTTTCTTCAACGACTCGTCGAAGAAATAGCCGTTCCTCGCTTCCTCGCTAACGAGGCGCACCTGCTCCAAGTCGCGCAACATGTCGAGGGAATAGCCTTTGTTGTAGGTTTCGTCGTTGGTAGGCAGGATGTTCAATTCTGGACGGCTTTCGGCATAAAACACGAACAGCAGCCTGTAGATGATGGTCAGGCAGTCGTCTTTCACCTCAGCTTCAAAGTCATCGTTGGTCTCGTCATATTCGCCTGTAGCTTCGTCGTATTTGCCAAACGGCTTCTCGGCCACATATTTCATGTAGTATAGGGCTTCGTTAGCCAATGTCTCCACTGCGGTTACCACGCCGTTTTTTAAATCCTTGGTCACCTCGTAGGCACTCTTGTAGCTTTCCTCAATCAAGGCATCCATCAGCACCGTCTCGCTATCGGCGGCCAAGGTCTCCTTGCACACCAGCAGATGGAACAAGGCATAGTAGTTTCTGAATGTTGTAATTGATGCTTGGGAGAACAAATCGTCCAACGAGAACATCAGATAGGATCCTCTGTTCCATTTTTCTTGGTCAAAGAGAAACACCGTGTTACCCGCCAACAGCAGGATGAAATGTGGCCTGCGTTCTTCGGGCAGCAAGAAAATGCTGGTAATCGCCTTGTTCACCACGGCAGGCGAAATCTTGCAGCCTTCCGGCACTTCAAACACATCCGACCATTGGCCAGCCCAATAGCGTTGCTTGTCTCTTTGTCCCTTGCCGTCGTCGTACTGCTGCTCAAACAGTCCGTCAGGTTCTTCATCGCCCGTCTTGATGAGGTGCTGCATCTCCATGATGAACATGGTGGTCTTCGCACCGTGGCGCAGAATATGCCTCACCGGCACCACTTCATTCCGCTCTTCGTTGATAGTGACGAACTCTTGATAGGGATTCCTCGGGTCATACCCCATCACCTTCAACAAGTCGTCATGGAACATGTGCGTATAGGTGATGGCATCTTTGCGACGCATCCTCAAGTTGATGATGTCGTTCTTATAGTCGTAGTACCTTGCCTTGAAAGCCACATAGGGTGGGCACAGTGCCTTCATCTGGTCGGCGTTATAGCCCGCCTGCTTCTGAACCTTTTCCAGAAAGTCCTCGCCGAAATAGCCTGCCGGGAAATAGTCGCCGACATTCTGAATGAAACGATATTTGATGTTGTCTGCCATAGGTTCAGGGATTAAAAGTTGTAAAACACGGCCATCAGTTTAAGGTAAGGCTCCACATTGTCCAAGGTGAACAGGTTCTCAATGAACTGCTGCTTTGATTTCATGATCTTAACCGCAGGATTCGTGTCGTCGTCAAGGTCGATAAACTGTTGGCCATTGACGCTCAGCCAGCGGTTCAGCTTTTCCTTATACGCAGTCAGCTGGCCTTCCATCTTGGCACCTTGTTCGTTTTGTTTTTGGTACATATACTGCACTTCGCCCATCTCCACCGCTTCTTTCAAGTTGCCTTGAAGGATACGCAAATCCTCATCGCTCACATCCATGCGATAGAACTCCTTGTCGATGGGATATTTCTTGATGAAATCGTCAAGCGACACGGGCTGGCCAACCATGGCTCCATCCTTGCCCATCGGCACCACGAAAAACTTGCTGATGAGGCTTTGCCCCAAGCCGTTGCTTTGGCAACCATAGAACAAATAATAGGCATGGCCTTGCTCAAACATCTGGTTCTTCACCACGAAAGCCTGGTTTTTCGCCACACTTGCCGTGAGCTTGGTCAACAGGTATTGGATAATGGGATGCAAATCATACAAGGTCTGGAACCTGGACCAATAATGCTCCAACGATTTCCTTGACTTGTCTATCTCATCCATCACCACCGTCTTCTCAGGACTCAGTCTGAAGATGCCGTCGCGCGGATAGGCTTCTTGCGGAACGTCATACAAGACCTCTTTCAGTTCCTTCGTGAGAGCCACTTCCACGTAAGGATGCTCCCCCTCTTTGACCTCCACTTCGTGCGGCTTCAATCCGCCGATGGATTGCAGCTCAGCGAACAGGTCTTTGTAGAACGCGAAATCATCAGGATACAAAGATAGCTGTTTCTCGTATGGGTCGGGATGCTCAACGGCAGCCGTTGTATTCGCGCCTTTGGAGAAGAAACCGCCACGTTTCCGCCTCGTCTTCTTTTCATCCGTATTGTCCTCCATAAAATCGGCATCCCCGTGCTTCAAGGCTTCCAGCACGGCATCCTCTTCCTTCTTCGCACTATACAGATCCATCACCGACATCACATCGCCGAGAGAATTGTGTACCTGTTCTTCTTTTTCAACGAGCTTGTCAATGATGTTCAAGTCTGAGCGCACACCTTCCTGCTTCGACTTGGCCACCAGATAATAGATGAATGGCGTCCTCTTTTGTCCGTAACGGTCGATGCGGCCATTGCGCTGCTCCAAAGTAATCAGCGACCACGGCAGGTCATAGTTGAACATGATGTGGCAATAATAGTGCAGGTTGACGCCCTGTGAACCTGAGTCGCTTGAGATGAACACCCGTATGGGGCTGTCCTCCTTGCCGAAATTGTTTACCAGTTCCTCCTGCTCCACATCGCTCAACGAACCATTGAAAAGCACCACCGTTTCATCACTCAAGCCGTAATCCTTCATCAAGCGTTCTTTCAGATAACGCATTGTCTCGATACGCTCCGTGAAGATGACAATTCTTTCGTCCTTCTTTCCTCCTTTCCAGCCAAGGCCATCAAGCACGCTTTTGAAAGTGGCGTAGCGGCTATCGGCACCTTTTTCGATGATTTCATTAACGATTTCCAGCAGCGCATCCAACTCCTCCAAGTTGTAATTGCTCTTCTCCAGCCTATTCTCGATGGACTTTTTCGCAGCCCATGGTGACGACAGATAAGATTTGAACAAAGAGAAGGCAAACAACAGGTCGTTCTTTTCCTCATCGTTTTGTTCCTTCAACGAGCGGAACTTGATGGACTGTTGCAAAGCCAGCAATTTCTCTTCCAAGTCGTTGAGTTCCACATTGACTGGAACAACCTTACGGTCTTGGAAGTTGTTTCTTGTGGCCGCATCGGCAATATCCTTCTTGAACCGTCGGACATAGTATTTCTCCACATCCTCCTTCGTATAGTTGCCATCACGTGGGATGATGGTAGGCTCCAGCATCCTCATCAGGTTAGCGAACGAGTCGGCATTGCCGTTATGCGGAGTGGCCGAAGTAAGAATCATGCTGTCGCAATGCTCCGACAGGAACTGAGCCAAGTCACCACGCTGGCTTGCGTCGTTGGCCACCGTGTGGCATTCGTCAATGACCACAATGTCCCAACGCGTCTTCTCCAGCCACGCCCTGAACTTTGCATTATTCTTCAGCGTATCAATGGAAATGATGGTCTTGTCGTAGTAGTCAAACGGATTCTTGTTGAGCGGTATCTCTGAGGAAATCTTATCCACGCCATAGCTATCAAGCCTCACCAACGGAATCGCAAAGCGGTTCCACAGCTCCTCCTGAAACTGCGCAAGTATCGACTTCAACGCACACACCAAGATTCGCTTTCCTTGGTTGCGCCTGATCATTTCCGAAAGGAAGATGCCCACCTCGATAGTCTTACCAAGGCCCACGCCATCGGCAATCAGCAATCTCGGGCGCGGCAGGTCGAAAGCCTTCAGTGCCGGTTCCATCTGATAGGCAGCCGGATTGAAAGCCCCGTGCTGCGCTATGGTGATCTTGTTTGAAAAATAGGGATTGTTGCGTATTGCCGTCTCGATAAGCAGGCGTGTCTTCCTGCAACGCGCATCGGTATCGGGTTCCAGCACCGTGTTGAGCGGGTCCACAATACTGATGTCTTTGTCGATACTGGTGTCAAAGATATAAGTGTGGTTCTTTACCAGTTCTGAGAGTCCAGTAACATATAATATGATGCCACCGTCAAAGTTAGGCTCAACTTTATTGATGAGGAAGTCCTCGTCTCTCACCGTTATTCTTTGTCCTGCGGAATAATTCATCAGGGGAAAAGTCTATTCTATTATTGAATTAGTAATCAGCCGTCAAAGATACGAAAAAACATAATACGCATTTCAATCAAAGAATCGATGAAAAAAAGCAGACCCTTTGCATCTGTTTTCCCAACTATCAATTTATCAGCTACAAAAACCTCTAATTCTCAGCCGGACAATTATAGTTACAACCATTTTTATCTCTATTTCTATTATCTATATATAGGGAGACAGAAAAAAATGGTTCAATTTGGTTATCTTTGCAAACCCTAATGTAATCGTCAGTGTAATGGTCCAAATACAAATCATAATCCTATCCTATCTTGTGGTAATCAATCTTATAGCATTTGTATTATATGGAATTGACAAAAAAAGAGCCATACGAAATGAACATAGGATAAGGGAAAGTGTATTGTTATGGATAGCTCGTCTTGGAGGTGCTATCGGTTCATGGTTGGGGATAAAGATATTCAGACACAAGACTAAGCACACAAAGTTCAGGGTTATTGTGCCGTTGTGGATGATTATTTGGGTATTAGCTGTGATTCTTTTTAATTTGTGCATTTTTCCAGAGAATCACATGAAATTATAATAAAGATATTGATTTGAACAAATATTTGTAATCTAATATCTAATTTTGTATTTTTGCATCGAAATAAAAGCCATCGTCACGAAAAGCATTGCCATGAATGTGATATGATGTTATCCTGTAATCAATAATAAAATGCATTATGACTTTCATTACTCTTCTAATCAGTTTGGACTGGGGTACCGTTTCATGGACTGAAGTAATTGTAGGTTCTATTTTATCTGGGATAGTTGGTCTTTTAATCGCTTTTATTCCTTCATTGATTAGGAAATTTCTGCCAAATAAGGATGATTATGTATTAGATTGCAAAGAGATTAATACAACTTGGCAATTAGAAAACCCCACTGAGAATACCTCTAACAATTCTTCAAAAATAATCAAAGTAAAAAGTACAATACAAATATGGAATAATGGTAAAAAAGACTTGAGTGCTTTTTCTCAAATCAAACCTTTTACCATAACGGTTCCAGATGGATATAAAATAAAAAAAATTGAATTTGACGATTGTCAAAAAAGTAGCGGCAGTAAAATTCTAGGACTAAAAAATGTAATATCAGAAGACAAAAGGTCGGTAATAATACACTGGACTGTTTTTAAATCAAAACATTCAATGTGTGCTACCATATTCGCAGAAAAAGAAATTGATTATATACACTTCAACAAATCAAAGGATTTATCCTTCTTTGAGGAATTAATAATTGATTTTGAGTTCCCAAATCTATTATCTAAAATAACAGCAAAAAAATCCCAAACTTCTATTCCAGCTGACTATTGTATAATAAATGCAATGATATGCCTATTAATCTTTTTCTACGGATCTTCTCTACCCTCTTTTCACCGGTCAATAACAAGCGAATTAACTTTTGCTGTAGAAAATATTGGTAGCAGCAGACAATTGTCTAAAATACATGAACATTATGGCGAATTATATTACAACTTGGACAATGAACAATTTGAGTTTGTATCTAAATCTAATGGATTTACAACTATGTATCCAGAAGCAGAAATAAATGAGAATATCAGTATTAAATATATAATGCCACCGTTAGATGAAATACAATATATTAAAACAAGAAACCATGTTCGAGTTTTAATAAAACTAATTATATGCGGTATAGGTTTAATAGGCTTCTTTTTATTTAGTATCATGGCTCTGATTGTTGCAAAAAAGAACAATAAGCCATGATAATAAGTACTAAAATTATTCTCATAGTTTGATTTGACCAATCTTCTATGCGACTAAAGTCCCGTAGTGTCGAAAAAAAGAAAACGGACCTTTTACAGTCCGTTCCCTTTCACGCCATCAATCATCAACCACTTCAAACTTGTGGAAAGGCTATTCCTTGACTACGCTTTGACTGAAAGCACCATCCTCCGAATAAATCCTCAAACAATATATGCCAGCCGGAAGATGTTGCAGATCTATTTCGATGTGGCTATCCGATACTTTTTCAGACACGACCAACACACCTAAAGCATTAAACACCTCTATCTTTCTCAGGCGATTTCCTTCAATATATACTTTGTTGCTAGTTGGGTTGGGATAGACTGAAACAGCATCTTCTAATTCATTTACGCCATCATAAAAAACGAAATTGGCGACCAAAGTGCGATTCCCCGTAACCACAAAACTATAGTCAGATTCGCTCGAAACAGCCACACCATTCTCAGTCCAATTCAGAAACGAATAGTTGTTGTTCGGGACAGCAATCAGATGGCAAGTAATACCAGCAGAATAATCGCCACCTCCATATACGGTTCCTCCATCAATGGGATTGGCAGATACACTTATCGTATAGACTTGTGATTCGAAATGTGCCACCAAGGTTCTATTCCCATTGACCGTGAAACTATATGTCGGGGATGTCGATACCTCATTACCACCTTCAGTCCAGTTCACAAAATCATAATTCGTATTTGGAGTGGCTATCAAAGTACATGTCTGACCCTGATTATAAGTTCCTCCACCACTAACCAAGCCTCCATAAGAAGGTTCGGCTGTCGCATTTATTACATAGCCAATAGGAGAATAGGAGAAATTGGCCACAAGTGTTCTATTACCTGTAACCGTGAAACTGTACGTGGGATTCGTAAATACTTGTGTGCCGTTCTCTGTCCAATTCACAAAGCTATAACTGGGATTGGCGTTTGCGGTTACGGTGCAGGTTTGTCCTTGGCTATATGTTCCGCCTCCACTTACCGTACCACCGTTTGTTGGATTTGCTGATAAGGTTATAGTGTATTGACTCGGTTGGCTTTGGAAATGTGCCACTAATGTTCTATTGGAGTTGACCGTAAAACTATATGTCGGATTCGTTGAAACCTGAGTGCCGTTTTCAGTCCAATTCAAGAACACGAAACCGCTATTGGCAGACGCGATAAGAGTGCAGGTCTGACCCTGGGTATATGTTCCAGTTCCAGATATTGTGCCCCCATTAGCTGGATCGGCTGTTGCATTGATCGTATAGGTGGATGGTTGCTGATATTGGAAATTGGCCACCAAAGTCCTATCTGCATTGACAATAAAAATATATGTCGGGCTTGTTGAAACCTGAGATCCGTTTTCAGTCCAATTAACAAAACTAAATCCCGTGTTGGAGGAGGCAACAAGAGTACACGATTGGCCTTGATTGTAAATCCCAGCCCCTTGTACTGTTCCACCGTTGGAAGGATTGGCCGTTGCATTGATTTGATAACTGCAACCAGAGGTTTGTTGGATGTTGGTGAAATTCGACCATCCAGGTGAATTCTGATAAGCTGACACGCAACCGCAAGGGACAATGAGAGGTTTGTCATAACAGCCAGCAAATGTGGTAGCGCCGCAAGAAGGAGGAGTTTGCGACAGGACCTCAATTTCTGTCAAACCAGTACAATAAGCGAAAGCAGTATTGGCAATAGAGCTAACCGAACTGGGTATTGTTAGCTTGTTGGAAATGCCACAATAACTGAAAGAGAGGCTTCCAATTGACGTAACTGTATTAGGAATAACAAGTTGACCGGTCAGATTTGGACAATTCATGACCAAAGCACGAGGAATAGATACCACACCGTCGCCGATTATGAATGATGTAATTGAATTGCCGGAAAAAAACGGTGTGACTTCCGTATTTGTGCAATTTACCGCATTGTAGTTTACCGTTGCAATTGAAGAGCATCCCGAAAAGGCATCCGTAGCCATATTCGTTACAGAAGCGGGGATTGTTACCGAGGTCAGTCCTGTACAATACCAAAATGCACTTTCTCCTATTGATGACACTGCACTACCTATTGACAATGATGACAAAGATGAGCACTGCATAAAAGCCCCTGATCCTATAGAAGTGACAGCATTGCCGAATTGCAAGGTTGTTATCCCAGAGCAAGCGCGGAAAGCATAATCTCCAATGGCCACAACTGAATTTGGAATTGTGACAGACGACAAACCACTACAACCCCAAAATGCTTCTTCTGGAATTGCTTGAACGGAATTTCCTATGGAAAGTGATGTTGCGCCGGAACAGTTATAAAAGACATCGTTTCCCAAGGAGGTCACGGAATTAGGAATGTTGATGGATGATATTGAAGAGCAACCAGAAAAGGCATTGTCATGTATAGCTGTAACACTTGAAGGAATCGTAATGGAAGTAATGCCTGTACACTCGACGAAACAGTTTGAACCAATAGATTTTACTGAATAGGATACTCCGTCGTGGGAAACCGAAGAAGGAATCGTCATGCTTCCTGTCGGTTTCGTGTATCCTACCCAAGGCGAATAGTTTGAACCCGGATACGTTGTTTCGACGTAATGGTTAGTTGCATCTGTGATATTGTAATAGATGGTTTGTCCTGTGCTACATACCGCATAGAAATCAAACGCCCATACTGAATTGATCAGGGTGACAAACAATAAAACAAATAAGAACCCCTTTTTGGCCATATCTTTTGTGTTTTCTGATTTATTCTGCAAAAATAATCAATCTGCCACAAAATTCCCTCATTTTCCCCGGACAATTATAGTTACAACCATTTTTATCTCTATCTCTATTATCTATATATAGGGAGACAGAAAAAAATGGTTCAATTTGGTTATCTTTGCAAACCCTAATGTAATCGTCAGTGTAATGGCCCAAATACCTATCATAATCCTATCCTATCTTGTGGTAATCAATCTTATAGCATTTGTATTGTATGGGATTGACAAGAAAAGAGCGATACGAAATGAACACAGGATAAGGGAAAGTGCATTGTTATGGATAGCTCGTCTTGGAGGTGCTATCGGATCATGGCTGGGAATAAAGATATTCAGACACAAGACCAAACACACCAAGTTCAGGATTGTTGTGCCGTTGTGGATGATAATATGGGTAATAGCTGTTGTGTTTCTAATCATCAAACAGCCTTCAATGGTCAACATATAATGGGTTTAACTGGCAAAAAAACAATATGGAGACAGAAAATGAAAGAGTATTTTTTGCGTTCACATAGAAATACACGATAAAAAGACATAATACCATGGCAACTACGACTAACAATGTTCCACTTTGGCTGGACATCAAGACGGAATACATCGATGAGAATTTTGAGAAAGTTCTGGAATACCTGAAAAGCGGGAATAAAAACGACGCTTTCTATCAGACCACAATTGAATTATTAGGCAAGAGGGTTGAAGAGTACCTTAAGACTCTGAAGACTAGACCAGCATATTTCAGCGAGAACCCCAGCAATTATGACAAGAACAAACTCATGTTCGAGAGTAGGCTTGTGGCTTCCTATCTATTAGCAAATAAGAATATCGAAGCACTCATTAAGAAACGGTTATATATGCCACTATTGAACTCACTCAGTTTATTAGTTGATCCCGAATTGTGTGATGAACTCTTAGGTCTGATGCTGGATAACATTCTTTACGAAAATGAACCCGCCCTATTATTTGGATGGGATGACATTATAACATTTGAGCCACAGATTCTAGTCCACAAAATGATCAACGGGACTGTCTTTAGGAATCCGAAACAAGCAGAATTGGCCTATGAGAATAAAGGAGCGATTACGGTAATAGAAGGTGCAATGGGAATAGCTGCCACAAACAAAGATGGCGTTGAAAAGAAAAAGGCGCAATTGGCATCCTCCATCAGCATACTTGACGGCAGATTGAAGATCCTGGCATCAAAAAATGACAAGATAAAGCAAGCAGATGAAGACAATATAGAGGTTATAGAAAGGTTTACCCGTAAGTTTATACAAGACCAGCTGAAAGTCAATCCATCCAAAGCTAAAGGCCCTCGGAAGACATACACGGACGGAGACATCCTATGTGTGGCAATCACTTCTGTCACTTGGGGAAAAATCAAAGTGAAAAGTATAGATCCAGAATATGAAGTAATCGAAGGAACAGTGGATTTCTCTGAACCTGTATATCCGAACTATTTCCCTGAAGACTTCTATAAATACCTCAAGGAAGGACAAATCATTGATGTCACTTTGATGAATTACAAGAAAAGCCTGTTCTCTTTGAAGGATGGTTTTATTTATTATATCATAGAAAATGTCGTAAAGGAAGAAAAACATTTCGGCCAATCAGTGTTGGGAGAAGTGACCAGGATTTATGAGGACAAGCGCAAAGAGAAACAAATGGATTGGTGGTCTTCATTGGGCTATCCCGTACACACCCAATATGACGACCGATTTGAAAAAGGTGATTTCGGCTATATCAAAGTTGCAGGCTTAGGAGACGATGACTATTATGGATACATCCATGCCGAGATTACAAACAAATCAACACTCAGTTTCGATATTCAAGCCACAAAAAGAAAAATCATAGAAGGTTTCAAGTTTAAGGGATATGAGGAGGAAGAGGTTAAAGAGAACATCCTGAACACTCCAGTCATTAGGGACCTACTGAACATGTTGATCCGATACCAAAAGACCATTGTCCAGCCCGCCGAGAGATTCAAAGCGTTGTGTGTGTCGAATATCTTAGCTACACTGATCGGGTCGCAAGAACACATGGATTATACTGGATTCATGATGGAATACCTCAAACAACTCATCTACTTTGCCAAGGATGAGTTTGACAAGATTGGAGTTATTACAGCATCCGAAAAGCTGAATAATGTCGATGTTGTGAAAACCAAATGCGACGTTGTCAGGATCCTAAAGGCATACGGGCATGAAGAAAACAATGCAGAACTGGACTCGATCATGGAACAAACCGAAGACCAGACCCTAGCAAAAATCGCAAAACTCATCCAGTCATGCAACATCATCGGAGAGATTGTCCCGGCTTCCACCAAGAACATCATCAAGCGTGAAATTGTCAACAGCCTATCATTGGAAACGGAGGACGAAACCAACCTGGAGGAAGAAAACGGTATCTACTTGGGTATCGAAAACTTGCACCAAGAGTTCAAGACCTCTTTCGTCTATCCGCCCGACAACGACATGCAGCCCAATGTAGCAATTCAAGAGAAAAACATATTCAAGTGCTTGTGTGGTTTCTTGAATTCGGATGGCGGCGGCACTTTATACATTGGAGTGACGGATTTGGGATATGTATGTGGATTCGACAATGACATGAGGCACCTGAAACTGAACGAGCTTGATTCGTACATCAGATTCATTCAAGACGAGGCTGCAAAATTCTTCCCTGTCGATGTCCTAAACCAATTCGTCATCAAGCCCATGTATGAGGATAAGGTAGTGTCAATCAGAGTTGAACCCTACACGGGCGGTGTTGTTGAATTTGAGGGGAAACCGTACATAAGGATCAACAACGAGACCAGGGAAATGAATGACAAACTAAAGAAGATGGTCAAGGCGAAGAAAACGGCAAAATAACAACCCAAATGAAGATGTATAATGAAGCCTACAAAGAATAGAGTTTTCTGCAAAGAATGTAGCCGCGTCAAAATGCTTTTTGAGACAGAAAAGAAGGCACAACTTTTCATGAAATTCAACAATGAGGAGATAGCTGCTGAAAACGGCCATGCTCCTACTCGTGCATATTTTTGTGAGTCATGCGGGGGATGGCATCTTACACATATTGCCGAGGCTCCCCTAGGTCCTTCGAGAACGGAAAAAGTGATCGAGCAAATGATTGAGCATCAAAATACAACACGAGAAATCATGAGGACACAACACGAGAAAGTGAAGGCTACACAAAAAGAAAACGAGGATTATGTCACTTCTCAACTCTCAGAGATAGACAAACTCATTGAAGATAAAGAGTATTCATCGGCATTTGAGTTGCTGGATGCTTTGTTGGAAATGAGCAAGACAAAGTTCATTAGGCCGAAATTGCTGAAACAGGTCGGGAAAAAGAAGGAGTTTGTTATATGGATGTCAAATTCTAATGGAAACAATTGAGGGGATAATTGCAATGACAGAATACATCAATTTCATTAAGCCATTTTATCATAAACGTATATCATCCGTTTTTTTTATAAGCCATTGTTTAGACTGGCAAAAAAAATGAATAACGCAGCATGACGGCACGGCCAAATACTTGAAAAGCAAATACGACATTACGTTGGAAATCAAGTCGCAGAAGACCAAATAAAAAGGACGGTAGGGAATAACACCCCTGCTGCCCTCCATTTTTTTCAGGTTATTTGTTTTACGATTGTATTTATTCAGCCTTTTCAATTTCCTCCCAAATCTTCTCGTAGTCTATCTTTCTTGCAAAGATGCCAGGAAGTGTTCTGACACTTCCACATTTGGTACACCGCTGGGGCATGGAATACGAGGTTGATTTATACTCCATATCATGCGACATGAAGGTATGGCCGCAATTCGTGCATCTGAATAAGGTTAGTCCTCGGTACATAATCGATTAGTTATTTTATTTGCCCTCCGTCAATCAAACTCCTTTCCGCATTTCAGACATTTGTATTTCTTGTGGAAAACGCTTTTCACAAAATCAATAATGTTAGGAGCTGGATCAACCAATATATCTGGCGTTATTCTACCTAAGCTAATTTCTTTTGAACCACAATAGGGGCAGCATGTTTTTTCTTCTTTCATAGAGCCATTCAAATCACGATAGTTTGTGTATCACTGATCCAATCTGCACTTTATCAACGTCTTCACCAAGTAGTATAATGCCGCAAGCATCCCCCGCTTCTGCCTTTTCTAAAAGCTTGCCAAACATAGCTATTCCAAAAACTGTTGCTTCAATCTTTTGAATATCATTCATTATCACGACAACATCACCTTTCCTTAAAACACCAGAGCAAATACGACCTACAACCACAGGAATATGTGGATAGTTTTCCAAATCCCAAATCGCCTCTGTCTCCATCATAAAAGGAGCATTTATCCTTGAAGCATACCTTTTTCGTTCTTGTTCGGAAAGGCCAGTATCTCCGTCCAAAAAGTCTGTCCCAAGCGACATAACATTTTGTTCTAATTTTTCCAATTCTTTCATGCACCACGGAATTCCAAGAGACGCTCCCTTTTCAATCAGAGTCATTGCAAAATCCATATCTCCAGCTTCTTCCTGACATCTTGCATAAATGCACCAACAAATTCCCCAAAAGAAATGCTCACCATGATCATATTCTGACAAGTTCCCATACAAATCCTTTCCCAAAATAGCGTATCGTTCTGCCTCTTGATAATTACCCATATCAAATAGGGCATCAGCCAAGTTCGCATAACCCACTTCTTGGTCAATCTGATTTGAACTGTTTATGAGTTCTTTCGCAAGTCCTTCTTTCAGTTTCAGGTCATCTTCTACTTCCCAATTAAACAAGATTTCAAAAATAGTATCATAATATGCGTTGTTAAACCAGTCTCGTAGTGCTTCTGTTTTTATTAGTGTCCCTTCCATACTCTCAATATGAGGACATTCTATTTTTATTGATTGCAGTTTACGAAATAGGCCAGGAATATCTTGCCTATTATGTTTCAAGAAAAGCAAATCAAATACAAGGGACATCGTTTTGAATTCCTCGTCTTCATTCAAAAACCTTCGTGCTGATTGAATGGCCTTTTTGCCTAGTCCAACAGCATATTTTTTATCAGAATCGTGGTTTCCTTCTAATTCATAGTAGTAGAAACGACATAGTACTGCTGCCATATAATAGTAACAAGCCGCACTGTTCGTATTGCTATATTCTTGGTTTTTTGCCTTTCTACAAATTGAATTGTACTCTTTCTCAAAGTTTTGGCTGCTGATGAGATAGGAATCTATATTGTCAAAGAAACGATCCCAATCTTTTGAAAAGTCATATTGTTCCATAGTTGTTGTCTTTTGTTTTATGATTTCTTAATATCAAACAAACCTCGTCCTCCTCTGATGTCGCTGTCAGAAAGGTATATGCCATTGACCTCCAATTGTCTTCTCAGCACATCATGGCAGCGACTATTGTTGAACAAGTTATTTGGACCGATACCTGTCATGTTAATGCTAATCGCATATTGCTCACCTTTATCAATGTGCATTTGCCCACGGTTTATGTCGTGTTTTGCGGTAATAACAAATGTTGGCATGGTTATTTGATTCCATCTTTAATGGCTTGTTTTGCTTCTTCTGGCTCACGAAGCAACCAATCCAAAGTTAATAATGCACCAGTTAAAGACAGACCATATTCTTGCATTAGACCTTTGCAGGTATAATTTTCAATGCACAAATCAGGTTCTGTTCCCTCGTAGATAAATGCTTCAAATGCCCTAAGTATTATAGGATCCATCTTCAGAATCATTTGAGACAATTCCTGTATCTGATCTTTTGGCACTTTTTGTGTCTCAAGAAACGTTTGTAATTTCATTGTTTCCATTTTTTAGTCTCTTAGATTTTTAAGTTTGTCAACTTGTGAAAAAACATAGCTTTCAAATGCGAATGCATCCTTCTCAATGGGCTGGTTCCGATAGGCTTCAAAGCCATATACCTGCGCACTTTTATAATGGTCCATATTATATTTCCATGAGGCAATCACTTCACTGGGAATATCTGGGTATAAATGCGGATTGTCAACAACTTGCTGTTGAAATGCGTGTTCCGATTCATGGGTAATAGTCTTAATTAGGCCGCGAGGATCGGGATGCTCCAGATAGCTTTCATTCAAGGTGATGCTATTTGTTTCGGGACTATATCCCCCTAGCGAATCCATAGGGCGAAACTCTATGGGAATATCCGCAGGTAAACCCAAACTGTCTTTTATATTCTCAAAATACTCTTTGGCCAGTTGTTCTCTCGTTTCAATACCACCCTCCATGAATACTTCAGCTCGCCCAGTTTCGTAGAACTCATTGGCGGTTGAAATGCACTGCTCAACACACTCAATATTCGCAAACTGTTCCAACTGTTTTACATCAGAAATACATTCAAAGTATTCTTGAGGCATGAGGTCTGTTGGTATCTCCATTTCATCACGACGCAATTCCATCATGTTTATGGAATCCAACTTTTCTTCGTGGTTCATGTGCAGCCAGTCTTCGGGGGCTGGAATCACTTCTTGCAAATAATCCAATTGAGCTTCGGAAAGACCTTCGTTTCGCAAGTCCTCCATAGAATCGCGAGGATTAAGACCTTCGTAATCTTCCAATCCATACATATCACTTGACTTTATTGACTTTCACCCAATGTTTGTCGGGCGAAAGCGATGTTGAAACAATACATTGACCAACGCCCAACTTGGGTATGATTAACCGTTGCTCTTTACTGATGCCCATAGATTCGGCAATGGCTTTGCAATCATCCTCGGCCACCAAACGATGGGTTATTTTAGTATTTGTATTCTTGATAGCATCAGGAATTAGCCTCGTGGGTACTTGGTCGACAAGGAACAGGCCTTCTCCGTATGCCCTGATTTCTGACAGCATATTGCTGAACATCATAGCTGATTTGTATTGAGGCATTTCGGGATTGTCGCACTTCATCATTACACGGTGGGCTTCCTCAATAATTGTAAGATGGCGGCAGCCGTTATCGTTGAAGTCAATTTGCCCTGTTTCAGCCTGTGCGGAACGGTATTCATATAGGAATTGAAGTATCAACGCCATAAAGAAACTCTTATCAACATCATCGCCCACATACGAAAGGTTGACGACGCATGGTTTGCCGAACAATTCCTCCCATGGGATTGATTTGGTCGTGTTAAGCATTTCGCCCTTCCAGCCTCGTTTCAAGCTGTCGATACGGGTGTTGAAACAGGCTTTCATGTTTCTTTCAATTCGTTCCTCATAGCCACGGTTTTGTATGACTTTATCCACACTGACACTCATACTGTTTAAAGTCGGTGCTTTGGTTACTCCAAATTCAGGTGTGGTGGTCAACCAATCTGTCGTCTTGTTCTGATAAATGGTATAAAGTAAGTCCTCCATCAGTACGGGCAAAATATCGTACATTGGGAACGCGGCAGCGAATGTGGATTTCAAACGGTCGATATGGCTAAGCACATTGGGGTCTTGTTCTTTATTAAGCCAAATTATCTCAAAAGGATTCAGTTTCAATTCCTTGATATTCTCAGCCGTCTTACGAGTGCGTTTGTCCTTGTAGTTTTTGCATCCGGGTACATAAATGGATATTGGGTTGTTCGGGTGTGATTGGTTATATTCTATTGCCCAATCCACATATTCCGTTTTTGCGGGTTCAATCACCAAGAATGGCACTTGTCCTGATAAACTATTGAGTATAGCTTGAACCGTGTTCGTTTTTCCACTTCCATTGATTCCAGATAGTAATGTGTGTTTTGCTAAAGAGTCGATGGATAATTTGTATTCCATTTTGGTTTCCGAGCCTCCATACAACAAGTTGCCAAATTGAATGGTTTGCTTGTCGCTACTTAGTATCGGCTTGTTCAAACTGAACTCTGGCGAACTGTCAACCACACTAATACCTGGTACTGATCTTAAGGGGAAATTAATAAGGTAAGAAAGCTCTTTCGTGGTTAATACACTCTTTAATTCCATAAAATGCTCTCCCCAAGGATGTTGGAATCTTCGTCCTCCTGCACCGTATATTTCAAGATGTGGTTCTGTCAGTTGTCCGAATGAGGCTTGCATCAAAGACTTGCCATTTTCGTTTTGGCTCATTATATCAGTAATACAGTGAATTCTGACTGGTTCATAAGCCGATTCTTGACCACTCATTATCGAGCGCAATTGCAATGCACCACTTTCGGCATCCGCCTCTTTCTCAGCGAGAATATAAGTTCCCACTGTCCAAAGGCCGATAGCTTTGCCAACCTCGAATCGTTTTGAATGGTAGTATAGTTGTTCGGCAATTGCTTCGATATGTTTATTGACGATATTCCGCCCAATACTTTGTGATTTACTTTCATTCACACCTTCAGTATACGTGTCAGATTCGGAAGAGCCTTCCGTAACGGTATTCCCTGTAGTTTTTGTTGGCATAGCACTGCTTATGAACCCTGCCACCAAAGCCCCGCCTGGTATTACAACGCTGGCGGCACCCGCCAAAGCCCCAGCAGCATTTACACAACCATCTATGACAGCGGAAGCGGCTGGAAACAATTCAGCGGCCATGCCAAGACCAGTCGCCGCCAATGCTGTTTTGCCAAGTGCGGTAAAACTCTTTTTGGTCACAGACTCGCTTATGCTTGCGGAATGGGAAGTGCCAGTGGTGTGCGACATGGAACGAGAGGATCCCTCTGTTATCCCCTCCGTGACATTCATAGATTTCAAGGATTCCGCTTGGCCATCCATTTCCCTGCACTCATATAACATGGTTTCAACATCATTCGTCTCAATAGGATCGGCCACAACCAAATAAGCGAAATTCTTGCTTTTGTGCATTCCCGCTATCAATGTGTCGATAGTGGCAGGATATACTGTCTTATACAAGGTTTCCATTGATGGAATACCAGTCACCGCATACACATTTTCAAGCTTGTCGGCACATATATCCTTCTTTATGCTTGAAATAACAGGATCATCCTCATCAACCATAGTGGTTTGGATGCCAGGCCATACACCTTTAATAAACTCATTCAGGTGTTTTATGTGACGTTTGAGACTATCATTTCCTCTTAATCCCAAGTACATATTGCACTCCTCGCCATTTCCGACAATCAAGAAAAGCAATTGAACTTTATTGGGCATGAAACAAGAATACAGTATCTTCTGGATGGCCACAAAGCAGTTTTCGGGTCCTTTCTCGACAGGACGGCCAACTTGTTTGATAGAGATCCACTTGGCATCCAGTTGAGCAGAATTTGCCAAAGGACAGATCTTGAAAGGAGAATTTTCAGAATCTATGTCCTGCAAATACTTTCTTTCAGCACAAAACGATAATGATGCTGACATCGCCGTAGCAACACGAGCTTTAGCGATTGGTTCGTATGGATTGATGTTTGCCATAGCAGTGCTTTTTCTTAATCCACCAAAAGACGAGCGTTCTTCAGCTCCTTCTTATAAGCATCCAACATGGTTCTCAATGCTGATTGAATATCCTGCTTTATCTTGCGGTTATTTGCAACAGACGAGATGATGTCTTCATGCAGTTTTTCGCTCATGTGTTCGCCATCCCACTTTTCAGCAAAACCTTCCCATACCTTCTGGCGGGTATCATAATCTAGGGGCTTCGACATGGCTTCCGCTTTCTTTTCCTCTTCCGATTTACCAAAGAGTTTACCCAGACCCCATCCAATCAGCAGTCCAGGAATACCAAAAAGAATTGCGGCAAGTCCTAATCCTCCAATGCCCAACCAATTCGTACTATTCTCTACTATTTGGTCTGAGATTTCCTTCACAACAGAATCCATGTTGATTGATCCAACATCCAGAGAAGAAATTTTTAACTCTGGAACTTTCACGCTTGTTCCTTGTCTTGCATAAGCTCGAACCATATTATCAACTGCTTGTTTTACTCCTTGTGTCCTTTCATCAATCTCCGCCTGCAAAAGCCTTACAGCTTCGGATGATTTTCTGTTCACACTGTTTCTGATATTCTGCCGCAACTGGGCTTGCAAATCATTGGCACTACGGTCTTGGCTTGATTCACAAAACGACCTGACTGTATCTATGATGGTGTCAGTGACATCATCCCAAACCATGTGTCCATAATTTGCTGCAAAGTTTTCAAATATCTCATTGCTCCTTTCAAGTTTGGCAATCTCTTGTGCAATTGTAGCTTCACCACCCTCAGTTCTAAGGTCAATTCTTGCCACTTCAGCGACTCCCTGTGAAATGGTCAAAGAGGGGTCGGTATCACGATAAATTTGCTGCGGCGTCACTTCCCAACATTTGCACACCAAGTCTTTGATAAAATCCATTCTGGAGGCTCCTCCCGTGAGGAATACGCCATAGATAGCTTGACTATGAATCTTGTTTTTGCGATAATCAGTCATGGCTTCCTCTATCATTTTCAAGTACCCTGTTTGAATCAATAATTCATCAAGCTGGCCAGGCTGGAAATTGAACTTGAATCTTTCATCTTCAAGCTCCTCATCATCCACAAAATCCTCGAAATTGATGGTTTTTTTATAAGGTAATGAAGGATCAAAATAAACCTTTTCCTTTGCCGCTCGCGCTTGGAACAGAAGATAATCTATCAGTTTCGGGTACTTGGCCTCAAAAGTTTGAATTGCCTCAACCTCTTCACGTTTTTTCTCGTAAATTGTTTTCTCAACTAGTGAGGCGCCACAATTATAGCCATAGTCGATCAGATTTTCGTTGGCATCATTCATGTAGGTAAAGTCAAGAGTGCTTGATCCCATATCAAAAACGATTGCACCTTTGTGTATGTTTTTACCTAGGCCGGATGTCGTATCTTGTTGCGCCCTGACAAAAGCGGCTCTAGATTCTTTAGTAACGCCCGCAATTGGGATGCCCGCAGCTTCAGCCATTTGCATATACAACATTTGCTGTTCTTTGTTCCATCCAGAAGGGGTAGCAATATAGACCAAGTGATTGCCTTCTTGCAGCAATGCTTGATTGTTTTCCCTGATTCTGATATAGACTTCATGCATGAAGCGTATCATCACTTTCTCTGCTTCTCCGTTGATGTCTTTAGGGGCTTGTTTGAAGCACACCCTAACGGTAGCTTTTTTCAACACTTCTGGATTGAAAGCTGCGTCACCAATATATGCAGTGCCATCTTCCAATATTGTAATTGCCGAAGGAATGACTTTTCTGTTGCCTCCCATTTCCAGATCTTTTACTGGATCAAGATTCGCAGAAGGGGTATCCCATTGAAGCGGACAAATGGCAGCTGATGTTTCTCCGTGACCAAGGTCTATGCCGATCACATATTCATACTTTTTCTTGTTATCTATTTTCATAATATTTTAATTTTCAGGGGTGAATACTTTTCCTTTTTTCACTGGCTGCCCTTCCTTAACGATGGCAGGAAATACTTGCTTGACCTCAGTTGAGTTAGCAGAGGGAACAAAGTCAAACAGAATCGCATTTTCCCCAGTATAATCCACAATATTCAGATTATAGTTCTCTAGCAACTCAGCCAAATCCTCTATTCGTTCTTGAATTTTCTTACTGAATTTTTCATCTTCGGAGTGTGCCCTCTTATAGCCAACTAAAGTCTGTATGCCTTCAAGAAGCACTCCATATTCGCGTTCGAGTGAAGGTTTTTCTTGATTCTCGTACTTTTGAACGACATTGTTGATTTGTGCCCTAAATGTAGTTATGATTTCGTCAACGCTATGACAAAGGTTCTTTACAACACCAAGAAGCATGTCAATATCGAGGGACTTTTCAACAAAATGAGCTTCCGTTTTGACCAACTTTGTCACAATCTCTTTTTCGGCGGGTTTGTTATCGGTATTTTTATTTACCAAATATGCTGTTAAAGCGGTACAAGCAATGGCACCACAAACCGCGCCCCACGTTCCTGCTAAAGCGCCTCCGGCCAAAGCACCGACACCTGCCGCTACTGATGAAGAGGCAAGATTGAGTGGCTTTTGTCCGATTTTTTTGTCATACGCTGCCTCACTCTCTTTCGGTTTATCTTCGGATTCCATATCAATAGTTTCTTCCGAAGGCTCAGTTTTAATTTCCGTCTTGGGTAGACATGTGTATCGAGCTTGGTGTGCGTTTAGAATGGCCATGACAGCCTGGAGAATATAATCCTCAGACTGGGTTAGATTCTGTCGGAAATCTCCCTCTTCTATAAGAAGATTTGAGAAATGTTCAGAAATGATGGATTGGATTTTTTCCGTATCTTTTGGTACGATGAGATTTGAGAGTTTTTCTCTCAACTGTTGTTCGCTATTTGCAAATAGCGTTTCTAATGATACTGTTGCCATAATAATATGATTTTATGTTTATTTCATTCTTTCAAGCCTCATTTTTGCCTGATTTCTAAGAAAGTCGTCTTCGGATTTTTCAAGAACCAGCAAACACCTTTGTAATTCATCTTTGTTTTCTAGTACTCCACCTTCATCATAAAAATACGAAAGCGCTTCAAGGGCATCGTCGTTTCCTAATTCGGCCGCTTTGTTAAATAGGTCATAAGCTTTTTTCCAACTCTTTTCGCAACCTATCCCATCCAAATACATTCTACCAAGTTCCACCATGGCATAAGCATCGCCGTTTTCAATGGCTTCTTCATAAAACTGAATGGCTTTATCGTTGTTTTCCTCTGTCCCATATCCATAACGATATGCATCACCAAGCCATCTTGCTACAGATTCCACACCTTTGTCATAAGCTTGCATAAAAAATTCAAAAGCCCTGTTTTCGTTTTTCTCCACACCAAGAGACAAATGGCATAAAACTCCTAAACGCACAAGTGCTTCGTTAATTCCAAAACTTGCAGCTTGTTCATAATACTCAAATGCTTCTTCGTATTGTTCAGTTTCTTCTAACAAGCAACCTATAAGGAAAGAAGGGGTGCCTTTATCGGCTTCATCAGCTATTTCAAAAGCCTCAGAAAAACAATCGTATGCTTTTTGCAAATCCTTTTCATAACCTTGTCCATCACGGTATAATTCGCCAATAGCAACCAAAGCATCAGGTAATCCTAATTCTCTAGCTTTTTCATACCACTCTATAGCTTTTTCATAATTTGTTCCAGATAACAGATTTCCGCTAATATACAAATCGCCAAGGTTTACCATGGCATCTGCGCATCCTTGCTCGGCGGATTTCAAATACAAATCAAAGGCCTTTTCTATGTTTACTTCCAATCCTGCAAAACCACATTCATAATACATACCCAAATAGCTTTGAGCCATTGCATGGCCTTTATCAGCTAGATTTTCCAAAATAGGCAATGCCTTTTCATCTTCATTGGCATCGTCATATTTCTTTGCTAATTCAAATAAAGCGTCATTGTCATCGCTTCTCCTGTATGTAACATTCATAATTGGTGTTTTTCTTGCGCCGCAAGTCCCATCAAAACGGCATATTTTAATGATATGACACAAGAAAAGCGTGAGACTCGATTCGTCAAGTCCATTGATCAGTAGGTATCGCCAAACACCTTCACGGAATGAACCGAAGAAACAAATTCCCACGCTCGTTTCTTATCAAGTAGGTGTTGACCTATTGACATCAAAACAAAAGTGAGCATTAGCCTTCGTCCTCCGTGTTTTTTTGGCGATTTCACTGATCAGGACTCAGAATGCCTTCCTTGCGAAACCGGGATGTCTCCCCCGATTCCAACCGCAAAAATAGTCATTTTTCAGACTAATGCTCTTTTAGTGATATTTTTTCTTCGTGTTGCTCATATTTGTTCAGTTTGTCGTCGCTTCTATCAAGGCATAATGAAAGAGCGTGTCCCAACTTCTCCCATTCCACTGGTCGGCTCTGGTAAACCGTATCGAAAAATGAAGAAAAGCAGTCCACGCCCTATGATATAAGGAGTGGACATCTGCCGCTCCGTCCTTCGATAGAATTTTACCAGAATTTACCAGTAGGAACGATGCTTTCAGGTGTCCTTTGCAAGATGTC
>Ga0247610_10001088_pt1 | contig 34765 bp, 28 predicted proteins | sample 174DNAGHGhighgp2_FD_193483 | JGI IMG/M metagenome (GOLD analysis project Ga0247610, IMG submission 193483) | Sheep rumen microbial communities from Palmerston North, Manawatu-Wanganui, New Zealand - 1742 DNA GHGhigh gp2 | ecosystem: Host-associated > Mammals > Digestive system > Stomach > Rumen...
TTTTGCCCCGACGGAATCATGCAGGAGTGATTCCGTCGGCCTATCGGTACGGATCCACAGGACACGACTGATGGTGCCGCTGGGCCATGATGCCTGTTGACTGTTCTATGGGCTTGATGATAGAGAAATGAGAAAGCTGAATGAGATATAAAATCAATTTCAGTTCAATATACATTATATTATTATGTGTTTCGCTTATATCTTGGATTTTTAAAGTACTATAATCAACTTATAAAAAAACTTTAGGGACAAAAAGTAGACTAATTAAAAAAATATTTTTTTGTTAGAGAATTATTTTCTAATTTTGCAACCGATTTATTATCCAAAAAAATAGTCAAAAGTTTTATCGCTGGAGGACTTGCCCGAAGTCTAAAGCGAAGTGAAAGATTAATTAACTGATTAAAAACGTTTAAAGTGGATACTTTAAGTTACAAAACTATTTCGGCGAATGCAAATACAGTAACCAAAGAATGGGTGCTTGTTGATGCGACTGATCAACCATTAGGACGTTTAGGTTCAAAGGTTGCAAAATTATTAAGAGGTAAGTATAAACCTAATTTTACTCCTCATGTTGACTGTGGTGATAATGTAGTTGTTATCAATGCTGAGAAAGTAAAGATTACAGGAAAGAAAGCTACAGATCGTATTTATTTGAAGTTCACAGGTTATCCTGGAGGTCAGAGAGAATATACTCCTGGCGAATTGTTGAAAAAAGATCCTTCAAAGTTGATCAAGAAGGTTGTTAAAGGTATGTTGCCTAAGAACCGTCTTGGAAGTGCAATTTTAGGTAATCTTTATGTTTATGCTGGAAGTGAGCATGATAAAGAACCTCAACAACCAAAACAACTCGATTTAAACTCAATTAAGTAAGAACATGGAAGTATTTAATGCAATTGGTAGAAGAAAGGCCGCTGTTGCGCGCGTTTACCTAAGCGAAGGTAATGGTGAAATCACCATCAATGGTAAGGATTTGAATACTTACTTCCCTTCAGGAATTTTGCAATATGTTGTAAAGCAACCGTTGAATCATCTTAGTGTAGCAGATAAGTTTAATATAAAAGCTAATTTGGATGGTGGTGGATTCACTGGACAAGCTGAAGCATTGCGTTTGGCAATTGCAAGAGCTCTTGTTAAAGTTGATGAAGCTAATAAATCAGTATTGAAAAGTGAAGGATTCTTAACTCGTGACTCACGTGAGGTTGAGCGTAAGAAACCAGGACGTCCAAAAGCAAGAAAGAGATTCCAATTCAGTAAACGTTAGTCCTTGGAAGAGTTATACATTTATTGTATTATGCTCTTTAAGAAAACGTTTAGTATCTAAATTATCCAGACTTTGGCATCTGTCGAACTACTGGATAATTGGTTAGTTAAAAAGAATGTAAACGATTAAAAATTTTAAGAAAATGTCAAGAACTAATTTTGATGAATTACTTGAAGCAGGTTGTCATTTTGGACACCTGAGAAGAAAATGGAATCCTGCAATGGCTCCATATATATTCATGGAACGTAATGGTATCCATATTATTGATCTTCACAAAACAGTAGTTAAAATAGATGAGGCTGCTGCTGCATTAAAACAAGTTGCAAAATCGGGCAAAAAGATTCTTTTTGTTGCAACTAAGAAACAAGCTAAGCAAGTTGTTGCTGATAAGGCTTCTGAAGTTTCAATGCCATACGTAACAGAGCGTTGGGCTGGTGGTATGTTGACCAACTTCCCAACAATTAGAAAAGCTGTTAAAAAGATGGCATCTATTGATAAGTTGACAAATGATGGTACATTTGATAACTTGTCTAAGAGAGAAAAACTTCAAATTTCTCGTCAACGTGCTAAGTTAGAGAAGAACTTGGGTAGTATCGCTGATATGACAAGAACTCCAGCTGCGCTTTTTGTTGTTGATGTTACTAAAGAAAACATTGCAGTAAAAGAAGCAAAAAGACTTGGTATTCCTGTATATGGTATTGTTGATACAAACTCAAATCCTAATGATATCGATTTCGTTATTCCAGCTAATGATGATGCTACAAAGTCTGTTGAAGTAATTTTGACTGCTCTTTGTGGTGCTATCAAAGAAGGTTTGGAAGAAAGAAAAGTTGAGAAAGAAGAAAATGAGTCTGCAGAAGGTGTAGAAAAGAAAGAGCGTAAGAGAGCTGCTAAGAAAGCACCTAAAAATAACCTTGATGGTGATGCATTGAATGCAAAGGTTGCAGATAAGTTCAAATCAACTGAAGATTAATTATTAACGTAAATTTTTTTAAGATATGGCTGTTTCAATGGCTGATATTAGCAAATTGCGTACTATGACTGGTGCGGGTATGATGGATTGCAAGAAGGCTCTTACTGAGGCTGAAGGCGATTTCGATAAAGCTGTAGAGCTTATCCGCAAAAGAGGTCAAGCAATTGCTGCGAAAAGAAGTGATCGCGACGCTGCTCAAGGTTGTGTGTTGGCTGCTGCTAATGCTGGGTTTGCATGTATCGTTGCGTTGAAATGTGAAACGGATTTTGTTGCCAAAAATGCTGATTTCGTTGCATTAACGAAACAAATCTTGGATAAGGCTGTAGAAGTTAAACCTTCATCTAAAGATGAATTGCTAGGTTTGATGATTGGTAACTCAACAATCCAACAACTAATTACCGATCGCTCTGGTGTAACTGGAGAAAAGATGGAATTAGGTGAATATACATTTGTTAATGGTGCTTCAACTGTTGCATATGTTCATCCAGGTAATATGTTAGCATCTATCGTTGCTTTCAATGAAGCTGGTTTGGATATTCAAGTTTATAAGGATGTTGCAATGCAGGTAGCTGCTATGAACCCTATCGCAATTGACGAGAAGGGTGTTCCTGCTGATTATGTTGCTAAGGAGCGTGAAATCGCTACTGAAAAGACTAAGGCAGAAATGGTTCAAAAGCAAGTTGATAATGCTTTGTCAAAGGCTGGTATCAATCCTGCTCATGTAGATTCTGAAGCTCACATCGAATCTAATGTTGAGAAAGGCTGGTTAACAGCTGAACAAGCTGCTAAGGCTCGTGAAATCAAAGCTACTGTTGCAGAACAAGCTGCTTCTAACTTGAAACAACAAATGATTGATGGTATTGTTAATGGACGTATCCAGAAAATTTATAAAGAACAAACATTGTTAAATCAAGCTTTCATCAAGGAAGCTAAGATGAATGTTGCTCAATATATGTCTTCTGTATCTAAATCCTTAACAGCTACTGAGTTCAAACGTTTCACTTTGAATCAAGAATAAGTTGTTAATTCATAAATGAAGAGAGGGTGATATCGATTTTCGATTCACCCTCTTTTTGCGTGTTAGACCTTTTCTTTTCAGCTATTCAATTTACACAACATGAAATTTATAGAATCCAACATGAATAATTGTCATGTGATTTTAGACTATTTGTGTATTTCCACTTTACAGAATGAACTAAAGTGAAGTTTTATAATATGGATTTTATTCCATTGCTCTGCAAATGAAAGATAGTCGGTAGTGTTATAGAAACAATTTAGATGGCGACCTAAAAGATCAAATACTTCAATCTTTATTAAATCGTTGCTCCATAACAGCGAATTTTTGCTATCGTTGAGTTTATTGCTTTCTTCACAATCGGGGAATTGTACTCCAAGATCTATTTCCTCTCCTGTTTTATATGATATGTTATATGCGTAAACCCTATTACCGTATTCATCCGTAATGCGGAAGGTATAAGGTCCACATTCAGTTCGACCTTCGTCTATTCCACTAGGAGCTACAAAATAATTGTACATTTCACGATGGATGGGGATGAAATTTCCCTCCTGTGATTGCCATTCAACTGTTTTGATACGGTGTTTTATATCATAAAAGAGTGCCTTGAAATAATATGGGCTTGAGCCTCTGTCTATGTACATTTTTATAGTTTTATCATTATCTTGGCATGGGATGTATTGCCATTGTATTTTTACACGACCATCCTCTAATTTTGCAATCGATGTAAACGCATCTGTTGATAGGTCGATGTCTCCAGGTTTACATTCTGGACATCTGTCCACAACTTTAAGGTTTATTTCGCCCAGAGGTCCAATTACTCTTACACATGCACCGCATGCGTAGCTGCTGTCATATTGGGTGTGATTCATTGCGCAGTGACGGAAATCATCCTTATCAACAAAAATACCACAATTGCCTCCATTTGTGCCAGCAATTCCACCATATTGAGTTCCTTCTCCTGTGTACCATGTTGTGTCACATTGTCCGTATAAAGCGACGGAGATTAAAGATAATGCGAATGTATGTAATTGACGTTTCATCATTGAAATTTATGGTTAATTTTATCTAGTTTCTTTTTTATTTCAGCAGCAAGCTCATAGTTTTCTGTTTTTATTGCATCTTGCAGTTGGCTTTGATAGTGTTGTAGCATAGTATGGTTAATGGATGTAGATTGTTTTTTATATTTCTCCTCCATCTTATTAATTATATGATTGTACAATTCACTACATTCTATGATGACTTGCTCTTCAGCAAAAATAGCTATATTGTTAAGGTAGGCAAGAGCAATGGCGTCTGTTGCCTTGATGTCTATGTATTTCTCTACGTTAGTTTTCCAATTAATGCAATTTAACGTAGCGTAATAGATATTATTTTTGTATTGTGTTAAGACCACTTTTTGTAGTTTATAATTCTCTTCGACAAGAAAATCAGAAAACAGTTCGTATAGCGATGGTCTAGGAGGTCTTTTCCCAAAAGAGAAGGAGGTGATATACATGGCTTCGTTCTTCATGGTTAGGATACCGAACTTCTTACCAGAATCAATATCTTCCATTACAAGAAGATAGCTTCCTTCTTCTGTGGGATATAGATTATTAATTTTAATTTGTATGTGAGCCATTTCAAATCCTTTTTTGCAAAGTAAAGGAAAAATATATAAAAAATATAGTTTGAATAAATAAAAAGTGTTATCTTTGCATCCGATTTGTCCTCCGTGGTTCGAATAAGTGATGCAAATCCACCACCGGACGTAACATTAAATAGTATAAAAAATGTACGCTATTGTAGAAATTGCTGGACAACAATTTAAAGTTGAAGAAGGACAAAAATTGTATGTTCATCGTTTGGATGCAGAACGTGGTTCTGTTTTAGATTTTGATAAAGTGTTGTTAATTGACAACGGTGGAAACATCACAGTAGGTGCTCCTACTATCGCAGGTGCAAAAGTTACTGCAGAGGTTGTTTCTCATGTTAAGGGTGAGAAAGTTCTTGTTTTCCATAAGAAAAGAAGAAAAGGTTATCGTAAATTAAACGGTCACCGTCAATGTATGACAGAATTAAAAATTAATAACGTAGTTGCTTAACTTTAAAAATTAAAAAACATGGCACACAAAAAAGGTGTTGGTAGTTCCAAGAACGGTCGTGAGTCAGCAAGTAAGCGACTCGGAGTTAAAGTATTTGGTGGTGAATTTGCAAAAGCTGGTAATATCATAGTTCGTCAACGTGGTACAGTTCATCATCCAGGTGAGAATGTTGGTATGGGTAAAGATCATACTTTATTTGCATTGATAGATGGTGTCGTAGTATTCAGAAAGAAAAAGAACGATCGTTCATTTGTTTCTGTTGAACCAGTTGCTGCTGAGTAATTTTTTTAGTAGTAAGATAAAAAAGTAAGGAGGTTTGTTCATTGAACAAATCTCCTTTTTTCTCCTATCATGTCCGTGATGACTTATTCTTTGATGGAACTTATGTGAAATAATTCTATTGCGTTTTTTGTGGTTTGATGAGCGACCGCTTCGACGGAAAGTTCTTTTATAGTTGCTATCTTCTCAGCTATATATTTAATATAACTAGTTTCATTGCGTTTTCCTCTAAAAGGGACGGGAGTTAGATAGGGGCAGTCAGTTTCTAGTACGATGCGATCCAGAGGAATGTTTTTTACAACGTCTGCAACGCCAGCATTTTTGAATGTAACTACACCATTAATACCATAGTAAAAATCGCCAATACGAGCTATCTCTTGACTCATTTCATAGGAACCTGAGAAACTATGGAATACACCGTGTAATTTATTTTTATCGAATTTTTTCAGACTTGCTATTGTTTCTGGAAGTGCTTTCCTTACATGTAAAGCGAGAGGAAGATTTTTTTGAATGGACCAATCCACTTGTTCCTCAAAGGCGATGATCTGTTCCTTTTCAAAAGTACGATCCCAATAAAAATCGAGACCTATTTCTCCAATAGCGCAATAGTTATGATGGATAGAGGAGTCATAAAGAGCGGAAAGTTGTGTTTTGTAACTTTCATTGACACTAGTTGGATGTAGGCCGATCATAGAGGAGAACAGCGTGGTGTCTGTCTGTTCCAGTGCTAGCATTTTAGGAAGGCTGTCCAGATCAATATTAGGTAATAGTACCTTTTTTACATTGTTAGAAAGAAGACGAGAGATAGCTTCATTTCTGTCTTCGTTGAAGTCATCTTCGTATATATGAGAATGAGTGTCAATTAAAATCATTGTAAAAATTTTTCTGCAAATTTATTATTTTGATTTGGACTTTTGCTCTACTATATAGTGTAATTATAAAAGAAAAATTTAAATTATATAATCATTGCAGGAAGTAAGTTTTTCACAAATGACTTTCTGATTTTCTATAAAATGGCTTAATTTTGTGTATATATATAAACTAAACTAAACGAAGATGGATCCGATACATATAATAGAGAAATATTATGATTCTACGTCAGAGTTGTATAAGATATTAATGAGTCATTCGTTGGATGTAACAGATATGGCACTAAGGATTGCAAATCGTCGCAGTGATTTAGCGTTAAATCTTAAATTTATAGAAGAAGCTGCGATGTTGCATGATATAGGGATAATTAAGACGTATGCTCCAGACATCCATTGTGATGGAGATTATGCCTATATCTGTCATGGTTATTTAGGAAGTGAGATGATGCAGAAGGAAGGGTATCCGAAGCATGCGTTGGTATGTGAGCGGCATACAGGGACAGGTTTGTCGTTGCCTTATATTATTAAGGAGGATTTACCCGTTCCACATCGAGACATGGTGCCTGTGAGCATGGAGGAGCAGGTTATATGTTTTGCGGATAAGTTTTTTTCCAAGACGCATTTGGGGATAGAAAGGAACGTAAAGCAAGCGAGGTGTAAACTGGAGAAATATGGGGAAGAAACATTGAAACGGTTCGATAGGTGGGTTGAGATGTTTTTGTAGATTACATCCTATGAGGGACAAAGTCAATGTATTTGCGGGTTGTGTTAAAAATTATTTTGAAAAAGGGTTCTTTGGTAATGAATTTTTTTGTAATTTGCACCCGTTTTTGGATACATGTGTAGGACGTGTGAAAAGTCCGAAAATGGAGAGATGCTCGAGTGGCTGAAGAGGCACGCCTGGAAAGCGTGTATACGTCCAAAGCGTATCACGGGTTCGAATCCCGTTCTCTCCGCGGAAAAAGAGAAATTAATAACAATAATAAATAATTAATAACTAAAAAAATGAAGAAGATTTTTGCAACATTAGCAATTTTAGGAGCTGTAACATTTGGCTTGACTTCAAATGTATTGGCTCAACAAGACGAGTTTAGCGAAGAATCCACTACAGAGCAAGTAGTAGATGAGGCTGCCCCAGCGGCAGATGCACCAGCAGTAGCACCAGCACCTGCAAAAGTAGATGCACCAGCACCTGCTCCACAAGAAGAAGTAAGTATGTTTAAGGCATTAAAGATTAAGTTCATCGAAGGTGGTGCTGACTTTATGTCATTTGTTGCGTTGTGTTTGATTATTGGTTTGGCACTTTGCATCGAGCGTATCATCTATTTAAGTTTGTCTTCAACTAATTCAAAAAAGTTGTTGGAAGGAATTGAATCATGCTTAGACGAGAATGATGTAGAAGGAGCAATGGATTTGTGTCGTGATACAAGAGGTCCTATTGCATCTATCATGTATCAAGGTTTGTCTAGAATTCAAGAAGGATCAGATGTAGTAGAGAAGACAGTCGTATCATACGGAGGTGTTCAAATGGGTGGTTTGGAAAAGAACATCACATGGATTTCATTGTGTATTGCATTGGCTCCAATGTTAGGATTCATGGGTACTGTAATCGGTATGATCCAGGCATTCGATAAGATTCAACAAGTAGGTGATATTTCTGCAACAGTCGTTGCTGGAGGTATCAAGGTTGCATTGTTGACAACAGTGTTCGGTTTGATCGTAGCTATGATTCTTCAATTGTTCTTGAACTTTATCTTGACTCGTATTGAAGCATTGACAACTGAGATGGAAGATTCATCTATTTCATTGTTAGACTTAGTTGTAAAATACAACGAGAAGAATAAATAATTAAGTGGCTTGTCCAGTTATTCAAGTTTACATTAATAAGAGTAAGATATTATGAATAATAAAATTGCATCTATTGTATTGATTGCATTAATGGCTATTACGTTAGTCGTTTGTGGATTCTTTTACTTGGGTCCAAGTGAATCAGTACCGACGACTGCTGGTGATACGGATGCTCCGTCGTACACTTCAATGATAATCAGTTGGGCATACGTCCTAATCATTATTGCAGCGATAGCTACTCTTGCATTTGCTATATTGGTCTTTATTTCAAAGGCATCTTATAATCCTAAATCGGTTATTGTTCCTTTGATTACAACTGTAGTATTAGGTGTATTGTTACTAGCTACTTATTTTGGTGCTGATACGACTCCTATTTCTATCATAGGATATGAAGGATCTCATGAACCTTCTATATATCGTTTAACAAACATGTGTATTACATCTGCTGTTGTGTTGGCAGCTGTGGCTATGTTTGTAACATTGTTTGGATTCTTGGCTAAAAAATTCTAATAATTTAGATTATGGCTAAAAAGAAAAGAGAAGTACAGGAAATTAACGCAAGTTCAATGGCGGATATTTCGTTCTTGTTGCTTATCTTTTTCCTTGTGACTACGTCAATGGCGACCGATAAGGGATTGTCACGTAAGCTTCCTGCTCCTGTCCCAGAGGATCAGAAACAAGAAGAGGACGTTGAAATCAATAAACGTAACATCATGATGGTTCTAATCAATAGTAGTGACCTCTTGATGGTAAACGGTGAGGTAATGCCGATTAACAAGTTGAGAGAAAAAGCAAAGGAATTTATAGCAAATCCTAGTAATAGTGGTTCATTACCTGCTAAGAAGGCGGAAGATATTCCTTTCATGGGTACAATGATGATTACAAAGGATCATGTTATTTCCTTACAGAATGACCGTGGTACGTCATATCAGGCATACATCAATGTTCAAAATGAGTTGGTGGCTGCTTATAATGAACTTCGTGAAGAATTATCTCGTGAGAAATTCGGTTCTGCTTATTCAGAATTAGATGAGGAAAAACAGAAAGCTATTCAACAAGTTTATCCACAACGTATTTCTGAGGCTGAGCCTAAGAATTATGGTCAACAAAATCAAGGAGGAGCTCAATAATGGCAAAATTTAGAAAAGACGGTGGTAAGAAGTTACCTGCAATTAGTACTTCTTCGTTGCCAGACATCATCTTCATGTTGTTGTTCTTTTTCATGACGACAACTTCCATGAAAGAGGTTACCTTGATGGTAGATCAAAAGATGCCTGAGGCAACAGAACTACAAAAGCTGGAGAAAAAGTCTTTGGTAAAGTATGTATATATTGGTACTCCAAAGAAAGAACAACAAAAGGCTTATGGTCAGGAATCTCGTATTCAATTGGATGATCAATTTGCTAATAATCCAAGTGAGGTGGAGAAATATATTGCAACTAAACGTGCTGCAATGAAAGAGGAAGACCAACCTTTTATGATTGTTTCGTTGAAAGTTGATAAAGATACCAAAATGGGTATCGTTACGGACGTGAAGCAAGCTTTAAGAAATGCTTATGCATTAAAGATAAATTATACAGCTATGCAAAGGGCTAATAATTATTAATGAAGGTTTGTTATATCTAAATAAAAAAGGAAAGATCATCTGATTTTTCCTTTTTCGTTTTAGGTGAGTTCTGTAATTCACCGTTAATACAAATGATAGTTAATGATGTATGGGTGATATTCTTCCCCTCCTAAAAATTTATGAATATGAAAACAGTTATTTCAACTTCTGATGCTCCTAAAGCTATTGGACCTTATAGTCAAGCAATTGTTGTAAACGGTGTATTATATGCCTCTGGTCAAATTGCTATTAATCCTATTACTGGTACCTTATCCGGTGATATTGAATCTCAAACACGTCAAGTTATGCATAACATAGGTGCAATCCTAAAAGCTGCAAATATGTCTTTTTCAAACGTGGTTAAAACAACAGTATTTATAACTAATATGTCGGATTTTGCTACTGTAAATTCTATTTATGCCGAATATTTTGTGACGGATGCTCCTGCACGTTCATGCGTTGCTGTAGATTCGTTGCCAAAGGGTGCATTGATTGAGATAGAAATTATCGCAGTATCATAGTTCATTCATTGTATGTGATACTATTTAGGGTAAATGATGTTAAAAATGTTGCATACTATTTGAATTTATATAATTTTGTATAAACATCAGGGGACATTGATATGCCAATTGTGGGAGTTGCTTTATTATCCTTCGTTGGAAGATAGAAAAGTATGGTAGAATATGATAAAAAGTGTATATGTGATGGTTCTTCTGATATAAATAATATAATTTGTTATGAGGTTATATAGGTATCTTATTTGTTCATTTTTGTTTATTTGTATCTGCTCGAATATCTATGCGCAGTCACCTCTCCAATATTTAGAGCAGTCATTTCCTCAATTGACTGAGATATACAGAGATGATATCGATAAATGTCATGCACATTATATCTTCACTATTGATGTCTCTGGATCCATGGATAAATATGAACGAGTCATGGTTCCATTGCTTAAAAATTTTATCAATGCATTGCCTAATGGTGATAAAGTCACAATCATCCCTTTTGGTACGGAAGTAAAGAATCCTATGGGATTCTCAGGGATCATTTCAGATGAGATGAAGAGTACGCTTTGTAGCAACATGGAGCAACTCTATAAAAACCCTAATTATGATCAGTTATTCAAGGATCATACAAACATATACAAGGCTATCAATGAAATATCTAAGGCGATTGTTTCCAATTCGGAATACAAAGTAAATATTTTGATGCCGTTCACAGATTTCTTGAATAACATTCCGAAGATCCCTCCTCACCAATTCAATAAAAGGAAATTAACGGAAGAGGAACTGATGGATATGCAAAAAAAACTAAAAGCAGCTATTCAGGGGTCTTATGTTCGTTGTATTGCTGTTGAATTAACGGATGAGGGTATTGACAATAAATCGCAGAAGGAGTATTGTCTTAATCAATTACGAGATAATGTATTTAATGTAGTTGAGAGTGGACTTGAAATTGTACAAACGAATAACTCTAAAGATGCGATTGAACAATGGTTTGAACAGTTGCGTAGGGATATTCTAGTTGTCAAACTACGTGCTATCATTGATTCCGAGAATAAAGCAGGACAGGTTTCTATGAACACAGAGATTGATATTGATGGTAATACGGTCGCACATATTACATGGAAACCTAATCGCCTTTATCCAAAGATTAAGATTGATTCTACTTATCTGTCTCAGCCTGGTTTTTCATTTGTGAATGATACGGCCAACTATGGTTCTGTGAGAGATGCCCGATTAGAGGTTGAACTAGGTAAGATAAAACATCAGGAATATGGATTTCATCATTTGCAGGATAGCTTGAATCTTGGTATTTCATTACCTACTGATTATGATTCAGAACTGGAAAAGTTAGGTATTGTGAAACCTATCACTAAGTCGTTGTGTGATGAAGACCAATGGATTTTCACATTTATTCTGCCTTTGTGGCTAACCGTTCTGTTGCTTGTAATGATAATTGTTTATCTCATCCTTTTTGTACGTGCGATCATCGTTAATAGCAAAGATAGAATGGAGGGGAAGGTGTCTGTTTCTGATGAGTATGGGAAAGAGATATTTAGCAAAAAGATAACTCCTTGTGAGAATCTGACTATTGGTAGTGGTGCAATTTTCCGTGTTGATGATGTTAATTGGCAAATTGTTGTTGAAAAGGTTAAACCTTCACCATTCCTATTGTTTTGTCGTCCGTACTACAGATGGTCTTCTGGGAAAGGTTATGTGGGGACAAAGATGGGACAAGAAGGACGATTGGACAAAAAGAACAACTCGATAGCTAAGTTGAGTTGTGGACAGAATAAGAGAGAGATTACCAACAAGGTAACTATTCGATTAGTGGAGAATAGTTAATCAAGTACTTAGGAAATAAAAAATTACTATATATGGCAAACGAAAAACACATTTTTATTGGTTTAGGAGGGTCTGGATGTCAGACTGTTACTCAAATTAAGGAGAAAGTTTATGCAAATCGTTATCCAACGCATACTGCTACGAAGTCTCGTTTGGAAGCGATGAATGAAACATACCGTTTCCTTTTCTTGGATACGGATCAACGTGATATTGATCAAGCAAATCAACGAAACAGAAAGGATTTTGAAGAGGGACGTGTTCCATTTATTAATCCACAGTCAGATTTGGTTAATTTAGGACTTGCTAATCCACAGGCAATCTATTATGAAGCTACGCAGGATACGACAACGTTGATTAATAAACGAATTTTAGAGGCTTGTTCTCCAGAATTGGCTGTAAAGATTCCAGATCAACCTCTTGGATTTGGTGCAGGTGCTTTTCGTATGAAGTCTCGTATCGCTTTTGCTCATTCCTTAACAGATTTCCAAACAAAGTTACAGGCAGCAATCTCTGCATTGAATGATGTAAAAACTGTCGGAGGAGAGAGTTGCACCATCTTTTATTGGGTAGTAGGTAGCTCGAACGGAGGAACAGGAAGTGGTATTGTTAATGATGTATTGTACCATATTAATCAGATTCACAAGCAAATAGTAGGTGATGGGGATCCTCAATTGATTCTGATCATGTATATGCCGAAAGTCTATATAGATTGTAATTCTACCGAAGAGAAGTATGCTTTGAATGCGTATGCTGTATTTAGTGAGATTCAGGCTTTTAAGGAGATGAGTCAGGAGAAGAAACAAAATACGGTAATGCATCGTATGGCTTTCCTAAATGATTATAATTTAATTGACAGTAAGCGTAAATATTGTCCTTTCTATTATATGATTCCTATTGATATTCAAACAGATAAAGGCACTTCGTTAGGAAGTACGCATGTAATGTATCACAATACGGCAGAGATGATCTATATCCTTCATCATGGTGCTGGTGGTGAGACATTCCGTTCGGATATTGATAATTATATGAATGATATCATGGAAAGGAATCATGAAGATTTCTTGGTTCCAATGGGATATGTTCAGTTGCATAAGCCAACGGATCAGTTTGTTCGTTATTTTCATAGACGATTTGAACGTGATGTGTTACGTTCCTGGTTGTTGAATGCTGATGACAAAGTGAATCAGATTCCAGAAAGTGAGATACCTTCATTATACAAGAAATTATTCCAGCAATTGGATCATAAGGTACCTGGTACGTTAGCCAATGAATTGGTGTTCACAAAATTGAATGAGTTGGAAGAGGATGTGTTAGATCCTTCTGTTGTATCAGGTAAGGAGGAACTTCCTAGTATCTTGAAATTAGATAACGTACTAAGTGAGGTAGAGTCGATTGAGTCGAATATCAAAGCAAATAAGGTTACTCCTGAACAGAGAAGCGCTAATAAGCAGTTGTTGGTAAAAGGTATTTGGAAACAGGCAGAGACATGGATACGTGAGAAGGGATTAATCTATGCTATAAATGCAGTGGATGCAGTTCGTACCTATGTTCGATTCAGGTATGACAAAGAGAATGATTTGTATGACAAGAAAAAGAATGAGATGTCAGACAAATTAAATGAACTTCAGGAATATGCCAAGAAGGCAGAAGATCGTTCGCTTGCTGAGAAAACAATAAAATCTAATCGTGATGATATTAAGAAATATCAAAGTGAATTGGATTCGTATGTACATGCATATATTGATCAGGTAATCGAGGATTGGGCACATGATCTGCTTGGTGATTTCTGCACGAATGAGAAAAGTGATGAACTGGCTAGATTGAAAAGTCAGTTGATGATGATAAAAGATAAAGCATCTGAGATGAACGAACAGGCCGTTCGCTATTATGACCGATTGGCAACAGAGTTTGGTAATACATCATTGGATGTTACAACGGTTTATCTTCCTATGTTGAAGGAGATATGTAATGGAAATGGATGGAAGGCAAATAATTTCTTTAGCCGTTGCTATCGAAATATCATACAAGCGGACGAGGATAGAGCGGAGACGCCGAATCGTGCAGATCTTTCTAAGTTGATTAATGAGGGAATCTATGAGACTAAAAATGAGAAACGATTGGAGCAATTGATGGCTCAGCAATATATCTTGATTCAGAAAGAAAAAGTGGGAAGAGGCAAGGAGGAACAAGTTATCGAGGAGTGTAGATTCTTCGCTAATCCTGTTCTAATGGAAGATCGGAAACCAGAAGCTATCATTGAGGATTTCCTTTATTTTGCGCAACAGGTACTTGATGTGGCTACTCGTGAGAATAAGAATATACAGGAGAATTGGGCAAATAAGAAAGTGTCTCATTTCTTCCGTGATCTTCCAAATGAACAAAAAGATGAGGTGCGTAAGAGTTTAAGTCCGGCTCTGTTCTTCAATTATAATACTGCACGTATTGAGGTGACGAAGAAGGAGGAGCATCTTGTATTTGTTGCACAAGACAAAGATTTAGCTAAGGAGATGCTTGGTTATGAAGAAGGGAATATTCGTCACCGTTATGTGTCAGGTGGTGATGCGAACTCTGCATTAGTTCTTAAATCTAAGTATGGATTATCCTTCCGTGATTATCGTATTTATGACAATATAGAGATGGTGTATAATAATGCCACTTTCCGTGAGAAGTACCATTTCCATCATGATTTTGCTCAATTCCTGGGTAAGATTACATTGGATGATCTTCCTGATGAGGTGCTTTCTCAACATCGGACATTTGCAAAAATGCTTTTGTTGAAGGAATATGAAGAGGATTTGAAACCATTGTTCTATCAAGACGAGTTTGATCCTGAGGCATATGAAACATCGATGTACTTGGTTAATCCAAAAAATCGAACGTCGTTTGAAATAGCAAGACCTGAGGCATTCTCAATCTATAAGGGAGCTCTTTGCCTTCGTAAGATTGAAAACGGAAAGAAGCTTTACGATGAGGTTTCGGGTGCCGACTTCAGTTTGCAGTTTGATGAATATTTCAAACTGTTCTATAATAGAAGATATAGTGAGACATTAGATCGATTACTGCAAGGTATTCTACGACAGAAAAAAACAGAGTTGGATGCGAAAGGGAATATAGTGCTGAATTCTGACGGAACAGCGCTTGTTTATAATGGAGAACAGATTTTGAAGGATGGTTATGCAGAAAAGCAAAAAGCTGTTTTAAAGAACCTCTCGCTTCTTAAACAACAGAGCACGACAGATGAGGAAAAACGATTGTATAACATTTTTTTCAATATCATCCGTAACGATTACGACACTGTTCATAAGTTTATTGGTTAATATCTCATTAATTCTTGAAGAATAAAAGATGCTTCCTCTTTGGATAATTGATTTAAATAATCAGGATGACCGGCAAACTCATTTCCGTGAGCTTGTCGGCCGGTTATGTGGTGTCTTGATGGAAGAGGATATTCGAGTGTGGCAGAAGAAGGAAGAAAAGGATGATAGGTTGTGGTTTTATACTCGATTCGATAACATCTTGGGTGATACAGATTGGGATGATGCTGATATAATGTCTCAACACATATATGACTTTCAGGAGTCTATCGTACAAAAAGGACAGGAATTTGTACAAATGCTTCGTAAATCAAATGTTGATGGTGCATCTACGTTGAATATTTGTGTTCTGGGAGATATCACACAGAAATTATCACAATTGGTATTTCCTTCGATTGCGGTTATGCTTCAAAAGGAAAAGGGACGTATTCTTCCAAATCATATTCATCAAGGAATATCGATTGTTGGGACCTATTATATACCATCTAGTGTGAATAATCTCGACGTGAAACAACGTCAGAATGTATATTTATCTCTTCGTGAAATAGAGGTACAGCATGCCATACCTTCCGTTCGTGGATATGATCGTATGTTCTTCTTTCAGGATGTGCAAAACAGAGTTGAATCTTATATGCCAATCCTAAATGAAACGCAGCAGGCGGAATATCTTTTCCAATGTCTGGTACATTTATATTATGCGTGCGATAGGATACATCCTCTTATCAGTGGAAGTAGTTCGGATGATAGATTCTACTTCTCTATGGGATGTGCGTCTGTCTTTTTTGATTCTATGGTACAAGATAGAATCGATAATGAGACGGTATTAAACGATGTGATAGGCATCTTAAGCAAAGATGGAGATTTGGAATATCCAGATCAGGAAAGCGAGATAATCGATTTCAGTAAAGTTGATGTCGGGAATATCATATCCAAATTCCAGCACATTGATTTTGATTTGTCTGATTTTGAGATGGCATCCCCACAACCCCATCCGATTGCTAATTTCGCTGATAAAAAACTAAAGAAACTCTATTATAATCAGTATCTGAGGTATTATCCTATTAATCTGCGGATGAGAATCTTGGATGTCATATCACGAGAATCAGAGGCTGTTTTGGAGGAGATCAGTTCGTTGCGTAAGCAAAACCAAAATGTATTTGCTCAAGTTACGCTTCCATCTGCAATTGAAAAACAGTTGGTCACAAGTAATATTCACGTTGGTTGCCTGACGCGCATTGTCCGTAACTTGAAATCATTCAAAACGGAAATAGGAAAGATGAAGGTCCGATTGTATGATCGGATAGAACAGCATATCTGGGCTCATGTGCTAGAACAGAATGTCCCTAAGAATTTACGAGATGATTTTGAAGCATATCATGAATCCTATTGTTCGGATATAGAGAGTAAGTCTCATAGTCGTAAATGTGAGGAGATGAAACAAACTGCTCAAGAGGATCTTATCAATATACTGAAACAAGAAACTACATTTATGGGAAGACTGGGACGTTCTTTCCTGATGGGAATCCTTTTTGTCCTCACGCTCATGCCATTTGTCACGTTGGTGTCACAGGATTTGATTGACCTGGGTGATGTGAAAGAGAATGCAGTTTATTGGTCGATGTTTATCTTTATTATCCCTTTGCTATGGCAGTTGATCAGTTTAGGATTATATTATCGTAAGAAAAATAAAAAAGAGTGTAAACTGAAGGCGTATTATTTACATGATGCGTATGCTCGTGTCGCCAATCGTATCGAGGCAGAAGCAAATACGCTATATGATTATATGGTGACATTATGTGATGAGTATCTGAAACGTTGTAAGTGGATAGACCGAGATGTTAGGCCTTGTTATGATGATAAAAAATATGACGGGTTGGATCTCCCTGTTACGCTCTTCAATCAACCTGTTGTGTCTGGAATGTTTGGAGGAAATATATTAATAAAGAATTTAGAGGATGAAGACAGGGAAGTTTATGTTCAGCGAGTGCCTAGACGTATCAATACATTGGATGATGAAGATTGTCATCTGCTCCTACATTCATATAAGGATGATATCATGCTTCTGTTTAGTAATATATATGTAAGAGATAAGCATGAACGTGTGTTCGATGAGCAGTTGGGATACAAGGTATTCATATCTCAGAAGAAGGAAGAAGAAAGGCAAGGAAAGGGATGGGATGAATGTCGGTCACAGTTCTACACTAATATAAAGAAACGTATTTCACGGGACCTGTTACCGCAGAAAAATCCTACAATAGGAGAAAAAATTGTTTCCTATGCTATTAAGATGGATGATGACAATGTGTTGAAACCGTTGGTTCAGGCTGCTGCTACCAATGGGGAGTTGACCTCTTCTGCGGATATTGAACACTGCGATGTGAAGGGAAACAGTCTGAAATTACAATACCTATTCGAAAAATGTAAACCTACCATGAATGTTCAGTATCAGTTTGATGCGAATAATCCTTTCTTGAGCAGGTATTTATTTTTTACAAGGTGGAGGACATTTGATTCAATTGCATTGAATAGAATACTTCCATCAGAGGACTTTGACATGGAGATTCGTAAGACAAAGGTGAATCAGGAAGAATTATCTTTTCATAAGAATGCCACCTCTTCCCTTATTTTATGGGCAATATGTCAGAATGATAATTCGAGCGAGTGGTTGAAGTTATTTGATGCTACCCGTTTTCAGGAATCTATGTCGCTTCGTGATATATATGCTAGTAAGTTAAACGTCAAAGATTGATATTATGTTTGATGATATAAATAATGTATATATTGTACTTCTTGTAGCAGGTGTGGCAATTGTCTATTTAATGTTCCGCTACTGGAAACCTAAGGTGTGGATTAGTGTTTCTGCTCCTGGGAAATCACTGCGTGACGTTGGATTTTTGGAAGAGGGAGAAAGCGTTGATTTGGTCGAGATGAGACTGACAAATGAGGATATAAAGAAGCCTGTAGTTCGTATGAAATCAGAGGATGATGAACAATCGATAGCATGGGTGATTAATGGCGATATAGATGATGATTCGAATGTATCTGATTACCGTATGTGTGGATATATTACCTCCGAAGGATTGATTTATAAACAAAGGCTGAAGTCTTCAAAGCCTGTCTTAGTTGGATATACAGCTCAGGAGAAACATCCGGAAAAACCTACTACTAGGGGTAAGAGATCGTGGAAAAACTTATGGTTAGATAGTAAACTCTGTGTGTTTGAAGGAGACCCATCGAGCATCAATATCAATGAACCGATGAAGAGACGCGTAGGTTTTGTTCGTTTATCCGGTATCTCTTTTCATAACAAAGGACCTGTTACATTGGAGGCGAAATCAGGTGCTTCAGCATTCTTTTATAATAAATACGGACCTAAATTAGAACGAGATAATATTTACAAGGAGGCTGCGTATGGCTGGAATGATACAGCCTTACTCACAAGCATCATCTACAGCGTGTTGTTCTTGATTCTTTATTACGTATATACAAGCATATTAAAGAAACCTCTGTTGGGTGATGATTATATTGCCATGTTTGTTTTGATTGGCTTTTATTATGTTTTATGGGCAGTTATTAGACAGATAAAGATTAATTGTATAGAGAGGTCATGTAGTTTCCAACCACTGTTGGATATGTTGAATAAGGGGTTGGGGCTTAAAAAATTTGATTATGCAATTCTTCTTTTTTGTTTTATTGCCATTTACCTTGCACAGAATTATTATGATTATGATTTGATACCGCTTATTTTTGCTATATTTTTTGGTATATCAAAAAATGCGTTGACAAAATCCACCAAACGACCATGGAAGATTATGACGAATTATAATGATGAGCAGGATATGGAGGAGGAGGAGAATCCATTACCTAGTTTTTCTTCTATAGAGATTCCTAGGGGAGAGATGGTTCGCATGTATGATTGGGACCTTGATTCGTTGAATGGGGTGAAGCTTCATGGAAATCTGGCAATTCATTTTTCCTTAGATGAATACAATAAGATGCGAAACGAGAATCCTTATTTCTCTCAACGGTTGGAGAAAACGAAGTATGAATATGTCAGTGATATGTTCGCTAAGATGATATCTGACAAGTCATACATGGAGAGAGTCCGTTATATCGCAAGTTATATCCAGAATGAAAGTATCCATGCCAATTTAGAGGAGATGGATAGTTTGCAGTTTGTTCTTGATTTTGTACAGGAGCCTAATATTGATTTTGTGATGGATAAGGACAGCAAAAGTATTCAGTTTACTCCTGAATATGTCCGTTATCCTGATGAGACATTATATGATCAGGAAGGAGATAGTGATTGTAAGGCTATGTTGGTGGCTATGATACTGTATGCCCTTGGGTATAATGTTCTTTATCTCTCATCAGATAAAAAACAACACTCGGCGATTGCTGTAGAGACAAAGTCTCATCCATGGCTAATGGACTATCTAAGAGATACTATCATTAAAAAGAACATAACCGTAGAGTTGAATCACCGTATATACATATATTGTGAAGTGACAGGAGATGGATATCAGGTGGGTGATATGGTAGAAGATATGAGGATAGATGATTTTGAAACAAGGGTGGAGTTTCTTCAAATGAGCGATACTGATGATTTAGACGATAATGACTAAGGATATGAATAAGAAAATTGTTACAACATTACTTTCAGTTGTCGGCATTTTTGCCGTGTTGGCTATGTTGATGGGGGAGGTTTATAAGGAAGGACAAAGTCGCCCCCCAATTAAGTATTCAGAAATTTCCGATAATACTGTTAGATTCTTGCGTGGACTTGTTCGTTTGGGCGGTCATATGATGGGCGTGAATTTTGTGCAGAATGGTCCGTATGATTGGGAGAACTCGAAGGATCTTGGACAAAAAAGTGATGAAGGGTGGTCATCTGAGGAAGATGAGTTTTTTATTGTTTATTATAAGAAAGATAAAGAAGCTGTTTGGCAAGGATATGCGCAAAGTATTTTACGAGCAGCGAATGAGAATATTATGCCACTGACTCGTCTGATGGGTAAATATTATTTCCCAAATGATCAGAATGGGCGGAAACTGCCAATTTATCTGGCATCTAATGTAGATGAATATTTCGAGACAATAACTAAATTGTTGGAAAGACCATCTCAGTCGGATATAAGTAGATCTATAGGTATTACCGTCTCTTTTCTGGGGGGAGCCGGATGTAAGGCTTCTATTGTATTACATCCTATATGTTTTCAAGAACCACCGAGGTCGCCCAATGGCTATATTCGTGTATTGATGCATGAGATGAATCATTATGTATTTCTTTCCTCATTGGATTTGTCAAAGAATATCGGTTTCTGCAATTGGCAAATCGAAGGACTTGCAGATTATTGTGCATGTGATTTTGTGGACTATAAAAGGCAGATACAAGACAGCGTTAGAATACAATTTATTAAGGACAGTTGTATGTTGTTAACAGATTTCCCTGATAACATTGCCGATTCTGAGTATTGGGCGGGGGAGTCTTATTATCGTTATCTAGAGAAGAAAAATGGGAAGGAGTTTGTTCGAAAGTTTATACAGGCGACTTACCAGCATAAAACAGAGACGCTGTTTTCGAGGATGGATTTAGATCCAGAGAATGAACATGAAGAATGGGTGAAAAGTCTTCGAACAGAAGCAAACGCTGATTTAAAAGGGAATGACTAACATCGAATTTTTTATATATGGAAGTAAAGATAGAGCCATCATGGCATGAAGTATTAAAAGATGAATTTGAGAAACCATATTTCTCATTATTGACTTCATTTGTCAGAAGAGAATATCAAACCCAAACAATATATCCTCCAGCAAAGTTAATCTTTAATGCGTTTAATATTTGTCCCTTCGATAAGGTTAAGGTGGTAATTATCGGGCAGGATCCGTATCATGGTTATGGACAAGCACATGGGTTATGTTTTTCTGTTAACGATGGCGTCCAGTTTCCACCATCTCTTATTAATATCTTCAAAGAAATAGAGAGAGATTTAGGCATTCCATTCCCAGCTAGTGGTAATTTAGAACGATGGGCGAAACAGGGTGTGTTTCTCCTCAATGCAACGCTTACGGTACGAGCAGGTATGGCAGGTTCACATCAGAATAAAGGATGGGAAGAGTTTACAGACAGCGTGATCAAGGAGTTATCAGATAAGAGAGAGCATTTAGTTTTTATGTTATGGGGATCATACGCACAGAAGAAGGGAAGTGTGATTGATACGAAAAAACATCTTGTTTTGAAAGCTGTTCATCCCTCTCCACTTTCGGCTTATCGTGGGTTTATAGGATGTGGACACTTCCGTCAGGCAAATGACTATTTGCGTCAAAAAGGTATTGAGGAGATAAAATGGTGATGCAATAGAAGTCTTATCTATTGGCGGTTGTTGAAAATAAAATAAATAAAAAGGGGAATTGAGTTGAATGTAATCTATGGACTATAATGCTTTTATTTGGGAGTGATTCTAATAAGCATTGTCTTCTCCTTTGATCATATTTTTTAATGTTTTGAAGATTATCTTGATATCCAGCCAAAAAGTCCAATTTTCGATGTACCATACATCCTGTTTTACACGGCCTTCCATTTCAGATAACTCTTTTGTTTCGCCTCTATAGCCAGTTACTTGAGCCCATCCGGTAATACCTGGTTTGGCGAAGTGTCGAACCATGTATTTATCAATCAGCTGAGAATACATTTTTGTATGTTTAAGCATGTGAGGACGAGGACCGACAATTGACATGTCACCAATAAGCACGTTAAGGAATTGTGGCATTTCATCAAGATTTGTTTTTCTCATGAATGCACCTATAGGGGTTACTCGGTCATCGTGTTTTGTGGCTTGAACTTCATCAGCATCCTTATTCACTTTCATCGTTCTAAACTTCAAGCAATTGAACTCTATTCCGTTTTCACCTGTTCTTTTCTGTTTGAAGAAGATAGGTCCTTTGGAGGTGTGTTTGATGATTGGAGCTAAGATAATGAATAAAATAGGGAATATTGTAACTAGGAATAATAGGGATACAATGATATCGAAGGCACGTTTAATCACAAGATTGGATGTCCTTCGTAGTGGTTCCTCTCGAAGCGAAACGATAGGGATTGAGTTATCCAAGAAAGAAAGAGAAACCGATCGGTTGATGAAACGCATAAAATCAGGAACGATCATAAATCGGACAAGATTATTTTCTGCATATTTCATGATAGGAACGGCCTTACGATCGTCACCAGCAGGAAGAGCACAGATGATTTCATCAATCTGATTTTCGATAACAAATTTTTCGACATCAGAGAGATTTCCTTTAACCAGTTCGGGATTTACTTTATAATCAGAAGGATCACGATCATCAAAAAAGCCCATGAATTTATATCCATAGACTAGGTTGGTGATGTTTGTATTGTACACTTGGTTGGCTACACGTCCAGCACCCAGAATTATAATATTTCTGGAGTTTCCTCCTTTACTTCTGTATGATTTAAGAATATATCGGAAGGTGATACGCCAAATTGAGATGAAGACAAAAGAAAGAGAGATAAAAACAAACCAGTTGACTGTAGAGAAAACATAATTATTTAAAACCGTAAAGGAAGCCAGTGCAATGACTGCAAAAAACATTACTGTTCGAGTTACTAAAGCAATGATTTTCTCAGAGAAGACGATACGTTTGTCCAATATAATACCAAAGTTAAATAAACTGATGGCATAAGACATGTTAATTATAACGAGATCATATTTGAACTGCTCTAAATCTATTCCTCCGAATTGTTCCCTATACAAATAGGTTAAAGCGGAAAATAATATATTTATCCATAGGAAGTCTCCTGTGGCAACAAGCATTTTAATGATGCTTGTATGTTGCTGTTGCTTTTTAGTTCTCATCTATGCGTCTTGACTTAAAAAACACCTTCTTTTGTAGTTTAATGCAAATATATAAAAAACTTATGAACTTTGTTGGAAATATGGGGCAGATACTCTTTTTTTTTCTAAATTTGCAAACGATATAAAAATATGTTTTATGAATATTAATAGTTTTTTGTCCAAACTATTTGGGAATAAAGCGCAAAAGGACAGGCGCGCTATACAACCGTATGTAGATAAAATACGGGCATTAGCTCCAGAAATGGAGAAATTGAGTAATGATGAATTGCGTTCTAAAACAGCTCAGATACGTAATAAGATAAAAATGTATGTGGCAGCTGAGGTTGCCCAGATAGCTGAGTTACGTTCACAGATTGAGAGTCAGGAAATAGAGGAACGCGAACGTACTTATCAGGAGATTGATCGTCTTGACGATGTAGTTATAAAGAAATACGGAGAGGTATTGGATGACGTACTTTTGGAAGTATTTGCAATTGTACGTGATACGGCTCGCCGTTTTGCGACTAACGAAACCATTGAGGTGACTGCTACTGAGATGGATCGTGAATTGGCTACAACAAAGGATTTTGTTGAGATTGATGGTGACAAGGCTATCTATCATAATCACTGGATGGCTGGTGGAAACGATATCCGATGGGATATGGTTCATTATGATGTACAGATCTTCGGTGGTGTTGTGCTACATCAAGGTAAGATTGCGGAGATGGCAACGGGAGAAGGAAAGACACTCGTCGCAACTTTGCCAGTCTTCTTGAATGCATTGACGGGGGAAGGTGTTCATGTCATAACGGTGAACGACTATCTGTCAAAACGTGACTCTGAGTGGATGGGTCCATTGTATATGTTCCATGGACTTAGCGTAGATTGTATCGATAAGCATAGACCTAATTCACCAGAACGTCGTAAAGCATATATGGCTGATATTACGTTTGGTACAAACAATGAATTCGGTTTTGACTACCTTCGTGATAATATGGCTACGTCACCAGAAGAATTGGTGCAACGTCGGCATAATTATGCAATTGTCGATGAGGTCGATTCTGTCTTGATTGATGACGCGCGTACTCCTTTGATCATATCAGGTCCTGTTCCTAAGGGTGATGATCAGAAGTTTGATGAACTATGCCCTCGTGTAGAGAAACTGGTGGCATTACAACGTACTATGGCAACTAATTATCTGACGGAAGCTAAACAGTTGCTAAAATCGAATGATAAGAAAGATCAGGAGGCTGGTGCTTTAGCTTTGTTCCGTTCATATAAAGCGTTGCCTAAGAATACTCCGCTTATCAAATTCTTAAGTGAGCAAGGTAATAAATCAATCTTGCTTTCAACAGAAGAGTACTATATGCAAGAACAAAATAAGAATATGCATATAGCTACAGATCCATTATATTTTGTTATTGACGAAAAACATCGTTCAATAGAATTGACAGATAAAGGTATTGATGCTTTAACAGGTGCATCAGAAGATCCTGAATTCTTTGTTTTGCCTGACATCACATCTCAGATCTCTGCATTGGAGAATGAAAATCTAACTCCAGAGGAGAAGATGCAAAAGAAGGATGAGTATATGCAGAACTATTCTGTGAAGTTAGAGCGTGTTCATACAATTAGTCAGCTGTTGAAGGCATATACATTGTTTGAAAAAGATCAGGAATACGTCATTATAGATGGAAAGGTAAAGATTGTAGATGAGCAAACGGGACGTATTATGGAGGGTCGTCGTTACTCAGATGGTCTTCACCAAGCAATTGAAGCAAAAGAGAAAGTGACCGTAGAAGCTCCTACTCAGACATTTGCGACGATTACGTTACAGAACTACTTCCGTATGTACAAGAAATTGGCTGGTATGACCGGTACGGCCGAAACAGAGGCGGGTGAGTTCTGGAACATCTATAAATTGGATGTCGTGGTTATTCCTACGAATAAACCTATCGCTCGTATCGATATGGATGATCGTGTATATCGTACCAGACGTGAGAAGTATAATGCAGTAATTGAGGAGATATGCCGTCTGGTTGAAGCTGGTCGTCCTGTATTGGTGGGAACTACATCGGTTGACATCTCTGAGAAGTTAAGTAAGATGTTGACGCTCCGTAAGATTGAACATAATGTCTTGAATGCGAAGTTACATCAAAAGGAAGCAGAGATCGTTGCTCAGGCTGGTTTGGGGCGTACCGTTACTATTGCGACGAACATGGCAGGTCGTGGAACCGATATTAGACTTTCTGATGAGGTGAAGGCTGCAGGAGGATTGGCAATCATCGGTACGGAAAGACATGAGTCACGTCGTGTTGACAGACAGTTGCGTGGACGTTCCGGTCGTCAGGGAGATCCAGGATCATCAGTATTCTATGTATCATTGGAAGATAACCTGATGCGTCTATTTGGTTCTGAAAGAATAACAGGAATCATGGATAAGTTAGGATTTAAAGAAGGAGAGGTGATTGAGCATCCAATGATTTCTAAATCAATCGAGCGTGCACAGAAGAAAGTGGAAGAGAACCACTTTGGTATTCGTAAACGCTTGTTGGAGTATGATGATGTAATGAATGCACAACGAGAGGTGGTGTATAAGAAACGTCGTCAGACATTGATGGGAGAGAGATTAGGTGTTAATATCATGAACATGATATATGATATGGCACAGATGATTGTAAGTGACTCAAAGATAAATCTACAATATGATAAGTTTGTAGAGGATACAATGATGTTATTTGCCATCGATGCACCTGTCTCATTGGATGAATTTAAGGAGATGAAGGATAGTGATCTTGTTGAAAAATTGTTCCATGCTGCAATGGATTCATTCAAGAGAAAGATGGATCATATTGCAGAAATAGCGAATCCAGTTATTAAGCAAGTATATGAGACTCAGGGAGAACAATATCAAAATATTATTATCCCAATTACAGATGGAAGAAAAATGTTTAATATCCCTGTTAACTTGAAGGCTGCCTATGAGTCGGAGAGTAAGGTGATTATTAAAGTTTTCGAGAAGATGATTCTTTTGCATATCATGGATGAGAACTGGAAAGAGAATCTTCGAAAGATGGATGATTTGAGAGATTCTGTTCAAAATGCTAGTTATGAGCAAAAGGATCCATTGTTGATATATAAGTTGGAGTCATTTAACTTGTTCAAAAACATGTTGGAAGAGATTGATCGTCAGTCGGTATCTATCTTGATGAGAGGACAAATTCCGGTACAGCAACGTGATCCAGAAGAGATTAAAGAGGCTGTTCCAGAGCCAAAGCCTAATCGTCCTGTATATCAATCTAATAGAGGACAAGATCAGAATGCACAACAGCCGGATTTAAGAAGACGTGTAGAGCCTTCTACTCGTACGGAACCTAAGATAGGTCGAAATGATCCTTGCCCATGTGGTTCAGGTAAGAAATTTAAACATTGTCATGGTAGAAACCTATAAAGGGAAGATATGTTAGAGTTTATTACATGGACAGTTAATCCTGATTTGATTTCACTCGGACCTATCACAGTTCGTTGGTATGGTTTGATGTGGGCTATCGGTTTCTTGATAGGGTTCGTCATTGTTCAAAAGATATATAATCGAGAGGGGATACCTGAAGAACAGACGGAAAAGATTTTCCTGTACATGTTGATAGGTACCGTGATAGGAGCTCGATTAGGACACTGTTTTTTCTACGAATTTTCGGAATATTCTCAAAACCCATTAGAGGTGTTTTGCGTTTGGAAAGGTGGATTGTCGAGTCATGGAGGAGCTTGTGGTATATTTATAGCGTTATGGATATACAGCAAGAAAGTGGTAAAGAAGAACTATCTATGGGTATTAGATCGAATCATCATGTCAGTTTCTTTTTGTGGTGCATGCATACGATTCGGCAATTTGATGAATCATGAGATATACGGACATGTGACGGATGTGCCATGGGCATTCCGTTTCATTACCAATATTCATAGCTGGCAAGCGGGTGCTTCTCCGATATTTTCGGATCCAAGTCACCCTACGCAGATTTATGAGATGATTTATTGCTTGATCACGTTCTCTGTCGTCATGTTTCTTTATTGGCGTACGAATGCTCGTAAATATGAAGGATTCATATATGGTATCTTCTTGGAATTTGTATTCTTTACACGATTTGTATTGGAGTTCATCAAAAACAGTCAGGTTTCGTTCGAGGAGAATATGATCCTAAATATGGGACAAATATTAAGTATTCCTCTTATTCTATGGGGCGCCTATTTACTATATCACTCGATAAATGAAATGCGTCACGGTGAGGGATTAAAATTAACCAGGGAATAATAATAAAATTATTAAAATATGAGAGTTCTTATACAATCGGATTACGCATCCGTCTCAAAATGGGCTGCAAAACATGTGGCAGATACCATAAACAAGTTTCAACCGACAGCAGATCGTAAGTTTGTATTGGGCCTTCCTACAGGTTCTTCACCTTTAGGTATGTACCGTGAACTTATTAAAATGAATAAGGAAGGAGTTGTATCTTTTAAGAATGTGATAACATTCAATATGGATGAATATGTTAACTTGCCTAAGGAACATCCTGAGAGTTATTATTCATTTATGTGGAACAATTTCTTCAAATATATTGATATTCCTGAGAATCAAGTAAATATTCTTAATGGTAATGCAGCAGATCTTGAAAAAGAGTGTGCTGAATATGAGGCACGTATCAAGATGGCTGGTGGAATCCAGTTGTTTGTTGGTGGTATTGGTCCTGATGGACATATTGCTTTCAATGAGCCAGGATCATCTTTGACATCCCGTACTCGTTTAAAGCATCTCTCTTTGGATACTATCATAGCTAATTCAAGATTCTTTGAAAATGACACAACGAGTGTGCCAACATCTGCATTGACAGTTGGAGTAGGAACAATCATGGATGCCAAAGAAGTATTGATTCTTGTAAGTGGTTACAATAAAGCCCGTGCATTGCAACAAGCTATCGAAGGCGGTGTTAGTCAGATGTGTACGTTAAGTGCACTGCAATTGCATAAGAATGGTATCATTGTGTGTGATGAATTGGCTACTTATGATTTAAGAGTCTCAACTTATCGCTACTTTAAGGGAATTGAAAAAGATAATTTGTTATAATAAGATCATATTAATATGGATAATGCTTTATTGCAAGATGTTACCACAAAGGCAAATGCATGGCTAAGTGGTAATTTTGATGCTGAGACAAAGAAGGAAGTACAACGTTTGTTGGATAATTCAGATAAGACGGATTTAATTGATGCATTCTACCAGAATTTGGAGTTCGGAACAGGTGGTTTGCGTGGCATCATGGGTGTGGGTACCAATCGTATGAATAAGTACGTGGTAGGTATGGCTACTCAAGGATTGGCTAATTATCTTAAAAAAGCATTTGCAGGGAAGAAGGATATCAGTGTTGTTGTAGGTCATGATTGCCGAAACAACTCTCGTTTATTTGCAGAGATTGTTGCTGATATCTTTTCTGCTAATGGTATCCGTGCATATTTATTTGAAAGTTTAAGACCAACACCAGAGATCTCATTTGCTATTCGTCAGTTGGGTTGCCAAAGTGGTGTGAATATCACAGCATCTCATAATCCAAAGGAATACAATGGATATAAGGCTTATTGGGAAGATGGTGCTCAGGTATTGGCTCCACACGATAAAGGTATCATCGATGAAGTGAATAAAGTTCAAATTGAGGATGTTAAGTTTACAGCCAACAAAGATTTGATCACTATCATTGGCGGTGAAATGGATTATGACTACATGATGGCTGTTAAGGAAGCCATGGTGGATCAAGAGGTCATAAATCGTCAGAAGGATTTAAATATTGTTTATTCTCCATTACATGGTACGGGTAGAGTAATCATTCCTTTATGTCTTCGTTCTTGGGGATTCCAAAACATCAATGTAGTACCAGAACAAATGGTTATTGATGGAAACTTCCCAACTGTTAAATCTCCTAATCCAGAGAATTCAGAGGCAATGACAATGGGTATGAATTTAGGTACGAAGCTTGGTGCTGACTTGGTGATTGCTTCTGACCCTGATGCAGACCGTTTGGCTATTGTTTGTCGCGATGATAAAGGTGAATGGGTGATTATCAATGGTAATCAAACATGTATGATGTTCTGTTATTACATCATCACCAACATGAAGAAATTGGGTAAATTGAAAGGTAATGAATTCTTGGTAAAGACCATTGTTACATCTGAGTTGATTCGCGAGATCGCTGATAAGAATAATGTGAAACTTTACGATGAATATACAGGTTTCAAATGGATCGCTTATAGAATCCGCATGAATGAAGGAAAGGAGAAGTACATCGGAGGTGGAGAGGAGTCATTCGGCTTCTTGCCTTACGATAAGGTACGAGATAAAGATTCTCCTGCTTCAATCTGTCTTATCTGTGAAATTGCAGCATGGGCAAAAGATAATGGCATGACTCTTTATGAATTACTTATGAATATCTATAAGGAGTATGGATTCCAAAGAGAAAGTGCTATTAGTGTTGTGAAACCAGGTAAGAGCGGTGCAGATGAAATCAAGGCAATGATGGAGAACTTCCGTCAAAATCCTCCTAAGGAGTTGGCTGGTTCACCTGTGAAGAAGATAAAGGACTTTAAATCATTGAAGCAGACCTGTGTGAAGTGTGGTAAAGTGAAGGATATTGATATGCCTGAGACTGCTAATGTGATTCAATGGTTCACAGAGGATGGAACAAAGGTCAGCGTACGTCCTTCTGGAACAGAGCCAAAGATCAAGTTCTATATTGAGGTGAAGGGTGATATGAAAGATGCTTCTGAATATAAGAAAGCTTGTGATATTGCTAATACAAAAGTTGAAGCTATCAAGAAATCGTTGAACTTATAAGATGATGAGCTTTGGCTCACTCTTATTACAAAATAGGTACAAAGGGAGATCTCGTATTGTTTGATTCGAGTTCTCCCTTTAAATTTAAAACATAGTGAACACAATGAGGATAAATACAAAATTTAATAATAAATCTAGAATACCGTTGTCTTTGCTTTTGGCCTTGGGAATCATCCTTTTTATCGGGCTATTTGGTGGATTTTATTATTTCCTAACGAAACCTATTGCGTCACCTCATGAAGAGGAAGGCGTGATTGTTAATATATATGAGATTATGACTACCAGTCTGTCTAAACACGGCTTACAATCAGATCCTCATGACGTTCCGTATATTGACGTTGAATTGGTCAACTCAAAGAAAATTGTTACCTGTGAAGTGCATCCAAATTTATATTCATACTTTTCTGTTGGAGACACCTGCATTCTATGGTATAATATGGGAGAATATACCTATATGCATCATAAGTGAAAGAGACGGATGGTTGTGAAGTTGTTCATAACTTATCGGAGATGTGAACTTTAAAGGGCACAATAAAATTGTACAACTCTGAAAATATGACTAATTTTGCATACTCTTAGGATTGAAAATAAAAAACATTCAATATATGGTTCTATTTTTTAAAAAAGCAGATAATGGTTATTTAGCTGTTGATGCAGAAAAGAAATTTGATGCTCAGGATATAGAGAAGCTTACTTGGCTTTTCAGTGGAGCTGAGTTTGTGGATGTAGAGAAAGTTTCAGGATGGTTTATTGGCCCTCGTCGCGAGATGATTACTCCATGGAGTACCAATGCTGTTGAAATCACTCAGAATATGTCCCTCAAGGGCATTCGCCGTATCGAAGAGTATTTTGCAGCAAAGGGGAAGGATTCTGAACATGATCCTATGTTGCAACGTGTATATGATGGTCTAGATCAATCCATATTTACTATTGATAAAAAACCAGATCCAATTGTATATATTGATGATTTGGCTGCCTATAACCAACAGGAAGGATTGGCGTTGAGTCAGCAGGAAATGGATTATCTGAATGGTGTCAGTAAAAAAATAGGACGTAAACTAACAGATAGTGAAGTCTTTGGTTTCTCTCAGGTGAACTCAGAGCATTGTCGTCATAAGATATTTGGCGGATTGTTTATCATCGATGGCGAAGAGAAGAAGTCCTCTTTGTTCCAAATGATTAAGAAAACATCGTCAGAGAATCCGAATAAGATTGTATCGGCCTACAAAGATAATGTAGCATTTAATGATGGACCAGTAATTGAACAGTTTGCTCCAGCAAGAGGTGATAAGCCAGATTTCTTTGAAGTGAAGAAAATCAAGTCAGTCATCTCATTAAAAGCGGAGACGCATAATTTTCCAACGACTGTAGAACCATTTAATGGTGCAGCTACGGGTACGGGAGGTGAGATCCGTGACCGTCTTGGCGGTGGTAAAGCAAGTTTGCCAATAGCGGGTACGGCAGTTTATATGACTTCCTATCCTCGTACGGCCCCTGGTCGTCATTGGGAGGATATCTTGAATCCACGTAAGTGGTTGTACCAAACACCTGAGCAGATCTTGATTAAGGCATCCAATGGAGCCAGTGACTTCGGAAATAAATTCGGTCAGCCTCTTATCTGCGGTTCATTGCTTACATTTGAGCATGCAGAGAATGATAAGAAGTTCGCTTATGATAAAGTGATTATGTTGGCAGGTGGTGTTGGATTTGCCAAACAAAAAGATAGTTTGAAGGGTGACCCAGAGCCAGGAGAGAAAGTCATTGTCATGGGCGGTGATAATTATCGTATCGGAATGGGCGGTGGCGCTGTTTCGTCTGTAGAAACAGGACAATATTCTAATGCTATTGAGCTGAATGCTGTTCAACGTGCTAACCCGGAAATGCAAAAACGTGTCTCCAATGTGATCCGTACATTGGCAGAATCAGATAATAATCCTATTGTATCTATTCATGATCATGGTGCAGGTGGACATTTGAACTGTCTTTCTGAATTGGTTGAAGCAACTGGTGGTAAGATAGATATGGATAAATTACCAATTGGAGATCCTACTTTGTCGGATAAGGAGATTATTGGTAATGAGAGTCAGGAGCGTATGGGCTTCTTGGTGAAAGAGAAAGATATCGATTTAATTCAAAGAATAGCAGATCGTGAACGCGCTCCTATGTATGTGGTAGGAGAGACAACAGGTGATATGCAATTTGTTTTCCAACGCGCAAATGGAGATCAGCCAATTAACCTTCGTTTGGATTATATGATTGGTAAACCTCCTCGTACGGTTATCACAGATACTACAGTAGAAGAGAAATATGCTGCTGTGGAAACGGATGATAAGAAGATTCAGACATATATCAATGATGTTCTTCAATTGGAATCTGTTGCTTGTAAGGATTGGTTGACAAATAAGGTGGACCGTTCTGTGACGGGTAAGATCGCTCGTCAGCAATGTGCAGGTGAATTGCAGTTGCCTCTGAATGATTTGGGAGCTGTTGCATTGGATTATCGTGGAAAGAGTGGTATCGCAACATCTATCGGTCATGCTCCTGCTGTGGCAATGGTTGATTCTGCGGCTGGTTCTGTTATGGCTATCGCAGAGGCGCTTACCAATATTGTATGGGCACCATTGACAGATGGTATTCAGAGTGTTTCTTTAAGTGCTAACTGGATGTGGCCTTGTAAGAACCCAGGTGAAGATGCTCGTCTGTATAAGGCAGTGGAAGCTTGTAGTAACTTTGCTATTGATTTAGGTATTAATATTCCTACAGGAAAAGATTCTTTGTCTATGACTCAAAAATATGGTCAGGATAAAGTGTTCTCACCTGGCACTGTAATTATATCTGCTGGTGCAGAAGTATCTGATATACGTAAGATTGTATCACCAGTGTTGATTAACAAGAAAGAGACGTATGTTTATCATATAGATTTCTCTTTCGATACATTAAAACTGGGTGGTTCTGCTTTGGCAGCTACCTTGAATAAGGTTGGTGCAGATGTTCCTACAGTTAAGAACCCTGAATATTTCGTTGATGCATTCAATACAATACAAGAGTTGATCAATAAGGGATTGATTCTTGCAGGACATGATATCTCAGAGGGTGGTCTGATCACTGCTTTACTTGAAATGTGTTTCGCAAATACCAAAGGTGGTTTGAATGTAAATTTGAAAGATATTCCAGAAAAGGAGTTGGTAAAGATTTTATTCTCTGAAAATCCTGGTGTTTTGATTCAAGTTGAGAAGAAATCTGAAGTTGAGAAGATCCTTCATAATGCAGGAATCGGTTTCGCTCTGATAGCTCGTCCTTCTGACGAACGAAAGATCATCGTTGAGAAAGATGGTAAAAAAGAAGTCTTCGATATTGACGTTTTGCGTGATGTATGGTATAAATCATCCTATTTATTGGACCGCAAACAGAGTGGCGAACAATGTGCGAAGGAGCGTTATGAGAATTATAAATCACAACCTCTTCAGTTCCAGTTCAATGATTCATTTGCAGGTAAACTTTCTAAGTTAGGTTTGACTGCTGACCGCAAAGGTCGCTCTGGTGTTAAGGCTGCGATCATCCGTGAGAAGGGTACGAATGGTGAGCGCGAGATGGCATACTCCTTGTATTTGGCTGGATTTGATGTGAAGGATGTTCACATGACAGATTTGACTTCTGGCCGCGAGACTTTGGAAGATGTGAATATGATTGTCTTCTGTGGTGGATTCTCCAATTCAGATGTGTTGGGCTCTGCTAAGGGATGGGCTGGCGGTTTCCGTTACAGCGAGAAGGCAAAAGAGACGTTGAAAAAGTTCTATGCACGTGAAGATACATTGAGCTTGGGTATCTGTAATGGATGTCAGTTGATGGCAGAGTTGGAATTACTATATCCAGAGCATGAGAAGAAGCACAAGATGTTGCATAACAATTCACATAAGTTTGAGTCAAACTTTGTCGGATTGACAATTCCAGAGAATAACTCAGTGATGTTCGGTTCTTTGTCGGGTAGCAAGTTGGGTGTTTGGGTAGCTCACGGAGAGGGCAAGTTTGACTTCCCTTACGAAGAGAGCAAATACAATGTGATTGCTAAATATACATACGAAGGATATCCTGCGAATCCAAATGGTTCTATGTATAATGTGGCTGGTGTATGTTCGAAAGATGGCAGACACTTGGCGATGATGCCACACTTGGAACGTGCAATCTTCCCTTGGCAATGGGCTTATTATCCAGCCGATCGAAAAGATTCTGATGAGGTAACACCATGGTTGGAGGCATTTGTGAATGCGAAGAAGTGGATTGAATCCAAAAAATAAATTATAAGATTTCAGGAGGGTGTATCAAAATTGATATGCCCTCTTTTCGTATTCAAAAGAAGCAGAAAAAACAAGAAAGCCCTAACTTTCACAAGCTGGGGCTTTGTTATTTCAGAAAAAATTTGTATCTTTCTGAAAAT